>TBL_comb47_HYPODRAFT_10000604_pt1 | contig 47327 bp, 25 predicted proteins | sample TroBogypolimnion_40_FD_10682 | JGI IMG/M metagenome (IMG submission 10682)
GTGGTAGATCTTCCCGTCGAGGGCAGTATGTCCTGGTGCGCGCTGTTCCATAAACTCGGTAAACAGTCCCGCCTCATAGGCCGCCCGCCACTCTTCAGGGACATGGCTGAAAATGCGCTCCCGCTGTGTCTTCCCTTTCCAATAAGGGATGACCTCTTTTTCGTAGAGGTCAATATCGTGCTTACTGATTTTGTAAGGCTGCATGTCACGCGTGTTCAACACATGAAAGTCATCCACACTATGACAGGTGAGCTCGGGAAACGTGGGAATACACTTTGGCTTTGGCCCGCGTTCGCCCACAATTAATTCTCCTTCACCAATATACAGCGCTTTCTTTTGGCAATGATCGAGAAAATTCATTGCCCGCAAAACGGGGATTGAGAACTTCCCGTAGTTCTCCTTGTAAAAGGAGGTTTCGTGAAGTGCGCGTTCAATCGAAAGGGTCGGAGTGGTTTCAACACTTAGGTTTCTGAGTTTACGGATTCGGTCGTTCATTCCCGGGTTCGATGCCTTGCCTTTGGATTCATAGAAATTACCCTCTGTTGTGGCTGGTCTTTCAGGAATGGTTGTATGGGGATTTATCTTTTCAAACATGATTACTCTTTTTAAATGTTCTAAATGAAAACAAGACTAATTGTAGCGCGGATTTATCGCCGGTATCTGACAGCGAACCACAACCGGGATAAAGAGTCAGGAGGGTGAAAATTCAATTGTAGAACATCAGGCACTCGAACAACCGTCTGTAACTTTTAATCAGGGTCGGAATATATAGTGGTGTTTCCATCATTCCCAAAGCTTTTTAGACAAAACCGTCAGTCGTTCAACACTGAAAGCAGGCAGAACAAAATTACAACAAAATTGAAAATATCCAGTCAATTCTTCTGTTTTTTAGAGTGTTTTAAAAAACCGAACCTATCAGTTTTAATGTGTCCCCGAGATTACCGGGGAAATAATCCTTTTGCCCACTCAGCCTCAACCTCTGCAATGGTCTTGGGCTTTGGTTTTCCAAGTAACTCATATCCCGATTCAGTTACCAGAAAATCTTCTTCATTGCGGAGGCCTCCAAAAGATTTATAAGTTTCTACTCTTTCATAATTGATGTAGTCGCCGTTGTGGTTTGTTTTTTTCCATTGCTCAATCAGGTCAGGGATAAAATAGATTCCCGGTTCGATTGTAAAAACAAATCCGGGCTCGAGTTTCCGCCCCAATCTCAGTGATTTCAATCCAAATTGTGTGCTTTTTGCCTCGCCTGAATAACCTACGTGTACCTCGCCAAGATCTTCCATGTCGTGCACATCCAACCCCATCATATGGCCCAGTCCGCAAGGGAAAAACAGGGCATGAGCCCCATTTGCAAGCGCATCTTCCACATTGCCCTTCATCAATCCAAGATCTTTCAATCCGCGAATGATTACCCTTGCCGTTTCAAAATGGACCTCCTTAAAAGGGATGCCCGGTTTGAGCATCGAGATTGCATGATTATGACTATCCAGACAGATGGAATAAATATCTTTTTGGCGCGATGTGAATTTACCATTCACCGGGACAGTGCTCGACAGGTCCCCCGCATACCCCATAGCAGTTTCAGCCCCGGCGTCGAGAAGAAACAAATCACCATCCTTTAAGATATTTCCATGATAATGATTATGAAGCGTTTGTCCGTTTATAGTTGCGATTATAGGAAATGAAATCTGTCCGCCGGCAGCAACTGCAACCTGCTGAACTGCTCCGGCAATCTGAGCTTCAGTAACTCCCTGTTTTGCCATCCGCATGGCCAGTGTATGCATATCAACACTCACGTCGCACGCCCGGCGGATTTCCAGGATTTCATCCGCCGATTTGTAATTACGCTGGTTAATGACCCCCATGATTAGCTCAAAGGATGCCATCCCCTTCGCTTTATTGGGGTCTATTTTGAGCCATTCGAAAAGCTTGATCCTGTTCTCAGCCCGGTAGGGTGGCAAGGAAGTGAACAACCCTCCCTTTTGATGAAGAGTCTTCCAATAAAACTATCAAATCAGCAATATCTCCTGTTTTGGTAACACCCACCTGAAGCGATTGAGTGGCAATTGTCGGCTGAGGTCCCATCCATACAAAATCTTCTACAGTATGATCATTCCCGAATATAACATCTTCACCCGTTTCACAATCAAGGATTCCGGCCAGGAAAGGGTGGTTCAAACCGAAAAAATAAAGGAAAGTACTGTCCTGCCTGAAATGATAACCATTATCACCGTAATTCATGGGACTTTCATCGTTACCTAAGAGTAAGATCAATCCTTTACCCACTGATTTACGTAGCTTTTCGCGACGCTCAAGGTAAATCTCTTTTGAAAACATCAATTTCATTTTTTAATGTTCAGGGGGGAAATCATCCCTAAACGGATTTATGACCTGCGTTCTTTGACCTGTTTGAGAATCAAAGTTAGAATTTAATTTATGCAAAGTAACCACACGTTTTCTTCCACGTACCAAACACTAACAATTGTCAGAGTCACAATCGGGAATATGGCACAATCGGGGTGGAGAATGTTCCGGGATTTTATTGATCAGAACTGTGTCCAACATTTTCAATGTGTCTGTTGAAATGGCGGAATTCAGATTTCTGACAGCGAAAAAGTCTCCAATCATCCTCCTGCTTCTATTAATTTATTCATTATCCAGAATGTGGAACTTTGGTTTTACCCATTTATGCAAGAATATTAAACATATGGGATTGTTTTTATTGGCGAATGTGATGTTATTTGTCCGGGGTTTTGAAAATATCAGCGCTTAAATATATTTTCCAAAGAGAAATGACTGCCCCTGAATAACCTGCTGGAAATGCAAACTATCAGAAACTGTACACATCAGAACCATTAATTTATAACCATTTTAAATTATGAATAAGCTCCCCGAGACAAAAGAAAAATCGTTTGAGCATATTGAAAATGGACTGGAGCCAATGAGAAATTAAGAAGATGAGAAGAATCTGGAAATTAGTGTTGTCTGGGTCCCATATTACAAGCTACGCTAATACAGGTTCATTTATTAAACTGCACTCACTGACCGCGAACGTATCGGGCTTGAGCGATATATTTCAGTACTTTTGCAAAGTCTGTAAAAGCATAATTATCAAACCTAATTTATTGTTTATTATTACTTTAAGATAAAATAGATAAGCTTATACCATTTGAAATATTCGGGTAAAAGGATGAAAAAACAACAAGATATTAAATTATCATCTATTATAAAGCTGGCCGCATATTGCTTTTTGATTCTTTTTACCTGGAGTTATACTACCTCAGTAAAGTCATTGGCGCAGAATAATGCCCCCGATTTTTATCATTATACCAATGAAACAGGGTTGCCATCATCCTATGTAAAGGGGATTGCACAGGATCATTATGGATTTGTCTGGTTGGCTACCCGGGTTTCAGTATGCCGGTTTGATGGGAGCCAGTACAAGGAGTTTCCCGCATTCGACGAAAAAGGGGGGCCGGCAGAATTGCTATGTAACCGTATTTTCACATGCCCCGATTCGATGTTAATATGCAGGACCAAGGAGGAGCGATATTTTTATTTTGATTTCAATCACGAATGTTTTAAATCTTATGCACTATTAAACGATATCGGGCCCACTCAGAATATTGAACCAACGGCTGGCGGATATTGGATTTGTAAGGATAACAATATTTATTTTTTAGACTCAAAAACTGCTTTGTTAACCGACATTCGGAAGATAAATGGCTTTAACAAAATCCCTGGTGATATAACCTTTCAAATGCTATTTGTCAGGGGTGATCAGTTGATTGCCATAACCGAAAACCACTTGTTTTATTGCCTCGATTTAAAGAGCGGCTCAATCAAAAGCCATAAGATCCCTTCAGTATTGGGAAATCTGCCATTAACTGCAATATATATCGATCATTTGAATTATTTATGGCTGGATCAGGAGCTTAATGGGTTATGCCGTATGGATTTGGCTTCCGGGCAGTTTATCCATTTTTCCAAGGATCACTCGGGAAGCACTTATATCCCCCATAATATGGTTCATTGTTTTTGTGAGGACAAGCAAAACAGATTATGGATTGGAACTGAAGCAGGCTTATTTTTATGGTCAAATGATACCGGAACATTTTCTTTCCATAAATCAGAACATAAAAACCCCAAAGGATTAAATGCAGATCCGATCTATAGCTCACTTTGTGATAAAAATGGGAACATTTGGTTAGGAACCTATTTTGGGGGGATCAATTTCTGGAGTTCACAAAGGAGTTTTTTTAAAACCTGGGACCTGGGTACCAGTAACTGGCAGTTGGGTGGAAATTTAGTGAGCTGTCTTAAAGAGGACAGTGATGGGAATTTATGGATTGCCTTTGAAGATATGGGGCTTAATAAGCTCAATATCAAAACAGGCGATGTGACCAGGTACACCCATAAGGAGGATATGACGGGCCTTTCATACAATAATCTGCATGATTTGTTGTTCGTTTCCGACAATGAACTTTGGATAGCCTCCTACACGGGTGGTATTAATATTCTGAATCCGAAAACAGGCAAATTCAGTTACATCAACCTTAAAAATAATGCTGAATTACCCTCTGACAATATTTATTCCTTTTACCGCCTGGGTAATTCCATCTTTATTTCAACCTCTTTGGGTATTGCCATTTTCGATCTCAATACCAGGAAGATGTCGAAATTCAAACCCAAACAGATCGGGGATATCCAATTTGAATCAATTTGTAATTCAGGCAATAAAATCTGGTTCTCATCCCCCAAAAATATTTATTATTATGATTCATTTACAGATTCACTAAGCCGCTTCGACAAGATTCCCCAAATGACCCAAATCAATTTTGTGAAAACCGACTCCAAAGGGAGGATCTGGATTGGTGACTGTTATAACGGACTTTGCTGCTTTAATCAAAAGAGCAATAAAATTGTCCCTTTCAACAAGGGGAATAATTTCCCTGCATCGTGGATTTTTAGTCTCGAAGAGGATAAAAACGGAATGATTTGGGTAAGTACCGAAAACGGATTGATTAAAATCGATCCGGAAACAAATGCATATGTGCTCTATGATGGCAATTCCGGAACTTCCTTTGGCCAATTTAACTTTAGGGCTTCCTATGTTGACAGGTTTGGAAATGTTTATTTTGGTGCAAATAATGGAATGGTTTCATTTAATGAGAATGACAATTCAAATATTTCGGTTGAAAAACCAATCATTTTTACAGGGATGCAGTTGTTTAACAATCCTGTCCGTCCGGGAAAGAACACCCCACTGAATAAATCGATCAATAGTGTGGATAAGGTTGTCCTGGATTACGATCAGAATGTTTTTACCCTTGAATATACCTCATTTAATTTTTCCACCCACGGGTATGGCAATTATACCTATTATCTGGAGAACTTTGAGAAAAACTGGAACTTCGCAGGCAGCCGGACATTTGCCACCTATACCAATATGAGTCCGGGAACCTATTTTTTCCATGTCAAGGGGACGGCAAGCGACCTGAAGGGTGATTCGGAAGAGCGGGTGCTGAAAATTGTTGTGAGGCCCCCGTTTTATCTTTCGGTTTGGGCTTTTTTTGTCTATTTTATTTTTGTCTGTTTGATTGCAATGGTTCTCTATATGATTGGAAAGCGGCTTGAGAAATCGAAAGCCCTGGTTACATTCGAGCGGCTCGAAAAAGAACATGCAGATGAAATCAATCAGGTGAAGCTCGATTTCTTTACCAATATCTCGCATGAACTGAGAACACCTCTTACCTTAATTCTAGGCCCTTTAAGCAAGATGATGGAAGAGGAAAAGCTTAGCCCCTTTCTCAGGAAACGGTTGATGGGAATTGAAATCAACGCAAAACGACTCTTTAACCTGATTAACCAGTTGCTCGAATTCAGAAAAATCGAAAGCGGAAAGGAGTCCCTTAAGGTTTCGCAATATGATCTTCGGCTGCTGGCAGAGGAGATCAGAGAATCATTTGAGTCAATCTCCGAGTCAAAGGATGTCTGTTTCAAACTCAATATTCCTGCAGAAGAGACTTTGGTTTGGTTCGATATCAACAGAATTGAAAAGATAATCTTCAACCTCCTATCGAATGCCTTTAAGTTTACTGAGGATGGTGGATGTGTTGAGCTGACCCTGGCTGTTGTTAGAAGAGACCTTCGTTTAGTAAAAAAGAGTCACGATTTGCAGATAACGGTATCGGATACCGGGATAGGAATTAAACCCCAAATGGTCGATAAAGTCTTTGACCGGTTTTTTCAGATCGGGGATGGGAATATGAAACACACCGGATCTGGAATCGGACTTGCCTATGTGAAGAGCCTTGTACAATTGCATCGCGGGCAAATAACGGTTGAAAGCGAATTGGGGAAAGGGACCAGATTTACGGTGCTCATTCCGGCATCCAAAACAGATTTTACAGCTGCTGAGATTGCCAAAGTAGCGCCTCAGATTATCGAATTTGAAGAGCAGGCGCCCATTGATTCCGATCATGATCCGGAGGTGAAAATGAGTGACTCCAATGGGATTGGTCATGACCCAATCGTACTTATCGTTGAAGACAATCTGGAACTACTCGATTTCATGCATGAGACGCTGGAACATAAATACCAAATTTATACGGCCCAAAATGGGACTGAAGCGCTTGAAAAACTCAAATACTTCTCCCCCGAACTGATAATCACGGATGTGATGATGCCCGGAATGGACGGTTACGAACTGACACGAATCATTAAATCGGAGATAAAGACTTCCCATATTCCGGTAATTCTGCTCACGGCTAAAAGTGGTTTGGATAATAAGCTTTTAGGGTTAAAAACGGGAGCAGATTACTATATCGAAAAACCGTTTTATCCCCATATCCTTGAGCAGAATATCGAAAACATTCTCAAAACACGCCGAAGGCTTATTGAGCGGTATAAGAATGATGCCTTTATAGCCATCAGTGATATAGCTTTCTCAGAATCGGATAAAACATTTATTGAAAAACTCACGGCTGCTGTAAAGTCAAACATCAGCGATCCAATGATGGATGTTACATTTCTCCTCAGAGAGATGAATATAAGTCGTTCGCTGCTCCATTTAAAACTCAAGGGATTAGTCGACTGTTCCGCAACTGAGTTTATCCGCTCAATCCGGTTAAAAGAGGCCGTAAAACTGATTTCATCAGGAACCTGTAACATCTCTGAAGCTGCCTATGAGACAGGCTTTTCAAGTCCCGCATATTTTACCCGAAGGTTTAAGGAACATTACGGCAAATCTCCACGCGAGTATTTCAATCCATAAAGGAGTTATTCCTGCCTCCTTTCAACCACACAGATTCCATCACCCTGATCTCTATATTCAGTCTGTACAGACATTTCCACAAAAATGATGTCCTAAAATAGTAACATTCCCGTCATCTTTATTTAATTGTCTGATTTTCAAATATATTAATTATTGTCGTTTGGACATTTATGCAAGTTTTTTGGACATGTTAACCGTCCCGGGCAGTCGATTTTCATGTTATTTGTTTACATAAATTAACACTTTCCCAAACGATATTAGAAGTACTAACTAAAACATTAATCTTATGACAAGAAACTAAACTGGCTTAGTTATTTTGATATGTATCTGCATTATTTTGATAATTCAGATTGAATATATTAATGAATTTTTTACTAAACTTTAATTAATTATGAATGAAATGAAACGACAAAAGTTTTACTGGAAGCAAATATCCTTGTGTTTGATGTTAACATTCTTTTTTGGGCTTCTGCAAGTGCAGGCTCAAAAACCGAAAGTTACAGGAAAAGTAGTGGATGAAAGCGGTAAGGGAATGCCCGGTGCAACAATAGTGGTTGAAGGCACTTCTGTTGGTACTGCCACTGACAACGATGGACTTTTTAGCATCGAGGCAACTACAAACAACGTACTTTTGATCAGGTATATTAGTTATACCACACAAAAAGTTAAAATTGGAGGGAAAAAAGTAATAACTGTTCAGATGGTCCCTAGTGCTGACCTTCTTCAGGAAACAGTGGTTATTGGTTATCAGACGGTATCGAAGCGTAGCGTTTCTGCGTCTGTAGCAAGTATTTCGGGTAAAGATCTGGCAAACATACCTACTGCCAGTCTTGACGTAATGCTTCAAGGACGATTGAGTGGGGTTAATATTCAGAATATTAGTGGAGAGCCAGGATCAAGACAGAGTTTTACTGTCCGTGGGAATACAGCAATTTCGAGAGGTGATGAATTTTATTCCACCAGCGACCCGCTATATGTAATTGACGGGGTTGTTAGTGATTATAAAACTTCAACTAATTTTTCAACGAGTAATACCAGTTTTATTGCCGGTTTAAGCCCTTCGGACATTGCTTCAATTGACGTACTGAAAGATGCTTCGGCTGCAGCCATATATGGTTCAAGGGCGGCTAACGGTGTAGTAATTATTACAACCAAAAGAGGGCAGTCAGGTAAAACTCAGATATCTTATAATGCTTATTATGGCTATACCCAAAGCCCTTCATTACCTGTAATTTATACAGGTGCCGCAGAACGTAGGGGTAGAATGAACCAAATTTATTCGGCGGGAAACTATTTTCAGGTTCGTGACAACCCGCTTATACTAACAGACAGTCTAAACACTGCCTTCAATAACAATACGAATTGGATGGGAATGTTTTACCGGACTGGAATGGTGCAAAATCACGATTTATCAATGACCGGAGGCACAGATAAAAGTAATTACCGAATTAGTGCTGGTTACTATGATGAGAAGGGAACTGTGGTAGGAAATGGTTTTAAGCGCTATACAATTAATTCAAGGTTATTTAACACAATTGGTTCGTGGATGGAGGTGAATACAAATTTCTACTATTCCAATGTAAAAACGAACCCTGTTACAGGAGGAGGCAGTAGAAATATTACAACTTTGAATCCCAGTAATATCCCGTCGTCGCTGCTCTATCTTTCAGATGCAGATAAAGCGACATATATGGGTCTGAATACCTCAATGCTTGATGATAACAGCCAAAACTCACTTACTTTGTCGAATAATATTTTAATTAAATTCAATAAAAAATTCAATTTTCGTTCAAATGTAAGTTATGTTTTGAATAATTCAAAAAGGGATCAGTTTGTACCTTCAACCACGAATACTGCTCAAATAGCCAACGCAAGTAGTAATTCTGTAAATTACAATAAAATTACTGCTGAGAATTTATTCAATTATAGTGATACCTACGGTAAGAATCATAAATTACTTGTAATGCTTGGTCAATCAGTTGAAACTGAAAACGGATCAAATACTTATCTGGGAGGGAATTATATACCTACCGATCAAATAACTACCGTAAATGGAGTTACGGCGAATAATATGAGTGGTAATTCTTCAAGAAGCGCAGCCGCGATGCTTTCCTATTTTACACAAGTTACATATATGTTTAAAGATCGTTACAATCTTTCTCTGTCAGAACGAATGGATGGATCTTCGCGTTTTGGACCAGCCAGACGTTGGGGATCTTTTCCTTCAGCCTCTGTAAACTGGATTATCAGTGATGAGCCATTTGCCAAAGGAGTGAAAAATGTTGTTGATCTGTTCAAATTAAGAGCATCCTATGGTGTAAACGGAAGCCAACCGGGAGATTTTTATGGTTATTATAATAAGTATGCCGTTAAAGGTTCGTTCCCGGGTTCAAGTGGAGTTACCAATTCTTACAACGGAGTAACAGCGATTGGTCCCGACTGGAATGGAATAGCACAAGACAAACTTACCTGGGAAGAATCACGCCAATGGAATTTAGGAATGGATGTGGAGCTCATGAAAAATCGTTTTAATGCGAGTTTTGATATTTATAACCGGGAAACTCATGGAATTCGATTTGATTTTCCAATGCCATTAACTTCAGGATATGGCACATATTATACCAATGCAGCATCAATTCGTAATGCCGGAGCAGAATTCAGCATTTTTGCCCGTCTGCTAAACCCAGAAAGTAAATTCCGTTGGAACATTAATTTCAACATATCGCATAATAAAAATACCATTATGGAACTTCCCAATGGGAATCAGCCCATACAGGTTGGTGACTGGGTCCTGGTTACAGGACAGCCATTGAATCAATACTATATGTATAATTATCAAGGTGTCTATCATGCCGCTTCGGAGATTCCAACCAATCCACTAACCGGTAACCCTTATTCTAATTTATGGGGAAATGCATTTCACGTTGGTGATGCCAAATACGAAGATATTGTAGGTGATTATTCGTTTGATCCCTGGAGTTATAAAGATCGCAAAGCTATGGGAGATCCGAATCCAAAATACACAGGGGGTTTTGTGAATGATTTTTTCTATAAAAACTGGACTTTTTCTATTCAGTGCAGTTATGTACTTGGTCGCGATATTTATAACTCTAGTCTTGCTGCATCGCTTTCAAATGACCCATCCGGAGCTGATGAAGAAGGAAATGGATACAGCAGTAATTATACAACCTCCGGAACTTTCCTTTCGCAATATACTAGTGGCCATTTTTATGGACCTGAAGATTATATAGCCCGTCGTGCACTATTGTCCACAGGAAACGTGAATATCTGGAGTAAAAATAATCCAAATAATGTGAATGCGACTTTTCCTAATAATAGTCCCTATGCGATGCAATACAATTATCCGAACTTCAGTTCACTTTTCGTTGAAAATGGTTCGTATCTAAAAATCAACAGAATTACGTTAGGATATAATTTTAACAGTCCTGCCTTAACCAAAATCGGAATCGAACGCCTACGGCTTTCTTCTTCACTGGAAAACGTTCATGTTTTCAAGGCAAAGGGCTGTCTTGTTGCAGACCCTGAGCTAGTTGACGCCAAAGGTTTTTATTCAGGAACCGGGTATGCATTGGCACGTAAGTGCACATTTTCACTTGAAGTTACGTTTTAATAAGGTAGAAAAATATGAAAACTTTAAACTATTTCTATAATACACTGATAATCGCTTTAGCTATATTGGCTTTGCAGGGGTGTACAAAATTGCTGGATCAAAAACCCTATGATTATCCTACAATAAATACTTTCTGGCAAACCGGAAAAGATGCAGAGACTGGTCTGGCCGGTTGTTACGTTGAGTTGCGTTCACAGTTACTTAACGGTGATTCAGGATTGGCTTATTTTACTTACGGTGATTTTCCAACCCGGGTATTTGCTTCAGGGGCTTGGGGCCAATATCCATTCGAGGGTCATTTTGAATATTACACTGGCGATGTACTCTCCGATTATTCGGGATTCTATAAAACTATAAACGCTACAAATACACTGATTGAAAAAGTTCCTTCTATACCGCTAAACAAATTTAATGCGGACATCCAAACAGCAACCAAGGAACAAAATAAAATTATGGGCGAGGCTTACTTTATTCGTGCATATACCTATTTCTACATGGCAAGATTATGGGGAACTTTTCCGTTGATGTTAAAAAGTATTTCATCAGCCAGCGAGGCTGTCAATGATGTTCCTTATTCTACGAATGCTCAGATTCTTGATCAGTGTATGACGGATCTTACCGAAGCTGCAAAAAGGTTAGTATGGGGATACACTGCCAGCAATGAACAGGCCGTAAGAGCAAACTTAGGATCGGTTTATGCCTTGATAGCACATATTAATATGTGGAGAGCCCGTCCAAATCAACCCGCTTCCGGCGCGCCTGCTTTTATAGCAAAAGCTGAAGCAGCGTGTGATTCTGTTATTAATAAAGGGGGATATCAATTGGTCGATCCAACTGCTTACTCTTCTATTTTCAAAGGGAAATCAATCGAAGGTATATTTGAAATTGAATTCAGTACGGCAAACAATGAATATTTTGGAGCTGATGGTTTTACGAGCCTCTTTCTAGCAAAACCCCTTATCCCAAATGGCAGAGATGTTCCGATCTTTAATTTCAGTTCCGATTTCTTAAGCCTTTTCAATGATCCGAAAGATGTCCGAAACAGTGCATTTTTCTATAATCTGGGAGGAGATAATACGATGTGTAACAAATATACTTCTATATCTTATCCGACAGCCGATCAACTTACCTGGAGAACTGATGACAACTTGATCATCTTCCGTTTAGCCGATATTATGTTGCTCCGTGCAGAAGCGCTTACACGTTTGAATCGTAATGCAGATGCGCGGATCTGGTTGAATATAGTAAGGAACAGAGCTGGAATTGGCGATTATCCTGGAACTGATGCAAACCTTGCAGATGAAGTGTATATTCAGATGCAGAAGGAACTTTTCCTCGAAGGTCATAATCTTTACGACATGGTACGTACAGGGAAATATGCCACAAATCCTTATTATAGTGCTCAGCGTTATAATGATGAAGGTTACTACTGGCCGGTGAATGTAAACTTATTCCTGCGGAATAAATACACACAACAGACTCCTTACTGGTCTTCTCGGATCCAAAATTAATTATTGGTTTTAAAACAACGTTAAAAATTTCAAAATGAAAAATTTAATACCTTTTCTTCTGCTTGCAATTGTGGTGATCAGCTTTTCATGCACTAAGAATAGTGTAATTGATGGTGGTTTGAGCATAGCAGAGGTGAACATGACAACATTGGATTATCTGAAATCAACGCCTCACCACCAGTTCGACACACTGATAATCCTTCTGAAAGCTGCCGGAATTGATCAAGAGGTAAATTCGGCTAACCAAACATTTGTTGCTCCTACTGATTATGCATTCAGGAATTTCATTATCGAAAAACAAGCTGCCCTGCGTATCATTTATAATGATGAAAATTATGTTTATAATTATGACAGTTTGAAAAACGAAATTGCGAATTATAAAGACACCTTACGGATGTATATGATCCCGGGAAAGATAAATCGGGTTGACCTGGTATCACCGCGTATTACAAAAAGCACTTCAAATGTCATTGTTGCTTTGCAGCTGATTGAAAGCAAACTCTACACTGAGTGGGTTCCGAATTCGATACCAAAGTTTCTCTGGTTCTCCAAGGTTATCAACGGGTTCGATAAACCTAATGATATTACTATTCCTCTTGCGGATCAGGACCCGATAAGCCGGTGCCAAACCAGTGGAATTATCACTACTAACGGCATATTACATGTGTTGGACGATGACCATATTTTTGGATTCAGACATCATATCGCACAATAACCTATTTAATCCGAAAAGATATGAAAAAGATAAACTTAATTTGGATAGCATTGGTTTTCATTGCTCTCTTTGCTGTTGGATGTTCAAAAATCCAGAGTGGATATATCACCGATAAACTGGTATATCTACGCAATCCTCAGATTGTATCTGCAGGTGTACTTACTACATCTATTCTGCCTGAATTAAACGGAACATCTCAGCCAATACATTTTTTTATTGCAGCAGCTTATGATTCGCTTGGTATACCTACAGATATGCTCACAAAAAATGTGGACCTGGTAGTTTGGAATGAACCTTACAATCTCACCGCTGATACTTCTATTGCCCTGGTAAATGCTAAACGTAAAACGATCCAGATGCCTATCACGCAACTCAACGAAAGAAGTGGTCAATTTACCTTTACACCAGCTTCTAATTTAGCGCCTAAAGGTAAGTATTCTTTTGATGTCCGCATGGAAAATGTGGCAGGTTCTCAGGTTTTTAAAAATGCTATGACCATTGATATACAGCAAGTATTGTACAGTACTGGTCGTTGCGATATCAACATAATGGACATTACAAATTTTGGAGGTGGTTATATAACCGCTCCATCAGCAACCGTTAATAGGATCGAAAGAAAACCTACAGACCAAAGTCCAAATACGATCAGTTTTAAAATTGTTGACAAATATGGGAAACCGTGGAATCCAAAAGCCGGAGAAATTGTACCACGTGGTGACCGACCAAGTTTTCCAAGTTTTGATCGTTTTTCAAAACAGGTAAATACTGACTCGACAATGACCTGGGCTTATCCTTTTGCTCCATTCCCATTAGGAACCGATGCATCTACCTATAATGCATATGATGTGTTTTACAGGGTTTTAATGGCTCATGTTGCTATTGATGGTACCGTACCTGCAAATGGAGCTCCATGTCTTCCTGGTAAATGGAATATGAATGTAACTTTTGGATTCCGGTTTTTGTACGATGGGGATTGGGAGGTAACTATCCATATTGGTAACGCAAAAAGAATATAATGCTTTTATTATTCTGAAATGTTTAAGGCTTTGCAGTTTATTACCACATCAGGTGATAAACTGCAAAGTTCCCTTCCATTTTGCGATCAATACAAAATCTTATTCAAGATGTTGTTTTCAGTATAACATCTGCTGGTGTATTGATAATCATTAGGTTATTTCAAAAAAGAAAAAATTAGCACTAATCAATACTATTCAGATGTTTGATACAATGAATTTCTCAATCCTTCGTTTTTTAAGCTTTGTGTTTTAAATTTTAAAGACGATTAGATTGAAATTCTGTTGATTATAAATATATATGAAATTTAGATTTACCCGGTTATTCATTTTGGCAATTTTTTCATCAACGATTATCTTTTCATGCATTTCACAGGATGAACAACGCATCAAACGTGATAGTATTGAAGTTGTTGATTATAAAGTTTTACCATTCAAAATTGAAGAGGTAACACTCCTTGATGGCCCCTTTAAAAAAGCGACCGAATTAAATATAAAATCGCTGCTCAGCTATGAGCCCGACCGCTTTTTAGCCAGGTTCAGGAGCGAAGCTGGCTTAAAACCCAAAGCAGAAAGCTATCACGGATGGGAGGACAATACTATCGCCGGTCACAGTCTGGGCCATTATCTTACAGCTATTGTACTGATGTATCAGACAACCGGGAATAAGGAATTTTTGAGAAGAGTNAACTATATTGTCGATGAATTAGACGAGTGCCAGCGAGCTGATGGCGAAGGTTATATCGGGGCTTTCCCCGATGGTAAAAGGATTCTGGAAAAAGAGGTTGCCAAAGGGGATATCCGATCACAGGGCTTTAACCTGAATGGAATTTGGGTCCCATTTTATACTGAACACAAAGTCATGGATGGTTTATTTCATGCCTACAAATATTGCGCAAACCAGAAAGCCCTTGAAATCAGCATAAAATTTGCAGACTGGCTGGCAAAGGTGGTGGAGAATCTGAATGACGAGCAGGTTCAGAAAATGCTCAACTGTGAACATGGAGGGATCAATGAATCGCTGGCAGAGCTATATGCATCAACAGGTAACGTGAAATATTTAAATCTCTCAAAAGTATTCCATCACAAAGCCATACTGGACTCACTCTCACACGGGGTAGATATCCTTTCGGGAAAACATGCCAACACTCAGATCCCCAAAGTGGTGGGATTGGCCCGGAGATATGAGTTGACAGGGAGCGAATCGGATCACAAAGCGGCAACATTTTTCTGGGACCGTGTTGTTAACCACCATTCGTACGTAACGGGTGGAAACGGCAACTATGAGTATTTCGGACCCGCCGATTCCCTATCCAACCGGTTAAGTGATGAAACAACAGAAAGTTGCAACGTATACAATATGCTTAAACTTTCAGAACACCTTTTCGAATGGAGTGCTGCTCCCGACGTAGCAGACTACTACGAGCGGGCACTGTTCAACCATATTCTTTCATCACAACATCCTCAAAACGGTCAGGTGATCTACAACCTCTCGCTTGATATGGGTGGAAAAAAAGTATTCCAGGACCCTCAGTGGTTTACCTGTTGTATAGGTACGGGGATGGAAANTCATTCCAAATACTGCAAAAATATTTTCTTCCATAACAATGAGGCGTTATATATTAGCCAATTTATCGCTTCCGAACTTACCTGGAAGGAGAAAGGGATTAAAGTACGCCAGAACACCCTGTTTCCCAAAGAGCAAGGGACAACCATTGAATTTGAAAGTACCGCACCATTTAATTTGATTCTCAAGATCCGCTACCCCAAATGGGCTCAGAAAGGGATTCAAATTTCGGTCAACGGGAAACCCTTAACCTTTAATGCAGTGCCGGGAAGCTTTGTTGAAGTTGGAAAAAACTGGAAAAACGGAGACAAGATTTCAGTTAAATTTCCGTTTAGCTTAAGGCTCGAAACGATGCCCGACAACCAGAAACGTGTTGCAATATTTAATGGCCCGGTAGTTTTGGCCGGACTTCTGGGTCCGGACCCAGACTCGCTTTCAACCGACCCGATGTATGTACCGGTGCTTATGACCAAAGAAAAGAGCCCTGAGAAATGGTTAACTCCGATCGAAGGTGAGGCCAACAGGTTCAAAACGCACAATGTTGGAAAACCCCGTGATGTGGTGTTGAAGCCATTTTATGAAACTTTCGATTGTCACTATTCCATTTTCTGGGACACCTACAATAACGAAGAGTGGACTGCCCATGAGGTTGAATACCAGNCGGCTCAGAAAATGAAAAAGGAACTTGAAGCAAAAACAATTGATCTTTTCCGCATTGGTGAAATGCAACCCGAACGGGAGCACAATTTCAGTGATGATAAATCATGGACCGGCGAATATAAATCACGTAAATCTCGTGAGGCCGACCGCAACGGATGGTTTTCATTCGAAATGAAAATTGCCAGGAGTCAGCCGACAGCCCTTGTTGTTGAATATTGGGGTGGATATTCTGGCTCCAAAACCTTTGATATCCTGGTTAGTGACCAGGTAATTGCCACACAGAATATATCCAATGCTGCTCCTGGAAAATTCATCGATATTGTTTACAAAATTCCGCAAATCCTGACAAATGGAAAAGATAAGGTAAGGGTTAAATTTGTCCCGCATGATGGCCATCGTGCAGGGCCAGTGTTTCTGGTCAGGACAATAAAACAGTGACCTGAGAGATTAACCGGAAAAATGAGAAGAAAAAAGTTATATCACAAATTTCAACTAAGACCTTATCCTTTGAATTAATAGATGTTAAGCGACTTGGCTGCCATTTTAAAGGGCGATGGAACTGGATCAGAGGTGGCTTAAAAGTTTGGAAAATGGTCGCTTATTATACCATTTCATGGTAATTACGGGATTGAAAACCGGTGCCATGGCATAGAGTTCCAGGGTCAGTTTATTGATCAAATTGAAGATGAGATTACAACTGAGTTAAAATAAATTACTTTAATAGCTATTTTAAAATGAAAATCAGAAATACGGTCATTCGAAAAGGTATGTTTATTGGAACTTTAATAGGGTTAGTAATGGCAGTTTTAATCAATTTTACCTGCGTGGCCCAGACTAAAGTTGGAGTTTACCCGATTCTTCCGGTTCCATTTACTTCAGTGAAGGTGAACGACTCCTTCTGGGGACAGCGGCTGAAGTCCAGCCGTGAGGTAACTATTCCACTGGCATTCAGAAAGTGTGAGGAGACGGGTCGATACCAGAACTTTGTAAAAGCGGCCCACCCAAACGAATCAAACAAAGTCGAAGGTTTTTCGTTCGACGACACCGATGTCTATAAAACGATTGAGGGTGCAAGTTACTCGATGCAAACTTTTCCGAATAAAAAACTGGATAAATATATTGATAGTGTGTTGGTTATTGTTGCTGCGGCACAAGAACCTGACGGTTATCTTTATACTTCCCGTACCATGAATCCAAAACATCCGCACGAATGGTCCGGTACTAAACGGTGGGAAAAAGAGGAGGATCTGAGCCACGAATTATATGATCTTGGGCACATGATCGAAGGGGCTATTGCCCATTATCAGGCGACCGGGAAGAGAAACTTCCTCGATATTGCCATCAAATATGCCAACTGCGCCGTTCGCGAAATCGGTAGTAATCCCGGACAGGTCGTAGTGGTTCCGGGGCATCAGATTGCAGAAATGGCCCTATCCAAACTTTATGTAGTTACCGGGGATAAGAAATATCTCGATCTGGCAAAATTTCTCCTCGATAAACGGGGGTATACCCAGCATAAGGATGAATATAGTCAGGCACATAAACCTGTTTTGGAGCAGGATGAAGCAGTGGGGCATGCTGTCCGCGCCGCCTATATGTACTCCGGAATGGCCGATGTGGCTGCGCTGACCGGTGATCAGGGATACATTGATGCCATTGACCGCATTTGGGGAAATATTGTAGATAAGAAACTCTATCTCACCGGGGGTATCGGGGCTACCGGAAGTGGTGAGGCTTTCGGTGCCAATTATGAATTGCCCAATATGTCAGCCTATTGTGAGACGTGTGCAGCCATCGGAAATGTTTACCTCAATTACCGCCTGTTCCTGCTGCATGGTGAAGCCAGATATTTTGATGTCCTGGAACGTACTCTTTATAATGGGCTTATCAGTGGCGTGTCACTCGATGGAGGTAGCTTCTTTTACCCCAATCCATTGGAATCCATTGGTCAGCATCAACGTCAGCCCTGGTTTGGCTGCGCCTGTTGCCCATCCAATATCTGCAGGTTTATCCCCTCTGTTCCAGGATATATTTATGCTACCCATAACAACGAGGTGTATGTAAATCTGTTCATGGCAAATGAGGCTGAAATAAGAATTAACGGCAAGGCGGTTACCCTGAAACAGACTACCAATTACCCCTGGAGTGGGGAGGTAAGCATGGAAATAACATCTAAAGGCAAACAGGAAATAAATCTTAAAATACGGATTCCCGGATGGGTCCAGGGAGCCGTTGCGCCAGGTAATCTTTACAGTTATTCGGATAAAAAAACCTTGGGGTATAGCCTTAAGGTGAATGGTCAAAAAGTCGAAAGTTCACTTGAAAAGGGCTATTTCACGATTAACCGCACCTGGACAAAAGGGGACAAGGTAGAGATTCACTTCGATATGGAACCTCGTACCGTTAAAGCCAACCAGGCAGTGCAGGCCGATAGGGGAAAGATTGCAGTAGAACGGGGGCCGCTGGTTTATTGTGCCGAATGGCCGGATAATGATTTCAGCGTTTTAAGCCTGATCCTGAACAAAAAACCGCAGTTCACAATCGAACACCGTCCGGAATTACTCTATGGAATTGACATAGTAGCTACAGATGCTCAACTACTTAGCTATGATGTTCATGGCCGTCTTGTGGCAAAAGATGTGAAACTGAAGATGATTCCTTATTATGCCTGGGCGCACAGGGGGAGCGGTGAGATGGCTGTCTGGCTATCCAATGAGTTAAGTTCGACCCGGCCGGTTATGCCTCCAACCATCGCTTCTGAAAGTAAAATAGATGCTTCACACAAAGCGAAGTCTATCTCCGCAATTCATGATGGGCTCGTTCCAAAAGACGAAAATGACCGCTCCATTCCCTATTACCATTGGTGGCCCAAAGAGGGGACCACAGAATGGATTTCGTATGATTTCAGTTCTGAAAAATCGGTCAGCCGCTCAACTGTTTATTGGTTCGACGACGGGCCGTGGGGTGGATGCCGCGTGCCTCAATCATGGAAAATATTTTACAAGGATAACAGCGGAGCATGGGTTCCCGTTGAAAATACTACCTCCTTTGGCGTCGAAAAAGGGATAGGAAATGAAGTGATTTTTAAACCGGTTACAACCAAGGCGGTAAAAATTGAAGTAAAACTTCCCGAAAAATATGCAACAGGGATCTTTGAATGGGAAGTTGAGTAATCCAGTATGTAAAACTTAAAATACAACAGATTATTTTATTTGTCAATCTTAATAATGATATCTCTAGCAATTTTAAAAATGAGAAAAACTGTTCTATTCAGTTTTGACTTCGCTTTTCCTAACGGGTGGGGTTGTTTCTGCACAGTCGGGTGACTATAAAATTACACCCGTCCCCTTTAGTAAAGTGCACGTGGATGATAAATTCTGGACCAAAAGGATACAAACCAATAAAGAGGTTACCATCCCAATTGCCTTTGGATATTGTGAATCCACGGGACGAGTCAACAATTTCAAAATTGCCGGCGGTCTGATGAAGGGAAAATTCCAGTCAGGTGCCCCATTTGATGATTCCGACGTTTCAAAAATTATTGAGGGGGCTGCCTATTCCTTAAGTTCAGCTCCCGATCCCAAACTTGAAGCTTATGTCGATTCGCTGATCTATTTTATGGGAAAGGCTCAGGAACCAGATGGTTATCTTTATACTTACCGCACAATTATGGGCAATGATTCGCACCCCTGGATTGGAAGTAAGAGGTGGGAGAAAACGCATATCCTGAGTCATGAACTCTATAACCTGGGACACATGTATGAAGCAGCTGTTGCCTATTATGAGGCGACCGGCAAACGGAACCTGCTCGACATTTCCCTCAAGAGTGCAGATCTGGTGGCCAAAGACTTTGGCTGGGATGCACTCAGGAGCTATCCCGGACATCAGGAGATTGAGATCGGCTTAGCGAAGCTGTACCGCGTGACAGGGAATAGAAAATATCTAGACTTAGCCAAATTTTTCCTCGACGCACGGGGAAAATGTGGTTTTGAGGGGACCACCTACAACCAGAGTCACAAACCGGTGTTGGAGCAGGATGAAGCTGTTGGGCACTCTGTACGTGCACTATACATGTTTTCAGGGATGGCTGATGTGGCCGCACTTACCGGTGATAAGAGTTACGTGGAGGCTTCCAAAAAACTCTGGGAGGATATCGTAAATACAAAATTATACATAACAGGTGGCGTAGGTGCCTCAGGGGGGCATGAGGGTTTCGGTGCAAAATACGAGCTTCCCAATCTTTCGGCCTATTGCGAGACCTGTGCGGCCATTGCAAATGTCTTCTGGAATCAACGGCTATTTTTGATGGAGGGTGATGCAAAATACATCGATGTACTTGAGCGTTCCCTTTATAACAATGTGCTCTCAGGCGTTGCTATTACCGGAAACCGTTTCTTCTATCCCAATCCTTTGGAATCGATCAATGGTGCAAGACGTAGTGAATGGTTTGGTTGTGCATGCTGTCCTTCAAATATCTGCCGGTTTATCCCTGCCGTTCCAGGGTACATCTACGCCACTGAAAAAAATAATATTTACATAAATCTCTATATTGCCGGTGAAACTACGCTGAATATTGAAGGGGAAGAGGTTTCTGTAAAACAGACCGGTAATATGCCTTGGGACGGAATCACCCAAATTGAGGTAAATCCCAAAACCAAATCCGATTTTACGGTGAAGGTTCGTATCCCCGGTTGGGCTCGTAATGAAGCTACTCCCGATAATCAACTCTATTGGTTCAAGGATAAATTGGTTAAGAAAGCTGTGGTAAAGGTAAACGGTACGCCGGTTGAAATGACGCTCGAGAAGGGATATGTCAATGTAAGCAAGAGCTGGAGTAAGGGGGATATTATTACCGTTGACCTTCCAATGGACATTCAACGCGTAGAATGTAATCCTAAAGTAGAGGGGAACAAGGATAAAGTTGCCCTGCAAAGAGGTCCGGTCGTTTATTGCGCTGAAGGTGGCGATTTTAAGGATGCCAACATCATGGATCTGGTTTTGGGTGATGATGCGGTGCTCAGCGAAAAATTTGAACCCGATTTTCTGACCGGAGTCGTGGCCATTTATGGGAAAGCACGCCATACAGTCCGTAAATCGGATGGCACTGTCGACCTGGGAAACGAAGTCGATTTTAAGGCAATACCCTATTATGCATGGGCTAACCGGGAACCTAATCCTATGACAATCTGGTTTGCCACACACAAAGATGTGGCAAAACCTAAGCCTGCACCGACAATTGCCAATCTGAGCAAAATCTCGGGTTCGGTAGTCAACCGCAGTATTGAGGCAATCAGGGATCAGATTCTTCCATCCGGGTCGGATGACAAAAATTACCAGTTTTTCCATTGGTGGCCTGAAAATAATAAGACTGAGTGGATTGCCTACACCTTTGACAAACCCTATAAAATCTCAAAATCAAAAGTGTTCTGGTTTAATGACGGAGGGGGGTGCATTGCCCCAAAAGCATGGAGGATATTTTACAAACAAGGCGAAGAGTGGATACCGGTGAAAAATAAAAACGAGTATGGCATCCAACTCGACATCATTAATATCACCGATTTCGTCCCGGTTACAACAACCGCAGTTAAGCTTGAAGTAGATCTTCCCAAAGAGAGCTCGAGCGGCATTCATGAGTGGATTATTGAATAATATGATGAAAATGATAAAAATGAGTTTAAACGGGTTGTTTGTACCCCTGATCTGCCTGATTGGTTTGGCAGTAAATGCGAGTGAAGTTAGTCCACCCGAAAATCAGAAAGCAGGCACTGAGGTTATAAAAGCCAAGGTTAAATATTTTGCGTTACCCGATGTCAGGCTTCTTGACAGTCCGTTTAAAAATGCAATGGATCTCAATGCAGCATGGATGATGGAGATGGACATGGATCGTCTCCTCTCAAATTTTCTTTTGAATGCAGGGTTAAAACCCAAGGGTGAACCTTACGGGAGTTGGGAATCAATGGGTATCGCAGGACACACTCTGGGTCACTTTCTCAGCGCAGTATCCCAACAATATGCCTCAACCGGTGATTTGCGGTTTAAAGAGAAGGTAGATTATATTGTGAATGTACTTGACAGCTGCCAAAAAAACTTTGTGAACGGATTTATAGGCGGGATGCCCGGAGGTGACAAGGTTTTTAAAGAGGTGAAAACGGGAATAATCCGCTCCGCCGGTTTTGATCTGAATGGCGTGTGGGTGCCCTGGTATAATGAACATAAGACAATGATGGGTCTGGTCGATGCCTATGTGCTGACTGGTAACGTCAAAGCACTTTCAGTTCTTGTCAAACTTTCAGATTATCTAACCACGGTGATTGCCCCTTTAACTGACCAACAGATGCAGGAGATGCTCAATTGCGAGTTTGGCGGTATGAATGAAGCATTTGCACGCGTTTATGCCTTAACAGGCGACAGGAAATATCTTGATGGCTCCTATCGCTTCTACCACAAACGGTTAATGGATAAGTTTGCCGAAGGTGTTGATATACTTCCGGGATTACATTCGAATACTCAAATACCTAAAATTATTGGCAGCGCAGTGCAATATGAACTTACCGGCAACGAGCGTGACCGTAAGATTGCCGAATTCTTCTGGCACACTATGGTCCATAATCATTCCTATGCCAACGGGGGAAACAGTTCCGGTGAATACCTCTCAACTGCCGGGAAGCTCAATGACCTTCTCACCCATTCCACCTGCGAAACCTGCAACACCTACAATATGCTGAAGTTGTCGCAACATCTGTTCGAATGGACAGCTGATGCCCAATATATAGATTACTATGAGAAAGCGCTTTATAATCATATTCTTTCATCTGCAACATCCACACACAGGGATGACCTGCTATTTTGTCCCTTTAGCAATGGGCACCCAAAAAGATTTTTGTGATAAATTCAATTCATTTACCTGTTGTATGGGCAGTGGATTTGAGAACCATTCCAAATACGGGGGGGCCATATATGCATACGGTACGGATGATGCCTCCTTGTATCTGAATCTATTTATCCCCTCCACGTTGGACTGGAAGTCAAGGAAGACTCAGGTCCGGATGGAAACGGCCTATCCTGAAAGCGAAAACGTAACCTTAACCATCCAGTCAGCGCTTCCTCAATCCTATACGGTCAATGTGCGATATCCGTTATGGGCATCCAAAGGGATGAAGATGAAGATCAATGGTGTTTATCAGACTATTACAGCATTGCCGGGTTCATTTGCCGCTATTACACGTACCTGGAAAAATGGGGATAAAATTGAGATCGCCATGCCGATGTCATTGCACACTGTCGCAATTCCCGACAATAAAGACCGCAGGTCGTTACTTTATGGCCCCGTTCTGTTAGCCGGAGCCCTGGGTACGGAGCATCGCGAAACAGGAGATATTCCTGCTTTTGTGTCGGCCGACAAGGAGATTATAAAATATATTAAACCGGTTAAGAATAAGCCCCTTACCTTTTTAAGCCACTCTCTGGGAGTCCCCGGGGATGTAACTTTTATCCCCTTTTATAACACTTATGATCAGTATTATTCCGTTTATTGGGATGTCTACTCTCCGGTTGAATGGGCAAAAAATCAGGATAAACGCAAAGCTGAAACGGAGCGTTTGGCAAAGCTGAACGCACGCACCCTCGATTTTATCGTTTTAGGAGAGATGCAGCCCGAGCGCGACCATAATCTTCATGCCGAAAACTCACGTATTGGTGACTACCTCAATAAGAAATATCGTTTCGCTTACGACGATGGGATGTTTGATTTTGATATGAAGGTGGGCTCCACTAATCCGGTTCAACTTCTGATGACCTATTGGGGCGGCGACAGCGGTAAATCGACATTCGAACTGGTGGTGAACGATACCTATGTTGTTCCGGTTAAAATCAGCGGTGACCCCAAAAGCTTTGTGGAGATTATTGTAAACTTGCCACAGGAGTTGACAAGGGATAAGGAAAAGATTAAGGTTAAATTCAGGGGAATGGGCCACAACAGAGTCAGCAATCTTTACAACTGCCGACTGTTGAGATACCAGTGATTTGGGCATCGTAGAGGCAAACAGCGATTATTTAAATTATTATTCTAATTTCTGATACTGATGAACAGATCGATAACCCGCTTTTCATACTAATTTTATTAATTGCTTCACGGCTCGCTGCTCAGGAGACCAGTCACCTGACACCGGGGAGCGGAAATCCCATCTTGCCCGGATATTTTGCCGATCCGACAATCAAAAAGTTTGGAGACACCTGGTATATTTATGCAACCACCGACGGTAATAATGACGGTCGCGGTCCTGCAGAAGTCTGGACATCAAAGGATTTTGTCAACTGGACCATGCTCGAAATGAACTGGCCAATAACCCAGGGGGGCTTGTATTGGGCTCCGGATGTAACCATTGGTCCCGACGCGAAATACCACCTCCTCTACAATGTGCCCTGTCAGACCTATATTGGCACAGGCGATACACCACTCGGTCCCTGGAAAAACAGTCTGGGTGAGGATAAAACACTTATTCCTGACAAGGTAATGCCAGGGGTCATCACACTCGATTCCCAAACATTCAGAGACGACGACGGTAAATTTTATGTCCTCTTCGGGACATGGGGCATATTCCCAAATGGTGGTTGCGGCATCGGATTGCTAAATAACGATATGAAGTCTGTTGAAAAGTATGCAAAAATCCCCAATACCCAGGCGACAGATTTCTTTGAGGCTCCGTTTTTATTCAAGAAAGACGGGATCTACTATTTCACTTACTCTTCCGGTTCGTGCCATGATGGGACTTACCGCGTGCAGTATGCCATCAGTCGCACCTCACCTTTTGGTCCTTATGTATTTGGCAAAAATAATCCGATTCTGAAAACATCTCAGGATGGCTCGGTGCATGGCCCCGGACACCACTCCATTATTCAAAATGGCGACGATTATTACATGGTTTATCACCGGCATGATAATCCGAACTCAGCCCATGGTATGCACCGGCAGGTTTGTGCCGATAAAATGGTTTTCGGACCCGACGGGACTATCGAAAAAGTAATCCCAACTCATAAAGGAATAGGAGCCCTGGCCGAAAATACAAACCCTTTTCCAAATCTTGCCTTTGGTAAAAAAGTAACTGTGTCATCCTCATACAGTAATGATTTCAAGGGTGAATATGCAGTTGACGACAATAACGGAACCCTTTGGCTCCCTGGCGATAATGAAAAGAATCAATGGCTTATGGTTGATCTGGGAAGAGAAGAAACAGTTCGGCGGATCTATTCCGAATTCTGGTTTCCTTCGTATTATTATCAATATATCATTGAATATTCGGCAGACGGGAAAATCTGGAATACCTATTCCGACAGGAGGAATAACACACAGGCAGGGTGCCCGATGGTTGATTATGGCAATGTTCAGGCACGATGGTTACGCACCACGATTACGAATTGCCAGTTGCCCGGCCTGTTCCTTGGCTTGTGGAATTTTAAGGTGTTCAGCGATTCCAAAAATGATCCGGAGCAATTACTGGTCCACCTTGAAGCCGAAGACCTCACCGAAAATGACCTGAAAGCCTGGCCGAACCTCAACGGGATGCTGGGTGGAAGCTTCGTTACGACTGGCGATCATTTATTAGCAAAAGTTATTGATGGTCAAAAAGCCCTTATTTTAGATGGGAAAACCACTCTGCGTTTTACAGCACGGCACCGCGGGGAATTACGGGCAACAATCCGTTCACAGTGATGTTCCGGGCTTTGTGTGCGGAGCCGGAAAATCGGGGATGTGTGATAGACTGGGCATCAGCAGGTACCGGTAAGGATAATCAGGCAGCCCTCTTCCTGGGTGATTCAAAAATGGTTGTTTCGCACGGCAAAAAAAACATACACTACAAAACATCTCCAAAAGCAGGAACATGGTTTAATATGGCAGTAGTATTTGACGGAAAAACTGAATGTTTATATCTCGATGGGAGGCTGGTTAGCAGCAATACAACAACGCTAAACATTACGCCTGGTAATCCAATTATTATTGGAAATACACAAACTGGTGACTCCCCATTCAAAGGGGCTGTTAATAGTTTCAGAATATATAATCGCGCTCTCGCTTCTGCCGAGATTGTCCATTACACGAATGCCGAATACATCCCGTCCCCACATTTGGCATCATCACCACAAGGATTGATTGTTGATCTGGATGTACAGCAGTTCAAAATCGGGGAGATGGTATCGGAATGGAAGAATTGCGGATTGCCGGGAGGAGTATTCAATTCAAAAGGGCAACCTGCTATCGTGGATATGGTCGAAGGTCAAAAATCGCTGATATTTACAGGAAATGAGTTTTTTACCTCTTCATTTGCACCCCCTTCATCGCTTTCAGGGAACAGCAGTTTTACGATTGCCTATCGGGTGTACAATCCCGAAATAGCAGATGAAGAGTATATAGCTGGCTGGACTGAGTTGGGCGGACCGGATGCTTCGTCTGCCAATTTCGGATTTGGGCACAACCGTGAACGTGCTTTGGCACAACATACAGGATGGGCTGACCTGGGGTTTAAAGGGAATCCGCCGCAAGCCGCAAAATGGCATCAGATTGTTGTTACGTTTGATGGTTATATGGAAAAAATCTTTGTTGATGGCTTGCTGAATAGTCAACATCAGCGTCAGCTCTACATTCAGGGTGGGGATAAATTTACCGTTGGCGCCTTATCCGGCGGAAATTTAAAATTCTCCGGGGCGTTGGCTTCCTTAAAAATTTACGATAAATGCCTCGCCGGAAATGAGCTGAATAATTTGTTTATGAAGCAGGAAAAGGCTGAAATTCCTGTTTACCTGAGCCCTGCAGACCTCACCTTTGGCCACTTGAAATCGTGGAAAAACAATGGATACCTTAATGGTAGTTTTGTTGGTACGGGGGCCGGATTGGCCGTGGAAGATGTTGCTGAAAAAGTGGCAGTAACTTTTGACGGCAAAAGTATTCTGCAGTTTAACCTCAGCGATGCCACCGCGGCTCAGGACTTTACATTTGAAGGGGCTATCTTAAACCCTGAAATTTCGAATAACGAAACGTACTTCTCACTTAAAACAACTGACAATAAGTTTATTAATTTAAATTTTGGGAGTGATAAAAAATTGGGAGTCCTATCAGCATCAGGGAATATTTCGTCTGGTTTCAGCGGAGCTCTTCCTGAAGCGGGCAGGTGGCACCATTTTGCACTCACCAGTGGTAGCGGAGAAATCGTTCTGTATATGGATGGGAAACAGTCCTATTCGGCCAAACTTCCTTTTGAGTGCAGTGTAGCCTCTATTATACTAGGGGCCGATGCCTTGGGCAGATCTCCCTTTACCGGTTCATACTCATTTTTAAAGAGCTACAACAGGGTATTAAATGGAGGTGAAATTTCAAATAACTTCAATGAATGGAAAATCACAGGCAGAATTTTAGGGAATAAAAAGGCCTTATTCACTGTTGAACCCACTGCAATAACTACCAGCTCAGCACTTATGCAGGCAGCTCCGATTCCGGGAACGCAATATAATTTTGAAGTCAAACCATCAGGTCAACCCTCCAGGTTTAGTGGATGGAGCTTTAACCCTGATTTTCTGGCGAACGGCTTAACGACAGGTGAATCCTATACTTTTTTACTGAAAATTAAGGATGTCTATGGTAATCTCCTCTCCTCCGGTTATTCAACTCCTGTTACGACCGCTGAAACCAATTTTCAAATCTATTCAGCCGATTTTAAAGTAGACCATGATTATCTGGAAACAGGAACCGATGGCACAATATGGGATGGTTTTATCGGCAACCAGGGCGATAAAACACTCAAACAGTTAGTTTGCAATCAGGGCAATCTCCTTCTTGAATCTGCAGGNACAGTTTGGGACGGACAAAAACCGCAGGGGCCATTNNTNTACAAAAACATTTCCGGANATTTTGTGGTTGAAACTNTNCTTTCTGATGTGAGCGGACTNGCTGAGAAAAAAGTTGCAGGGAATAACGATTGTGGATTAATGGTNCGGGTAGCCGACCTGGCACTTGCCGGTAAAGGGGAAGANNTGCTGCAGNTAAGCATTTTTCCTGCCTGGAATATCGGAAATATGTTCACAAATTTCGACTTTCCCGAAAGGANCCAGGAGGGAAATGGTTCGGCTTGGCAATTCGACAAACACCTGCGCCTTGAACGTTCTGGCAATACATTTCACGCCCGTACAAGTGCTGATGGAATAAACTGGAAAGAGATGAAAGGTTCTCCCGTTAAGAGGCCCGACCTTGAAGGCTTGCCATTGCAGGTCGGACTCTATCAATGCACCTATGGCGAGAGCACGGCATGGGGAAAATTTTCTGATTTTAAAATTTTCAAAACAGTAAAATGAACACAAAATGTCCGCTTATTATTTCTTTTGTTCTCCTTCTTACCACGAGCAGCTACGCACAGAAATTCGAGGATCTTGCCAGGACTCCCCCCATGGGGTGGAACAGCTGGAATAAATTTGGATGCAATGTCAGTGAAAAACTGATCAAAGAGATGGCCGATGCCATGGTTGAAACCGGGATGCTTAAAGCCGGTTATAACTATATAGTAATCGACGATTGCTGGCAGGTTGCCCGCGATTCATTGGGAAATATTCTTCCCGATCCTGAGCGTTTTCCTTCCGGGATGAAAGCACTGGCTAATTATATCCATGGCAAGGGTCTGAAATTTGGTATCTATTCATGCGCCGGTTCATTAACTTGCCAGTCCCGTCCGGGGAGCAGGGGTTATCAGTTTCAGGATGCGCATACCTATGCCGGATGGGGCGTCGATTATCTCAAATACGACTGGTGTTCTGATGAGGGTCAAAATCCGAAAGCAGCCTATAAAACGATGAGCGATGCACTCAAAGGGTGCAAACGTCCGATCGTTTTCTCAATCTGCGAATGGGGTGAAGGAAAGCCCTGGGAGTGGGGTAACGGTATCGGTCATTTGTGGCGCACCACGGCAGACATCCGCGATTGTTACAAGTGTACCTTCGATTGGGGTGGCCTTGGGGTGGTTGACATCATTGACAAACAAGCCGAATTGCAGAAATTTGCCGGTCCGGGCCACTGGAATGATCCCGACATGCTCGAAGTGGGAAATGGAGGTATGACGGAAGATGAATACAAAACCCATTTTTCGATGTGGTCAATGCTCGCAGCGCCACTTATGGCTGGTAATGATCTTCGGAAAATGGATAAGTCGACAAAAGAAATTCTTACCAACGGCGACGTGATTGCCGTGAATCAGGATAGTTTGGGTCAGCAGGCTACCAAATTTATGGACATGGGTGAATATGAGATCTGGGCTAAACCACTTTCAAACAAAGAGGTCGCAGTTTGTTTCATGAACCGGACTAATCAGGTTTGGAAATTGGATTACAGCTGGCAAAAACAAACCATGTATTTCGCAACGGAGGTGAATGTGCATAAAAAAGTTTATACTGTATACGATCTATGGGAACATAAGACCATTGGCAAAACAAATGAAAAGCTGGTGAAGGAGGTTCCTGCTCATGGGGTAGTAATGGTCCGTTTGTCCCAGATTAAGCCGGCTCAGTGACATTTCTGAATAAAATTAAAAACTATTCCCCTTCTTTACAGGGATTTTCCCGAATGAGGCACTAACAAATAATAATTATGTTGCAACGAATTTTAATAAGCTTTTATGTGGCGGTTAAACTTGCTTCCATTCCGTTTGGGGCGTTTGCCCAGGTTAATTCAGCTGATTATCAGCGAGCCGATTCGGTAATAAAATTAAACGACCTGGTATATCATCAAATCAATAGTGTGAACTGGATTGATCAGACTTCAAATTTCTGGTATCTGGTTAAAACCCGCGAAGGTGTTGCTTATTTTTTGGTCGATGCTGCAAAATCAACCCGCACAACACTCTTTGACACTGAAAGACTTGTCGTGCAGCTCAATAAACAACCCGGAATAAAAACGACCCCAAAACTTATTCAACTTCAAAAACTAAAACTCGATCTCAAGACTAATCAGGTTCATTTCGAATTTTCAAATGCTTACTGGACCTGCACCCTGAAAAACTATACCCTTTTAAAAGATTCAATGGTCCGGGCTGAGGTGCCAAAACCTTACTGGAACGATAACTTCGATGAACTTGGGAACAAACCGGTCACCTCACCCGACAGTACTTGGGAAGCGTATATCAAAAACTACAATGTTTACATCCGAAATTCCCGCGAAAAAAAAGAGATTCCACTAAGCTTTGATGGTTCGGAAGGGGATTGTTACTCCTCCTATTTCAGCTGGTCCCCCGACTCGAAAAAACTGGCTGTTAACAAGGTCCGTAAAAATGTAGATCATTATATCTATTTTGTGGAATCATCGCCTAAAACACAGTTACAACCCATCCTCCAAAAGCGATATTATCTGAAACCGGGTGATGCCCTTCCAATCAAACATCCTTCACTGTTTGATATCATTAACCTGAAACAAATCCCGGTCAACACGCAGCCATTCGAGAATCAGTTCGATATTTCCTATCTGAAATGGAACGGGGGGAGTACCGCTTTCACATTCGATTTTAACCAGCGTGGTCACCAGGTCTTTCAGGTTGTGGAAGTTAATGGCACATCCGGAGAGGAAAGGGTTGTTGTAGATGAGCAAAGTAAAACCTATATCGACTACAGCGGAAAATATTTCCGTCATGATCTGGAAAAACGGGGCGAAATCATTTGGGCCTCGGAGCGCGACGGGTGGAATCACCTTTACCTGATCGACTGGAAAACCGGGAAGGTGAAAACCCAGATTACAAAAGGGAGCTGGCCGGTTCGTGATGTAGTAAAGGTGGATGAAGAAAAAGGTACCATCCTCTTTAAAGCATCGGGAAGAAATCCAGGGGAAGATCCCTATTTTGTCCATTTGTACAAGATTAATTTTGATGGAACCGGCCTGATCGATTTAACCCCGGAAAAGATGGACCACCAGGTATCTTTTTCACAGGATTTCAGTTATTTCACCGATACTTATTCAACTGTCATAACACCTCCTGAAACTGTATTGCGCCGCACTTCAGATGGTTCACTGATCATGCAACTTGAAAAAGGGGACATTTCAGATGTAGTGGCTAAAGGATGGATCGCTCCTGAACCTTTTGTGGCCAAAGCCCGTGACGGACAAACCGATATTTGGGGTAACATTTACCGTCCCACCACTTTTGATCCGAAAAAAAAATACCCGATAATTGAATACATCTATGCCGGCCCTCAAAGTTCGTTTGCACAAAAGAGTTTCAGGCCAGCCAACAGCGCTTTTTCAGGTCTGGCCGAATTGGGATTTGTCGTCGTACAACTTGATGGTATGGGAACATCAAATCGTTCAAAGGCATTTCAGGAGGTTTGTTGGAAAAATCTTAAAGACGCCGGTTTCCCCGATCGGATGCTGTGGATAAAAGCGGCAGCCGAAAAATACAGCTATATGGATACCACACGCGTCGGCCTGTTCGGAGGTTCTGCCGGGGGGCAGAATACGTTGTCAGGCCTGTTGTTCTATCCCAAATTTTACAAGGCTGGGTCATCATCCTGCGGATGCCACGACAACCGGATGGATAAAATGTGGTGGAACGAACAGTGGATGGGCTATCCAATCGGTCCTCAATATGCAGAATGTTCCAATGTTGAAAATGCAGCCAAACTTCAGGGTAAGTTATTGCTTATTTTGGGGGAAATGGACGATAACGTAGACCCATCTTCAACCATGCAGGTAGCCAACGCGCTGATCAAAGCAAAAAAAGAGTTCGAACTGGTGGTCCTACCGGGCAGCAATCATACCCTGGGAGGAGAATACGGTGAGCAGAAGAGGAGAGATTTTTTCGTGAAAGCTTTTTATAACCAGACGACACCCGATTGGAATGCCATTAAACATTAATCAGGTGATGTAACAACACCTAAATTTTAAAATTATGAGAAAAGATAGATCGGTACAATTGAAAAGTTTGCTTTATATATTAATGACTTTTACTCTGCTTGTGGTGCTGATAACTGCATGGGAAGTCACCTTGGCCGGAGCCACCCCCCCTATAAAAGTGGAAGGATCCTGGACCCCACCCGTAATTACATCTCCGCCCGATTCATTGCACCTAAACCGGTTCTATAAAAAATATCTCATAGCCAATGGAATCGCAATAACCAGTTCATGGAGAGTACCCGACAGCGCTATGGTTCAGGCCTGGAAGATTATAAAGTTTATGACCAATAATCTGCCCGATAATGTTCTGGATGCAATGGTTAAAGTTAAAACGCGCGTTTCTGTTATGGCACGTTATGAAGGAACTACAAATATTCCGGAGCATGCTTATCTGGCAGCCGACACTACATTAAACTGGGATGTCAGGGCCAGAGGCCTGGGTGGAGATCTGCATCTGCCATTAACCACCTGTGCCGAGGAGAACCTGATGGCCTATCAGATCGATAAATACCATGCCGAAGATATTCTGATCCACGAATTTGCCCATTCCATTCACCTGATTGGGATTATTCAGGTCGATACCACCATAAACAGCACACTCGACCGTTATCTGAAAATGGCCGAAGCAGAAGGAAAGTATAAAGATACCTATGCTCGTACCGATATTTATGAATACTGGGCTGAAGGGGTCCAAGACTGGTTCAATGTAAATGCTGAAGTTGCCAGACCAGATGGAAAACACAATCAGATCAACACCAGGGAAGAACTTAAAGCATACGATCCAAGGTTATACGGACTAATCAGTCATTATTTCACCGATTTCAAGGAAAGTCCTTCACGACATTTATACCAAAATCTATTCAATTATCAAAATATCAATTAAATATACTCGCAATCAGGCATAAACAGGGAGAAACCTTTTCACACGTATAAATTTTAATTAACTTACTAATATTTAGATTATTGATCCGTGTGGAACCCTCATTGATTTATACCTTGCCTTTTGTGTTTGTAAGTTCAGGAGGGTTTCATTTGTGATCAGCAAAAACGAAATGGGAGTAGGGATTCCGAAGATTACACAACATGTATTAAATTTTAGTATGAGAATTTATAATCCAATCATATTGATTAGTTGAAAGATATAAATCTAAGAAATCGCCTAATTGGGTATTTTATAGTAATCATTGGAACAAAAATGGCTCTACGGTATTTCGCCTCAAATTTTGTCAATATTGACAAAATTGAGTGATATGCTTATTTATTTAACAGCTATTTCAAAAGAGAGATAATACCAATGTCACTTTTCAAAATGTCCATAGACAGGTTACGAGTCCATTCTCTAACACCTTACAAAATTGTTCCCAAAGTTTTCTTTCTTTGTTAAACCTAATTTTATAATCTTAAGGAAACCCCTTTAAAGTTGGACGCGCCTACTCGCTTGAACACTTTGCGCCATTCGCAATAATTATCCCAGAATTACGACAAAATTANTAACATAAATTCGGCGTTAATGATTCAATAATCCCCGGCGGGGGATGGTTTTTAAGGTCGGCTTTTCCAGAGAGGAATCAGTACCAACCGAAAATTAATTCAGAGGCCACTCCTTTTGTACCTCCATTCACCTGAAATAGGCTTAGTGGCCTCATGAACATTGCTGTATTGAATATCAGCAGACATCTTTTTCCCGTCAAATCTGCACGTTATCTTTTCAGTGTGCGGACTTTCTATATAGCGTAACACCAGTTCCAACGTATTTTCATCCTTCCAGGTGAAACAACCAAAAACTTTTTCAGGGGGAAATCCGGCATTCTGGGCTTTGGCCAATTTTAATAAGTTAGGCCCGGGCAGACTGGTTTCACCCCCGATCCACTTCCCTGCTCCAAAGGCCAGATAATATTCTGTATTGCCAGAGTGTAGTGTAACATCACACATATCCTCCATGAAGTTGAAAGATAAACTTTCAAAATTCAGATCGTTTGGCTTGAAGGTGTAAATCTTCTGTGAAACTCGGGATGCAACGGGTGAATCAACACCTTTTGTTGGCAAAGAAAGAGCCAGGGATGACAGTCGTTGTTTTAGTTTTTCTGACATGGCAATGTTTTCTGGCAGTTTTCCATCCTTGATGGCCGGTAGTAAATATTTCCATACCAGATTGATCTCATTCTGCATGTCAGGAGATTCGGCCTGAATGGCAATTACTGCATCTTTGTCCGGCATAACAATAATGTATTGACCGAATGCACCATCTGCCCTGAAAGCGTTGTTACGGCAACGCCAAAACTGATAGCCGTAACCCTGCATCCAGTCACTAATATCTTTTTTTGATTTCGGTGCATCTGGAGCCTGATCGATTTTGAAAGTGGTTGCCTCTTCAACCCATCCTTCAGGTAAAATCTGTTTTTCGTTCCACTTTCCCCTTTGCAGATAAAGTTGTCCGAACTTAGCCATGTCTTCGGTTTTCACTCTCAGTCCCCACCCTCCGGTATTGATCCCGCGAGGATCAATACCCCAGTCAATATCCTTAATATTAAGTGGTTCGAATAACCTGGGCTTGAGATAGTCGATTACCTTTTCCCCTGTCACTTTCTGCACAATTGCCGATAGCATATAGGTAGCCATAGAATTATAAAGGAATTTTGTGCCGGGTTTGTTAACAACCGGAAGGGCAAGGAAAGCTTTTACCCAGTTGGAGTCTTTCAACACCGCCGATTGTGTTGGATCGGGATCCAGTCCGGCCGACATGGTAAGCAGATCTTTTACTCTCATTTCTGCCAGGAAAGGAGTGATACTATCGGGCAAATCTTTCGGGAAAAATGAAATTACCTTATCGTTGATTGTCAGACGTTTTTCACTTATCGCAAAACCTACCGCCGTGGAAGTAAAACTTTTACTTGTGGAATAGACCGTCTGCTTAAGGTTTTGTCCATAAGGAGACCACCATCCTTCAGCAATTACTTTACCGTGGCGCATAAATACCATACTGTGGAACTCATGCGGGCTTGTAGCTGTTGAATCGAGAAAGGTAAGTATGCCCTCCGAAGAAACACCCTCCATTTCGGGAACACTGTGGGAAAGAGGGGCTCCAGTTTGAAAAGTTTGGGAATTCTTGCAGCCAGTGAGCAGTAAAAGCAGTATGAATACTACAAATTGTAAACTTGTAAGATTTTTTTTCATATCACTAAGATTATCGCTGAAAGGTATCAAAATTAATTAATGATTCCGGATGATGTCTTTAACCAAGGAGAAAAAATATTGGGAATTACTGATAGCAAGTTTTAACGGCAAACATAACTATTTGCAAAACTATTTTCTGAATAAACTGGACTCATGAACTGAATTTCCATTCACACCGCCGGATCGACTGGATTCTGAAAAATCCATGTTAAGTATTTATTGATTTGGGATATAGGGTTCTGATTATTTTGGAACAATGACTACATACACATTAACAGGAATTAACCCTAATACTATCGCATTTGACGGCACTAATATTTGGACAACAAACTACTCTGGCAGTGTGACAAAAAGTGCGGTACAATAGTTTCTTATATAGTTTGAACCGTCATCACACTTGTAACGCGCAATCTAACACCTGTTTACGTCGAGAGGACATCCAACAGAAGGACATTTAATGGATAAAACGAAACTGTCCCGAAGAAAGTCGAGGCGGTTATTTATTGCCATTCCCTTAAATAAATTATAAATAATAAAATTTAATATGTTGATAACTAATAATAATCCTATAATTAGGAACCAAGAATGGTAAATTTGTAAATATCTTAATCCTAAAATTTTAGCTATGAAAACATTAATTATTTCAGATTTAATGGACTTTTCTACCGTTTTTACAATTCTAATAGTAATTATTGTCGTATTTCTTATTCTCCGCGAAGTGATGTGCTGGTATTGGAAGTTAAATAAGATCGTAGAACTTCAGAAGCATCAGACTAGAATACTTTTTAAAATATACGAACAAGGTGGTGCGAGCCTTAATTGGGATGAAATAAATAAGATATTAGACTAACGCAAAAAGAACCAAAAAATAAATTAAGATTTTTTCATGTTGATAATTTTGGCGGTTTATTTATGTTCAATAGAAAACCACGTTTAAATAGTTGCGGGGAAGATACGGGGAAGGAACGGGAAATAAAAATCCGATAGTATTGAATATCAACGCTATCGGATTTATTATTGAGGTCGGTGGCGGATTCGAACCGCCGTAGACGGTTTTGCAGACCGTTGCCTGACCACTCGGCCAACCGACCAGAAATGTGGCTGCAAAGATAGTTAAAAATCTGTTTGAGCCACAAATAATGGTTTAATTTGTCTCGCCAGGAAGCTAAGCTGCTAAAAAATAGTGAATTATAACTAGAAACTTTGCGCCTTTACGACATTGTGTATACCAAATGGAATATCAAATTTGTAGTAAACTCACCGTTCCAGCGTCACACTAACTTTCTCAATCTCTCCCCCCATTGGCGGATTCAACTTCGATAATTTTATTTTTGCTTTTTCAATCGACGGGCACTCAATCATACAACCGGTCGATGATCCTTTGTGCTACATGCTCAAGCAGATGCGATTTAATTTGCATCTCCTCTTTTACAATCCGATAAGCTATCTGGTAGTCCATTGCATCAGCCAGATTATCACTTTTAGCTGCTTCGGAACTGTCGCTGATCAAAGTCAAATCGACAAGAAACCGGTTTCCAACCACCTGCTCTGCTTTAAAATGGCCATGAAAAGCATAAAACTCCATCCCCTCAATTTCGATCTTTCCCATGAAAATAGCTTTAATTTTGGAGGTTTAAAATTAATCTATTTTTAAATATTCATTAAACCCCCCGAAAAATATCTCATTTAGATCAACTCTTATTACTTTTACCAAAATTTTTCAGAAGTAAAGAAAATTAAATCGTTATGGCAGAAATTGACAATATCGGAATAGATCAGGAGCAAAAACTTTCAAAGAATTTTATTCAGCAACAAATTGTAGAAGATCTGGCTGAAGGGAAAAACGGAGGTAGAGTTCACACCCGTTTCCCTCCTGAACCTAATGGTTATCTGCATATTGGGCATGCAAAATCTATCTGTCTGAATTTTGGTACAGCCCGGAAATTTGGCGGACTAACCAACCTCCGGTTTGATGATACTAATCCCACAAAGGAAGANACTGAATATGTGGATTCTATCATGGAGGATGTNCGNTGGCTTGGTTTTGACTGGGACGACCGGCTTTTTTATGCNTCCGATTACTTCGATAAGCTTTATGAGTTTGCAGTAAAACTGATTGGGGAAGGGAAGGCTTATGTTGATTTTCAATCCCAGGAGGTGATCAGCGAACAAAAAGGGGTACCCACCAGACCCGGATTGAATAGCCCTTACCGGAATACTTCGCCGGTTGAAAATCTTGAGATTTTTGCCAAAATGAAAGATGGGTTTTACAATGAAGGTGATTGTGTCCTGAGGGCAAAAATCGATATGTCATCACCCAATATGCATATGCGTGATCCGTTGATGTACCGGATTTTGAAACAGCCACATCATCGTACGGGAGATAAATGGTGCATCTATCCGATGTATGATTATGCCCATGGTCAATGTGACTATTGGGAAGGGATCACCCATTCGATTTGCACTCTTGAATTTGAAGTCCACCGGCCACTTTACGACTGGTTTGTAGATCAGCTCCGGGATAGTGACTATCGTCCACGGCAAATAGAGTTTTCCCGACTCAACATCAGTTATACGGTTATGTCCAAAAGGAGGTTGCTCCAATTGGTTAAGGAGGATTATGTCAACGGTTGGGATGATCCGCGGATGCCGACGATTTGTGGATTGCGTCGGCGTGGGTATACCCCTGAATCAATGCGTGCCTTTTCAGACATGGTGGGTATTACAAAAGTGGATGGTGTTACTGATGTGGCGGTACTCGAATATTGCATCCGCGAAGATCTGAATAAAAGAGCCCAAAGGGTGATGGGGGTGATAGATCCACTGAAGATCGTGATCACCAATTTTCCCGAAGGTGTTGTCGAGCAACTCGATGCGATCAATAATCCGGAAGACGAAAGTATGGGAAAACGCAAGGTCCCGTTTTCGCGTGAAATCTATATTGAACGGGAAGACTTCATGGAAAACCCAACCAATAAATTTTACAGGCTTTCGGTTGGCAGGGAGGTTCGGTTACGTTATTCCTATTTCATCAAATGTACTGATGTAGTAAAAAATGATAAAGGGGAGATCGTTGAGCTTCACTGTACCTATGATCCTGAAACCAAAGGGGGAAATGCCGCCGACGGACGAAAGGTTAAAGCAACCCTGCACTGGGTAGCTGTTGCACAGGCTGTAAAGGCTGAAGTTAGATTATATGACCGGTTATTTACCGATCCTGATCCGGCCGGTCATAAAGATAAGGACCTGCTCGAATTTCTTAACCCTGATTCTTTGAAGATTTTAACTGCTTGCTATATCGAACCGTTTGTTAAAAATGCAAGACCCCTGGATAGTTTTCAGTTTGAACGATTAGGCTATTTTAATGTCGATTCAGATTCAACCACTGAACATTCTGGTTTTTAATCGGATTGTTTCACTGAAGGACGGGGTTAAAAAATAATGGATAATGCTGGATGGTTAATTTCAGTAATTGGTAATTTTTCAGCAGTGACCGGGTGACTTTTCATGATTTGAACAGTCACCCGGTTACTTTTTAACGATCATTTTAAAGCGGAAGCAATACCTTCCTGATTTGCTTTCGGGTGTAAAAGAAGGTGAAGATGCCAGCACTCCAGTTGACCAGAAAAATACCCCACCAAATCCCCGTTGTTCCCCAATGCAGGATAATTGCCAGCAATAAAAAGAGGGGAAGAGGCATCAGAATCTGCCGGTAGACTCCGACGAAAATGGCATACATTGGTTTCTTCATTCCCTGCAAGGTAGAAACTGACATGTTGAGGAGTATGTAAGCAAAGAAAAAGAGTGCCGCAATATGAAGATATTCAATGCCAATCTCAATCACGTGAACATCGGATGTAAAGCCCTGCATTAACTGACGGGCAAATATTAATACAGCGAGCGTTCCGAAAGAAATAATCACCAATCCATACTGTAAATTCAGCTTCCACGATTCATAGACTCTTTCCGGACGGTTAGCCCCCATATTTTGTGCGGCCAGTGTGAGCGCGGCAATATTAAGTCCAATCGTGGGGAGGAGGGCTATCTGTTCAATTCGGGTGGCAATGCCATAAGCAGCGACAGCCTCCTTTCCAAATTGACTTGCAAACCAGGTAATCACAAATATCCCGATGGCTACAGTAAGCATGTTCAGACTTGCCGGAAAACCCTGGCCAAATAAGGCAGAAAAGTATTTACGGCTGGGAATGAAATCCTTGAAATGTGCTTGATGAAAGACATTTAGCTTACGGGTAATGGCAATCATATAGATGGTTCCAAAAAACTGAATCAGGACGGTCGAGTAGCCAATTCCCCGGATTCCAAGCGCGGGAAATCCCAATCCCCCGTAAATAAACCAGGGATCGAGAATAAGATTGAGGAAGAATCCGACAATCAGATAATTCCGATAGGTCCGGGTGTCTCCACGGGCAGTGAGCAGGGAGTTGAGGATACTGTTGATCAGGAAAAAGACTGTCCCATAAAGTATTGTATCCATGTATTTTACCGAAATATCCAGATAATTATCGGTTGCTCCCAGAATCCTGAACAGATATGGAGCAGTTGCCAAACCAGTGATCATCAATAGTATGGAGTTAATCACTGAAAACGTAACAGCCTGATATCCGATTTTATCGGCTTCTTCGTTTCTTCCTCCGCCAAGTGATTGTGAAATCAGAGCGGTGGTTCCGGTTCCCATTCCCATTCCCATAGCCAGAATGATAAAGAAAACAGGGAAGGTCAGCCCCATGGCTGCCAGGGCTGCAGTCGAGATCTTGCCGCCATAATAGGTGTCCACCACATTGAACAATGTATTAAAGATAAACCCAACACTTGCAGGAATCGCTAATTTGCGTATGAGGAGAGGAATATGGGCCGTTATGAAATCATGTGTTTTAACCATTTTTTATACAAAATAAATTCGATAATATTACAACGTGCAATCGGGCATAAAGGTTTATCTTTGGGAAAAGAACTTTGTGCTCAATAACATTTGGTTTTCGGTTATTCTGAAGGTTCATAAATAGATGCAGGCAATTGGTAACTAGCCGTCGGCTGAGCTTATTTGAGAGATTGTTCCTTATTTATGAACTAGTTGTGAGGTATTTACGGAGTTTTATGGGTTTAATGACCTGGCCTTGGAGTCAAATGAAAACTGTGAATTCAGATCCCTTTGGAAGGTCGAAAGTTATATTTAGCCATTACATATCATCATCGGGCTGCTTGTTACCTAATAAATGTCCCGTGCGGGACTTAAGAAAGGAGAGAAAAAATGAAACTAACATTTAAAATCGACTACCGTACCCTTTGGGGGCAGGTTCTTTATGTTGCCGGATCATCCCCTGAGTTTGGAGAATGGGATCCTTTGCGTGCCTTACCTATGACAACTCATGTATTCGGAGAATGGGAGACAGAGTGCCAGTTTAATACTGGTACGAAGCTCGAATACAAATACCTGCTTAAGGACGACTCCGGAAATTTCATTTGGGAAGGGGGTAAGAACAGGCTTCTCGATACCGGCGATAGTATTCCGGACGAGGTAAGATGCCGCGATTTTTGGAGAGCTGCCCATGAATCTGATATTGCTTTAGCCTCATCTGCATTTACTAAAGTATTGCTTTCACGCAAAATTGGTCAGGAAAAGAGAGTCACAGGTTCTGAATTTGCGCGTACATTGCGAATTCAGATTCATGTTCCCAGAGTAAGTCCCGATTGTGTTGTAGGTATTCTGGGAGATCAGCCGTTACTGGGGAACTGGATGGAGCAGGATACTTTGCTTATGCAGGATACTGAATTCCCCGTTTGGAGCGTCGATATCGATGCCGAAAAACTGAGGTTTCCCCTTCAATTTAAATATGTCGTATATAACCTGTCAAAGAAGCAAATTGTAATCTGGGAGCAGGGGAGTAACCGCATGATCAGGGATTTTGTTTGCAAAGAACCTAAAAGCCTGAAGATTCATACCGATGGAAACTTTCGCTTCCCGGCAACCCATTGGAGAGGCGCCGGAGTTGCAGTTCCGGTCTTCTCCTTACGGACTGAAAAGAGCGGCGGGATAGGTGAATTTCCGGATATTAAAAAATTGGTAGACTGGGCAAAACTGACGGGTTTAAAACTGGTTCAGCTACTCCCTTTGAACGAAACTGTTGCCACACACACCTGGATTGATACGTATCCCTATAAATCAATCTCCTCGATCGCCCTTCATCCTGTATATCTGAATATTAATAAAATAGGGGTCCTCGATGACGAGAATCTGATGATTGGATTTGTGCAGGCCCTTTCTGGTTTCAATGCGCTCGAAACGGTTCGCTATGAGGAAATTCATAAAGTGAAATCCAAATTTTACAAGCTTATTTTTGATCAGCAAAAAGAGCTTTTCCTGATTGATGCTCACTTCCTCGAATTTTTTGACTTCAATAAGGAATGGTTGGTCCCTTATGCAGCGTTCTGTTACCTGCGGGATAAAAACAAAACGGCCAATTTCAGAAACTGGGCCGGATATGCCACCTATAACAAGGAGGAAATTATTCAATTATGTGCCAGTGACCAGGCATGGTATTCGGATATTGCAGTCCATTATTTCATCCAGTACCATGCCCATAAACAGTTGCTTGATTCGGCAGAGTATGCGCGGCAAAACGGAGTGGTACTCAAAGGGGATATTCCTATCGGGATCAGTCCCGACAGCGTTGAGGCCTGGACCCATCCCGGATTATTCAATCTCGATCAGCAGGCAGGGGCACCGCCGGACGAATTTGCTGACCTGGGTCAAAACTGGGGTTTCCCAACCTATAACTGGGGGAAAATGGCCGAAGATAATTTTGCCTGGTGGGATCAGCGACTCAAACAGATGTCCCGATATTTCGACGCTATCCGGATCGATCATATCCTCGGATTTTTCCGTATATGGGAAATTCCCCTTACCCAAATACAGGGAATTATGGGCCATTTCAGACCCGCTTTGCCATTTAGCCGTGACGAGATCATCGACAGCGGAATTATATTTAACGAAGAGCGGTTTACAAAACCTTACATCCGGGACTATTTTCTTTGGGAATTGTTTGGGGAGGAGACCAATGAGGTCAGGATGGATTATCTCCTCGAATATGAGCCGGGTAAATATAATTTGAAATCTGAATTTAATACTCAGCGTAAAGTTTGGGATTACTTTGAAACCATCAAAAAGGGGGATAATCTCACCGGAAAAGAGACCCGGATTCGTGACGGTCTTTGCTCGCTGATTGCTGAAGTGCTGTTTTTGCGCGATCCGTATCACCCCAACTTATTTCATCCAAGGGTCGCCTTTCATAATACCAATTCATACCTAAACCTTAGAGCCGAAACACGGTGGGCTTTGGATGAACTCTATATCGAATTTTTTTACCACCGGCATGAAGAATTCTGGAAAAAGCAAGCCGAATGGATCTTGCCGGCACTCATGAAATCGACCGATATGCTTATTTGTGGGGAAGATCTGGGGATGGTTCCGGATTGCGTTCCGGGAGTTATGCGTGAATTAGGCATTTTAAGTCTCGAAATACAACGGATGCCCAAAGATCCTAATGTCGAATTTGCCCATCCTGCCGATGCCCCTTATTTGTCCGTTTGTTCTACCTCTACCCACGATATGTCGACCCTCAGAGGGTGGTGGGAAGAGGACCGGATACATAGTGAGCGTTTTTTCAGAAATGTGATGGGTCAAAGGGGAGATTTTCCCTATTACATGGAACCCTGGGTCGCCCGCGATATTTTGAACATGCACCTTTATTCCCCGGCTATGTGGGCCATATTCCCGATTCAGGATCTTCTGGCTATGGATGGAAAGCTAAGGTGGGACAACACCGAAGGAGAAAGGATCAATATTCCTGCGATAGCTCAACACTACTGGCGGTACCGGATGCATCTAAAACTCGAGGAATTAATTGAACAGGAGAAACTCAACAGCGAATTGCGATCAATGATTTTCGCTTCGGGAAGAGGATGATAATACCATTAAGCTGGGATTTGATTCATTTGGGGAATGTGACTTTTGTTGTTATAGCAGATGGCAACTAGCATCTGGCTTACCTTACCGGTACTGAAGTTAATTTTCAGAACGGGGTTAAGAATAAAATACATTTCGCCGGAAGCCAAAGACCAACATCTATAATTCGCACTTTCATATCAGGTTACTGTGTCAATTCATATCGTTATTTCGTCTAAAAAAGAGGTTTACCGATTCATTCCCTCCATTGGCCGATTTCAGGTGGTTTTCGGATAGCTGTCCGGTTATTTTTGAGTGAGTTTAAAATTCTTTATTGTTGAAACCTTAAAAAATAGACACTATGTTTAAGTATGAAGACTCCACCGAAAAAAATGAGGCACCCGTTTACCGGAAAAAAGACCGGCATGGTGATTCGAGGTTATTGCTCGGTTTCATATTTGTCGGAATTGGTGCAATTCTGATCGCCCGAAATTTCGGGTGGCTTGATTATGAATTTTCGAGATACCTGATCAGCTGGCAAATGTTACTTATCGTTATCGGTTTGTTCAATCTGGCCAGAAGGGCCTATACTCCGGCAATTATTTTAATCTCAATCGGCACCTTCTTCCTGATTGATATCCCCGAAAATATGAGGGAAAATTTCTGGCCTGTAATTATTGTTTTGGTTGGTGTTTCATTTCTTCTTCAAAGGAAACGTCATCCCCGAATAAACCCTTTTGGCGGAATGGACAACACCCGTCAATCAACCGATTTTATTGACGAGACCTCAATTTTCAGTGGAAGAAACATCTCTGTAGTGACCGATAACTTTCAGGGGGGTAAAATCACCGCGATCTTTGGCGGATCGACCATTAACCTGCGTTATGCCAAACCTGTTGAGGGGTGTACGATTGATGTGGCCACCATCTTCGGAGGGACCAAAATTATCGTTCCGGAGGATTGGAATGTTAAAATTGAAGTTGTTTCGATATTCGGAGGTTTTGAAGATAAGCGCGGCTATTCTGTTATTTCGAGGACCGGAACCGGGAAAATAGTGATAATCAAAGGTTCCTGTATCTTTGGCGGTGGAGAACTGAACTCGATGCCATAATGATTAAGGTGAAGATTCAATAGAAAAGGCAATAGTATTTTAGTCCTTTCGTTTATCTTAGTGCCTTCGTGTCTTTGTGGCCTTGTTCCTGATCGCCTGGTTTGCTTTTTGCCACTAAGGCACCAAGACCCGAAGGGTCACAAAAAGATGGCATTAAGATTTATCCAGCAATTAAAACTTCGTGCATCTCAGTGCCATTTGTGGCCCCTATTCTTGACGTTTTCATGTTTTATTATTAAACTCGTGGAGCATCCCGTAACAAAAAACAAAATTTCGATCCTGATTTACTGGCTGTTCCCGGTAACGATTGGACTGTCACAGGCTATTTATAATAGCTATTACCATATTTTACCTGTTTCTGTGTCTTTTGTCGATGGCCTGATATTTGGCGGAGTACTTGGAATTCTGGGTATCGCCGTCTGGTATGTGGTCAGGTACAATGACCCTGAAAAAAGTGCTCCGGTTCAGATGCTTGCAAGCCACGTTGCGGCTTCCCTGGTTTTTACGGCTATGTGGATGATCGCTTCCGGCATCCTGGTAAAGACGATGATCAACCACCTGGCATATGGCGAGTATCTGAACAGCCAGCTGACCGTGCGCATAATTGGTGGATTGTTATGTTATGCGCTTATCGTGAGTATCTATTATATATATGTGTATAGCCAGCATAACCGCGAAAAGCAGTTGAAGGAGGCTGAATGGCAGCATCAGATCCGGCAGGCTCAGCTCGATGCCCTGAAATCGCAGATAAATCCCCATTTTTTGTTTAACAGCCTGAATTCTATTGCGTCACTTACACTTACCGATTCCGGGAAAGCTCATCACATGGTGATTGCCTTATCCGATTTCATGCGTTATTCGCTCCGCAACCATCAGGATGATCTGGTTACACTTGAAGTTGAATTAAGAAATATAGGGCTCTATTTGCAGATTGAAAAAATCAGGTTCGGCGATAAGCTGGGATATCATTTCGATATTGGTGACGGGTGTAATACCCGTTTGATCCCTAATTTAATTCTCCAGCCAATCTTCGAGAATGCGATTAAATATGGGGTATATGAATCATCAACACCGGTTGAAATTCTCCTGAAAGCCAGGAAGATGGAAGACTGTATGGAAATTGAGGTGATCAATGATTTTGATCCTGAATCGGTTCCCCGTAAAGGTGAAGGGGTGGGACTGACCAATATTAATGAACGACTACGGATTATCTATGGAAGTTCCAGACTGTTAACCGCGGAACTTGGGGATAACAAGTTTACTGTGAAGATGGTGATTCCGGATAATAACTGAGCCCTGACAGGATTCGAAACCCTGTCAGGGCTTTCAAATATAAACCAATGAACAAAATAAAGACCTTAATTATTGATGATGAATCTCTTGCGAGGGATTTGCTTCGACATTATTTGTCACTGGATGAACGGATTGAGCTTATTGGTGAGTGTACAAACGGGTTTGAAGGGGTTTTGGCAATCCAGGAACTGAAACCCGACCTGGTATTTCTTGATATTCAAATGCCAAAGATTACCGGTTTCGAAATGCTTGAATTGGTGCCCAACCCACCGGTCATCATATTTTCTACCGCATTTGATCAGTATGCNCTCCGGGCTTTTGAGGCTAATGCGACTGATTATTTGCTGAAACCCTATCCTTCCGAAAGGGTGGCTGCTGCTGTTAACAAAGCAGTGGAGAAGCTGAAAAGTAAAACAAATAGCCAGGAAATTAGCCGGTTGATCGAAACCCATGATGAGGAATCCGGGGTTTTAAACCGTGTCGTGGTAAAATCGGGGCGAAAGATTCAGGTTATTCCTGTTGAATCTATCTATTATATCGAGTCTCAGGACGATTTTGTGATGATTTATTGTAGAGAAGGCCATTTCATGAAACAAAAAACGATGAAATATTTTGAGCAACACCTTGATGATCAGCAATATGTTCGGATTCATCGATCCTATCTGCTAAATCTGGCCTATATATCCGAGATTCAGCAGTATGAAAAGGATTCGTGGCTTGTTTTGACGAAACAGGGGGCCAAGCTGAAGGTAAGTAAAGGGGGGTATGCCAATTTAAAGGAGAAATTGAAAATATAACTATTGCCTTTTTGTCCTGCGGGCAAATGGGATGATGATTGTTTTATGGTCGTTGATGCCCGACGGGCAATGGGAGGTGATGGTTGTTGTGTTGTTTTATGGTCATTGATGCCCGACAGGCAATGGGAGGCTGTTTTTATGCAGGTTTTTTATGATCATTGATGCCCTGCGGGCAAATCTACGGCAGATCAATGTTGGGTTTTTTTTGTCTATTCTCCGTAGGAGATCAAAGACCATAGAAAACAACGATTTGATTTAGGATGGGTTCTCCGTAGGAGATTGACGGATATGGGCTATACGAGCAAAGGGGAGATGGTTGCTGTTTTATGGTCATTGATGCCCAATGGGCAAAAGGGATGATGGTTGCCGGATTTTTTATGATCATTGATGCCCGACGGGCAAATCAACGGATAAGATTAATGAAGTTTCCTTTTTTTTCTCCGTAGGAGATCAAAGACCATAGAAAATAACGATTTGATTTAGGATGGGTTCTCCGTAGGAGATTAACGGATATGGGCTATACGGGCAAAGGGGAGATGGTTGCTGTTTTATGGTCATTGATGCCCAATGGGCAAAGGGAGATGATGGTTGCCGGATTTTTTATGATCATTGATGCCCGACGGGCAAATCAACGGATAAGATTAATGAAGTTTCCTTTTTTTTCTCCGTAGGAGATCAAAGACCATAGAAAATAACGATT
>TBL_comb47_HYPODRAFT_10000605_pt1 | contig 47319 bp, 43 predicted proteins | sample TroBogypolimnion_40_FD_10682 | JGI IMG/M metagenome (IMG submission 10682)
CAGTCATGTACAAGGGCGAAATCTTGTCGATCGTTAATGCGTCTGCCACACGTGAGCAAATTGGCCTGCTTATGGCGGGAGTAAAATCATGAAAAAGTTTTACAACCGAATAGCTGAAACGGCGTTACTGCCATTTCTCTCGGTCATCATGGCCTTTGTCATTTCTGGATTGTTAATCGTCTTCTCCGATGCGGCGGTCTTAAAAGTAATTGGTTCGCCTAGTAAATTCATCAAAGTCGCTAGTTCGACATTCATGAACGCTTATATTGCACTGTTCCAAGGAGCTTTCTTTGATCCGCACCTGACGCAGGGCCACACTCTGCTCCAAGGTTTTTATCCGCTTTCAGAAACTATCGTGACCGCTACCCCCCTTATATTGGCGGGTCTTTCCGTTAGCTTGGCATTCCAATCCGGGCTCTTTAATATCGGTGCGCAGGGACAATTTATCTTCGGAGCCATCGGGGCTTCTTACGTAGGTTTCCACTACACCTTCTCCCCTATAGTTCATGTCACGCTTGCACTTTTGACAGGAATTGTCTTGGCCAGTTTATGGGGCGGGTTCGTCGGATTATTAAAAGCACGAACCGGGGCGCACGAAGTAATTGTGACGATCATGATGAACTACATTGCAGGTTTCTTTATCTTGTGGATCCTCAAAACAAAGAGTTTCTTAAGACCTCGTCGGATCGATCCCCTTGCCCCAAACATCAAACCCAGCGCAGAACTTCCACATTTATTGGGATCAACCATGCGCCTACACGCGGGAATCTTGATCGCACTTCTTGCGGCCGTTTTCGTTTGGTGGCTACTTAATAAGACGACCATTGGTTTTCAATTCCGTGCCGTTGGTGCAAATGCTTCGGCTGCCAAAACAGCAGGAATATCTGTGGGAGTTACAACCATGTTGACCATGACAATCGCCGGCGCTTTAGCTGGTCTTGGTGGTGCGGTACATGTTCTGGGAAATCAATATGCGTTGACATCAGATATTGCAGGTAGTTTTGGTTTTGATGCGATCACCGTTGCGCTCCTAGGCAGAGCCAAGCCACGTGGGACTGTGATGGCAGCACTACTCTTTGGCGCGCTGCGCACTGGTGGAAGAACTATGGAAGCAAATACATCTACGCCTCTTGATATCGTCCTCGTCATTCAAGCTCTCATAGTGCTATTTATTGCATCTCCTGCCTTGGTCAGGTTTATTTTCCGAATTAAAAACCTTCAGTCTCAAGGAACCCTCGCTTCGAAAGGGTGGAACGGCTAATGAAAAAAATGTCGGTCGCCCGAAAGCGAACTTTGCGATTTCTAATAATTCTAGGAGCGCTCAACTTGTTGGCTTTAGCAAAATTTGGGTTTGGAAACCATTCAACTCTTTCTACTACTTACGGACTGGTTTTGGGTCACGAATGGATCATCCTTCATTCTGTAGTAGTTAAATCAAGCACTGGTTCCACCTTCTTTGCGCTCTTAGGGCTGCTGGGCTGCGGACTTGCGTTTCTCTTCTTTAAGTTAAATAAAACATCCATAGCCGGGATTTCTATCGCCTCAATTAGCATCCTCTTCTCCTTTATTTGCTGGGCAGCTACCGGAAAATTTATTCCGCTCACAGGTTTGCTTCAAGGCGGATTAATGCTGGCAGTCCCCTTAATTTTCGGTTCGATGTCTGGTTTGCTCTGCGAACGCTCTGGTGTCATCAATATTGCGATTGAAGGACAATTGTTGGCAGGTGCCTTTGCTTCAGCTGTAGTCGCGAGCGTTACGCACAAGACAATGTTGGGGCTGATCATCGCGCCAATAGCTGGTGCTGCAGTTTCTGTATTGTTGGCAACTTTTGCCATTAAATTTGGGGTTGATCAAGTCATCCTTGGCTTCGTGCTCAACGTACTGGTTTACGGTTTGACAGACTTTCTTTATAAGCGGTTGCTGATCCCCTACCAATCAACATGGAACCAAGCACCTTCTTTCTCACAAATAAGCATTCCGATTCTAGGAAAAATTCCGATCATTGGACCTATTTTCTTTGATCAGACGATCATCGTGTACCTCATGTATGCAATCGTCGCAGCTATTTCTTATGGGCTCTTCCGAACAAAATGGGGGCTTAGGACTCGCTCTGTTGGAGAACATCCTGAAGCAGCTGACAGTGTCGGTATCGACGTCAACAAGCTGCGATTTAGAAACGTTGTAATCGCTGGACTAGTCGCAGGCCTTGGCGGTGCTTACTTCACGATTGGCTCTGTTGGCAGTTTTGGCAAGGAGATGACTGCAGGTTCTGGTTTCATTGCTCTAGCGGCGTTGATATTTGGCAAGTGGACCCCTAAAGGTGCAATCTTGGCCGCGCTACTCTTTGGATTTGCCGATAACTTACAGGGAACCTTGTCGATTATTGGCGTATCTGTCCCATCTGAATTCATGCTGATGGTTCCCTACATTGCAACAATTATTGCTGTTTCTGGTTTGATCGGCCGAGTGCGGGCGCCAGCAGCAGATGGTGTCTTTTATAGCCGAGGAGAATCACATTGAGTTCTGCAGACATTGACTGGGAAGCGCTACATGCGCAAGCAAAGCACATAATGACGCTGGCTTATTCGCCTTATTCAAAGTTTCCTGTTGGGGTCGCTGCACTTGTCGATGATGGAAGAATTATCACCGGGTGCAATGTCGAAAATGCTAGCTATGGGCTGACCCTATGCGCCGAATGTGGTTTGGTTTCCAATTTGATTTCAAGTGGTGGCGGCCGCCTAATCGCCGTGGTCTGCGTTGATAGCGCTGGACAGTACCTAGCTCCGTGTGGTCGATGTCGCCAATTACTCTTCGAGCACGGTGGCTCAAATTGCTTGCTTATGACGCCCGCAGGTCCACTTCCCATGTCAGAAATATTGCCATGGGCTTTTGGCCCAAAAGACCTTAAGTAATGGCTGAAGCATTTGCAGTTGTTGAGATCATCAGCACAAAGCGTGATCGCGGCGAACTCAGTGATCCTCAGATTGATTGGGTCGTAGACGCATATACCCGCGGGGTTGTTGCAGACGAACAAATGTCATCATTGTTGATGGCGATTTTATTGAATGGAATGTCTATGCGGGAAATTTCTCGTTGGACTGATGCGATGATTAATAGTGGCGAACGCATGAACTGGTCTGCACTTACTCGACCCACTGCTGATAAACATTCCACCGGTGGCGTCGGTGACAAAATAACTCTCCCACTTGCTCCGCTTGTGGCAGCATGTGGTGGCGCCGTGCCGCAATTATCTGGACGAGGCCTTGGTCACACAGGTGGCACACTAGATAAATTAGAATCAATTCCTGGCTGGCGCGCATCATTATCCAATGATGAGATGTTGCATGTACTTCAGGATTGCGGCGCTGTCATTTGCGCCGCTGGTGCTGGTCTAGCTCCTGCCGATAAAAAGCTTTATGCGCTCCGAGATGTCACGGGAACCGTTCCTGCCATTCCCTTGATTGCCTCAAGCATCATGAGCAAGAAAATTGCCGAAGGAACTAGTGCGCTTATCTTGGATGTAAAGACAGGCAGTGGTGCATTTATGTCCGACCCTGCAAAGGCTCGTGAATTGGCCCAAGTAATGGTCGCACTCGGCGAGCGTGCTGGCGTCAAAACCCGTGCGCTAGTAACCGCCATGGATGTTCCGTTGGGCTTGACAGCTGGGAATGCGCTAGAAGTTCGTGAATCGGTAGAGGTATTAGCTGGTGGCGGGCCCGCAGATATTGTCGAACTCACCTTAATCATGGCGCGAGAGATGTTGGACGCTGCGGGAATCAAATCATCTCTAGACCCCGAAGATGCACTCAAAAATGGTGCAGCAATGGATGTCTGGCGCCGAATGATTAAAGCACAAGGTGGTGATCCAGATGCAAAACTTCCGGTCGCTAAAGAACAACATATATTCCCCGCGCCTGAATCTGGCGAGATCCTAGAAATGAACGCTCTATCCGTTGGGCTATCCGTATGGCGACTTGGTGCTGGCCGATCACGTCAAGGTGAAGCCGTGCAAGCCGGTGCGGGCATCGAAATTCATGCAAAACCCGGTGAGATTATTAAAGCAGGTCAACCATTATTTACTTTACATACCGATGAACCTGAACGATTTGAACGGGCGATGGAAGTCTTACAAGGTGCTGTTCGAATTTCGAGTACCGGTGAAAAGGTTGAGCGGTTGCCATTAATCATAGAAAAGATAACAGGCTAAACTCTCCTGTATGACACTTGATAAGAAACCAACCCCGGACCAAATCAAGCGCGTCCCAAAGGCTTTATTGCACGACCATCTAGATGGTGGACTGCGCCCTCAAACCATTATCGATCTTGCGCATGAAATTGGCTATACAAAACTTCCTTTTTACGAAGCAGAGGCGCTTGGTCGCTGGTATTTTGAAGCTTGCAGTTCGGGATCTCTCGAAAGATACCTTGAAACTTTTGACCACACGATTGCCGTCATGCAGACCCGAGAGGCGACGATTCGGATAGCAAGGGAAGCGGCGCTGGATTTAGCACGCGATGGCGTCGTCTATGCCGAAATCCGAGGCGCACCAGAACTCTTCACACGTAACGGAATGACCCTGGACCAGGTTATCGAAGCAACAACAGAAGGTTACCGGTTAGGAATGACTGACGCTAAGGCCGAAGGACATTTCATTAGGGTAGAACAAATTCTTTGTGCGCTTCGTCAGAACGATTTGTCAGATGAAGTTGCTCGCAAAGTCGTTCAGTTCCGCGACAAGCACGTAGTTGGTTTTGATATAGCTGGCCCAGAAGATGGATATCCAGCAAAAAATTATCTCTCGGCATTCGATTATTTACGCGCCGAGAATGCTCACTTCACAATTCATGCTGGGGAAGCCTATGGACCGGCATCAATCTGGCAAGCGATTCAGATCTGCGGCGCCGAACGATTGGGTCATGGCGTTCGGATAATCGATGACATTGATTTCACTGGTGGTACAGCAAAGCTAGGACCCCTGGCATCCTATGTCCGTGACCGGAGAATTCCGTTAGAACTCTGCCCTACTTCCAATCTTCAGACTGGAGCTGCAAAAGATTATGCATCACACCCGATTGGAATTCTAGAAAAACTTCGCTTCCGCGTCACGATCAATACCGATAATCGTTTGATGAGCCGTACTTCTATGTCCAATGAGATGCAGAAAGTCACTGAAGCTTTCGATTGGTCATTCTTGGATTTACAACGCCTCACCGTCAACGCGCTCAAGAGCGCCTTCATTCCATTTGAAGAACGATTAGAAATCATCGAAAAAATAGTCAAGCCGGCCTACTTAAAAATCAGCGCAGAATAGAACTAAATCCCGATTGGGTGCCAGACTGTTTTGCTCTCCATAAAGTCAAGAATCCGCTTGGGTGATTTAATATTTGGTGGAGTCTTGATCCGTTTCAGATTTCCGACACCAGCTATTTGAGCTTCTTTGAGAACCTTTGGAGATAAGCCAGCGGCATCTATCGCATCGATATCCATGTGAGAAGCAGCCCACGGAGCTAGTTCTGAACTAACCCCAGTCAAAATATTAACCACACCAGCAGGCAAATCACTCGTTGCCATGCATTCAGCAAAACTTATTGCAGGTAAAGGGAATTTCTCTGATGCGACCATTACCGCAGTGTTACCAGAAGTAATAACAGATGCCATAGCACCAACTAGATTTAGAAGTGAAGGCTTGGCCGCCGCAAATACCGCAACGACTCCGATCGGTTCTGGAATCGTGAAGTTGTAGAACGGTCCGGAAACCGAATTAGTTGAACCATCAAGGGCAGAAATCTTGTCACTCCAACCTGCGTACCAAATCAAGAGATCGATACTCTCTTCCACCTGTAATGCCGCAGCTTTGGGGTTGGCTCCCTCTAGGGCTGAGATTTCAGCAATAAATTGATCGGTTCGACCCTCTAGAATTTCTGCCATTCGATACAGGATCTGGCCACGGTTATAGGCCGTTGCACCGGACCAGCCCGGGAAAGCTGATCGTGCTGACACAACGGCATCTCGCAAATCTTTTCGAGAAGCTTGGCATGTATTAGCTAAATGTTTGCCCTTAAAATCCTTGACCGCATAGACCCGACCTGATTCACTGCGCGGAAAAGCTCCACCAATAAATAGCTTATAAGTTTTTAAAACATCGATGCGTTCCATATTTAGTTACTCGCTTTCAGGTAAGCCGACAAGCCATGTTTGCCACCCTCGCGACCCCAGCCAGATTCCTTGTAGCCCCCAAAAGGGCTCGCCGGGTCGAATTTATTAAATGTATTTGCCCAAATGACTCCGGCACGTAATTTCGAAGCGGTCCAAAGAATCTTCGACCCTTTCTCTGTCCAAATTCCAGCAGATAATCCATAAGGGGTGTTATTAGCTTTCTCGACTGCTTCTTGCGGAGTACGAAAAGTGAGTATCGATAACACTGGCCCAAAGATCTCTTCACGTGCGATGCGATGCGTCTGAGATACCCCAGTAAAGATGGTTGGCGGGAACCAGTAACCATCTGCAGGAATATTGCATGCAGGGCTCCATCTTTCAGCCCCTTCTGCATCTCCTGCGGCGGATAGTTCTTTGATCTTAGCAAGTTGCGCAGCGCTATTGATGGCTCCGATATCGGTGTTTTTATCCAAAGGATTACCCAGGCGGATCAAAGCCATCCGCTCTTTAAGTTTGGTTAAAACCTCATCTTGAATACTCTCTTGCACTAATAGTCTAGATCCCGCGCAACACACATGTCCCTGATTGAAAAATATTCCATTGACGATTCCCTCTACAGCTTCATCAATTGCGGCATCATCATAAATTATATTGGCCGCTTTCCCACCTAGTTCTAGGGTGGCAGCTTTTTTACTTCCAGCGATAGATGTTGCGATCAATTTTCCAACTTCGGTAGATCCGGTAAACGCTACCTTGTCGATGCCGGGGTGATTTACTAATTCAGCACCGGTTGCGCCTTCACCTGTGATGATATTTATAACGCCATTGGGTAATCCAGCCTGCTGACAAATCTCTGCGAACAAAAGTGCAGTCAAAGAAGTTGTTTCTGCCGGCTTTAAAACGACAGTGTTGCCAGTAGCTAATGCTGGTGCAATCTTCCAGGCCAACATGAGCATCGGGAAATTCCAAGGAATTATCTGTCCCACAACCCCATACGGTTTTGGCCCAGAACCATTTCCAGAATATTGTAATTTGTCGGCCCATCCCGCGTGATAAAAGAAATGCGCAGCCGCCAGAGGAATATCGGTATCCCTGGATTCTCTAATCGGTTTACCATTATCCAGCGTCTCCAAAACGGCAAATTCTCGTGAACGCTCCTGCAAAATTCGTGCAATGCGAAATAAATATTTGCCACGTTCTGCGGCAGGCATTTTGCTCCATACTTTTGCATAAGCAACTCGCGCCGCTTTTACAGCGAGGTCAACATCCGCGGTACTGGCAAGGGCTATCTCTGATAACTTCTTCTCAGTAGATGGGTTGATAGTTGGAAAATATTTTCCAGATTTAGGTGCTACGAATTTCCCATTGATGAAGAGACCATACCTGTCCTTTATCGTGACGATCGATGTTGACTCTAGCGCTGGCGCATACTCAAATGGGTTCATTTTCTCTCTATCTCATCAATCTAGCGTGACATACGAAGGACCTGCATAAAAGCCATCTCGCATCTTCATTCTTTGTAAGAGTAAATCATTAAGCAGAGCACTTGCTCCAATTCTAAATAACTTAGGTGTCAGCCATTCTGGTCCCGCCACCTCGTTGACAAGTACTAACTGCTTAATTGCATCTTTGGTATTACGAATTCCACCGGCAGGCTTTACGCCGATGCGAGTCTTGGTCAGTGAGTAATAATCCCTGACAGCTTCCAACATCACCAGTACAACTGGTGATGTTGCAGCCGGACTAATCTTTCCAGTACTGGTTTTAATGAAGTCTGCGCCAGCCAACATTGCCAAATAAGAAGCTTTGCGAACATTGTCCAGCGTGACTAGCTCGCCAGTCTCCAGAATCACTTTGAGATGAGCCTTATCCCCACAGATCTCCTTTATCTGAGAAATCTCTTCAAATACTTCACCATAGCGTCCAGATAAAAAAGCACCCCGGTCAATCACCATATCAATTTCGGCCGCGCCCGCGTCGATTGCATCTTTTGTATCCTGCGCTTTGACGGCAAAAGAAGCCCGACCTGACGGGAATGCGGTCGCAACAGCTGCTACCGGGATTGATGTACCTCCTATAGCATCCAACTTTGTTCGAGCAATTTTTACCATATCGTTATAGACACAGACAGCCCCAACTGAAGGAACCGTTGCGTCCATAGCATCAGGACGCACTGCCTTTGCACAGAGTGTTCCGATTTTGCCTGGAGTATCTGCGCCTTCGAGCGTTGTCAGATCCACCATACTGATTGCCATATCGATCGCCCATGACTTACTTGTCGTTTTGATGCTTCGCGTTGCCAGCATGGCGGCACGTGCGTGTGCACCCACCTCATCAACCGGTGGAAGTGTCTTTAAATATGCACGAAGCGAACTTTCTGTGCCGTCAATGATCATTGAAAGAATCCAGTCAACGCTGGCATCAGGCGTGAAACCAGCTCATCGGCCTGCTGGCGCTCAGATTCCGATCCATTTTTGCACACGACTTCAATGTAGCACTTAACCTTTGGCTCTGTCCCACTTGGCCTAATAATCACGCGGACATGGTTATCCAAGAAAAATCTCAAGCCGTTTGTCGGTGGAAGTCCCCCGCTTGGCTTCATCAGATCATCAAAACCGTGAACAACTAATCCCGCAATATCACTGGGTATTTCCTTACGGATATCATCCAAAGTTCGAGATATCGAAGTCAGATCGGCAACTCTTATCGATATCTGAACCGTCTTATGGAAACCATACTTCTCATTTATTTGAGAGAGGTAATGGGAAATGCTCGATCCTTGAGCTTTCAACTCCCCTGCAATTCTTGCAAGCATGATGGCGGCTGAAATTCCATCCTTATCGTTTACTGTCTCGGGATCAACCGCATACCCAATTGCTTCTTCATACCCAAACCCTAAGTTTTCAATCTTGGCTAGCCATTTAAAACCTGTGAGCGTTTCATGAAATTCAATGCCATGATTGCCTGCGATTTTTCTCAAAATAGAAGAAGATACAATTGAATTTGCAAAGGATTTATTTATAAATCTATCAGGCATTGTCGTAGCCAGATATTCGCCAAAGAGCGCCCCAAGTTCATCACCCGTCAACATCCGCCAATCATCATTGTCTAAAATCGCGGCAGCGCAACGGTCTGCATCTGGATCATTCGCGATAACCAGATCTGCGCCTTCTTGTCTAGCAAGATCTAAGGCCATGTCAATGGCACCAGGCTCTTCCGGATTTGGAAATGTAACAGTAGGAAAATCTGGGTCCGGTTCGGTTTGTGCGGTAACCAAGATCGGTGGCGAAAATTTTGCGCTCTCGAATACCGCCCGCACCGTCTGGGTTCCAACTCCATGCATGGCGGTATAGATCGCCTTAACATCCTGTCGAACTCCCGCAATCAAAGCGGTGCGAGCAATATATCTATCGACCACATCTTCATTAAGAGTGGTCCAAAAATTGCCGCGAGGCAGCGCGTGGTTCATGGAATCAATGAGTGCTGCAATCTGCTCATCAGCGGGTGACACGATTTGCGAACCGTTGTAATTGATTCCATCCACCACGCCACCTAGATAAACCTTGTAGCCATTGTCCTGCCGGGGGTTGTGACTCGCTGTAACCATGACACCGCAATCGACTGCTAAGTCACGGACGGCATAAGCCAGAACTGGCGTTGGAAGCGGTCTTGGTAATACATAAACTTCAAATCCGGCTCCTGCAAAAATCTGGGCACTCTCATCCGTAAATTCTTCTGATCCGTGCCTCGCATCTCGACCAATAACGACTGAAGAAAGCCCTCGTTCCTTCATATATGCCGCTATGCCTGCCGCCGCTCGACTCACAACTGCACGATTCATACGTGATGGACCGGCGCCAATCGGTCCACGTAATCCAGCGGTTCCAAATTGAAGAAATCCAGCGAAAGCTGAATGTATAGATGCTTCATCTTCTGTATCTAGCCACATTTGCAATTCTGCGGCAGTCAGTGGATCTGGATCTAACCTGATCCAATCTTCGACTTCTCTACGAAGAGAGCTCTCGATCATATTTTATGCAGCACTTTACTTAAAAGTTCGCCCATCTTACCCGCAGCAGCTTTTCCAGCAGCCATAACTTCTTCATGACTCAACTTCTCGCCCGTGACTCCCGCAGCGGCATTTGTCACCAAAGAGATTCCAACGACTTCGGCACCTAATGCGTGAGCGGCTACTGCTTCGGGCACCGTGGACATTCCGACCAGGTCTGCCCCCATAATGCGCATCATCGAAATTTCTGCAGGTGTTTCATATGACGGTCCACGCCAATGAGCATAAACACCCTCTGCCAGCGAGGGGTCCTCGGATTTTAATAAGGCACGAATTCTTTTGCTGTAAAGATCGGTCAGATCCACAAAATCTGCGCCGATTAGAGGGCTGATACCGGTTAGTGAAAGATGATCGCGAATCAGTACTGGTTGACCAACTATGTAATCCCTATTTATCCCACCGCATGCATTAGTAAGAACTACCGCCTTGCAACCGGCTTTAACCGCGGTTCTGACGCCATGCACAACCGGTTCCACTCCTTTGCCTTCATATAGATGAGTACGTCCCAAAAAGACTAGTGCTCGAATAGTTCCGTTGATGCCTTGCAGATCATATGAACGGACTTTCCCGCCATGCCCGGCGACTGTTGGCGCAGGAAAGCCTGGTAGATCAGTAATCGAAAATTCATGAGTTGGTGTTCCCAGCGCATCAGCGGCCGATATCCATCCAGAGCCCATCACAAGGGCCACGTCATGTTTCTCTTTGCCAGTTAAGCGGGCAAGCTCGGCAGCTGCGGTGACGGCCATGCCAACAGGATCAGAATATAAGTTGCTCATAGGAGAAACTTATCGCTTTATACGGTCTTTATATGCTGACGGTGGCATCCTGCTTTGTCATTTGTAGCACGGCATATGAAGCAACCAGGCACAGCACTGCAGCGCCATAAAAAGCTGCGGCATAGTTACCTAATTTGTCATGAATGATCGCGGCACCTAAAGCGGCGATCGAACCACCTATCTGATGGAATGCAAATACCCATCCGTAGACAACCGAACCTTGCGCAGCGCCCAAGACGCGACGGCAAAGAATGACGGTCGGAGGAACCGTAGCAACCCAATCGAGCCCATAGAAAATCACGAAGACTAGTGTCGAAGGATGGACGCTCCTAAAAAGAATCGATGGGAGAAGAAAGAGCGAAAGCCCGCGCAAGAAGTAATAAAAAAATAGCAACTTAACCGGATCTACTCGATCTGTCAGCCAACCAGATGCCATAGTTCCAATCACATCAAAAATACCTACCAGTGCCAGTAAGCCAGCAGCGGTATTCATAGCCATTCCGTGGTCCGTGGCTGCCGGGATAAAGTGCGTGCCAATCAATCCACTCGTGGACAAACCACAGACAAAAAATGAACCGCAGAGCAACCAGAAATCCTTAATATGGCTAGCTTCACGCAAAGTGTCGATTGCTTCCTTGCCGGCATTTCTCTTGATTTTTTTAGGGTATTCATAATCTTCTGGTGCGCCATATGGCTTAACAGCAGCATGGAGTGGGCTCTCTTTGAGAAAGAGAAAGATCATTGGAACCATGAGGTATGCGCCAAGTGCTACCGTGATAGAAACGGATTTCCAACCGTAATGAGAGACTAATCTGGAGAGACCTGGCAAGAAAATTAGATTTCCCGCTGCACTAGATGCGGTCAAGATTCCCACCACAAGGCCTCTGCGCTTAATAAACCAACGGTTCGCTACAGATGCTGCAAAGACCAAGGCCATAGATCCCGTACCACCGCCAACGATTAATCCCCACAAAATTACGAGGTGCCACGGGCGAGTGATGTACTGAGTGCACCATGCACCAGTACCAACCACGGTTAGCGCAATCATCACAACACGACGAATTCCAAATCGCTCCATAAGCGCTGCCGCAAACGGAGCGGTCAAACCATAAACAAGTACATTGATCGAGACGGCAGAACTAATAGAGGAACGACTCCAACCAAATGCCGACTGCAACGGGACAATTAATACTGAAGGCGCGGCCCTAAATCCTGATGTCGCGACCAGCGTGAAGAAAGTTACGAGTGCGGCGATCCAGGCCGGGTGAATCTGTCGCTTCATTAGAGAAAACTACATCATGGATAAAGGCCACGCAGCCGATGAGCCTCAGCAACCCTTCCCACTCCGATCATGAGGGCAGATTCGCGCCATGTGACCAACTTCTTTGCAGCTGTTTCTTCAACCTCTTTAAAAGCCTTCATCATGATCGACGATAAATTGCCTTTGACTTCTTCTGCGCTCCAGAAATAGTTCTGCTTATCTTGGACCCATTCGAAATATGAAACAATTACACCGCCAGAGTTAGCCAAGATATCTGGAACTACCAAGATACCCTTGTCACGCAAAATTGCATCTCCACTCGGAGTCGTTGGACCATTAGCGCCTTCGACAACAATCTTTGCTTTAATACCAAGCCCTGTTTTCTCTGAAATCGAATCTGCTAAGGCGGCAGGTATCAACACATCAACATCTAGATGCAGTAACTCTTCGTTCGTTAATCGATCCGCACCGGGAAAGTCCAAATTCTGATGTAACTGAAAATGCTCCCACAATTTTGCAACCGAAGGAAACCCCTTAACTCCACCATTCACGTCAGAGATTGCAACAACTTTCATTCCCATATTCTCGAGTGCAACCGCGGCCCAATAACCAACTTTTCCAAAACCTTGAATTGCTACCGTTGCTCCTTCAATATTTATCCCCCGCACCCGTAAAGCTTCGCGAGTTGCAATGGCCACCCCATCACCAGTAGCAGATGTCCTGCCAAGTGAACCACCCAGAACGATTGGTTTTCCGGTCACGACACCTGGAACTGAAAATCCGGCATTAACCGAATAGGTATCCATCATCCATGCCATGTTGCGTTCATCGGTACCAACATCTGGTGCCGGAATATCTCTTTCTGGGCCAATAATTGGCAAAATCTCTGATGTATAACGTCGTGTCAAACGTTCGTTCTCGCGATCCGACAGAGTCGCAGGGTCTACCGCAATGCCACCTTTTGCTCCACCATAGGGCAAATTAGTTAGTGCGCATTTCCAGGTCATTAACATCGCCAACGCAATTGTCTCGTCCAGGTCTACATCTGGGTGGTATCGAACGCCACCTTTCGATGGTCCGCGAGTAGTTGAATACTGGACGCGATAACCGTTATACATTTCGATATCGCCATTATCCCGGCGAAGAGGGACCGCTACCTGCAATATTCGTCTGGGTGTAGAAAGTGTATGCCACGCATTCTCTGGCAAACCTAGTTGATCAATGGCTCCGCGTAATTGGGAGCGGGCCGTACTTAAAGGAGACTCCGTTGTCATACATCTAGAGTACCTCGTGCGCCAGTGAGGGTAAGTAAATTAGGTGAGAGCCGACCCTTATCTAATCGTTTTGCTCTCTTCTGCCCACGCTTGAGAGAGCGTTTGAGTGAAGGCTTCTAACGGCTGTGCACCAGAAATTCCAAATTTCATATCAAAAACAAAGAATGGGACTCCCGTGGCGCCAAGTTGTGTTGCCAGGTTGCGGTCAGCAAGCACATCATCAGCAAATTGATCAGAGAGAAGTAAATCATCTGCTTTATCTGCATCAATTCCTATTGATACTGCTGCAGAAACCAAATCGGCATGCCCAAATACGGGTAGTGATTTCTCAAAGTAATTTGCGAATAGAGTTTCTAGCAGTTCGTCTTGTTTACCTTGGGTAGCTGACCACAAGAGCAAACGATGAGCATCAAAGGTATTTCCAGATAATGTGCCGTCCAAGTCGTAGCAAAGTCCTTCGCCATCAGCAACGGCGCAAACATTGGCCTGCATCTCTTTGACCTGATCTAGCGATGCACCATATTTACTAGCCAATAACTCGTTAGTAGGAACAATTCCGGTGGCATCAGGTTGTAGCTGAAACGCCCTGTGCCGAACGGTAATGTGATCCCGAAAATCGCAGGTCAAGATTGCTCTCTCCAGACGCCGCTTACCTATATAACACCATGGACAAACAACATCGGCCCAGACGTCAATAATCATGTAACTACTTTAACAAGAGAATTAATTATTCCTAACCACGAACGGCGGCGATACACAGGGACGCTAGACTTACTCATATGACAAGGATCTTGGTCACTGGTGGCGCTGGCTATATAGGGTCGACCGCAACAGCCATTTTGTGCGACCGCGGCTATGAAGTTGTAGTTTTTGATGACCTTTCTACTGGACATTCTGATTCAGTTGATGCTCGCGCTACTTTGGCGATTGGATCACTTCTGGATCCGGATGCACTACGTAGTGCAGCAGCGGGTTGCCAGGCCGTCATCCACTTCGCTGGTAAATCTTTAGTGGGTGAATCGGTTGAGAAGCCAGATTTATACCGCCACGTGAATATCGATGGTTCTCAAAATTTGCTTGATGCGATGAAGATCCATGGTATCGACCGATTAGTTTTCTCTTCATCAGCTGCAACGTATGGGCAGCCGCTTGATAACCCGATCACAGAAGAATCTGTAGCGGCGCCCACAAATCCCTATGGTGCTTCAAAGCTATCGGTTGATAATCTGATTGCCGCCTCTGGAATAAGCGCGATTAGTTTGCGTTACTTCAATGTTGCCGGATCTCATCAAGGCAGCAACGGTTGGTTATCAGAAAGACATGACCCAGAAACTCATTTAATTCCTAATGTTCTCAAATCTTCGGTGGAGAATCCACTAAAGATTTTTGGTACTGATTGGGAAACAAAAGATGGAACCTGCATCAGAGATTATGTACATGTGGTGGACTTAATCGAAGCCCATATCTTGGCTCTCAAAAACCTAACGCCACACCAACACCAAATTATTAATCTGGGTAGCGGTTCTGGCTATTCGGTTCGAGAAGTTATAAGCGCTGCCGAAAAAGTATTGGGTCGCACGGTCCCGGCCGTTGAAAGTCCACGCCGCGAAGGTGATCCAGCAACGCTCGTCGCTTCCATCAAAAAGGCTAAGTCAATACTCAACTGGCAACCAGAAAGAAACTTAGAGGCGATGATCTCTGATACGGCTAAATCGCAGGTTCGATAGAGCGCACTTCAACTCCACCGATTGCATTAAGGACTTCTAATAGATCAGTGGGGTCCGATCCAGGAATCGCGACGGTGATGTCGTCTATACCCTGGCCGCTCTCACTTCGGATCGTGACTAACGAACGAATATCACCGCCAGCAAAACCAATGGCAGATGCAACTGCGCCAAGAGATCCAGGTCGATCCGGAAGAGCAATCTGTAATTTAAAGATAGCCATAATTTAAACCGTCACAATCGAATCGCCTTTGATGGCGACCCTGTATTTGGGTAGTGGAGTTGGCGGTGGTCCAGCAATTACTTTACCTCCGTTGGCAGGATCATACTTGCCACCATGACATGGGCAGTTAAGGGTATGTTCAAGGACTGAGTATCCAAGCGTGCATCCTTGGTGTGTGCAGATCGCGGAATAAGCAAAAACACCAGCGTTCGTACGGAAAAGGAATGCGGGATTTCCATCGGGGGCGGTAAATTGCATATTTGATCCAACTGGGAAGGAGGCAAGTTTTACAATGATTGCGCCCGCCTTTGATTTAGGTGCCGGCTTCTGAAATCGACTTCCAGCGAGCGCAGCAATTATTGCAGTGGTCCCGACGCCAACTATGCGAACAAATTCACGGCGATCCGTTAGGTCAGGAATCACACCAGACTTCTTACCTCGCCCAACATTTTGTTGGCGAACCAAAAACAAAAGTGCGATCCACATGACTAGATATGCGGAATCGCTCCCCAAGAAGTATGGATAGACCGTCCAAGTAACCGAGAGCCATAAGATAAGTGAGACAAGCGCTCCGCCAACAATCGCTAACTGAAGCGCAATTCCAGTAAGTACTGCAATCCCGATCGCGAACTCGCTGAGCATCACAGAGACACCGATAAGTGAGGCATGCTCCACCATGTGACGCAAGGCGAACTTGAGAGGTGAATGTTGTGCGAGACCTGCCAATTGCGCACCGATGTAATTTGTAGAGGCCTTATTTAAGAAAGTGTTATCCGAAGCCTTCTGCCAACCCCCATAAAACCAGGTGCCACCTAGCCAAAGGCGAAGAAGTCGAGTTGCCATATTTTGCGAGCGCCAAGAAGCAGCAATGGAAGTAAGAGCCATGCGGACACTTTACTGATTCAACCTGAGAGTTCACCTCTGAATAACCTGGCTCCCTGACTTGGACTCGAACCAAGAACCTGCCGGTTAACAGCCGGCTGCTCTGCCAATTGAGCTATCAGGGACTACTGGCGGTTAGGCCAGATCACGAATCCTAGCAAGATCTTTGCAGACCGCTAAATTTCGCCCAACGCCAAATCTTTCTGGGCCCGCTTCTTCGCCTCCATCGCGACCAAATTCCCAAAAATCTCGTTATACCTTGCTTCTTCTTCAACTGGATTGAGTCGCTGCAATGTCGATTTTATTTCGGCAATGGCTCTGCTCAGGGCGACTTCACGTAACCGGGCAATAACGCTGGCCACGTAGTGCTCAGAAATCTCGCCATCTGTGCGGATCGGCTCGACCGTCAATTCGGTGATCAAGGCGCGGATATCTTCATCTTCAGTTCTCTCCAGCAAGGTGGGTATATCCATTTCAGGGAGAGCATCAATCTGGGATCTTAAGGCTGCGTAAGGAGCATACGAAAATGCGTTCTCTTCTATCTCATTCCACTGCGGGGCAAGTTCGGCGACCTGTAGTTTTACTTTTAATACCTCGCGCTCCAGCATTAATAATGGATCTTTTAGGTTGACCGCCATCGCTGGTTTATCTGGAAGAGGTGTATTGCTCTTTCCAGCTACCCGCTTCACTGCCGCAGTCACCGTATCGACTTCCATGCCCAGCCAGCCGGCGACCAGGCGAATATATTCAGGGCGCAGTGAAGCGTCACGGATCTTTCCGACAAGCGGAGCCACTTGATTGAGCGCAGAAACTCGACCTTCAGCAGAACTCACATCATAATTTTTGATCACACTTCGCATCGCAAATTCAAAGAGCGGGACTCGACGAGCAATCAAATCACGGACAGCTGCATCTCCACCAGACTGGCGAAGTTCGCACGGATCCATTCCGGAAGGTTCGACGGCAACAAAAGTCTGGGCAACAAATTTCTGATCATCATCAAAGGCCCTCAAAGCTGCCTTCTGCCCAGCGGCATCCCCATCAAAGGTAAAGATTACTTCACCACGAAAAGCATCATCATCCATCAATAAGCGCCGAATAATTCGAATGTGGTCATCTCCAAATGCAGTTCCGCATGTTGCAACCGCCGTTGTAATTCCCGCAAGATGCGCCGCCATCACATCTGTATAGCCTTCTACAATAACCACTTGGCGTTTTTTAGCTATCTCTTTCTTCGCCATATCTAAGCCATACAAAATCTGGGATTTCTTGTAAATGGGAGTCTCGGATGTATTGAGATATTTAGGGCCTTGATCTTTATCATCCCCCGCTAATTTGCGTGCCCCAAACCCCACAATATCTCCTGAAATATCCTTAATGGGCCAGACCAATCGATTTCGATATCGATCAATTAGCCCACCGCGAGATCCTTCTTTTGTTAGACCAGCCAGGTTGAGCTCGTCATCTTTATACCCAATACCACTCATGTATTTGTACAACGCATCCCATTCATCGGGTGCATAACCGATAGCAAATGTTTCAGCGGCCGCCTTATCAAATCCTCTACCAGTCAAAAATTCACGACCAACCTGTGCAGGTCCAGAAAGGTTGAGCTGCTCCTGGTAAAAATGAGCAGCCGCGGTATTGGCGGCAACCAATCGTGATCGATTGATTCCAGAATTTTGTGATGGCCCGGTTGAGTCATAATGAAGTTGGTAGCCAATACGTTCGGCAAGACGCTCTACGGTCTCAGTAAAAGTCAGGTGCTCAAGTTTCATTAAGAAATTTATTGCATCCCCACCAACTCCACATCCGAAGCAGTGAAAATATCCTTTACTGGGAGTGACATGGAACGATGGACTCTTCTCATCGTGAAATGGGCACAGTCCTTTTTTCTGTCCCCCACCGGCGCCCTTTAGCTGAACAAAGTCTCCAATGACATCATCAATAGGGCTGTGTTCTCGTACATACGCTACATCTTCATCTCTTATGCGCCCGGCCATGGGGTTATCTTAATGAATTGAGTTTGGTATGTAGCGTGTAAGCCCCAGGATCGGTGAGTGAAGCAACCTGGTCTATTACTACGCGTAATTTCTGGGAATCGTTCGTAGCCTGTCGCCAATCCTCTTGGAAGAATGACTCCAAGGTCGCTGGAGCTCCGGCTAAAACCATTTCCACTAGCTCTTTGATCACTATCTGCTGATCGGCATAGCGCTCAACCGACGAACTCGCATTTATCACATAAAAAGTCGCGATTGATTTAAGAATAGCAACTTCAATTCTTTGCTCACGTGGCACTATCAAACTTGCGCAATATCGAGTCAGGTCTCCATCGCCAAACTCTTCTCGAGTCGCTTTTTCTGCAGCCAGGGCAAATCTTCCGACTAATTGCGAGGCCAAGTCTTTCAGCCTTGCTAAGTGGCGGTGAGAGCCGTCATAATTTGTCGGCCAGCAAGAAAGTGACTGTAAATCTTTAAGCGCTTGGTGAGCTTCCACTTCTGTCATATCTTCCATAGCAGAATTTTTTGCAACTTCAAAAATGGCTGGTAAGTCCTCAGCCAAGTGTTCTAACTTTACTTGACCAGTAACAAGTGAATCTTCAAGATCATGAACGCTATAAGCAACATCATCAGACCAATCCATGATCTGGGCTTCCATAGATTTCATTCCTTCTGGAGCACCTAATCGAACCCAATTAAATATTTTTAGGTCATCGTCGTATACACCGAATTTGCGCGAGTTGATGGCGCGCGGCCAAGGGTATTTAGTAGCAGCATCTAGTGATGCTCGAGTCAAATTAAGTCCAACAGAATTTCCAGCTTGGTCCACTGTTTTAGCTTCAAGGCGGACTAATAGTCTAAAAGATTGTGCATTACCTTCGAAACCACCACATGACTCCGAAACCGCATTAAGTGCATCTTCTCCGTTATGACCAAACGGTGGATGACCGATGTCGTGAGCTAGGCACGCACCTTCCATCAAATCAGGATCGGCCCCCAAAGCAGCACCGAGCTCTCTTCCGACCTGTGCGCATTCCAACGAATGCGAAAGCCTGGTTCGTGGGAAATCCGTTAGCCATGGGACGGCCACTTGGGTTTTTGCGGCGAGGCGGCGAAGAGCGAATGAATGAATAATCCTGGCACGATCTCGCGCAAATTCGGTGCGCCCTAATCGTTTTGCGGGTTCGCTTAAAAAGCGGTCGCGATCAGAGTTCGAGTACCCTGACGATTCGTGTGCTTGTCGTAAAACCATAAGACCCTAAGCCTATTTCTTAATTTGGTCGCTCAAGTGAATTCCAAAGCGACCAACGGTCTCGTAAGCTAAATAAGCTCCAGTTTCTCGAATGATGTACCGAAAACCAGTCTCCTTAAGACTCCCAGGACCATTTTGCGCCTGGGCGCAGGTGGCACTAATGCCAAGATCTCTTGCTTCAGTTTCGGCCCGATAACAGTGATAAGGATCCGTGGAGATGATCACAGATTTCAACCCCTTGAGCTTCATCCACGTCGTATAAGCAATCGTGCTAGACAACGTATCCGTTCCGATTCCGATAGTAGCTAGGGCTCTCTTAGGGATTTGCTCCTTTACCAATTCATTGTGGCTGGCTTGTGCTTCAGTAAATCGATCACCTTTCTGTCCCGCGCCAATAGTAATAATGAGTGGCGCCAGGCCAGATTCAAATGCAAGACGTGCTTGGGTCACTCGTTCCTGCAAGATCGGAGTAGGAATTCCATTGTCTTGTGCTGCACCTAAAACAACTATTGCATCACTCATTTTTACCGATGGATGATGCGCGGTCCACCAAATTTGGCTTGCGATATATAACGGAACCACAATTACTGCTAACACAATCGCAACTATGATTCGTCGAACTATTCTAAACAAAAACAATATCAACCACCAGAAACAGCATCATCAATAGTGATAGATGCAAACTCGTCGGGATCATGGAGCCAGCCGTCAGGTAGATGTACTGCTCGTCCGTGGCTACGCCGACCGCGTGGAGCCTCGGCGATCTCCGTTGGATACGGCTGATTTTCAAGCTGATTTAGCAAATGTTGAAGCTCGCTCAGAGAAGAAACCATTCCAAAATTTGCGCGCAATTCCCGGGGAACAGAAAACCCTTTGAGATACCAGGCCATATGCTTACGTAAATCACGCATAGCCCGGCCTTCACTCTCGAAGAAGTCGACTAACAACTCACCATGGCGATACATAACGGATCGCACATGAAAAAGATCTGGAAGATCTGGATTAGGTTCACCATTGAATGCAGCGGCTAATTCTGCAAAGAGCCAGGGTCGTCCAAGACAGCCACGACCTACGACAACTCCAGCACAACCGGTCTCTTCAACCATCCGAACACCGTCAGACCCTGACCAAATATCACCATTTCCTAAGACAGGAACACCAGTAGGTGCCATATATTCAACGAGTTGGGCAATTCTAGACCAGTCAGCTTTACCTTCATACATTTGCTCTGCAGTACGTGCATGAAGGGCGACCCACGCAACTCCTTGATCAGCAGCAGATTTTGCAGCTTCTAAATATGTGTGATGTTCTGCATCGATTCCGATTCGCATCTTTACGGTTACAGGGATTCCATATGGCGTTGCAGCCTTCACTGCAGATGCCACGATCGCGCTAAAGAGTTTGCGCTTAAAAGGAAGCGCTGCTCCTCCCCCTCTTCTGGTTACTTTGGGAACCGGACAACCGAAGTTGAGGTCAATATGGTCGGCGAGATTTTCAGATGCCAAGAGAGCAATAGCTTGGCCTACAACGATTGGGTCTACTGCATACAACTGAACAGAGCGTGGTGTCTCACCTTTACCGGGCGTGATCAATCGCATCGTTTCTGGATGACGCTCAATGAGCGCACGCGCCGTCACCATCTCTGAAACAAAGAGTCCAGCACCTTGTTCGCGACAAAGCGTTCTAAAAGCAGAATTTGTAATTCCTGCCATGGGGGCCAAGACGACTGGAGTCTCTAAGACCACTTCATTGTTCGCAAACTGTCCATTAGCAATGGGCAGTCGCAGTGGAGCGGCCTTAGTGATCATAAATTAAATTCCTATGCGCCAAGTAAACGTGGTGCTAACCACGCCTGAACTTGGTCAATTCCAATACGCTCTTGCGCCATTGAATCGCGTTCACGAATCGTAACCGCGTTGTCATCAAGTGTTTCGAAGTCAATGGTGATGCAATAAGGAGTTCCAACTTCGTCTTGACGACGATAACGACGGCCAATGGCACCTGCATCATCAAAATCNACAGACCAATTCTTTCGAAGTTCGGCTGCTAGGTCCCGGGCTTTTGGTGAAAGATCAGCATTACGAGATAGCGGCAAGACTGCTACCTTGATGGGAGAAAGTCGATAATCAAGCTTCATTACCGCACGCTTCTCCATCTCGCCCTTGGAATTAGGTGCTTCATCTTCCGTGAAAGCATCCATCATGAATGTCAGAGTGCAACGATCAACGCCGGCTGCGGGTTCTATAACAAATGGCGTCCACCGTTCGTTCTTCTCTTGATCAAACCACGATAGATCTTTTCCAGATGCAGCGCTGTGAGCCTTGAGGTCGAAATCGGTACGGGAAGCAATACCTTCTAGTTCTCCCCACTCAGTTCCGTTAAATTCAAATTTGTATTCGATATCCACCGTGCGCTTTGAATAATGTGACAACTTCTCTTTAGGGTGCTCAAAGAGGCGAAGGCGATCTGGATTGATTCCCAAATCTGTATACCAAGATAGGCGGGTGTCGATCCAATATTGGTGCCATTCTTCATCAGTACCTGGAATGACAAAGTATTCCATTTCCATCTGCTCAAATTCACGTGTGCGGAAAATGAAATTACCTGGCGTGATTTCGTTACGAAAAGATTTTCCAATCTGCCCAATTCCAAATGGCGGCTTCTTGCGAGATGTCGTCGCGACATTCTCAAAATTAATAAAGATTCCTTGGGCTGTCTCTGGGCGCAAATATGCAAGACCGGATTCATCTTCAACGGCACCAAGAAAAGTCTTCAGCAAGCCAGAGAACTGGCGCGGAACAGTGAATTGGCCCTTATTTCCACAATTGGGGCAACCGATCTCTTCCATCGACGATGGCTTGCGATTGTGCTTAGCCTCAAATGCCTCCTCGAGATGATCAGCACGATATCGCTTATGGCACGAAGTGCATTCTGTAAGCGGATCTGAGAAAGTTTCGATATGGCCTGAAGCTTGCCAAACCTCTGGCGCCAAGATGACAGATGAGTCCAGGCCGACAACATCTTCACGACCTTGCACCATTGATTTCCACCACTGACGCTTTACATTGTTCTTAAGTTCGACGCCTAGCGGGCCGTAATCCCATGCCGCGCGCAATCCGCCATAAATTTCTGAACTTGGGTAGACAAAGCCCCTGCGTTTGGCGAGACTAACTATTGTTTCTAAACGATCTGCGGCCATCTTTTTCTCCTTAGGTCCGGCTGGCTGTCGGCTTTCCTTGCGGGTCGCAAGAGATCAAAGTTTACCCTGCTGGTGATGCGCTTATGCCCCGCTTGCCACAACCAGCCACATGATAAGCACGCCCACGATTGTTGCTCCAAGTGTCCACCTCGATGGATGTCGCGAATGTGCTTCGGGCAAGATGTGTGAAGTCGCTATGTAGATAACAAAGCCAGCAAAAAGGGCCAGATACAGTGCGATCATATTATTCCCAAAAGCTACATAGGAACCTACGGCAGCTCCGCTGATGCGGGCGATCCCATCCACGGCTAGTAGTAACCGAGCTTTTTTGGTCCACTTCTCTTCTCTAATTAAAAAGGCAACTGTATTTAGACCATCGCTAAAGGCATGCACCATAATCGCTGCGAACACGGCGATTCCAAGTGAGTTGCTAATCTTAAATGCTGCTCCTACGCCCAGTCCGTCGAAGAAGACATGCCCAACCATTGCCAGCCCGGCCAACCAGCCAGCATGGTGATGATGGTGGTCATCATGATGTGAGTCTTCGGGTTCGTGCGTCGCAAACCAACGCTCAGAAAAATGAAGAATCAAGAAGCCGAGAACTATCGCTAAGCCAACGGATTTTACGCCACCAAATTTTGTAATATTTTGATTGAAAACCGATGGGACTAAATCAAAGAAAACTAAACCTAGCATCAGTCCCGCGGCTAACCCCAAAATTATATGCGTGCGATCTTTTATTTTTACAGCTAAGAATCCACCCAGGGCAGTTGCTACCGATGTTAGAGCTGCTAGCAATAATGCCTTATGCATAACTTCATTCTAATGTAAGAAAAGTACTAGACACTAAAATTGACAGAGTGCCAGCCTTGAGCACCATTTGGAAGCACATCTGCCGGTGTCTGCGTTTGAACTTCGCCTCGCGAATTTCTTGCCCTCACGGTCACTCCATGATTTCCGGAGTTGAAGTCCGTTTCAAGCCACCATTGGCGCCAGCTCGTTGCAGCTAATTCTGGACCCAGCGAAGCCGTCACCCATTCGCCGTTATCTACCTGCACTTCCACCGCAGATACACCGTCATCGGGTGCCCATGCAACCCCTGCTATAGTGGTTTTTCCGCCAGCAATCTGACTTCCTTGTTGAGGCACATCTATCCTGGATCCCATTTTAATTGGTGCTAACGCCGACCAACCTTGTGAAATCCAATATCCCTGCTTGATATCAAATCGGGTTAATTCAATATGCGTTACCCACTTCGTTGCAGAAACATAACCATACAAACCGGGAACTATTAAGCGCGCTGGATAGCCATGCTTGCCCGGAAGTACTTCACCATTCATGCCGATAGCAATCATTGCATCTCGACCATCCAAAACAGAGAGCGGAAAGCCGGCGCCAAACCCATCATCTGATGAAGCAAGTACCTGATCAGCGCGAGCTGTAGGCATTGCTTCCCGAATTAGATCATCCAAACGGACGCCAATCCACCTGGCATTACCAACCAACAATCCGCCAACAGGATTGGAAACACATGAGAGAGTGTTGTCTAGTTCAAAAAGTGGACGGGATAAAAGGTCCTTGTACGTCACAGTAATTGGATTTTTTACCATGCCATCTATTTTGAGCGTCCATGTATCTGGGTCAATTATTGGTGCTCCGCCACCTGTATCAATTTGAAAAAAAGATTTATTTGGCGAAATCAGTGGTGACAAACCATTGATTTTCACGGCAGGATCAACTGGGAGCGGTGGAAGCCGCTTAAATACCTTAGGCAATTTTTGAGCAACCTTTTGGATCTGTTTTATGGTCCGGGTATGACCAAGGGTTCCGGCGAAGAACACACCTCCACCAATGACGAGCGCACCTGCTGCAAATTTAAAAAAATCTCGTCGAGATTGGTCCTTAGGCTTTGCCAAATCTTCGCTCCCGTTCTGAATAAATTTTAACTGCTTCCCATAAAGTTGTGCGATCTACATCAGGCCAGAGTACATCCATAAAAACCATTTCTGCATACACCGATTGCCAGGGCAGAAAATTGGATGTTCGCTGCTCGCCCGATGTCCGCAAGAATAGGTCGACATCACTCATCTGTGGATTGTATAAATATTTAGCCACGGTCTTTTCGGTTATTGCTTCAACCTTCAGCTTTCTCTTTGCCACGTCTGCCGAAATTCTTTGGATAGCATCAACAATCTCTGGTCGTCCCCCATAATTTACGCACATATTCAGAGTTAAAATCTTGTTCTTCTTGGTTAACTCTTCAGCCTCTTGTAGCTCTGAAATAACCGATTTCCAGAGTCGACCCGTCTTGCCAACCCACCTAATACGGACTCCCAGATCATTCATTTCATCGCGCCGGCGTCGCAAAACATCGCGGTTAAACCCCATCAGAAATTTCACTTCATCTGGACTACGTCGCCAATTCTCTGTAGAAAATGCATACGCACTCAGCTCTTTAACGCCAATTTGAATCGCACCGTGCACAACGTCAAGTAGCGCCTTCTCTCCTGCTTCATGCCCAGCGGTACGAGGTAGCCCTCGCTTCTTAGCCCAACGCCCATTTCCATCCATAACAATTGCAACATGGTGTGGGACGTCAGAAACCTTTGGCGGTTTAGGGATGCTCACGATCAAATTCTCTCAGCATTTCGCTCAACTAATGGCAAACTACGCAATCCTCGCTCGAGATGCCACTGCAAATATGCCGCAATCAACCCTGAAGCTTCACGCCGATATCTTGGCTCGGAAACTGTGGCTGGCGCCCAATCCCCGCTCAATAGCGCCTGCATAAGCTCCAAAGTTTCTGGATGCGGCGTCGGAGCCGCACTTGGTTTACACGCTGCGCAGACACTTCCGCCTCCGACCAACGAAAAGAACTTATGGGGACCGGGTGCGTCGCAACGGGAACAATTGGTTAAAGATGGTGCATATCCGGCAACCGCAAGGGACCTCAATAAATAAGCATCCAATATTAATGAAGGGTCATACGTTTCATGTGCCAGAGCCTTAAGTGCACCAACTACCAATAGGTATTGTTGCAGTGCTGGTTCGTGCTCTTGCGAAACGAAGCGTTCTGCAGCTTCCAAAATTGCACAGGCAACGGTCCAGCGTTGATAATCCAAGGAGAGCGCATCACCAAAGTTTTCGATACTGACTGCTTGCGTGACGGTATCGAATGTTCGTCCAGAATACAGTTGAAGGTCGACATGTGATCCGGGCTCCAAGCGCGCACCCCACCTGGATTTGGTTCGACGCACACCTTTTGCGACAGCCTTTATTCGACCGTGTTCACGCGTGAAGAGCGTAATAATCCGATCTGCTTCACCCAATTTTTGGGTACGCAACACGATTGCTTGATCACGATAGACGGACACCGCCCCACGGTATCGCCGATTACTTGCGCAAGCCTCGATTTACCGCCGACACAACCGCTTTTAGGGCTGCGGTAGTAGTGCTGGGGTCAATACCGACACCCCAGAAGGTCTTGCCACCCACTTCGCACTCTAAATAGGCCGCCGCCTTAGCATCGCCACCAGCTGATAACGCGTGCTCGTAATAATCAAGTACGCGAACATTGACATTTCCCAAGTAATTACTCAATACCGTTACAAAGGCTGCAATCGGACCATTTCCGGTTCCGTTAAGTTGCTTAGTTTCGCCATTGTCGATCAGATCAACCGTCAGATTTACATCCTCATCCAAATGGGAACTCTGGGAAAGCCCTGCTAATTTAAAGCGCCCCCAATTGTGATTTGTTGCTGGTAAATACTCATCTTCAAAAATCTTCCAGAGTTGATCTGGAGTAACCTCGCCGCCTTCAGAATCGGTCTTGGCTTGGACCACTTGAGAGAACTCGATCTGTAGTCGGCGCGGAAGATCTAGTTGATGTTCATTCTTCATCAAGTATGCGACGCCACCTTTGCCAGATTGTGAATTAACTCTGATGACCGCTTCGTAGGATCGGCCGATATCTTTTGGATCGATTGGAAGATACGGGACTGCCCATGTGTGATCATCGATGTGACGGCCAGCAGTCGCTGCATCGCGTTCCATATGTTCTAAGCCCTTTTTGATTGCATCTTGATGCGAACCAGAGAAAGCGGTGAATACCAAGTCGCCACCATATGGATGACGTTCTGGCACACGTAACTGATTGCAATATTCAACCGTCCTGCGTATTTCGTCAATATTCGAGAAATCAATATGTGGATCGATCCCGTGGCTAAAGAGATTAAGGCCGAGCGTCACTAGACAAACATTGCCCGTCCGCTCACCATTGCCAAAGAGGGTGCCCTCAATCCGATCTGCCCCTGCAAGATAAGCAAGTTCTGCCGCGGCGACCCCTGTCCCACGATCATTGTGAGGATGCAATGAGAGAACTATGGAATCGCGATACTTGAGATTGCGATGCATCCACTCGATCGAGTCCGCATAAACATTTGGTGTAGCCATTTCAACCGTTGCGGGTAGGTTAATGATTGTCTTGTGCTCAGGTGTTGGCTTCCAGATATCGTTTACTGCGTCGCAGACTTCCTTTGCATATTCAAGTTCGGTCCCTGTATATGACTCTGGGCTGTACTCAAAGAAGACTGTAGTTCCTGGAACCGTCTTCACTAGATCTTGGCATATCTGAGCACCATCTGTCGCTATTTTCTTAATGCCTTCTTTATCTTGACCGAAAACAACCCTCCGTTGAAGAGTAGATGTCGAGTTGTAAAGATGAACGACGGCTTGCTTAGAACCTTTTATTGCTTCGAATGTCCGTTCAATCAACGGTTTACGGGCTTGTGTTAATACTTGAATAACAACATCATCGGGAATCAGATTTTCATCGATAATCTTGCGGACAAAATCGAAGTCCATCTGCGATGCACTCGGAAAGCCCACTTCGATCTCTTTGTAACCCATCTTCACCAGCAAGTTGAACATTGTTAATTTGCGATGAGGATCCATGGGATCGATCAGCGCCTGGTTGCCATCGCGCAGATCTACAGAACACCACTGCGGTGCTTTAGTGATTCGCTTTGTCGGCCAGGTGCGATCCGTAAGATCCACTGGAATAAAAGGCGCATATCGATGCACTGGCATAACCGAAGGCTTTTGATCTGGAAATTTCATTTCTTACTCCTTATTTATTTCGCGGATTTTTGGTGGTTAACCGGCAACACCAAACCCCGCGACAGGGGGACCGGTTAGTTGGCCCCGCCGCGGCAGCGAAGGAGGAGGCTGCGTGAATTCATGTCCCTAGGTTACTAGAGGCTGTGATCAGCGGCAACAAGCCCGAATCAGCACGAGTTGGAGTGACTTCTACTCGGATGCCGGAGTGGTAAAAAGTGCCGCACAAATCTTTGGATGCAGATCTGCCCTCATCTCAGTAAAAGCTGATGGTGGCCAGCCCGCTGTAAAAGTTCGGCGCAAAAGTTTTGCCATCTGATATTTAGGATCATCCTCAAAAGCGCGATCAAGGGCTCGCTGGGCAAGTGCTCCTTCGCCCTGTTCGTATGAAGAGGCAGCAAAGACGGTAGCGACTGGTGCAACATACCCACGGGGAGCGATTCGCAATAACCAACGCCACATATCCCAGATCATCTTGCTATTTTCAACAGTCGTCATGCCCATGGCATAGTCCCTTACTTGTAGGTCCAAGAGACGGGTCAGAACTAGCGCGATCAACTGATAGTCCTTGCTGATTCCACTCTTCTCAAATTCAGTAATTAATTTATCTACAGCATGCGCTCCTTCACGTTGTAGATCGAGCACACAATCCACGTCATAATCAATTTCGAATATTTTTTTAAGAGCCCTCGTTAAATCTTTATCCGGCACAGTCGATGCGATTGACGCACGCATCTGATCTAAATCTAAATACGGCAATGGCTTGCCCGAAGCAACGCGCTCTGCCGTGATCCGAGAATCACTTAACGGTGGAACCAATGTGCCTTCAAGGGGGCAGCAATTGAGATCGATGCACATTGTTGATCTAAAACGACCAGCCTTGACAACTATCGACTCCTTGATTGAAATTCCACGTGATTCGATTCCTTGCCGAACAAAGAGAAGTGGATCAATCTCTACATTTGTATCAGGAAGATATCCCACAACAATCACAGATTCGGCGCCCTCCCTGGTCAAATGTGAAGCCACTGTTATGGCTATATCCGAAGCGATGTCGAGAGAAGGGAAGTCCACTCGCATCGCCATTGATACTTGTCCATCGCGTAGCGCGATTACTACCAATGAATTGGCGGGATGGTACCCAACCATAAAAGGTACTGCGGCTAGGAGGTCGTGCGGTGATGTTAATTGAGTTGCGGTATGTGTTGTCATGGCTTAAAGATCGCGCGAAGTAGTGTCACAATGATGACTGCTGTCAGAGAAATGTGCATAACTTTAGTGTGTGTAATTCGTTGGCCCAGGAGCGACCAAAATGGTGGTTGTCACTGTCTGCACGATGGCGCCGCCCAGTACTGGCAGTACTTGTCCTTGCGCAGCCCAGCTACCTGCCCAAGAAATTGTAAGTCGAACAGAATAGTTCCCCGGTGTTTTATAGATATGAGTAACAGTTGCATTTGGAAATGGCCCGCCAGCGTTACTGGTTGTAAAAGTTGCACCATCACCAAAATCCCAGACAAAAGTTGGTTGCAATGCGACAGAAACACCAATTCCCAAGATGGCTGTCACGACTTGGAAAACAGGATTGGAATCGCTCCAAAAATATATTGGGATGCCAGAGACAGGATTATTTGTGGGTTGGTAAAGCAACTGACTACCCGGCAAAAGCTTGGTGATCTGATCGGAGAGAGAGATCGCCGCACTAGCCACTTTTGTGACCGTTGACGGCTTTTTCTTAACCGGGGCTCGATAGGTACTGTGAATTGTTGGTCTTGGCTTGTACGGAATCCACGTGGTCGGCTTCGGTTTAGGTCTAGGAACGTATATGCGTTTGGGTCGTGGCTTAGGGGCAACAATCGTTCCCGGTGCGTGCTGATTAGCGGTAATGATCAATTGGTTTGTAAGTGGATCGGTATAAACCTGCAGACATGGACCGGTCGCACAGTTGACCGCCATTAAGAGTCCGACCATTAAGAACATATGGTGACATTAGAACTCGATCCCCTGTATAAAACTCCCTCGACATCACATCTGTGGATAGTTTAAAAGTGTGGAAAGTAGTGCCACGCTACGGGTATGGCACATAAGGATGGCGATGGTTGGCTCGAATGCACATGTGGAAGTAAGCACTGGGGTCTCAACGGCGCCGCGGGTTTATTGTTGGTCCGAGACGGAACAATATTGCTTCAGCATCGTGCACCGTGGGTACACAACGGCGATACATGGGGAATTCCTGGCGGTGCCCGCGATTCTCATGAATCTGTACTGCAGGCTGCCAAGCGAGAGGCACACGAAGAGATAGGGATAGATACCGATTTACTTGATCCGGTTCATACCTTTACGGATGATCATGGGCCATGGCGTTATGACACAATTATTTCGAAGGCTTCAGCGGATCTAATCGCTCACGAGATGAACGATGAATCTCAGCAAATTGAGTGGATTCCCTTTGTCGATGTAGTAAAAAAGAACCTGCACCCATCATTTGCGCGCAGTTGGCCAGAATTACACACCTTGCTCAGTGAACTGTTTATCTAAGCGCTTTAAAGATTCTTTAACCACTACCCCATCACTTGTCCGATAAAATGGCGGCATCGAATTCAAGAGGATAGATCCATAACGTTTTGTCACAATCCGAGAATCAAGAATTGCGACTACGCCACGATCATCAATGGATCTAATTAAACGTCCCGTACCCTGTGCCAATAATAATGCTGCCCGGGGTAAGGAAACCTGCATAAAACCACTTCCACCTGCTTCATCTGCTTCCGCAGAGCGCGCACTCATGACTGGTTCGTCAGGACGTGGAAATGGAATTCGATCGATCGCTACCAAGGTGCACGAGGGTCCAGGTACATCGATTCCTTGCCACAAAGAAATAGTGCCCAGCAGTATCGATCGTGGATCCTTTGCAAATTTTTCAACAAGCGGTCCCACTGAATCACCACGACGTTGAGTAATAACCGGCAACTTTAGGTCAGCTAATACTCGGCGCAAGTGCTCGTCGGCCATCTCTACTCCACGCCAAGAAGAGAAGAGAGCCAATGTACGACCACCAGCGGCTTCGATAAGTTCGCCAAGTTCAGTCAGGGCATCCTTCGCCGGTCCGTCTCTTCCTGGTTCTGCTAGGTGACGAGGCAGATACAACATTCCTTGTGACGCAAAATCAAAGGGTGATCCAACATCTAACATCTGCACATTAGCTGGATCTATAGCGCCTTTACCTTCGTCTTCATCTTCAGCGATATCCTGTCCAACGACAAAACCAATGGATTTGGCGATTGCATCGAAGGATTTGCCGATAGTCAGTGTTGCAGATGTAGCGATAACTGGTGATTCCGTCAATAAATTCCTTCGTAACACATCGGACACTTCAAGTGGTGCCAGATAAAGTGTCGAAAAGATTGGTTCGAACCACATTACTTGATGAGAGCCAGGTCGCAACATCTTGCTTGCGATTGTCTGCACCTCGTTCGTGGCACCTTTTACTCGCGCCCGCTGTGCCATCGAATCTGGATCAATTACTTCCGAATCCGCGTTTATGAGCGCAATTATCGCGGCCGAGGACTCCTTTACTTTGCGGATTGGAGATTCTAATTGTTTAGGAAGTTCTGGAAGTCTGCCAGCCTTTGTCGAATCGTTTCTAACATCCGATGCAAAATCTGCGAGCGCCTCGGCAAATTCATCTGCAGCCTTGCCAAAGGCTATTGATGCCTTACCCGGTAAATGTTTCGCGGCCATCTTTGCAGCACGCTCGACCCCAGCAGCTGTTAGTTCTTGGGTAACAGCCTGGGTCGTACGGTCCATAAATTCGTGCGCCTCATCCAAGATCACCGCGTCACGTTCGGGCAATATCTGATGCGAATCCACAATTTCGATGGCCAGGAGCGTGTGGTTAGTGACAACCACATCGGCAGTCTGCGCCTTTGCCTTTGCGGCAATCGCAAAGCATTGACTCCCAAAAGCACAATCATCTTTGCCAATGCATTCACGGCCAGAGACCGAATTTGCTTGCCAAACGCGACGGTCGACATCCGGGGCATCATCCCTATCCCCGGATGCACCAGGACTAACAGCCCATGCTTTTAGCCGTTTTTGATCCTTCTCTAATGTTCCTATCTCCATTAATACATCACCATCTGGATCTTGCTCTGCGCCATTCATCTTCTGCAGACATAAGTAATTACCCACGCCTTTATAAACAGCAAAGGACAACTCACGTTTTAGTACTTTTTCTAACGCCGGTTTAATCTTTGGTAAATCGCGTTCCACGAGCTGGCGTTGCAATGCAAGAGTCGCTGTTGCAACAAGTACTTTCTTGCCATGAACTAACGCTGGCACGAGATATGCCAAAGATTTTCCGGTACCCGTACCCGCCTGCACCAAAAGATGGTGCCTATCCGTCAAGGCGTTGGCCACCGCTTCAGCCATCTGAATCTGGCCTTCGCGAGGTTCGCCACCAATGGCTTTAACAGCAGCATCCAAGGCTTCGCCAACCAATTTCATCTGTTGGTTCTTCTTCGCGCTCATGTGGCGACCCTATCGGTTGCTGCTCGCATTCCTTTGCTTTCCACAAGATACTTATGATTAAAGCACGGATAGGCCAGTAGAGTTATGGTTTACGAGGCGGGATGAAAATGGACATAACTAGCGCAGGTGATTTGTCAGCGCCATTGGCTGTCCGACTCCGTCCTGCCAATATCCAAGAACTTCTTGGTCAGCAACATTTACTTCAATCTGGTTCTCCCCTGGCACGGTTAATAACTGGTGAAGAGAAACACATCACCAGCGTGCTGCTCTACGGACCTCCGGGAAGCGGAAAAACAACTCTCGCCAAAATGATTGCGCGCTCTGAATCACGCATTTTTGTCGAACTCTCTGCCGTAAGTTCTGGAGTTGCCCAAGTCCGAGAAGTCTTGAGTGAAGCAGAAGACCGTATGGCCAAGGAAGGACGGGAGACCGTCCTTTTTATAGACGAAGTCCATCGCTTTTCTAAAGCTCAGCAGGATGCGCTGCTTCCCGGAGTAGAGCACAGGTGGGTCACGCTAGTAGCTGCAACTACCGAAAACCCATCATTCTCAATCATTTCTCCCCTGCTTTCACGATCGATCGTTTTAACGTTGCGTCGTATATCTGACGCTGACATCGCCACCCTGATCAATCGAGCTATTAGCGACGCACGTGGCCTTAATAATGAATTCACCATTACGCCAGAAGCATCTGACTCTTTAGTCCGACTAGCGGCCGGTGATGCGCGTCGCGCGCTTACATATCTTGAAGCGGCAGCCGGAGCTTCCAGCGGTGATATCACTCCAGATGTTTTAAGTCATGCAGTTGATCGAGTAATCGAAAATTATGACCGTGGTGGCGATAATCATTATGACGTTGCAAGTGCATTTATTAAAAGCATTAGAGGCTCTGATGTCGATGCAGCATTGCACTATTTGGCACGAATGTTAGAAGCAGGAGAGGATCCACGATTCATTGCACGACGAGTAATGATCAGCGCGAGTGAAGATGTCGGCCTGGCAGATCCAAGCGCGCTAACAGTGGCGGTGGCTGCCGCCCAAGCTGTTGCACTTGTGGGAATGCCAGAAGCAAGAATCATTCTTGCCGAAGCCGTGACCTACCTGGCGTGCGCACCGAAATCGAATGCTGCATACCTTGCGATTGAAGCCGCCATTACCGACCTGCGGGCATCCAAGGGTGGACCGGTGCCGCCACATATGCGAGACGAGCATTCAGGCGCTCTCCGGGACCGGAAAGAGAGCGCTGAAAGAGAATCACACTCATACATCTACCCACACGATTTATCTTCAGGCGTAGCGGAACAACAGTATTTACCTGACTCGCTTGTGGGTACCGAGTATTACCATCCAACAACTCGCGGTTATGAAGCGCGAGTTAAGACAGCGTTGGAATTAATCCGAAAAGCACTAAGGAAAAATTAGTACTTTTTAGATCATGAACAACCAGAGGTATTGCCACAACCTTCACAGACGAAGCAAGAACCAGCCATACGCATTTTGACACCACAGGTCATGCAGAGTGGTGCATCAGAGGATTGTCCGCTCATCTTTTCGAAGAGCTCCATCGAGGATCCAACTCCACTAAGTCCACTATCTGCAGGTTTTGCTTCGATCTTCACAGTTGTTGGCTTACTTACTGGAGCAACTGCTGCTTGAGGAGCAACTGCTACAGGAGTATCTGGTGTGTAATCACCAGATTCCAAGGCGCGTGCGCGCTCTGATGATGTGTACAAGCCCATCGCTGAACGAGTCTCGAATGGCAAATAATCGAGCGCCAAGCGACGGAAGATGTAATCCATCATCGATTGTGCGATACGAATATCAGCATCATCTGTCATGCCTGCAGGTTCGAAACGTAAATTGGTGAATTTCTCAACGAAGGTCTCTAGTGGTACTCCGTATTGAAGACCGATCGATACCGCGATGGAGAATGCGTCCATTACGCCAGCAAGAGTTGAACCTTGCTTGCCGAGCTTTAAGAAGACTTCGCCAAGAGCACCATCTGCATATGCACCAGCAGTCATGTAACCCTCAGCACCACCGACAGCGAAGCTAGTTGTGATTGATGGACGTGACTTTGGTAGACGCTTCCGTTCTGGATGTACTGGGCTCGCAGAGATGTTGGAATCTGTACCCTTATTTTCGCCCTTGCCATCTGATAATGGTTGTCCGACCTTGCAGTTATCGCGATAGACGGCGAGAGCCTTAAGTCCAAGCTTCCATCCTTCGTAGTAAACCTCTTCGATCTCTTCTACGGTCGCGTCAGAAGGCAGGTTAACTGTCTTAGAGATAGCACCAGACAAGAATGGCTGACAGGCAGCCATCATATGGACGTGGCCCATAGCGCTGATCGAGCGGATACCCATCGCGCAATCAAAGATGTCATAGTGCTCGGTCTTTAGGCCAGGAGCATCAATAACATTTCCGTTTGCTGAAATGTATTCAACGATTGCTTCTACAGTCTCTTCTGCATAGCCAAGCTTACGAAGAGCCATTGGAATTGTCTGATTGACGATCTGCATTGAGCCACCGCCAACAAGCTTCTTAAACTTAACTAGAGCAAGGTCTGGCTCGATACCTGTTGTATCGCAATCCATCATCAAGCCGATAGTTCCGGTTGGGGCAAGAACCGATGCCTGCGCGTTGCGCCAGCCATTCTTTGCACCAATCTCAAGGCACTTTGTCCACTCTGAATTTGCAACGGCCCAGACATCTGAATCTAGAGTTGTGACAGAGCGAGCAGATGCTGATGCATTGGTGTGCTTCTGCATAACGCGGGTGTGAGCCGCTGCGTTGCGGGCAAAACCGGCATAAGGTCCAACTATCCCTGCAAGCTCTGCTGAACGACGGTAGGAAGTACCAGTCATCAAAGATGTAATTGCACCAGCAAGCTGACGGCCACCATCTGAATCATAGGCAAGACCAGATGCCATCAAAAGCGCACCAAGATTTGCATAGCCGATTCCTAGTTGACGGTAATCGCGAGTTGTTACTCCAATTGGCTCTGTTGGGAAATCAGCGAAGCAGATAGAAATATCCATCGCAGTGATGATCAACTCTGTTGCCTTCACAAATGTCTTAGCATCAAAGGAGCCATTCCCCTGCAAGAACTTGAGCAAATTAAGCGATGCCAAGTTACATGAAGAGTTATCTAGCGACATATATTCAGAGCAAGGGTTAGACGCATTAATGCGACCTGTCTCTGGGTTTGTATGCCATTCATTGATGGTGTCGTCATATTGAATTCCTGGATCGGCGCAAGCCCATGCGGCTTCTGCCATCTTACGGAACAACTTACGAGCTTCGACGGTTTCGATAACTTCACCTGATGCGCGACCGACTAAACCAAAATCTTCGTTGTTCTCGTATGCCCGCATGAACTTATCTGATACTCGAACCGAGTTGTTTGCGTTCTGATATTGAACCGAAATGATGTCCTTGCCACCAAGATCCATATCGAATCCAGCATCCCGAAGTGCACGGATCTTGTCCTCTTCACGGACCTTGGTTTCGATGAATTCTTCGATATCTGGATGATCAACATCAAGCACGACCATCTTGGCCGCGCGACGTGTAGCACCGCCTGACTTGATAGTTCCTGCAGATGCATCCGCGCCGCGCATAAATGAGACAGGGCCCGATGCGGTTCCGCCGGATTTGAGCAATTCCTTTGACGAACGGATGCGAGACAAGTTTAGTCCAGCACCAGATCCGCCCTTGAAAATCATTCCCTCTTCGCGGTACCAGTTGAGAATGGAATCCATGGTGTCATCAACAGACAAAATAAAACATGCACTTACTTGTTGAGGTGCATTAGTTCCAACGTTGAACCAGACTGGTGAGTTAAATGAGAAAACTTGGTGCAAAAGCATCCAGGTAAGTTCGTGTTCAAATACTTCTGCATCAGCATCAGTTGCAAAGTATCCAAATTCTTTACCGGCTTTGGTGTAGGTCAATACGACGCGATCGATGACCTGCTTAAGAGACCACTCTCGGTTTTCGTATCCCACAGCCCCGCGAAAGTACTTTGTTGTAACGATGGTGGATGCATTGACTGACCAGAAGTCTGCATACTCAACGCCTTTTTGTTCGAAGATCACTTCGCCGGATTTCCAGTTGGTCTGGACAACATCGCGGCGCTCCCATGTCACTTCGTCGTAGGGATGAACGCCTGCCGTTGTATAGATGCGTTCGATAGTTAAACCCTTACCCAAAGACTTCTTTGTAGATTCGGAAGCCTTAGATGGGCGGTCGACAATTGACATGCGTAGTTCTCCTTATTTAGATGCTGATGTAAGTGCTGCGTCGTTTTTTGTTGCACCAACTGGGGCGGTTGGGTATTTCATGGTCTGGCTTGAAGGTGCCGCGCGGAGAAGTGCGATCTCACCTTCGAAATCTTCTAAGGAAGCGAAGTTACGGTATACAGAGGCATATCTCAGGTAGGCGACCTCGTCGAGTTCTCGGAGTGGCGCGAGGATTGCCATCCCGACTTCTTGAGCTTCTACTTCTGCTTGGCCATCTGCTCGAAGAGCTTCCTCTACTCGCTGGGCCAAAAGAGCTAAATCATCGTCATCCACCGGACGGCCCTGGCATGCCTTGCGGACGCCATTGATGACTTTTTCGCGGCTAAATGGCTCTGTTGCACCTGAACGCTTGATGATCAATAAGACCGATGTCTCAGAGGTCGTAAAACGACGACCACACTCCGTACATTCGCGGCGGCGGCGGATAAGTGTGCCTTCTTCTGCTGGCCGAGAATCGACGACTCGAGAGTCATCGTGGCGACAGAATGGGCAGATCATTGGGTATTGCTCCTCATGTAGTTCAGTTTGTGGTTATAACGGCATTTCTACCGTGAAGGGCTGACATTAGTGGAAAACCACAACTTATGGAACTTAAATCGCAGTTGACCCCTAGATGTTGTGCCAACCGTACACCCACACTTTAGGGTTCTGAGGAGGTCTATCGGCGTGTCTTGATGAATTCCGAGAATTGCCTTAAAAGTCCTGCTCAGGCTCCGGTCGCTATTGGAGCGTTCTCTAAAATCGCCCATTCCTGGTCCGTGAATAGACGCGAGCGAATCAAGAATCGTTTACCTTCGGGGCTTTCAATCGAGAAGCCTCCGCCCCGGCCGTTAACAACATCAACGGTTAAGTGCGTGTGTTTCCAATATTCGAATTGAGAGGCCGACATCCAAAATCCGATGGGTTCGCTAATTCCTGCAACTATTAATTCCTGCAATAAAACATCTTGGCCACCAACTTTAAATTCACCAGCCGGGTAGCACATTGGAGAAGACCCGTCGCAACAACCGCCTGATTGATGAAACATCAGCGGTCCGTGACTTCCACGAAGTTTACGCAGCAAAACTGCTGCTTCTTCGGTGACTTCAACTCGCGACGGGGTCTCCACAACTCACTTCCTTTGTAACGTTATCGGTTAAACAGAATCTTAAAAGAATCCCAGCTTGTTGGGGCTGTATGAAACGAGAAGATTCTTAGTTTGTTGGTAATGATCGAGCATCATCTTGTGATTCTCTCGACCGATACCAGAAGCCTTGTAACCACCAAACGCAGCTCCAGCAGGGTATGCGTGATAGCAGTTGGTCCAGACCCGGCCAGCTTTAATCTCGCGACCAGCACGGTATGCCGTGTTCATGTCACGAGTCCAAACTCCAGCACCAAGTCCGTACAGAGTGTCATTTGCGATCTCCATGGCATTGTCAAAACCACTGAACGGAGTGACGGAAACTACCGGTCCAAAGATCTCTTCTTGGAAGATGCGCATCTTGTTATTGCCTTCGAAGATTGTTGGGGTTACGTAATAACCACCAGACAACTCTCCGCCTAAGTCGGCTTGTGTGCCGCCAGTAAGAATTTTTGCGCCTTCCTTCTTGCCGATTTCTAGGTAAGAAAGAATCTTTTCAAGTTGATCATTTGATGCTTGAGCACCAATCATTGTTGAAAGATCAAGTGGATGGCCTTGCTTAATTGCCTTGGTGCGAGCTGTGACGTCAGCCATGAACTTGTCATAAATTTTGGAATCGACAAGTCCGCGGGATGGACAGGTACAGACTTCACCTTGGTTTAACGCAAACAAGGTAAAACCTTCGAGTGCTTTGTCGTAGAAAGCATCATTTTCGGCTGCAACATCTGCAAAGAAAACGTTAGGGCTCTTTCCACCGAGTTCCAAGGTAACCGGAATGATGTTCTCAGATGCATATTGCATGATCAAACGACCAGTCGTTGTTTCACCAGTGAATGCGATCTTGGCAATACGAGGAGAAGATGCGAGTGGCTTTCCGGCCTCTACGCCAAATCCATTGACGATATTCAAGACTCCATCTGGCAGTAGATCATGGATGAGATCCATCAAGAACAAAATGGAGGCAGGAGTTTGTTCAGCGGGCTTCAAAACCACGCAGTTTCCTGCAGCGAGCGCCGGCGCAAGTTTCCAGACAGCCATCAAAATTGGGAAGTTCCAAGGAATTATCTGACCAACTACACCTAGTGGCTCGTGGAAGTGATATGCAATTGTGTCATCATCGATCTCACCCAACGAACCCTCTTGTGCGCGAATAGCTCCCGCAAAGTAACGGAAATGATCAATTGCCAAAGGTAAGTCTGCGTTAATGGTTTCACGAATAGGTTTGCCGTTATCCCATGTTTCGGCGACAGCAAGGGCTTCTAGATTAGCTTCCATGCGATCCGCGATCTTGTTCAAAATAATCGCGCGGGCTGTCGAGGATGTCTTCCCCCATGCTGGAGCAGCCTTATGTGCGGCATCAAGTGCCAAATCAATATCAGCGGCATTGCCGCGAGCGATTTCACAAAATACCTTGCCAGTTACTGGTGTTACGTTTTCAAAGTACTGACCAGATGACGGTGCTACATATTTGCCACCGATCCAATGATCGTAGCGACTCTTAAATACAGCTTTGCTACCAGGTAAACCTGGTGCAATGTAATCAGTCATTTTCGCTCCCTAGGTGCGGAACGGCTTCCGCTTGAGTTGGACGGTACGCCTCTGGAGTAGGTGAATCAATAGTTTTCGAGGGGCTGACTCTCTTCAGAAGCGATTATTTTGTCGGGACCCACAAGCGCATCCCAGCGCTTAGATCTGGACCTTGTAGATTATTGGCATCGACGATCTTCTGTTCGACATCGGTTATTGATCCATTGCCAGCCACCATTGAAGCAACCGACCAGAGGGTCTCGCCAGCTTCTACGACTACGCGAACATATCCGCTCGAAGAAGGCGTGGATGGGATGACTTTCTCAGAAGCATTACCGACAGCGCTAAAACCAGCGCCGATCACTATCAATAACGAAATTCCAGCTGAGGCACGAACCACGTTACGACCTCTAGCGGTTAATTTAGTAGCCATGGGGAAGCTCCTTTATATTTACTTTAAACGGTGGCCGAGGGGATTCGAACACCTGTTCTAAGAGAAACAATACATGCCCCCACCGACATTGGCAAGAAAATTTCGAACACTTGTTCGACTTTTTGCGAAAACTGCTCTACCCTTAACCCATGAGCAAAATCAGTGAACTTCCCGACGGTCCAGCGGATGACAATGGACTGACTACGCGCCAGCAACTAATCCTGAGCGTCATTAAGAGCGCAATCGAGAGCAACGGTTACCCCCCTTCGATGCGAGAGATCGGCCAGGCAGCCGGCCTCGCTTCGCCAGCTTCCGTCAAATATCAGATAGAAGCCCTCGTAGAAAAAGGTTTCATTCGTAAGGATGCTTCCAAAGGTCGTGCTTTCGAAGTGACCGATCCCAACGATCAGGATTCCATCAAGCCAGATAAGACAGTCAATATTCCCCTTGTGGGGCGTATCGCTGCCGGCGGGCCGATCCTCGCCGAGCAACAAGTGGAAGAGGTCTTCCCTCTTCCAGAGTCATTAGTTGGCCAAGGAGATCTCTTCCTGCTCAAAGTCGTTGGCGATTCGATGATCGACTTAGCTATCTGCGATGGCGACTTTGTCGTAATTCGCTCGCAGAAGAACGCCGAAAAAGGCGAGATCGTTGCCGCCATGATCGATGGCGAAGCGACCGTAAAAACTTTCTCCAAAAAGGATGGACATTATTGGCTGCTCCCAGCTAATGACAATTACTCCCCAATTCCTGCCGATGGAGCAGAAATCTTGGGCAAGGTGACTGCGGTACTTCGATCTGTTCGCTAGTTTCAATGACAAAACCCCCGACCAGTTATTAGGTCGGGGGTTTTGTCATTGAAGCAATTTCCTGCAGTTACTGGCCATTACTAGCCATTATTAGGGAAGAACCGCCTTACCGTACGCCTCGTTGATAAGCATTTTTGCCGCAATATAAATTGCGATCACCGAAGTGACGATGCCAGTCCATCCGCCTAATTTCACGGCGCCGGAATGACCGCCACCCCAATTGCCATATGCCTCGGCAAATAAGGTCACCATAAGCAAGAAAAAGAGAAGATTGAAGTGGATACCAAGTCGCATCGCGACAACCCACATCACGATTGATGCGATAGCGAAGCATCCGATAAAGACTCCCAAGGAGCCCTTTGCCTGAACGGCTGGGTTGGTAAGCCAATACCAAGCAGAAGACCAGAAAGCGCCAAATGCTGTGAAGACAGTGGCCGTGAATGTATTGCCACGGAAGAACTCAAGCAGTCCAACGAAAAATAGTGTTATTCCGCCTAGAAATATCGAGGTGCCTATGAGAGCGCCGCCACCAGCACCGTGCCATAGTCCTGCATTCAAACTACTGAGCATGATCAATGTGATACCAAAAGCTGCCAGTCCCAGTGGGAGCGGATCAGCGATTTTTGAATCGGCCATATGAACTTCCCCTTACTTGAGTGGAACGTCACCGTTGACGATCCCACATAAAGTATCCGCCTGGGTGAGGCCAAAGGCCGTGAAGGCGCTATCTATCAACCCGATAATTTTTTGGTCTATTGAGCGTAGATACTGAGTGCTAGCACTCAAAATCCCGAGAAGCTAATTCTGAGGGAATCCTAAATTGATTCCGCCATGACTCGGATCTAGCCATCTACTGGTCACTACTTTCCCACGGGTGAAGAAATGGACCCCTTCGGTTCCATGCGCGTGAGTATCGCCGAACAAGGAGGACTTCCATCCACCAAAGGAGTAGTAGGCAGCAGGAACTGGGATTGGGACGTTGATGCCGATCATTCCGACTTGGATTTCATTTTGGAATCGACGAGCTGCGCCACCATCATTTGTGAAGATAGCGGTTCCGTTGCCGTAGATATGCTCGTTAATTAGCTTCACGCCCTCTTCATATGACTTTACGCGCACAACGCTGAGTACTGGCCCAAAGATCTCGTCGGTATAAATCGACATATTTGCAGTCACGTTGTCGAACAAGGTAGGTCCAAGCCAAAAACCATTTGCGGCGCCGTTGACGGTTGGGTTTCGACCATCGACAACCAGTGTTGCACCTTCTTTGACGCCGGCTTCTACATAGCCAGCGACTTTGTCGCGATGCACGCGCGTAACCAATGGGCCCATATCTGTACCTTTGGTTCCATCGCCGGTACTAAGTTTGATCATTCGATCTTTGATCTTTTCAATAATCTTGTCAGCAACGGGCTCAACCGCGACAAGCACAGAAATTGCCATGCAACGTTCGCCAGCAGAGCCAAAACCAGCATTCACTGCCGCATCAGCAGCTAAATCTAAATCAGCATCAGGTAGGACCAGCATGTGGTTCTTGGCACCGCCAAGCGCCTGGATACGCTTGCCATGTTTAGTTCCCGTCTCATAAATGTATTGTGCGATTGGAGTCGAGCCAACGAAGGAGATCGATTTGATTCCAGGATGTTGCAACATTGCATCCACTGCAACTTTGTCACCATGGAGAACATTGAACACGCCTGCTGGTAAACCTGCTTGCTCCCACATCTGCGCAATCATCATGGCAGCCGATGGATCCTTCTCTGAAGGTTTGAGGATCACGGCATTGCCAGTAGCAATTGCGACCGGGAAGAACCACATGGGAACCATCGCTGGGAAATTGAATGGCGAGATGATTCCGACTACGCCTAAAGGCTGGCGAATCGAGTAGACATCGATACCTGTCGAAACGCCTTCAGAATAGCCACCTTTGAGAAGGTGAGGAATACCGCAAGCAAATTCAGCTACTTCTAGCCCACGAGTGACTTCGCCAAGCGCATCGCTCAGCACTTTGCCATGTTCTGAAGTAATAACGGCAGCTAATTCTTCTTTCCGAGCATTGAGAATTTCGCGGAATGCAAAGAGCGTCTGTACGCGCTTAGTGAGGGAAGTTTTTCCCCATGCTTGCGCCGCTATGGTTGCCGCCTTAACTGTTTCATCAACTAATGCTGGCGTTGCGAAATCAACCAACCCCGTGATTTCTCCAGTTGCTGGATTGAATATTTCACCAGATCTATCGAATGAGCCATCATGAATTTTACCGTTTATGTAATGACTAATCTTTTTACTCACTTGTCGGCTCCTGTGTAGTGATGTGCAATTGATGTAAGGGCTTGGTCCAAGATTGCAAAGCCTTCGCGAACTTCGGCTTCACTTACGTTACATGGTGGGCAAATATGCATCCGGTTGTAATTATTAAATGGCATGAGACCTAATTTCTTGCAAGCAGCGACGAGTTCGTTCATGGCTGGACTACTGGCACCATAAGGTGCGAGAGGTTCATGAGTTGCACGGTCCTTAACCAAGTCCATCGCCCAGAAGACTCCCAAACCTCTCACTTCGCCAATGACCTTGTGTTTTGCCATTAATTCCTGAAGCAGTGGCTTAATAACATTTTGGCCAATAGCCGCAGCATTTTCGACAATCTTCTCTTCGGTCATCACGTCAATGGTCGCAACCGCAGCCGCCGTGGCGAGTGGATGTCCACTATAGGTAAGACCGCCAGGGAATGCCCGCTCGCTAAAAGTCGCTGCAATTTCATCACTGATGATCACCCCGCCTAGAGGCACATAACCACTGTTCACTCCTTTTGCGAAGACAATTAGATCAGGCTCGGCAGACCAATTTTGGTAAGCGAACCATTTACCGGTCCGACCGAAGCCTGACATGACTTCATCCGCGATCCATTTAATTCCATATTTATCGCAGAGCGCGCGAACGCCTTCAAGATATCCGTTAGGTGGCACCAGTACTCCAGCAGTGCCGACTACCGACTCGATCAAAATCGCAGCAATTGTTGCCGAACCTTCGAAAATTATTACTTGCTCTAGGTGCTCCAAAGCACGCTTGCATTCTTCGGCTTCATCCTTTGCCCAAAATGCAGAACGGTATTGATAGGGACCAAAGAAATGAATGTGACCAGTCGCGTATTCATTTGGCCAACGGCGGGGATCCCCCGTTGACGCGATGGCGGCTGCGGTGTTGCCGTGATAGCTACGGTAGAAGGAGAGAATCTTGTTGCGACCTGTGTGCAGTCGCGCCATGCGAATTGCGTTCTCTACTGCATCGGCTCCACCATTTGTGAAGAAAACTTTATTAAGGTGCGCACCTGCTCGATCCGTAATTCTCTTCGCTGCTTCGCTACGTGCTTCATTTGCGTGTTGTGGNGCGACCGTAGTCAGCNGNCCAGCTTGATCTTGAATCGCTTTAACTACTTTTGGGTGCTGGAATCCAATATTGGTAAAGACCAATTGACAAGAAAAGTCGAGATATTTCTTTCCATCAAAATCCCAAAAATAGCTGCCTTNACCACCAGCCACTGGCAGTGGTGATATCTGTGCTTGTGCCGACCAGGAATGGAATACATGGGCGCGATCTAGGTCAAATACTTCCTTGCCGCGGCTTGGATCTGCTATCGGTTGAGTCATGAGGATATTGAAGCAGTTAACAGCATAAATGTCTGCAATAGTCCTGCAATAGTTGTGGTCTAGTACGTCTCCCTGTCCACGCAAATACCCGCATGGCCGGCGAAGGATTTAGCTCCTAATTTAAACTTTTTACGATGCGATGTACACCTTCAGCAATAATCTCTTCGCTGGTGGCAAAATTGAGACGGATAAACTGATCATGAGTGGGGCCGAATAAATGTCCAGGGGTCACCACTAACTTCCCCCGTTCCAATAGGGCTTCTGCAGGATTCGGTCCCAACTCATAAGCACTTAAATCAATCCACGACAAAAACGTGCTATCCGGAATTCGGTATCTAGCTTTGGGAAGATTTTCCGCTAATTGCACTTTTAGAAACTTGCGGTTGCGGTCCAAAGTAGTGAGCATCGCTTCATACCATTCGGTACATTCAAAGGCCTTGGCGGCGGCATGAGCTCCGAACAAGGAGGCACGGAACTTAACTGACGGTGGCATCGACTTAGCCAACTCACTCATACGCTCCGATTGCGTAATAATAAAGGCGCACTTAAGTCCAGCTAAATTCCATGTCTTGCTCGCAGATGTAACAACAACTCCTACTTCACGAGCAGTCTCGCTAACTGCAAGCCAAGGGACAAAAGGCTGATCTGCGAAAACCAATGGTCCATGAATTTCGTCACTCATGATAACGACGCCATATTGCTTTGCGAGTTCTGCGATTTGAGCTAGTTGTGGTTGGGTAAAAACCATACCAACCGGATTGTGAGGATGACAGAGGAAATGAGCTTTTATGCCACTTTTATAGGCTTCTTCGATTCCATCTAAATCTATTGTGTAATCCATACCATCTTGCAAAAGCGGGACATCCACTTTCTCGCATTTTAATTCGTTGATCCAGTTATACATATTCATGTACACCGGTGAATGTACCAATACTTTTTCACCTGGCTTCAAGAAAGTCCTGCCAAATTCAACCATGCCGACTCCGACGTCGGTACAGATAAATAACTGTTCCGGCTCTACGTTCCAACTCCAATAGTGAGAAGCAAACTTCGCGAAATTCTGACCTAGGGAATCAACATTTCCCATATAACCGGTGTCGGAATTGAGAACCATGCCGACTAATAAGTCGCGAATTGGTTGGGCAAGCTCAAAATCCATCTCTGCAACCGGCATAGGCAAAATATCGTGAGGATAACGACTCCATTTTTCACTTGTGCGCGTCTGTAAAATGTCTAGTGGAACTCCTTCAACTTTCATATAATTATCATATCGTCTTCAAATTCTTACGGGCATTACTCACCTGGCTTGCGATTCCACCAAGGGCAAATATCACTAGTACTGCAATAACAGAATAGATAATTAGGTAGACGTTGTGGGGGGCCTTGCGAGCTGTTATCAAAATATAGAGCTGTGGAATTGCGAAATTGGCAGCTGCCAGCCACCCCCATTTTTGAATCTGGCCCCATCGCCTCCTAACCACGGCCATTACCAACCGGGCGCTGGTAATTCCATATAGCCACGATGTAGGTACATCAATAACGAGGTACCAGACCCAATTAACCCCGTACTTGCTCAGCTCTTTGTAAACAACAAATGTCGCACAGAAAGTATAAAGAACGACCGTGGAGGCCCAAATACGCTCCCAGAATTTTTCACGCGTTGTGCGGGCCATGCTCTGATTCTAGTGTTGAACTACTTAATTCCTGTTGATTCTTAGCCCCAACTCAGACGCCCAAACACCCGAGTAGAATCTGCACATGGAACTGCAGAAGGTTATCTTGTATTACGGCTTCACGCCGCTGCAAGACCCTGAAGCTATTCGGCTTTGGCAACAGAAGCTTGCTGGCGATTTAAATTTAAAGGGACGAGTTCTAATTTCTAAGCACGGCATCAACGGAACATTGGGCGGCAATATGTCCGACCTTAAGAAATACGTCAGCGCCACCAAGAAATATGCTGGGTTTAAGCGAATAGAATTTAAGTGGTCTGAAGGAACTGGCAATGAATTCCCTGCCTTAAAAATCAAGGTGAAAGATGAACTTGTTGATTTTCATCTGAACTTCGATTTGCAAGTTGATGAGCGAGGCGTGGTTAATGGTGGAACACATTTAAAGCCATATGCGGTCAATAAATTAGTTGAAGAACGCGGAGATGACGTCTACTTCTTTGATGGGCGGAATTCTTTTGAGGCCAAAATAGGTCGCTTCAAAAATGCGATTGTGCCAGATGTGCTACATACACGTGACTTTGTTGAGGAAATCGAATCTGGAAAATACGATCATCTCAAGGACAAACCGATTGTCACGTACTGCACAGGCGGGATCCGATGCGAAATTCTTTCTACAGTCATGGTCAACCATGGATTCACGGAGGTCTATCAGATCGACGGCGGAATTGTTAAATATGCCCAAAAATATGGCGACGATGCGCTTTGGCAAGGTTCGTTGTATACCTTCGACAATCGTATGACACTAGATTTTTCAGACCACACTCCCGTACTCGGCGAATGTGAAAAATGCGGCGATGCTACTAAGCAATTTTATAATTGTGGAAAGATTTCTTGTCATAGCCTAATCCTGCTTTGCCATACGTGTGCAAAAAGCGATGCAAATAAAGCTTGTACGCATGACAATAGTCATAATGATTCTGAGATGATTGGATGATTCCAAGGCGGTTGGTACTCGTACTCGCCCTCAGCCTAAATCTAGCTACTGGCTTGCTCATCAACAATTCCCAGGCAACCATTCCCAATTCCACGCTTGTTAAACTAAAAATTCCCAGCCCCGAAAGAGACTTCCCGATTCGCACGGTTTACGTGTGGACACCAGCAGTACCCGTAGATCAAATTACGGTCTTACCNGTTGTTTATATGTTACANGGCTGGCCCGGGTCTGCTAGTGGATTAATGTCGGCAGTCATTCCCCAATTGACTAAGGCGTTTGCAGGGGGTTCGGCGCCGTTTATCGCAGTATTCCCGGATGGTAATTCGATTTCACATCCTGATTCAGAATGGGCGGATTCAT
>TBL_comb47_HYPODRAFT_10000606_pt1 | contig 47183 bp, 54 predicted proteins | sample TroBogypolimnion_40_FD_10682 | JGI IMG/M metagenome (IMG submission 10682)
CATCTTGATGGATAGCAATCCACTCAACCCAGCCGCAAAGAAAGTGATGCTCAGAAACCACCTGCACAGTCTCAGACTCGCCGCCAATCAAATCCAACCCACGGATAAAATTCGATCGTTCCAGCGCGCTGCTATCGCGATTTTGGCTCAAAAAAACATAAGTGGCAGGCCATACAGCGCCCATATAATAACGCGGCATTCGCCACAATTTTAAATTTTTTGGCTCATAAATATCCATTTTACACCCCACAAATGAGCATAATTGCCCCCGACTGGTCACACGTTACCGCATGACCAGCCAATGACAATCCGCTCAGTAATAGCGCGATCCGTCAGCCAAAAATCGACTATCATCATCGTCGAGCAAATATTCACGCGCGCACTTTTCGCTGGTTTCGTAATCGTACGAATCGCTCAATTTTTGATAAATCAGGTCTGCAAAATCACGGAAACATTGTTTAAACGCGTCAAAATCAAATGAGCTGGGATAGCCCTCGATATCAAACGCCATACAACCAGAGTGATAGTAGTGACCTGAATGTTTAATGCGCGCGGTCAATTTGTAAAACGCGCGCCGCTGTATATCCTGCAACTGTTGGACAATCCCATGCAAATCCGTATCTGCCGGCGCGTGTTTTTTAACCGCAGCAAGCGCGCCCTTTTTATATTCATACGAGCCGTCAAAACACGCGCCATCACCCTGCGACCAAAAACCAGACCAGTAAATTGACGTACGCCAGCCCGTAGACCCGTCACCCCGCGTTGTTTTACGCATCCTCAGATCAAGCCCGATCAGCTCGCCAATATCAGCGCAGTGATCCAGTAACCAATCCGGATCAAAATACTCGCCTGCAGACTGGCAGTATTTTTCAATGACGCGCGTTTGCGCCTCCTCTGATAATTCGTCAAATTTAAAAACCTGAATTTCTCGCACAATTGTGTCCATTGCTACACCCTCAGTTCTGAAATTATTGCCGCGCCCATACGCGCCTGGTTATGGCCGATGCACAAAATCGCCGCGCTAGATCGAGCAATACTCTGCCCAATCCAATCGCCGCAAAACCGCGCCACCCAGCGCGGCCGGTCATAGCCGCACCATTCTGGCGCTATTTGATAACGCGCATCATTGTTTACCGGATAAAACATAGCCGCCCCCTATATCGCCTGCAAAATAGTGAGACCGCCCGCCCTAAAATGATGTTGCCAACCGTGACCGTCGTCTACAGTGGTCACGCCCGCAATGGTCGTGCCGGACATGGCCGCGCTCGATTTATCATACCCCGTGCCGGACGCCGCCCCGCGTTGCCAGCGTGTAAACTCATTAAATGGTATATGCTCAGGACGATTTAGCGTCCAGTCTGCAACATAAACCACCAACCGCCCCATGCCATCGGCAGGGTAGTGCATTCTGACTGTGCCGACGTGTTCAGCTCCACGCATCACCACATAGGCAGCAACACGCTGCGCGTGTCGCTCAATATCGGCGTATAATTTTGACAATTTATCAGACTGTTTTGACATGATTAAAATCCCCCGTTTTTTGTATATTCGACAAAATCCGCGCGTGTTGCGCGTGACACAAACAAACCAAATGGCCAGCTTTGGCCGTCATCCTGCGAAAACGAAAAAACATAATCCAAACCCGCCACGCGATGATCACGCCAAATCCGCGCCACCAACGCCACAACGTCCCGCGCGCTGGATCCGCGCCCGTACGCCTCAGCCATTTGCGCGCACTCAAAAATAATTAAATTTTTGAGCTCGCGCCGCGTATCGACCCGCACAATGTAAGAATTATCGGGCAGATAACACCCGCGCAATCCGTTGCTGATATGATAGTAACGACTCACAATCAAACCCTCCCAAAACACAGATTTAAAATCCAGCCCCAGACCGCGCCAAATACAGCCACGACGGCGCCAAACATTGCCCAATCAATCGGCCTCAGCATTTTAAAAACACCATTAAAACCGCGATAAAACAAACCGCAATCGTAACAGTCTCGACGTCGCGCGACCTTTGCACATCCGCCCACAAATCAGCAACACGATCCCAAACAGGCCGCCGCACAGGCCGCGCCTGATATATAACCTCAATATCGTCCTGATTAGTCACGATAACCACGCGATACGTTCCCACCAGTGACCGACCAAACGCGCACGCGTCAGACAGCCCGCACACCTCAGCGACTAGCTCAAAACCATCACCAGCGCCAAAATCGCCAGAAATGCAAAAATTATCACGCATGACAAAACCCCCGCGCCTGATATTCTGCAACCACATTGACCAGCCACGACCCATCAAATTCCAGTACCGAAATCGCCTGATAATCGCAATCAGGATCACCCGCGCGCACCCGCGCAAACGCCCGCGCATCTGATTCATTGTCAAATGAATCCAAAAATGATTCCGTATCATTGCCAAAATCGCCAAAAATATCAAAATGATTTACCATTATAAACACTCCTAAAATATTGGCGCGACCGCAGCCGCGCCTGATTAAATCACGCAACAACAGACTCGATAGACCCGCGCGCTGCACGATCAGCCCGCAACGCAACCAACGCCGCATCCCTCACAACCTCTGTTAAATAATGTGTGACGCGCACATCAACCCGCACGCCATCGACGTAATCAGACACAATAACCGCACAGGTATGTCTCAGCAATTCGACCGTAAAATTTAACATGATAGCACCCCTATATAAATCAGGACAAAACGCCCTGATACGTTATTTATAGCGCGATTATTAAAATGTCGTCAATCCAAATTCAAACAAATCGCGCTCAAATAAATTAACTCAGTCCCTGTTAATTTGACCCGTCAATAACTGGCACTAAAAAACGGAGTCCGTTTATTATATGCGCCCAGCCGTTCAGCCGTTCAGCCGTTCAGCCGGGCAGGATCCAGCCGTTCAGCCGTTCAGTCACCCAACCGGATAACCTGACCACCTGACCAGCCGTTCAGCCGACCAGCCGCCCAGCCGGATAACCTGACCACCTGACCGCGAGACTGTCCGATTGTCCGGCGATCCAGCGCGACGACCGCGACGACCGCGACCGCGACCGCGACCGCGACCGCAACGATCCAGCGCGACCGCGACCGCGACGATCCAGCGCGACGACCGCGACGACCGCAACGACCGCGACGATCCAGCGCGACCGCGACCGCGACGACCGCGACCGCGACGATCCAGCGCGACCGCGACGACCGCGACCGCGACGACCGCGACGATCCAGCGCGACGACCGCGCGACGATCCAGCGCGACCGCGACCGCGACGACCGCGACCGCGACCGCGACCGCGACGATCCAGCCGATCAACCGCCCAGCCGATTAGCCGCCCAGCCGACCAGCCGACCAGCCGACCAGCCGACCAGCCGCCCAGCCGACCAGCCGACCAGCCGACCAGCCGACCAGCCGCCCAGCCGGATAACCTGACCACCTGACCGCGAGACTGTCCGGTTGTCCGGCGATCCAGCGCGACGACCGCGACGACCGCGACCGCAACCGCGACCGCGACCGCGACCGCGCGACGACCGCGACGACCGTGACCCCCCACCCTCGACGGCTCATCGCATTTTTGAGACCCCCGCCACCCCCCACCCCCCGACTTGCCGCGCCCACACGTTCTATACCCTCAACCCTCAAAAATTTTTCAGAGATAAGTTTTAGACATGTTGTCTAATAGAGAAGCCCCGACACCCCTCAAATTTTTAAATTTTTACATTTTAAACTTTTGACATCTTGTCTATTTGACTTATCCGACCTATCCGCTCCGCACACCCAAACCTCTTGACAACCCGCACTATCGCATCTACGCATCGTGAATGGCAGTTATTCGAGATTTCCCACGACCTCGACCTTGGTCAGAGGACGATGAAGCGACCCTTTTCAAAATGAAAAGTCGCAATGCACACTATTCTGAAATTGCACATGCCCTAGGCCGAACCAGATCGTCTGTGGCCGGTCGTTTAGATCGGTATAACCCAGAAGAGTTGCATGTAATTTTGGCCAAACTGGCCGACGATCCGAGTATTTCGGTGGAGATACCAAAAATAAATCGGAAAAATGCAAAAATTGTGCAAAAACCTTCGCAATTTCGGCGTCAAAAGACGAAAATAGAGCCAAATATTAAAGTTGCGGTCGTTCCAGAGCTGAATAGATTTGATGTTGAAGGGATAATCGGTATTCCGCTGAGTGAAATAGGTAGTCGAACGTGTCGGTGGCCTTTGGGCGGTTCGCTTGATGCGGTGGAGTTGTATTGCGGAGCCGCAACGGCGGATTTACGCATCAGAAAACCATATTGTACGGCTCACATGCAACTTGGATACATCATCCCGCCGAAAGTGTCCGGCGTTGCACCATTGCAGCATCGTCCGGAATGAACTATATTATGTTTAGTTTTAATTTGAGAGGCTAAAATGTCTGATGTTCTGATTGCTCTTGAAAATATTCGCACCGCCGTCCAGTCTGCCGCTTCCCACCTAGCTGCTGGAGTCGCCAGCCGCAGTTCGGCAGTTCTGGACGGCAACGTAGCCGAAGTTATCGCCGGATTGGGTAAGCTGGACGCTTTTGTGGCCGAACACGCTCTTGTTGTTTCGGCCAGCACTGCAACTCCGGTTGTTCCTGAAGTTATTGTGCCTGTTGAAGCTGTACCTGTGGTGTAATGTCTGATTTGAAATTTCCCGAAGGTTGGCTTTCTTTAGGCGCGGTAAGTTCCCTGCTTAAACGCCGTCGGGATGTTTTAAAAAAATTGGTAGATCAAGGGTATTTTGATTCAGCGATTGAAGGTGCTCGTAATAAGATATACCGATTTAATCTGAACCGGATGACCGAAGAGGAGCTTGCTTGCGCGTATCGAAAGTACGCGCACTCGAAAATGGCAAGAACGCTCATCTCGTAAAGGCGCTCATTTAATTAAAGATTGGATAGTTGAAAATCGCATGGCCAAAGCAGCGGATATTGCAGGCGCGAAGGCGCAACGGAAAGAGCAGTTCTTGCGTGATCTGGCCGAAGAGCATGAGCGCGAGACTGGTGTTGCCGGTGAAACGGTTGATGCTGTTTTAATCCCGCCGCGTCGAAAAGTGGCGAAGAAGGACGGCGAGGCCGAAGTTGTTCAGGGCTTGGTGCAATTGCCGGCGCGCTCTACAAACATGACGGATTTGAACCGCCGCGCAAGCACAAACAAGAAAGTTTTGTCGGCGCGGTTTTTAGAGGATGTCTATTCGGATTGGGAGACACACGGTCTGGCCGTTTTGAAGATCGTGCGCCGAGATCGGCCACAGGATTATTTAAAAGTTGTTGCGTCCCTGCTACCGCGCGATATTCAAGTCGCTCCGGCTCCACTAACTGAAATGAGTGACGAAGAAATTGTCAACATCCTTGCAAATATTAAATCCGTCTCAGCTGTTGGCTCTACAGGAGAAGCTACAGGCCGAGTTGACGTTAAGGATGCGCCGCAACGCAATCTCAACATACTTCCCGAATAGCGGGCCGTTCCGTCGAGAATTGTACCGGAAGCATCTTGAGTTCTTCGCCGCTGGTGCAGAGCATCAAGAACGTGCGTTCATGGGCGGCAACCGTTCCGGCAAGACAATCGGCGGCAGCTTTGAAACCACATTACACGCCACCGGTGAATACCCCGATTGGTGGACAGGCCGAAGGTTTGAAGCCCCATGTGATATGTGGGCAGCCGGTGATACGAACGAAACCACCCGCGATATTATCCAGTTTGCACTGTTAGGGCGATTTGGCGATTTTGGCACAGGTATGATACCATATCGCTGCCTTGATGGTGAACCAACACGGCGACAAGGTATCGCAGAAGCGGTCGATACATTTCGGGTGAGGCATAAGTCTGGTGGCGTCAGCACGATTGGTTTGAAATCGTCTGAATCTGGCCGCGCAAAATTTCAGGGTACGGCCAAGCATGTGATCTGGCTGGACGAAGAACCGCCCGCCGATGTTTACGATGAATGTCTGATGCGTTTGATGACAACAAATGGTATTATGATGTGCACCTTCACACCTTTGAAGGGTTTGAGTGAAGTTGCGCTGCGGTTCTTACCGCACATGGCACCGGCCAATGAAACCGGGGATGGATCATAAGATGTCAAGGTTTTGCGTTCAGGTATCATGGGATGAAGCACCACATCTGACCAAAAAGCAGAAGGATGATCTGTATGCTGCAATTCCTCCCCACCAGCGTGAAAGCCGTACACGAGGAATACCAGAACTGGGTTCTGGATCTATCTATCCTATATCCGAAGATGACATCCTTGTGGATCCTTTCGATATTCCACTGCATTTTACCAAAGTTTACGGATTAGACGTAGGTTGGAACCGGACGGCAGCGATCTGGGGCGCGGTCGATGTTGACAATGATACGGTCTATTTGTACGCCGAGCATTATCGGGGTCAAGCCGATCCGGCAATTCACGTTCAGTCGATTATGGCACGAGGCCGATGGATACCCGGCGTGATTGATCCGGCATCTCGCGGTCGCGCGCAACACGATGGCCAACAATTGCTGGTGTCATATACGAATTTGGGTTTGCATTTGACTCCCGCTGACAATGCGGTTGAGGCCGGCATCTTTGATGTTTGGCAGCGGTTATCAACTGGCCGATTAAAAGTGTTTCGCTCGATGCGAAATTGGCTGGCCGAGTTCCGCATTTATCGGCGCGACCGAAACGGCAAAGTCGTTAAAGAGAATGATCACGCGATGGATGCGACGCGCTATCTGGTGCGAAGCGGCATTACCGCTGCGTCTCAAAGCCCGCGCGAAGAATGGGGTAAATTGGTTACGCATTCTAAGCACCAGATTGATTATACGCCGATGGCGGAGGGTTGGATGATTGATAAAGGGAGTACATTACAATGAGCAAAGATTCGAATAGCACACGCATGATGGTGCGTTTGTCCGGTGAGGACGCAGCATGGATTGAGACTGAAGCCGATATGCTTGGGCTTGATGCGTCATCGTTTATGCGTATGTTGGTGCGTCAGCGCCGCAATAATATTTCTGCGGCATCAATGCAAGCCGCCGAAGTGCCGATTGATCGGCCACGGCCTCGGCCAGCGCTGCCACCGCAAATTCAGGGCGCGCCTACTCGCATATTGCAAGCTGCGCCTGCACCCGAACCTGAGCCTGAAGAAACTTATTACGACGATGATGTTGTTGACGATGATTTTGAAGTTCCTGCCGATGCGGATGGCGGTATCGCTTCAAACGAATTGGCTGCTTTGATGGGTTTGGGAGTGCGTCAGATCGAAACCGCTTCGCGCGAATATAAACCTTTGCCTAAGATGTTGGCCGGTTCTTATACGCGACCGGCGGGTGTCGCAAATACCAAAGGTGCAGGTCATCACACCGGTGATGGCGTTGGGAATGTGGTGCGCGAGAATTACCGGCATCTCGGATTTAAGGGTGGTGGTTCCCGATGAGTTCAGCACACCTATCCGCTTTTGATAAGATGGCTGCCGAAAAACAGGAAGTGCTTCTCAATTATCTCGCTATGCGTTATAATTGGTCAATTGAACGCGCAGAACGTGAAGTTCGGGATCTTGATCATATCGGATTGGCATATATAAATGTCGAAATGAAAATGGAGCGGGTCACAACTCACTCCTCTGATTACGATCCGTCAGCTTCAAATTGGGGTGTTGTGTGATGTCTTACAACGGAAACATTTTTGGTTTGCATCTATATGGCGCACTGTTTACGAGTATGGTATTTATTCGCTGCTTAGAGCGCGATAACCATTGGGCAATGGCTATAATTTTGATTGCGGTCGGTCTGGCACATCTTTCGTATCAATCAGACGTATCTGATTCATTCTGGGGTGCAAAAGAACGTAGCATGTCAGGTGTGATGCTTTCATTGGCTTCTGTTGTATTGTCCACTGTAGCTGCATTTCTTGTTATTTTTGGAGCTTAATATGGGTTTTCTATCACCACCATCAGCGCCACCTCCTCCACCGCCAAGTGCAAATCCTCCGTCTGCGGCCAATGGTTCGGCGGCTGCAACAGGTGAAGCCGCCCGTATGCGATCAGCCGCTGCCGCCGGTGGTGGCTTTGATAACACGCTGTTTACAGGCGGGCAGGGCGTAGGGGCAACTCCGACCGCTGGTAAATCTCTAACAGGTCAGTGAGATCATGGCTGAACAAGAAGTCGCGCATTATGAAATGGCTGGTCCGGGACTTCTCATAGAAGAAGCTGCGACCAGCGAACCCATGGCTTATATGACGCCTGAAGAAAAGCTGAACTGGGCTTCTCTTCGTGGTCACATCGAAACTCGTTTGAGTATGATGCGTAGCTGGCGTTTTTCATGGATCCAGCACTGGGCTTTGTGCGCGCAGTATATAAATCCTCGTCGGTCTTTATGGTTGACGAATGGCGGTGTTGATCTGCCAGTGGCAAACTCTATGACTCGCGGTTTGCCGATCAATCAAAATATTCTTGATCCAACAGCAACTTATGCGTCGCGCGTTTGTGCGGCCGGTATGATGGCCGGTTTGATGTCTCCATCCCGCCCTTGGTTCAAATTGAAGCCTGTCGGAAGTGTTGAACTTGATCGTGACGGCCAGCTTTGGTTTGAAGCCGTTGAGTTGATGATATACACGGTCATGGCACACTCAAACTTTTATGACTCCGGCGCGCAGATGTTTGAAGATTTGACCATCTACGGCACAGCGCCGATGATCATCTATGAAGATGAGGATGATATTATCCGCTGCTACAATCCGGTAGTGGGCGAGTATTTTATTGGCGTCGGCTCCACCTTCCGTCCAGAAACATTGTATCGCCAATTCACGATGAACATTTTGCAAATCGTTGAAATGTTCGGTCTTGATAACTGCCCTGAAGATGTTCGCTCCCTCTGGCAAAATAAAGGATCTTATCTTGAAACAGAAAGGATCGTCGCGCATGCCATCGAACCAAACTTCGAAATCGACTCTCCCAACGGAAAAGCGTTTGGGAAGATCGAGGGAGATTTCAAATATCGAGAAGTCTACTGGATCTGGGGTTCCTCGACAGACTTCCCGCTATCTAAACGTGGTTTCAAAGACGCGCCATTCATAGCGCCGCGCTGGTGGATTTCTGCAAACGATCCGTATGGCCGTTCACCTGCAATGGACGCTCTTGGCGACATCATGCAGCTTCAGCAAGAAACAAAACGTAAAGCCGAGTTGCTTGAAAAAGTTGTGCGGCCACCGCTTAATGCGCCAATCGAGTTGAAAAACCAACCTTCATCTATTTTGCCCGGTCATATCACTTATTCGTCCAATCCGGGTAACGGAATGAAGCCCGTATTTGAAGTTCGCGCCGAGGCGCTGCCCGGCATTACAAATGATTTGATGCAAATTCAAGGTCGCATTAAAACCGGATTTTTCAACGATCTGTTTTTAATGCTGGCCAGTTCAACCAAAGATATGACCGCTTATGAAGTTGCACAGCGTCAAAATGAAAAGCTGCAAGTGCTCGGCCCCGTTATTGAGCGTTTTCAAAATGAAGGTGCTGGCCCTGCAATCAAGCGCGTCTATTCGATCCTAGCGCGCAAAAAACTTTTGCCGCCCATGCCACCTTCAATGCAGGGAATGCAGATTCAGATCGAATATATTTCGATGTTGGCTCTCGCGCAGCGTGCAGTCGCAACAGCCGGCATTGAACGCTTGCTGGCGTTGCAAGGCAAACTCGCGCCGGTCAATCCGGGCGTGCTCGATTTGATTGACGATGACGAAGTGATGAAAGAATACGGCGAGCAGCTTGGCGTATCTAAAAAAATCTTCCGCCCGATGGAGGAGGTTTTGAAAATGCGTGATGCAAAAGCACAGCAAGCCGCACAAGCGGCTCAACAGCAGCAAATGGGCCACATGGCCACTGCAAATCGGCCCTGCTTTGACTGGCGCAGCAAAAGATTTGTCGGCAACAGATGTCGGCGGGGGTATGAATGCTCTGCAAGCTATGCTAGGCGGTGCAGGTGCAGGTATCGGCGGCGCTGGGCCGAGTGGCGGAGGACAGTAATTTATGAGTGATTCTGAAAAGTTAATCATCCCCGATAATCAGGAAGCGCAGGGTGATTTTGATAAAATCGGTATTCGAATGCTGGAAACCGACAGTTACGATGTCATCATTCATGCGTTGCGTACCGCTGCCGAAGGTGCCGCCAATCTTGTCGTGCTGCGTGAAGATGACGCTTGGAAAACCGTGGTGTTGGTTCTCGATCGTTTGCGGATCGCTATTGTAAAAAGTTCCGGCTTCAATCGGCCAAGCGATTTGAAAGAAACTCGGCCTGTTGAGGGCGCATCTGTCATGCCGCGTGTTCTCGCTTATGAGCGCTTATATGAGGGCTTAAAAAATGCCGAGCGTGGCTCGCGTCAAATGGCCACCTGTCATCGAGGCGATATTCGCTGGTCGATGTACGCGCAGCAATTTGAAAAAATGCGCGATTCTTGTTCAGTCATGGCTCGTAGAAAATCCGGCATTATTCAGGTGCGACATTGATGGACAATATTTTTGCACAAGACGAAATTGACGCCGCCCGTTTCCAACATGAAAAAACTGAAGCTGGCCGCGCCCAAAAATGGGATGAGGAAGTCGTTAAGGCTTTGATGAGCACAGCGCCGGGTCGCATGTGGGTTGAGAAATTGCTGGAGGAATGCAATATGTATTCCGATGCCTATCGTGAGGATGGCGACGTATATGCCGCCATGAAGCGCGATGGTCGGGCGAGCATTGGCCGCTATATTGTCGATCAAATTGATAAATATGCTCCAAATAATTACAATCAGATGATGCGTGAGCGTCGCACTCGTTTGGCCAAATCATCCGAGCGTAAATCTGATTCTGAACCTGTTGCTTCTGGTCCGTGGAGGACAAAGATAGAAATTTTAGAAGCTGAAATGGAATCAAACGCTAAACGAGGTGTATTATGAATTTGTATTCACGCATTTTGCGCGCGCCGGACGGTCTGGCCGAAGGTTCTGCGCCGGTATCTGCCCCTGCGCCAGCATCTGCCCCAGTTGAATCAATACCAAGTGCACCCGTATCGGTTGCACCAGTTGACAATACACCCGCACCTGCGGTAGAAGTAATAGCGCCCGCAGTTGCTACTCCTGCGGCAACAGAATTATCGGCACCTGTTGAGGCTCTAAAGCCTTCAGATGCGCCAGAACCAACTCCTGCGTCCTTATTATTAGATGAGGCCGTTAAACAGGCAGCTGAAGAACCTAAAGCCGATGATGCGGCTAAAGAACTTTCAGACCCTGTTACTGAAGCTCCGGTCGAACCGCAGCCGATTGAATATAAATTCCAATTCCCTGAAGGTGTAAAACCTGAAAGTGTGAATCCGGAACTGATGGGCCAATATACGACAGCACTTAGCGAAGCAAAAGTGCCACCTGAAATGGGCCAAAAGTTTTTAGATATGCACTTGGCAGAGTTGCAAATAGCAGCTAAGAATGTTGCACAGCATCAGTGGGATGTTTTTAACCGTCAACAAGAGCAATGGAAGTCTGAAGTAAAGGCCGACCCCGAAATTGGTGGAAGCCGTCTTGTGACAGCTATGCGAACTGTGGCATCTGTAATAGATCAATATGGTGGTTCTCCTGACCAGCAAATCGCACTGAAAAATGTGCTGACAGCTACAGGAGCCGGGAATAACCCGCTTTTATTGCGGATGTTCCATAATATCGGTAAGGCTCTGGGTAGAGAGGCTTCACCGGTTCCGGCACCGCCACCAAGCGCGCCGAAAATGTCGCGCGAAGAAAGAGGTTTGGCAAGGTATAGCGGTAATCGTTAAATCTTGTAAACGCAGAAAGTGTTCCGGCAGGAACGCCCCAGCCCGCTTAGTAAGCGCGCTAGTCCTAAAAATGGAGCCGTATAATGTCCTATCTAACTTTGGCAGACTGGGGTCGCCGCGTTGGTCGTGATGGTAGCATCGACGACATCGCAGAGATGCTCGCCCAGTGCAATGAAATCTTCGACGACATGCTTTGGCGCGAAGGCAACCAGACCCTCGGTCACACTGGTACAATTCGTACCGGCTTGCCACAGGGTACATGGCGCAACTTCTATCAGGGTGTTGCATTCACCAAATCGACGACCGCACAGGTTACTGACTCGATTGGCGAACTCGTAGCCTATTCCCGTATCGACCGCTCGCTGGCCGAACTCGAAGGCAACGTTGCAGCTCTGCGCCTGACGGAAGATAATGCCCATCTCGAAGGCTTGTCTCAGCAGATGTCCACAACCTTCTTCTACGGCAACGAACTTGTGACACAGGCTCAGTTCACTGGCCTTGCTCCTCGTTTCAACACCGTTTCGACTGCAAACGCACAGAACGCCGTAAACGTTCTCGACGGTGGTGGTACTGGCTCTTCTAACGCTTCGATTTGGCTGGCTTGCTGGGGCGAACAGACCGGTTTCGGCTTCTATCCCAAAGGTTCCAAAGCAGGTCTGGTGTTTGAAGATAAGGGCGACATTCGTCCGGGCTTCGACGCCAACCAGCGTGAATTTGAGGCTTACACCTCGCTGTTCATGTGGAAATGCGGTCTGCACATCAAGAACTGGCAGTATTTCGTTCGTATCGCCAACCTCGATACCACGACCGCTGGCCTTGCTGGCACAACCCCACCTGATATTTTCGCCCTGATGTCAAAGGCTGTTGTACGCCTTCCGACCGCTGGTCGTCGTATCTCCGGCATCACCAAAGTTGATGCTCCTAACCAGCCAGCACCGGCCATGCGTCCAGCTTGGTATGTCAATCGTACTGTTCGTCAGTACATGGACATTCAGGCAATTCGTGATAAAAACGTGCTGCTCACCCCACGCGAATACGAAGGTATGCCTATCGTCGATTTCCGTGGCGTTCCAATCCGGATCGTTGACTCGCTCCTTAATACGGAAAGCCGTCTCACCTAACGGTGAGACACTTTCCCTTCTAGGACAAAAGGAAATTTGACATGGCTCAGACAGACATCAATCTTATCTTCACTGGCGGTAATACTGGTTCGGCTCAGGCCATCACCAGCTCGACCGTCATTTCGACCGGCATCTATGATCTGGCAACAGGTTTGATGAATACCGGTTCTACTTATGCCACATCGCCTATCAATGACGGCAATGCGACATATTATGGCGAGGATCTCGGCATTGGTCCAAAGCGCTTGATGATGTACGCAGCAATCGGTACAGCCTTTGCAGGTGGTACTTCGCTGAACATCGCTATTCAGGCCGCTGTGGATACGCAGGGTTCGGGCAACTTCTCTGGCCTGACTTTCCAGACCATTGCTGAAACCGGTGCTATTCCTCTGGCAAACCTGACCGCATCCAACTCCTACATCCCTCTGCCCGACATTCCACGTCGCGCAGCTGGCCAGAAACTGTATCGTTTCTTGCAGTTGGCTTACATCCCAGTGGGTACTTTCACCGCTGGTACGATCTCGTTTGCTGGTATGGTTTCCGAGCGTCCAGACTTCCAGACCGGGCCTGCTTACGCTGGCAACTTTACGGTCGGCGCTTAATATCAACTCTGGCCGCTGTGATTGTCACAGCGGCCTTATCATCACAAGGGTAAATTTATGTCAAACGCTGTCACAGAAGATTTTTCTGATCTTCAAGCTCAAGTGAAATATCTGAGCGAGCAACTTCGCGCGCTTCAGGGTCATGCTGAAATTGAATCGGAGTCTGAAAATCCGATTTATGAACTGCTTGCTGCATTTATGTCGCCTGACGATATTTATTATCCTGAAGGCGCACGTTTTGAAGATGTTACTGGCGGTCTAATTCCGCCGAATGAATTTATGGAACCAAAAAACGCAGCTGCCGAACGCTGTATGCGTGCTTGGCTTCGCACTTTGCCTTCGGCTCAGAAAACACCAGCATTCGAAAATATCATTGAAGCTGCAATGCAGATGCGTCCTAAAGAAGGTGATGACGCACAGTCATTGGCCGAATATCAGGGCAAAATTCTTCAACGCGCTCTTGAACTTCAATATCAGAAACAAGGCATTCTGCCTCGTGATATGCCGGAATTGGATAACCTTAAATCGCCACAGCGAATTGGTAATGTTCCCGTCATGTCAAACACTCGCATTTCCGGCCAGTCGTCTTTTAAGACGCCAGCCAAAACAAAACTCCGCGCAGATCCGGTTTCTGCCGCAAATAAAGCGGCACCCGCAATTGCGACGAGCCGATCCGAACTTCTTGGCCGTCAAAGCGGTATAGGCGTTCTTATTTAATTCTAATTAGAAGATAGGTGTAAAATGGCACTCTCAGGCTCCGAAATTCTCTATGTAGTTGGCCTTCAGCCTAATGGTCAGCCTGCGGCTGTCTCCGAAATCACATCTGTTCAGGGTCTCGTTCAGGCTGGCGCTGCGGCTGGTCTGACTTCAGGCGCGCAGACTCAGTTCGGTTCAAGCACCGGCTATTTCTTGGAAGAAGGTAATCTATACCGTTTCGTATCTGGCACAGGCGTATCCCCTGCCGCAACAGGTAGTGATGTGGTTTTGGCCGTTTACGCTCTGCCCGCCAGCGCGTTTGACATTGCTGGTCGCGGCCTATCCCTAACTGCGGTCGGCGCATTCGCGGCTACCAATAACAACAAAACAGCCAAGATTATTTTTAACCCTGCAACGGCTGTTGTTGGTAGTACAGTTGGTGCTGGTGGCACGACTGTTGCAACCACCGGCGTCTCAACCGGTAACGCAGTTGGCTGGCAGGTTTGCACAAACATCTTCAAATATGGTGCCGCAGGCTCCAATACGCAGTATGCGCAGGAGACAGCCACGATTGTCGGCACCACACACGGTGGTATGGGCCTGCCCGCTCTTGCAACCGCTACAGAAAGCGGTGCAATTTTGATTGCAGTGACCGGCAATGCCGCAACAGCAACATCTGATATTCTGCTGAACTTCTTTGAAGTGAACGCAATGAACTGAGCCAAACGGCTCAAGATCGGGAGATTCAGATGGCCAAGCGAGACAAAGCTGTTGAGCGATACGGCAAAAAGAAAGCGGCGGCTGCCAAAGCCGCCAAAGACGCCGCCGCTATGGCTGCTCAGGCTCAGGCGCAGAATGCTGCTGGCGGCGGTGCTGACGGGGGTGCTGCTGGCGCTCCTGCTGCCGCTCCTATGCCTGCTGGCGCTCCTGCTGGCCCCGGCATGACCGATCAGGCGCGCATGGCCGGCAGATACGGAGGTTGATATGCCTTCAGTCAGCGGAAAACAACATCGGCTTATGGAGGCGGTCGCTCACAATAAGAGTTTCGCCAAAAAAGTCGGTATCAAACAGTCTGTAGGTAAAGATTTCGCTGAAGCTGATAAGGGAAAAACCTTCCCAAAATCGAACGAACAGCGTATGAAAGACCGATACGGTAAAAAGGATTGATATTATGGCTGGTGAAGATCGTTACAAACATCCTTCCAACACCAAGGGTACGGCCTCAAAAGTCATTGGTGCTGCCGAAGATCGCGCCAAAGAAACTGCCGGAAAACCTGCAATGAATGGTGAAGGCCCACATCCAGATCCCGGTCCTTCGGCTGGCCATGATGCAACTTGGGGTGAAGTGGCTGATCGTCACTCCCGCGAGCATAAAGAAATGGGCGAACGTCATGTCGGTGAAATGACTGACACTCATGCGCGCCATGTTGATGAGCATCAGAAAATGATTGCACGTCACGGTGAAGAACTCAAAGCCATGCACTCCGAAAAAGACATCGGAACCAAGGGAGAAGAGCCTTGAAATCTTTCGTTCACATGGCCAAAACGCCAGATGAAGTCGAAGAGAAAAAGGAACGTATGACCACTGAACCGGTGGTTAATACCTACCCTTACGGTCTTTGCATTTCTTTGTGCGATGATGAGCTTGATAAACTCGGTGATATAAGTTGTGAAGTTGGCAGCATCGTCTCCTTTGACGCGATGGCCAAAGTCACGGCATATAGTCAGCATGAAGTTGAAGAGGATGGCAAGAAAACTCTTCGCCGCCGTGTTGAACTTCAAATCACACATCTCGGTGTCGAACAGGATGAGGACGAACAACCGCCATCCATGAGCAACGAAGATCGTATGAAAAGCCGATATACCACGGACTCCGATAAATATTAAGGGGTGGGCTGTGACTTCAGTAATTGATGTTTGTAATCAGGCACTTGATCTGATCCGCGCTCGCGCGACTGTTACGAGCATCGACCCTAGTGATGGTTCGCTAGCCGCTAATATATTGTCGCGTCAATATCAAAATCGTATTGACGCGCTTTTTCGTGCAGCTCATTGGAACTGCGCTCGTTATCAATCCGGTCTTACTTTACTGAAAGCAGCGCGCGGCACTCCCGAAAACTTAAACGGAGTGACCCCTGTTCCGCCTATGCCTTGGGCATACGAATATGCTTGGCCGTCGCAACCTTATTGCTTGAAGCCTCGCTATATTGTTCCAATCTGGCCAGTGACGGCTGTAAACGCATCGAGCGTGCCTTTCACGACATCAGGCGGCACTATGATGACACCTTATAGTGGTGTCGAAGCGCCTTTCATAACGAGTAGTGATGTCGATGCAAACGGCAATCAAATTCGCGTTATTTTGACAAATGTGCCTCAAGCGCAGCTTGTTTACACCGCGCGCATTGACGATCCCGATTTATGGGATTCAAATTTTCTTGATGCTGCCGTGGCGCTTTTAGCTTCATGGATATGCGAACCAATCACCGGCAACAATCAATTGGCCGCAAAATCTGTTGCATTGGCCACTGAACTTGTTCGGCAGGCTCGAATGTCTGACGGTAATGAAGGCACAAGTGTTGTCGATAACACACCAGATTGGATTCAAATTCGCATGTCACGTCCAGTCGGCATGAATACCGCATCTGCATTGATCGGCTGGGATAGCTTGAGTATGCCGGGAGGCAGTGTTTTCTAATGTCGCAAACCACAGCTCGGCCATCATTCGCATCAGGTGAAATAAACCCCGCGTTTTGGGGTCGAACTGATCAAGCGAAATTTCATTCCGGTTGTTCCGTCATGCGGAACAGTTTTGTAAATTATCGCGGCGGTACGGCCTCGCGCGCCGGAACTGCATTTGTCGGCCCGTGTTTGCAAAACGGTACGGCTCTCCCGCCACGTTTAATTCCATTTCGCTTTTCAATTCAACAGTCTTATGCTCTTGAATTTGGCGATCAGTATATGCGCGTAATTTCACAAGGCGCGTATATCACTGAAACACCTTTAAATATATTGGGTATTGCGAGCACTTGGCCTCTCGGAATGACATTGCCTCTTAACGCTTCCACATGGAAAGCTGGAGATATGTTTTATGTATCCGGGATGACCGGATTGTTGGCCTTAAACAATCTATATTTTGTCGTGCTGACAAATCCAGTCATTGTTGGTTCATCCTGCCTTGTTTCCGTTGCTGATATGTTTGGAAATTCCTATAACGGTTTAAGCCTGTCCGGCTGGACTGGCGGTGGAACAGCGGCCAAAGTTTATACGCAAACAACACCATACTCAGCTGTAGATTTACCGTTTTTAAAATTTACGCAATCCGCAGACGTAATGAGTTTAACTTGCGTAAATCAAAATACTTTGACCGAATATCCGCCTTATGATTTGACACGTTATTCGTCAAATAATTGGGTATTTGTGCAGACAAATTATGCTTCATCAATTTTGCCGCCAACAGCGTGCACCGCCACTGCTTCGACTTTAACGCCAGTCACCAGCGGTCAGCAATTACCGACAAAATACGCATATTGCGTTACCGCAGTTGATTCTATCACCGGCCAAGAAAGTGTTGCATCGCCTATTGCGTATGTTTTGAACTCTGTCGATATTGCATTGTATCTCGGTTCAATCACAATTAACTGGCCTCCGGTTAATACCGCAGGATACTACAATATTTATAAAGCGCCTTCATCGTACAATACCGATGTTCCAATCGGAAGCGTATTTGGTTACGCCGGTACATCTTTTGGCAACCAATTTGTAGATTCAAACATCACGCAAGATTTTACACGCACCCCTCCAGTTCATGTAAATCCTTTTGCTCGCGGGATGATTTTAAATGCGGTTATCACCAGCCAAGGTTCAGGTTATACTCAGGCCACCGTTGGTGCAAATGTTATAACCAATACCGGATCTGGCGCGGTCATCACTCCGATCATTGTCGGCGGTGTGGTAGTTGATTGTATTGTGCAAAATTCCGGCGAAAATTATACAGCTGGAGATTCACTTGTTATTACTGATAGTGGTTCAGGGGCAGGTGCTGTTGCTTCACTGACAATCGGCCCGCAGACCGGCACATATCCGAGTGTTGTTTCATATTTTCAATCGCGTCGCGTGTATGCCAACTCATTAAATAACCCAGATGGGTATCAGATGAGCCAGACAGGCGCGTACACCAACATGGACGCAGCATCACCACCAATTGCAAGCGATGCGATCTCCGGCAATCCTTGGGGCTTACAGGTCAATGGTATTCAATGGCTGCAACCAATGCCGGGCGGCTTAGTCGTTGGTACAGGGTTGGACGCTTGGCAGTTGTCAGGTGCAAACGGAAACGGAAGCGCCATTACGCCAGCAAGTCAAAGTGCAACGCCACAAGCATCAAATGGCTTTTCACAGACTGTGCCGCCTGTAAAAATCAATTACGACATTCTCCACCTACAGCCTTTAGGTTCTGTGGTCATTTCTTTGCAGTATAATTTCTTTGCACAGATTTATGCTGGTACAGACATCAGCTTTTTATCAAGTCACCTTCTTGAAAATCATCAGATTAAAGAATGGGCTTGGGCAAAAGAACCCTACAAACTTTTGTGGGCGGTGCGTGATGACGGCAAAGCGTTGTCACTTACATATCTCAAAGAGCAAGAAATTAACGGATGGGCGAGACACGATACGAATGGCTTATTTCAGTCTGTTGTATCTATCGTTGAGCCACCAATCGACGCCATTTATTTCATAGTGAAAAGATATATCCGCGCATATTCAAAATGGGCTTACTATGTCGAGCGTATGGATAATCGTTTGTGGGTAAATACTGAAGATCCGTGGTGCGTTGATTGCGGCCTTGCATCAATACAAGGCATACGAAATGCTAATTTATCGGCCAGTTCCGCGTCCGGTTCGGGAAGTGTCCTGACTGCATTCGTTATCAATGGTGGCACGGGATATTCAAACCCTAGTTTAATCATAACTGATCCGTCAGGATCTGGGCACGGTGCGATTGTTAAACTGCAAACTTCAGTCACTTCGGATTTTAATAGCGATTTCAACACAGATTTCGGCGGTAATGGCGCATTTGGCGGTTCGATAACAAGTGCCGTTGTTGTGAACGGCGGTTCTAGCTACAGCCGGATACAAGTAAAATTGCAAGACCCTACCGGCCATGGTGGTGCGGTTGGTTTGACGATTGATCGTTCCATAACTTTCACCGCAGATCAACCTGTATTTACTTCCGCCGATGTCGGCTCGGTAATTCGTATGAGCGGCGGTATCGGAACTGTGATTACATTCGTCAATGCTTTTCAAGTCATTTGCACGATGTCACAAAATATCACTCTAACTATTTCAAATGATCCTTATAACACGCCAGCACCCGCTCCTTATGGTGACTGGACAATAACAACTCCTTTACAAACAATTACAAATCTTCAACACTTAGAAGGTTTGCAAGTGACTGCTTTAGCTGACGGAAATGTCGTGTCTGGTTTGACCGTAACAAATGGCACTGTAGAATTGCCTAATCCCGCAACAGCTATAACAATTGGTTTGCCTTTTGTTGCACAAGTTCAAACTCTGCATTTGGATATAGCTGGCGGTCACACTACTATTCAAGGAAAACGTAAAAGAATTTCCGGTATGACTGTCCGTATGGATAAAAGTCGCGGAGTCTTTGCAGGTGCTAATCAACCTACAGCTTCGACGACACCGTATCAAGCCGAAACAATTTGGAATACTCTGCAAGAAATTAAAGAACGTGATGTTCCCTTAAACAACAGCCATGCAATTCCGCTATTCACTGGTGATCGTTATCTACCGATTGATGATGATTGGAATATGCTTGATGGGGAAGCTAGTCCCGGTTTCTTGGCTGTGCAGCAAATAAATCCACTTCCTATGAATGTGCTTCTATTAGCACCGACATGGGAAAGTGGTGATTCAGACGATCAAGTGGGGTAATATCATGGCCGGTTGTGCAGAATGTCAAAATGCTGTTGTGGTGCGAGCCGAAAAAAACGGTGTGAGTGAATCACGATTAACTTGTCATTATTCACCTTGGACGGTGGAAAGAGAAATTGACGGTGAATTAAGATTTATCGTAGTATGGCCGGAGGTCACGGCCAATGATATTTGTCGGCAGTGGCTGCACCGTTTAAGCCCAATTGTCGATGAACGAGAACTTCATGCTTGATCCAAGAATACATATTGTACCAGCAACAGGTGAACACGCTGTAATACTGGCCAATAATTTAAGAGATGGTGATCGGCGTGAAATTGAAGTGTGCGGATTAACACCAAAACGAGCAATTTGGAAAAGCCTTCGCAACAGTTTATATGCTGATGCAATTTTTGTAGATGGTGATCTAGCCCTTATGTTTGGATTGTGCAGTAGTTATATCGGCCATACAGGTTATCCTTGGTTATTGACTACGCCTGCAGCTGCTAGAATGCCGATTGCTTTCATTAAAGTTGGGCGACAGCAAGTTCAAAAGATGCTAGAATGGCGTCCACAGTTAATTGGTTATGTTGATGCGTCGTATGGTGGCGCTTGCAGTTTTTTAATTGCTTGCGGCTTTAAACTCGACGAGCCAGAACCTTTTGGTATAAATAATGCACCTTTTCGGCGCTATCACATAGGATTATAACATGGGCTTTGCTATGCTTGGCACATTGATTTCCGCAGGCAGCTCAATTATGGGCGGTATTGCTTCGTCCAATGCTGCGGATTATCAAGCTCAAATTGCCCGAAATAATGCGATTGTCGCGCAGCAAAATGCACAATGGACAAGTCAAGCTGGTGATATTCAAGCAACCAATGTAGGTCTGAAAAGTCGCGAAGAAATTGCACAATATAAAGCTGGTACTGCGGCGAAAGGTATTGATGTCAATACTGGGTCTGTAAAGGATGTTGAGGCTGGTGCAACTCAAAATGCAAATACAAATGTTCAAACAACTCAATCAAATGCCGAAAAACAAGCCTATGGATATATCACGCAGCAAAAAAGTTATTTGGATCAGGCCAGTGCTCTTGAATCACAAGCATCTTTCGATATTTTCGGTGGTATTCTTGGCGCTGCTGGAAGTTTGGCTGGCGGTATTGGTAATTTTGGCAGTATGGGTTCCTCTTTAGCAAGCGGCGCATCCAGTATTGGTAGTTTATTTGCACCCGGGCAAGTCAATACACCTAATCTTGGCTCCTATCTGTTTGGAACTCAACAAGCTAATTTTGGGTTCGCCGGCGGTGGCCAAGTTTAACAGTCATAGGTCTTATTAAAAATGGCAAATTTCCTTTCTGATCCTTATGCCACGCCTACAGTCGAACCAATTGGCCCATCTTCAGCCGGTCCGATTAGTGTTCCTGCGGCCAATCCAAATGCTTTTGGTGGTCAAATTGCAGAAGGTTTGGGGAAACTTGGGGAAGGGCTTAATAAATATGCCTCACTTCACAATGAAATATCGGCAGATGATGCGGTAAACAAATATACAGAGCAAACCAATCACATTTTGCATGGTGATCCAAACAAAATGATTAAAGGACCAGACGGCACTGACATGCCGGATACTGGCTACCTCGGTTTGAACGGTGAAGCAGCATTGCGTGCGCGCCCGCAGGTCGAGCAGCAATTAGAAGCTCTACGTCAATCACTTGGTGCAAATATGCCAACTGATGCTGCACGTTATACATTTGAAACCGGCTCGCGCCGCACCAGCAATTATGCTTTGGGTGAAATCGGTACACACTCCTCAAAGCAAGCAACTGAATGGTATTCTAAAGTCAATTCTGACACGGCAAGTGCTGCAACTCAGCAAATTATGGCACATCCTTTTGACGATGCTGTTTTAGAAAGCGCTCATCACGATATAGTAAATGCCCATGTCAAACAGGCTTTACACGATACGGGAGCTGTAGAAGGTTCTCCGCAGTATGATGCGGCGATACGCGATGGTGAAAAATACTTCCTTAAGGTGAAAATTAAAGCGTATGGGCCGACACGTCCTGATAAATCTTTTCAATTGGTCAAAGATAACGCACAATTTTTAGGTCTTGATTACGAAACTTTGTACGATGATTACAAAAGAAAGGCCGACGATTATGAAGGCCGAAATCTTGCAGAGGGTGTTTCCCCTCCTCTTCCTGCCAATAGTAATCCAAAAAATTCATTTGTGATTGGCGATTCAATTGGCGAAGGTATTCGCACTGCTTCCGGTGCGCCCGGCGATACAACTGTCGGCTTAACACCAAATCGCATATTAACAAAAATTCAATCTATGAAACCCGCTGACTTCGGCACTGGCGACATCATATTATCAACTGGTGTGTCAAATGATCCAAAAAGTATAGGGATTGTTGCGGATCAGATTAAAGCGTTTACAGACATGGGCATAGCACCCTCGCGTATTCATATTGTAGGTGTTGGTACTGGCCCTAACGATAGTTTTAAAAATTTGAATGTGAATGGCCAATTATCAGACATTGCCAAAAAAGCTGGCGTTTCTTTTATGGGACCACTGGACCCTGAAAATTTATCTTCAGATGGCGTACACCCAAAAGACTATAAAAAAATAAGCGATACAATATTCCCTCCAAACACACCTGACAATCTACACGGTTCAGCGGCAAGTTTAACCCGTACTCGTGGTATGGTTGACGCTTCCGATATTCCACCGGCTTCATCTGTCGGAGCAAATGCTTTACCTACTTTGGCCATACCGGATGCAGTACGATCAACATGGGGTTGGAAACAAGCCGTTGAGATGGAAAAACAAGGTGGATTTTCAGAACAGGATTTAGCCACTACAGCTTATATTGAATCACGTTTTGGTGCAAATACTGGTGCTGGGCAACCCGGCCATGCTGCACAAGGCGTGATGCAATTTATGCCCGGCACCGCAAAGAAATACGTTCACGGCTCACCATTAGATCCAAACGAATCCTATATCGGTGCTCAACGTCTAGCCATTGATAATCGGCAAGATTTAAATCGGCGTCTTGGGCGGGATGTCACCGGTGCTGAACTCTATCTGGCGCATCAACAAGGATCTGTTGGTGCGGCTGCTTTGCTCGGCCATCCTGAAATGAGTGCTGTTGATGCTCTTACGCGCTATGCGTACAAAGGCAATCGTGCTTTGGCCATGCAGGCTGTTCGCGGTAATATCGGCAAAAATGATGATTCAAATATATCAGCTCAAGATTTTGCAAATAAATGGATTGTCACATTTAATAACGCCAAAGCTGCAATTGGTGGCGGTCGATCAATGACCATGCCTGCAAGTGTATCTGGCGCACCTGATCGTCCTTCTACCGCCGCAATGGGTTTTGCATTTCGAGATTTTCCAATAACCGGAACGAATACTTTTGCACCGCAAACAAACATCACGACCCCCTCTTTAGGTTTCTCGCAAAGTGATATGGGTTCACCTCCAACACTTTTAACCGACTATAATAAACCTGATGTTGTAGCTCCAGTAAGCACCGCAGAGGAACCCGCTAAACCTAAAGTTATGCCCGTTTCTGAGGACGCGATTGCATCAGAGATTAAAAATGGTGCTAATGTTCCGCCTAGGCCGGTTGAAGTTACAAAACAAATGATCGCCGATTCTGAAGCGCAAGCGTATCAGCGAATTGAAGAATCTGGTGCGAGCGAAGAAGTTAAAACGATTGCGCGTGCTCAAGTGGCAAAGAAAGCCACTGCACGAAATATTCAATATGAAACCAACATGCGAAAATCCGCAGACGCATCTCGAATTGCTGAAAATGATTTCACAACGCAAGCCCTCACTTTTGATAGAAAACATGACACTGCAAATTTGAATGCTCTCGTCGATAAAATAATAAACAATGACGATTTGAACGCATCTTCAAAATTATCATTATACAATCTTGTCAATAAGCTGGCCGGGAATGATGAAGATACTTATGGTGCTGGCGTCGATGACATGATGAAACGGTTGACATTGCCCGCTGACCGCCCAGACCGTATAAAAAGTGTCGGCCAATTGGAAACCCTATTCGCCAACAAAGAGATAAATAAAGCTGGCTTTCAGCTTGGTTTTAGTCTGCTCAAGGATAAGCAAGAGGGTTACACATCCTCCCGCGCTGTAGTTTTGAACAGCTTGTTTGAAAGAGCAAAAGATGAATTGGTGCTAACTCAGGATTATGCCGGAGGCAAAATCAACACTGATATTAAAGGTAATATTGCCTAAAGAAAACGCTATTCGTGATATTGATACTGCCATGACAAAATGGGTAGCGGATGGTAATGATCCAACTCAATTTCCTTTAGCCATAGATCCGAAAAAGCAAGATGCGTTCTTTAAAATTTATCGCGAACCTGCCGAAAAAGAAAAAGCAAAATACGATGCGCTTATGGAGCGTGAAAAACAAGAATCCACATTGGCAATTGATACGCCTATGTATCGCATACTTGCAGAAACAAATGTTCCTAAACCACCGGCAGGCGTCAATCCTATCGAATGGAATACCATGATGCGTAATCTGCCAAAAATTACAGAAAAGAGCGGAACGCAGAGATATGTGGGCGCGGATGAATGGGCAACCGTTGTTACCGCTTTGTTGCGTGATCCAAAACCTGAAAATATCTCAGCATTCAATGCGAAATTTGCTACAACACAAGGCATTTCGCACGCCGAAGATTATATTAAGAAATTAGGCCCGCCTGAAGATATAACTCGACCTTTACCTGATTGGTCGGTAATGTCACCGAAAAATGGCGCCCCTCCGCCAAATTCAACATGGCGTATATATTAAATAGGATTTGATTGATGGCCGACGAAAACACCACAGCAAATTTAGATCCTTTTGCGGCTTATGCGGTTCCTTCGCAAAAATCAAATACTGATGATTTCGGTAAATTTATAGATGACACTTTGGGCGGCACGCCAATCGGCGCGCAAACCAGCGCCACAGGTGAATTTTTTAGAGGCGCTGCACGCAGTACAATACCCGCAGCCGGTGGCTTTGCGGCGGCTGGCGCAGGTGCGGAATTAGGTGCGGGAGTTGGCGCGGTTGCCGGTCCGATTGGAGCGGCATTAGGTGGTTTTGCCGGCGGTCTTGGCGGTTTCTTTGGCGGTTCATACTTAGCCGGAAAAGCACAAGATTTTGTTGCGGATAAATTACCCAATCGGTTTTTAGAAGCCACAGGGTTTGATGAAAAAACTCAAATCGCTGGCCAGCAACAACATCCGATAGCAGGATTCGTCGGCGGTTTTGCACCCTACGCATTAACATCTTGGCCGACGCTCGCCACAAAAACACTCCCGGCTACTGCCAGCACGCTTGAAAGATTGATGAATAGCCAACTCGGCTCTCGTGCTTTTGGCGGGTTGATGATGGGTGGTTTAGAAGCCCAAAGCGAGTATCAAGAAAATCAGCCTTTTGATTGGACAAAAGTAGCAATTTCGACAGGTTTTGGCCTCGTATTCAATGGCCATACGCCAATCGCACAAAAATTAAATAATTTCGGTGCGCGTGCTATTTCAGGATCGCCTGTGACAGTGGCTGAAGCGCGCGCATCCGGCATATATGGCGCAGAAGAAACGATCACCGGATCTGCACAACGACCACCCGATGTCGAACGAGCCGATCAACTTCCAGCACTCATTGAAACAATGGCGGTTGGCCATAATCAATATTCGATCAATGCGGATTCAGCGGCGCGCAAAATTGACAAAGATGGTTTATTTGCAAAACAAGATGAATTGATTGCTCAAAGAAATGACATTAAGCAACATTTTGAAAGTTTTGCCAATCCTTCGGAAGAGTATTTAACTGCGGCGCAAGAGCGTCTTGAAAATGCTCAAGATCAACTCGACCGGCATAATGGCATTTCAGGCGTTTATGCGAGAGGACCGCAACAACGTCGATTGATGGTTCAAGTTAAAGCTGCACAAGCCGATCTTGATGATGCACTGGCACGTCGAAGAACTTTTAGATCGGGTGAAGTTCCGCACACGGCTGAAATGACTGCCGCACTGTCGCAAATGGCCAAGATAGATGATCAGCTTTGGGCTTTGCGCGAACCTATCAATTATCTACGTCGTCAAGCCGCCGACATGTACAATTCGGAAGTTGTCGAACCGCAACCTGTTGCAAACCGCATCGTTCCAACTGAGGCTCAAAAAGAGGAAGTGCGTCGAAACGGCGCAACATTGTTTCCTGAAACAGAAACGCAAGTTGCTCGACCAACAGGTGAAGCGGCAAAATTGCCGCTAGCCGCTTTGGATATGTTTGGCACTGCAACCAACACTGAACAAGTTGGAACTGCGGGTGCGCCCGCTTTGATAACAGAAAAAGAGCAAGGCACTTGGGTTACGCGCAATGGCGTCACAACTAAAATCAGTGAACCTGCAAAAGTTCAAAATGCTGAAGTTAAAGATCCTGCCGAAAAATTTGATCCTGAAGCCTTTAAACGGCATAAAGAACTGACCGAGTTAAGAAAATATCTTTTGGAAACGAATGATCAATTTAAGATTAACGGGAAAACCGGCGTTGAAAATGCGGCAGAAGAGCTTAAAGCCTTAGAACCGCGTTTACAGCGTGCGCGCGAGCAGGCAGCGGCTGAATCCACGCCTGTCGCTCCCAATGTATCAACTGCGCCGATTGCGCCTGTAGTGGCCGCTAAACCGGCCAAAGTTTCTCAGCCTATCGCAATTCAATTTGAATACATCAAACAAGACATGATGAAGCGCTTGGCTGCGATTGATATGCCCGCAAATGAGATTGAAGCGAACGCTGAAGCGATTGCTCATCGTTATGTTGCGCGTTCGGAGGCGATGGAAGGTAAAACTGGCGACGCTGTTGATCTTTATCGACGTGAAGCGCCAACTCTCGTTAATCAACCCGCAGGCAAAAAACAGGCTGTTCGCGCACGCGCGCCGGGTCGGTATATGGATCAAACCAATCTCATTCCTGAAAATAAAATTGTTCAACCTGTGAAGATCAATGGTAAATCCGTTGAAGAAATTAGCGCGCAAATTCAAAATCCGATTGAAGATATAAAACAAGATCGCAAAGAAATTGCGGATCAGCAAAAAGATTTAAAAACTCAAATTGAAACTAAAGGTGAAAGTTCAATCAAAAAATTTGATCCAAATGAAGAGATCAAATTTGCATCACCCGCCGAAGCAAAAAAAGGCGTGTTTCGTCTTTTCAACGTCATGGATTTACAAACTGATGCTGCAACCATGCAGTATAAATCCGAAGGCGATGTCGAAGGTGTAACCACCGCACTTAAAAAAGTTGAATCATGGAACCCTGAAGCTGGCCAAGGTATTTTTATTTGGCAGTCAAAAGATGGCCGTCTCGTAGTCGTAAATGGTCATCAACGTACAGGCTTGGCTCGTCGTCTTATTCGCAACGGAACCGAAAAAAATATTGAAATACCCGGCATTCTGGTTCGAGAAGTTGATGGGATAACCCCCGAAGATGCGCGTGTTCGCGGCGCAATGATCAATATCCTACAAGGATCTGGCGATCTTTTAGATGCTGCAAAAGTTTTGCGCGCATATCCTGAACAGGCAAAAGAGGCAAAAAGCGCAAAAGCGGTAGATGCTGCAAATTTGGCTCATTTAGACGATGAGGCGTTTGGTTTCGTAGCCAACGGGATTGGCGATATAACGCAGGCGCAGGGTGTTCTGGTCGGTGAGCGCATCCCCAATGACGGCGCGCGCCAACTTGCAGCTTTAAAACTTATTGCTGAAGTAAAACCGAAAAATGAAAGTGAAGCTGCACACCTTGTCGATATGGTCAAAAGTGGCGATACGATAAAAAATGAAGCAGGTTCGCAATTTGAGATGTTTGGTAAGTCAGACTTAACAAGCGTTGCCGGTGAAATGAAATTGGCTGGTGCTCTAACAGCCGAATTGAATAAAGATCGTTCCGTAACAGCTTCAGCATCAAAGAACGCCGGCCGGATTGAAGGCGAAGTTGATATTGAAAAGAACGCAGCTAAGGCCCAAACTTCAGGGCAACTGCTTGATTATTTTGATAAAACAAAATTTACCGCCGGCTCTGTTCGAGAAGCATTAAAAGAAAATGCAAAAAATCTTGAACTTGGAAAAATTAAAAAAGATCAAGCGGTTCAAAATTTAAAATACGCCATCGGTGAAGCATTTAAAAATTTCGCATCTGGTGGTGAGGAGCCAATTGCCACACCCGCGGAAAATGTTGCAAATGAAGATCAAGGTTCATTTTTTCAAGGCGCAAATGCTAAAGTAAAATTGTTTTCGGATGACACTCGGCCAATTATCACCATGCTGAAAACACGCAACGCATCATCATTTATGCACGAAAACGCGCATGTATTTTTGCATGAATTGCTGCATGATGCACAGCATCCTGAAGCTCCCGATCAAGTAAAATCTGACGCCGCAACGACTTTAAAATGGCTTGGTATTGTGGATGAAAAGAAAGCTACAAACGCAGAATGGCGCGTTGCACATGAAAAATTTGCAACTACTTTTGAGCGTTATTTGCGTGATGAGACTGCCCCAACCGCCGCCCTTGCGCGAATGTTTGAAAAATTTAAAAGTTGGTTGACTCGCATATATTCATCGGCAAAAGAACTTGGTGTGCCGATAAATGAAGATATTCGTTCAGTGTTTGATCGTTTATTGACCAGCGAACCACGTCGCACCATCATTACTGGTGATCGGCCAGAGCCTGTAACATTGGCTGATGAGCATATTAAAGACGCGCAGACTGTAAAAGCCTCAGAAGCTGAAGTCGCCGCAGAACGTATTGCTGATGAAAAAAACAGAAATTTAGAAGGTGTTTCGCCAGAAATATTGGCCGAACTTCAAGCTGCACATGCAAAAATAGGAGAGTTGAATAGTGAACTCGAAGCCGCACTCACAAAAGCAAGCAGCGCAACCCAGCCTCCAGCAGAAGGTGGCGCAGGCGCAGCAGGAGCAAAAAACATGGGCGAGGGTGGCGCAAGACCCGAACCTGTCACCGCAGGCGGCGGCGGTGGCCGCGTCGATGAGCAGGTCAAACCAAGCGGAAGCGAAACTCGGAATGAAGGCGTTGGCGTACCAAAGCCAGCAATCGACGATGCCCGAAATGGGAATGCAAGCGGAATCCATCCCCTCGCTCCAAGATCAAAACCTGACATATCTTCAAAATCCGAATCCAAACGCCTCGATAAAGCCGGAAATATTATAGTCGCAAACGTCCGATCTATTGCGGATTTGCGAGAAGCAATTAACGATCAGATGCACGCCAATGCTGAAAGCAACAATGATTTTCTAGCCGCACGCCAAGGTGTGATACCAGATGCTGAAGTTCAGCGTATGGCTGATATTTTAGGCTTGCCGCAAGCTCGCGTAAATCTTGATAATTGGACAGTTGGCCACGCAGCCAATAGCGTTGAAGTGGTATTAGGCCGCCGACTTTTGGAACAATCACTGGCCGAAACTGCCACGCTAGAGAAAAAAGCCCGACAGACCAGAGCCCCTGAAGATGTGATCGCTTTCTTGGAATCAAGAGAAGATAACGTTCGCATTCAAGAATATTTTTCTGGCATAACCGCTGAATCTGGCCGCGCTACTCGCGCATTTCGCAAATCTGCCGAACTCAAAAGCGATCTTGAACGGGCAAATTACATAAAAAGAGACTTTGGCCAAACGCTTTATCAAGCATTGCAGGAGATTGATCGCGGCGCATTACAGGATACGCCTGAAAAACAAGCCAAATTCTACCGAGACGCGAAAAAATTTAGCGGAACAAATATGGCTTTAGAAATATTTATCAACAATATTATTTCTGGCCTTGCTACTCACATGACGTATCTGACAGGTAACGGCATAATGGCGGCTGAACGTACTGCCGCTCAGGTTCCCACAGCTGCGGCAATTGGAATGCTGCGAACAGTTCTCGGACGTACTGGTAATACAGTATCCTTTGGAGAAATTGGTGCGCGTTTAAAAGGTTACAAGCAAGGTTTTGCACCCGGCATGAAGGCCGCTGTTGACGCTTTACGCACCGGAAAAATGACTTTGCTTCCGGGAATGAAGAAGGTTATGAAACACAAAAAACATTTGATCTTTATAATACAGGTGGAACACCCGCTGAAAGATTGGATCCAAATGCAGATTGGGTTGCAGTCGGATCGGCACTTCATGCTTTGATGCAAGCGCCGCGAGATGCTTTTAAAGCAGGGCAGGCACTTATTGATTCTAACACCATCAAAGGTGCAAATGGAATTGCCCCGATATACAGTGAAAACGGCGCCACGCCGGATGTGGCTTTGTTTGGGTATTATCTTCCCACCGGCGAACTTGTCCGTATGCCAAGCCGCGCAGTTGGAGCGCTGCACGCTGTCCTATACGCTGGCAACTATTCAGCCGAAATTCGTCAATTGGCTTATCGTCAAGCCGCAGAGGAAGGCCATGTCGATAGTGATTTTCACGCTCGAACTGCCTACCTAGCGCAAAATCCAACCGCTGAAATGATGGAAACAGCAATGTTCGAAGCAAAACGAACATCTTTGCTGTCAAAAGGTGGTAAAATTACAAATGCACTGACCAATCTGACCAATCAGAAAATTTTAGGTGCGCCCCTTATTAAATTTGTTTTGCCTTTCGCCCGTATATCTGGCGATATTCTCGCTCGTACACTTTCCGAAAGAACTCCTTTAGGTTTTCTGAGTAGCGATGTACGCGCCGAACTTTTCAGCAAAGACAATTACGTCGCCGATATGGCCGCTGCCCGTATGCTGATTGGAACCACAGTTGCAACTCTCTTCGGTTCTCTGGCCGCTGCCGGCCAAATGACAGGCTCTGGTCCAGTCAATCGTGACGAAGCAAATTTGTGGCGGATGGCTGGATACCAGCCGCACAGTGTCAAAATTGGTGATATGTTTTATGATCTTCATCGTCTCGGACCACTAGGTTTGCTGGCCAGCCTCGGTGCTGATTTTTATGAAGTCGCACATAAATTGCCAACCGAAACCGCTGCTCAAATTGCGGCAAGCGTTGTGCAAAGCATATCCAAAAATATTTTGGACGAGAGTTTTATGAAAGGCCCCGCTGATCTAATTAAGGCTCTTGATGAACCTGATAGATTTGGTGCAAGCTATATTAAGAATTTTGTTTCGTCTTTTGTGCCGTATTCGGCTATGCTGTCGCAATTAGATCGCAATACTGATCCGTATATGCGCGAAACACGTTCATTATTAGATGCAGTAAAATCAAAAATTCCGTATGAATCGGATACGCTACTCCCAAAACGTGATATTTGGGGTGAGCCAATTCAGCATCCAGCATCTATCGGTGGGCCACTTTCATCTATATACGAAAGTCATCTTAACCGAGATCCGGTTATTTTAGCGATGATGGATTTGCACATTCATCCGGCTCAGGTCGAACGAAAAATTGCAAATGTCGTTTTGACCGATGAGCAATTTGACAGATATGCTCAAATCGCCGGTCGAATGACCAAGAAAAATCTTGATACTCTTGTCGCATCAACTGCTTTCAAACAAATGAATGATGAGCAGCGGCATGATTCCATCAATGAAGTCATCAAGCGAACCAGAGATACGGCACGAGGTATGATAAAAATGGAATATCAGGACATCGTGATAAAAGCTACACAACAGAAAAAGAATGGTTTTCCCGGCGCTACACCTCGCTAATATCAGCCATTTTGTGCTATAAGCATTTCAACCTAAAACACAACGAGAAGCGAAATGACAATATCAACCACCATCAGCAAGGTAGTTTTGCCCGGCACTGGCGCGCAAACGTCATTCGCCTATCCATTTCTTATTCCGGTTTTGGGCGACGAACTGGTAATTTACACCGACGGAAATGGCCTAAGCACCACACTGCCAGAAAGCCAATATACGATCACCGGTATCGGTTCTCCAACTGGCGGAACAGTCACCTATACAATTTCAGGCGCGGCTATCGCCATCGGAACTTCGCTGACTATCGCTCGAAATGTGCCATACGTTCAAAATTACAGTTTCAATAATCAAGGATATTTTTTGCCGTCTGTGATTGAATCGGCTCTTGATTATGTAACAATGGCCATTCAACAAGTTGAAAATTCAATCGGTTATGGTTTTACGGCGCCGCTTACGGATAGCAATCCACCCTTACCATTACCTTCGGCAACAGCTAGAGCCAATCAATACGCAGCATTTGATAGCAGCGGTAATATGATTGCCGGTTTGCCAGTCACTAGCGGCGCGATTGTATCTTCAGCCATGCAGCCCGTTGTCAACGCCGCAACAACAGCGGCGGCTGTGGCACTTTTAGGCATAAATGTCAGCAGCGGCGGCTATGGTATTCAAACTTCTAAAGCTGTTGCAGCCACTGTAGATTTTGGCTCAGTGGTTACGCATAATATTTTGCTGACCGGAAGCGGAACAATCACTTCATTCGGATCCTCAGCTTCAACTTCGTACCCAGATTATCAATTCACGGTTAGCGCCACAACCACTTTTACAAATTCGGCCAGTTTGCTCTGTCCGGGAAGTGTAAATCTCATTGGGCTTGTGGGCGACGTTGGCATCGCGGCCTATCAAGGATCAGGAATTTGGAAGATAATCAGCTATCTCCCAGCTTCCGGCGCGTCGCCCGTACCACCTGTAACAACACCATCCACAGGAATGCCCAGCGCTTCCGGTCTGGTGATTAAAAATAGTTCTGGTTCGAATACGATTGTCGCAATCACAGCGAACTATGTACAAATACCAAATGCTTCATACACAAACATAATTCGCGCCAATGTCTCAACCACCGCCAGCACTGCGTTTGTCGGCGCGGGTGGATTAGATGCTGGTGTGGTGGCCGCAAGCACATGGTATCATGTGTGGTTGATTGATAATGGCAGCACAACTTCAGCCGTTTTAAGTTTGTCTGCCGCAGCTCCAACGCTGCCGTCAGGATACACTTACTATATGCGTGTCGGTGCGGTTTATGCTAATCCGTCCAAACTTCTCATGCAAACTTTGCAACAGGGAAATCGCGCACAATATGTTATTGCGGCCAGTACAACAACAATCGCGTATCCAAGAATGATTACAGGTGCAAGCGGTAATATTAGCGCAGCAAATGGTTTGACCGCCATCCCAATTGCAGCGTTTGCACCTCCAACGGCGGCACGCATCAACTTGCAAATTTGCGATACTGGTGCCGGTAGTGGTGCAAGTACACTGGCCGCGCCAAGTAATAATTTTGGACCTATCAGTTCAACCACCAATTTACCACCTTTCACATGGTATGGTTCTTATTATATGTCTCAATCTGTTGATTGGGTTTTGGAAAGTTCAAATGTGTATTACGCCTCAAATGGCATTTACGCTTATATGTCGGCTATGGGCTGGACGGATTCGGTAAACGCATCCTAAGTGACAACACATCAACAATCTGTTATACACTTCAAAAAATTAGAAGGCAGGACAAAATGCGGAATTTCACTCGTATCTCACTTGTACTCCTCGCACTGGCCGCTGTTACAGAAGTTAAAGCTCAAACTTCGCAGCAGATCATGCCCGGATATATTACAAACACCGGTTGCGCTGGTGGAACAGTCGGCCCCTGTTGGCTTCCTTTCTCTGCGACCGTTCCATTGCCAACAGGCAATGCTGGCGTGCCGTCAGCCGTAACAGGTACTGTAAGCGCTGCGACAATCACCAATACTTCTGCAACCGTTGCGGCCGCAGCCACACGGCGTTTTCTGCTTATCGAAAATGAAAGTTCCACAGCAACTATAGCTTGTAGCTTTGGCGGCACCGCAGCACTCAATACTGCCGGTAGTTTTACAATTTTGCCAAATACCAGCCGTAAATGGTCAGATTATCCCGTACCTTCGGAAGCGCTCAATTGTATTTCCGGCGTTGCATCCAGCCCTGCAACTGTGGAAACCTACTGATATGGCCGTTCAGAACCTAAAAAATTCTTTTTTAAACACGATGCGTTGGGAAGGCCGAAATAGCCTATCCGTCAACAAACATGATCCGGGAAACTGGACAGGCGGCGCGGTTGGAAAAGGTTATCTTTACGGTTCAAAGTTTGGCGTTTCGGCTCCCGTTTTGATTAAGATGTACCCGAATGTTGCGATGGCCGATGTCACAGAAGATATGGCAGCGGCCATTTTCAAATCTGGGTATTGGGATGAGGTTAAGGCTGACGCCATGCACGAAGGTGTTGATCATTGCGTTTCAGATGATGCCTATAATGCTGGTGTTGGTGCGGCTTTGAAAAGATGGACACGCGGAGGGTTTTTATTTTCTGGCGATCCGATCACCACTATTCATAAATATTCCGACATGCGCCTATCCTTTTTGGAGAGTCTGACAACTTGGAAAATCTTCAGTCGCGGCTGGGCGGCGCGCGTTGCTGGAGTTGAAGTCGAAGCGATTAAAATGGCACAGGCGGCAATTAAAGCAAACCCGATTACTTTGGCCGATACAACTGCGGATTCTTCTGTTCATTTGCTTAATAAAGCCGGCCAACTTGCTCAGGATTCACATAAATCCTCTCTTGCCGCTGCCGCATTCAGTGGCGGTTCAGTCACTATTTTGACGGCATCTGTATCCAATCCTGCGCTGCATGTGCATCCTGTAGGTGCTGCTTTGCTGGCAACCGTGGCTGTTCATACAATTGTTAAAACTGTATGGAATGCTCATACATCTCATGTGCGCGCAAAAACGATGTTAAAATCTGCAATCTCTCAAACTTAGGAGTTTATCATGAACGGAACGATCCCTACAGGCGTCATCCTTGGCGTTTTGTCTTTTGCCGGCCTCGCGGCCAATGAAATGCACCTGCCTGTTTTGGGCGCATTTTTCGCAGATCCCCACACTGCCGCAACAGCTTCAACAATCTTGTCCGGTTTGCTGGCTCTGATTGCAGGTGCATCTCAGGGTTATAAAGCTGATAAATCGGCTGCACCTGCAACTATTGATCCCACTCCAAAAGCATGAGGTTGTTATGAAGAAATTTGCAATTCTCTCCACGTTTGTTATTTTTGGCGGGTTAGCCGGTTGTGCATCATTGACCGCCAAACTGACCGCATTTGATAATTCGGTCAACAAATATGCGCCTGTGATCGGCAAAGACCTCATCACGGTTGCGGATATTCTGGTGACAGCCGAGTGTTCACCTGCGACAAAAACCGCTTCGTCGGTCGCCACCAACATTTTGAAGATCACCGCACCAAACAGCAAAGCTGCGACAAACGTGGAAAATGCGTTGGCCACCAATGTGCAGGTTGCGGATCAGCTTTGCCCGCTGGTGTCGGCAATCAAGGCCAGTGTTGGTACAGTTCCTGCCGGTATTCCTTCGCAAGTCGTTGCAGTTTCTGCGACCACTCCCGCTTCTTAATTTAAGGTGCAATCATGCTTTCCACCATCAAAGCCGTATTCCAAGGCATCGCCAATTATTTTGGGTATCTGAATAACAAACAGATGCTCGATGCGGGCGCGGCTTCGGTGGTGGCGACCTCATTGCAGGAACAAGCCAATGACCTTAAAATTGCCGATGCTGCTCGCCAAGTTGTGCGTGCTGATGTTGCCCATAACCCTAACAGCTTGCCAAACGACGAGTTCCGGCGAGCCGACTAAGGTCACATTTTGCGCCGCCGCGCAGCCTATCTACTGGTCAGCGCGCGATACTTCTGCTACTGTGGCTCAAGTGCATGAGCACGATGCTGTCGGTAAAGCCCTTTGCGGCTGGGGGCAGACACTTCCTTCCAAATAATTTTCAGGTGGCATCATGGAGCCTTTCTCAGACACGGTGACAATTGACAGAAGCGACTTGAAAAATCTCATCAAGGAAGCACTCCGCGATGCACTTCCTGATGCGCTCCGAAAAGAATTTGAATTAGTTGGTATAGATGCTACCGATTCTGAAAAACGCTCTCAAATCCGAAAAGATATGGAACTCATGCGTAAATTTCGCTTGGCTTATGATGGCGCGGCCATGAAAATCGGCCACGGATTACTGTGGTTTTTCTTTATCGGATTTGCAACTTTTGCCTTAACAGGCTTTAAAGTTAAACTTCCTTGGCAATGAGAGATATGAAGATGTTTAAAAACCTTGCACTCACCCTCGCATTGTTGTTGGTTTGCACACAAGCTGAAGCCCAATCGACAAAAGCTGCCCTTTCCAGTCAGGTCAATACCGTTATCACGTCGAATGGTGCGGGCGCGATCACCGGCGCGAAACTCAATACGATTTTGAATGCTGGTATTTATAGCTATGGTACCTTGCTTGATAGCAATACATGGTCTGCCGCGCAAATATTTTCAGCTCCTATTGCATCTGCAACAAATGCAGGTGCAATTTCATATGGCACTTTGCCATATTCCGACACCGGCATATTCTCATCATTCAGCACGAATCTGAATGGTTATGTCCAGCAGGTCGTGTCTAACACCAGTTCCGGCACTGCCGCAAGTGCTGATTATATCGTCAGCAACGATCAAGGTTCCGCAACCGCGTACTTTGGCGATTTCGGCATCAACAGCTCCGGCTATAGTGGAACGGGCAGTCTTGGATTGCCTAGCGGTGTATTTTTGACAGCCACGACAGGAGATTTAATTCTCGGCACAACCACCGTAAATGCCATTCATTTTATCATCAACAATGGCACAACGGATGCCATGACTATTGCTTCAAATGGAGCAGTTAGCGCGCCTTCACTTACGGCGACCAGTTCATTCACCGCAACCGGCCTTGTCGGTTTACCGAGTTTGCAAGCAGAAGCGGCAAATACTGTAGTCGGAAATGCGACTGCAAGTTCCGCATCACCTACAGCATTGGCTGTACCTTCCTGTTCGGGTGCGACTAGCGCTCTAACGTGGACTTCGGCCAGCGGTTTTGGGTGTAATACAGTTTCAAATTTGGCTGTGGGTGGATCAACAGGCCAAGTTCAATTTAACAATGCAGGTGCTTTAGGCGGATTTACCGTTAATGGCGATGGCACTCTCAACGCTTCGACTGGCGCTCTAACAGTGACGAAAACTGGCGGCACTGCATTTACAGCATTGGCCACGACCACGCCCGGCACTGGTGTTGTTACCGCGCTCGGAAATGCTGTAAATGGTTCTGGTGCAATTTCATTGACAACTGCGCCAGCATTTTCAAACCCTACAATTTCAAATTATGAATTGTTTACCCCTTTGGCGTCGCAACCAACATGGGCAAATGGTTTGATCTGGTATGATCAAACCGAGGATCAATTTGACTTTTTGAATGGCACATCCACTCAGCAAAATGATGTGCATATTGGTTCTGAACTTCAAGTGCGTGTTTATAACGCCACAGCTTCAACGATTCCCGCCGACTCAGCAGTTTACGTTACCGGTCAGCATTCTCATTACCCAACCGTAGGTTTGGCTCAGGCCAATTCTCCTACAACCGCTAATGCAATAGGTTTAACTCATACGGCTATTGCTAGCGGTACATACGGATTTGTAATTGTCGCAGGTAAATTAACAGGTGTAAACACTTCCGGTATTACGGATGGTGCGTATGTTTATCTGTCAGACACAACAGCCGGTGCAATTACAGCAACACCACCTGTGGCTCCCAGTCAGCAAGTCGTTCTCGGATACAGCACTTATGCTAATCCATCTCAGGGTGTTATTGAACTGATTGCACCACTGCCTCCAGCCTCTGAATTAAATGTGGCAACAGGATCAATTACGGCTTCAAATCCAATTTTGAATGCGACACAAACTTGGAATGCCGTAGGTACAACTTTCACCGGAATCAAAGAAAATATAACTGACACAGCATCCGCAAGCGGTTCTTTATTGGCCGATTTGCAAGTTGGCGGTGTCAGCAAATTTAGCGTTACTAAAGCAGGTTCAGTAACATTAGGTACGCCACTCAGCATATCAAATGGCGGTACTGGTATTACATCGTTTGGCACTGGCGTACAGACTGCACTTGGAACTGCGGTGAATGGTTCCGGTGCAATTGCACTTACGACCAGCCCAGTTTTTGTCACTCCGAATCTTGGTACACCTTCAGCGGCGGTTTTAACAAGTGCGACTGGACTTCCGTTAAGTACAGGCGTTACAGGCACTTTGCCTGTAGGTAATGGCGGTACTGGTGCAACAACGTTTACAGCCAATGCGCCGTTGATCGGTAACGGGTCAGGTGCGATTGCACAAGGTACACGTTCCGGCAGCACGACCGTATTTGGAACCGCAAGCGGTACGCTGACAAACGGCCATTGCGTCAGCATTGACGCCAGTGGAAATTTTGTCGATGCTGGTGGCGCTTGTACGACAGGCGGTGGCGGCGGTACAGTATCCAGCGGCACAGCCGGTCAAGCGGCTGTTTATGCGTCAACAGGTACGACCGTCAACGGTGTGACAATTGGCGGTGATGCAACTTTAAACACCGGCACCGGTGCTTTGACAGTTACGAAAACCAGCGGCACTGCATTTTCAACTTTGGCTACTACAACGCCCGGCACCGGTGTTGCGACCGCTTTAGCTGTGAATACGGGATCTGCGGGTTCATTCGTGGTAAACGGCGGTGCGCTTGGAACCCCGTCATCCGGCACACTCACCAGCGCAACCGGATTGCCAATCAGCACAGGTGTTAGCGGTCTAGGCACTGGTGTTGCAACTGCACTCGGTACGGCGGTAAACGGTTCTGGTGCGCTCGCATTGACCACCAGCCCAGTTTTTGTCACTCCAAATCTCGGTACGCCTTCGGCAGCGGTTTTGACCAGCGCCACCGGATTGCCATTGACCACAGGTGTCACAGGTACTTTGGCGGTGGGTAATGGTGGTACTGGCCTGACCGCAGGAACGTCCGGCGGTATTCCGTACTTCTCCAGCACTTCCGCAATGACATCCTCAGCCTTGCTTACGCAATATGGAATTATGTATGGTGGTGGTGCTGGTGCGGCTCCAGTCGCAACCGCTGCCGGTACGACAGGCCAAGTGCTCGTGGCCACCACAAGTGCGGCTCCCGCATTTGGTAACGTCCCTGTAAACGGTACAACCCTTTCAACCGGCTCCACCGGCGCAAGTTTGAACTTGGCCAATGCAAATACATGGACGGCTGCTCAATCGTTCAACTCAACTGATCTCGTGCTTAAAGGCTCGACATCTGGAACGACCACACTAAACGCATCAGCAACTGCCGGCACGACCACAATCACGCTCCCAGCCGTAACAGACACAGTAGCTGTTCTCGGAACCCCTGATCAGTTGCTGTCCGGTGGGGCAAACTTAACGTCCTATTCTCTTGGAACTGTGAGCAGCGGCACATCAACTGTCGATTGCGGCAAAAACCCAAGCCAATATCTGATAAATGGCGGTGCATTCACTCTTGCAGCGCCTGTATTAGATGGCACTTGTTTAGTTGAAATCATTAACGGTTCCAGCGCGGGTGCTGTCACACTATCCGGTTTTTCGACATCTCCAAGCGGATCTGGCGATACATTTGCAACAACCAAAACAATTAGTGCGGCGGCGGTAACCGTATCTTCGGCCAACCCTGCGGTGGTGACGTACACAAATAGTTTTGTTGCTGGTCAACAAGTGTATTTCACCGCAGCAACAATGCCGACCGGTATGACAGCCAACCAAATTTATTATGTGCTCGCCACCGGTCTTTCCACAAGCAGTTTTCAAATTTCAGCAACTCCGGGCGGAACAGCTATCAACACATCCAGCACTGGTACAACTGTTGTTTTGAACGAACCAAGTGTATTCATGCTTGATGTGTTCCGCGTCAATGGCCTTACAACCGGTCTTTGGAAACAAATGCAATGATTAAAAACACCGCACGCCTTATTTTATTTGGTTTTGCTTTTGGCCTGATGTCGTCATCAGCTTTTGCCTGCACAACACCTTTTGTCTCTATATCTGGAGGTGCATGTCAGGCTTATCTAACCACTGGTACATCTTTTACAGTTCCAAGCGCTTGGAATAGTGCCAACAATACCATTGAAGTTATCGGTGGCGGCGGCGGCGGCGCTTCTGGCTACACTTACTCTGGCGGTGGTGGTGGTGGCGGTGCGTATTCTAAAATTAGTAATCTGGCGCTCACAGGTGGCAATAGCATCAATATTATTATAGGTGCCGGAGGTGCAGGCGGTAACGGTGGTTTCGGCGGTAGCGGTGGATTTACGGCATTTAACGGCACAACTCTTTCCGGAGCGTCTGTCTCCGCCGCCGGGGGTTCAGGAGGTGCTGGTAACAGCAGCGCTACTTCTGGCGGGGCGGGCGGCTCAACAACCGGAGTGGGAACAACAAAATATGCCGGCGGCACAGGTGGCGGTAGTGCTTCTGACTATGCCGGCAGCGGCGGTGGCGGTGCTGCCGGCCCTTTTGGAGCCGGTGCAGCAGGCGGTACAAATGCCAGCAGCGCCCAACCCGGAACTGGCGGGGGTGGTGGCGGTGGTGGCACTGCGGGCGGTCACGGAAGTGCTACAGTCAATAATGGCGGTAATAACCATAGCGGCAGCGGCGGCGGCACTTCTGGAGGTGCTGCGGGCACGAATGGTGGCGGCGGTGCCGGCGGTACTCCTTCATTTACAAAAGGCGGCAATGGCGGTAACGGAACTGAATGGTCAGCTTCTTACGGTTCAGGTGGTGGCGGGGGCGGTGATGCCTACTATTACAATGGCAACGCGGCTGGTGGTTTATATGGCGGCGGCGGTGGTGGTGGAGGTTATGACGCATCTGGTAGTCCCGCCGGCAGCGGTGCCCAAGGTCTCATCGTTATTACTTATACACCTTCAGCATCTTATTTTCTCCCAATACCTTACATCATCCCATAGGAGATTCAAATGATAGTCGCACTTACAACTATCGACCCTGCAAAAATTGTCACTACATATTCAGAAATACCAAACCCATTGATTTTGCCGAACGGTGAACAAGTATTTGGTATTTCTGAAGCGAATTGGACATCGCAGAATAACGTATATTCCTTAGTTCCTGTTACACCATTTGTCACGCCAAATGGCCAACAGAACGTAGGAACACCGACTTATTCTTTTGATGCGGCAAATAATGTCATTGAAACTTACGCAACGCAAACAATACCTGCACCCATAATTCCAACGGAAGTGCCAACATTGGCACAGCTTCAAGCACAGATGGCGGTAATTCAAGCTCAAATTGCCGCGCTTGTGGCTGCAAACTCACCACCCGCATAAGACAACTTGTCAAAATGGAAAGTCCCTGTTAAGGTGGCCGCATGTTTAGAACCATCGACTATCTCAAAGACGTAGGTCTTACCAAACCATCCCATATCTCTGATCTTTTCAAAGTGTATGGGATTAACCCACCAAGCCTAATGGCCATTGATAAATGGTTACGACGTGGGAACATTCCGGGCGAATGGTTTCCAGTTCTTATGGCCTTGATCGAGGCTGAAATTCCGAAACGGCCAGCCTTGATGGATTATTTAGCACCATGATAAAAGTTGTACTTTCTGGCGCTCCTATGGGAAAACAACGTGTAAAATTCAGCCGTCAATCCGGCAGAGCTTACACGCCGGAAAGAACTGTGACTTTTGAAAGCCAATTTGCTTGGGCGGCTCAGGAAGCGATGGCTGGTAAATCTCTTATGGAGGGGCCGCTGTTTCTTGAAGTGATTGCCTATTTGCCAATTCCCGAAAGCAAGCCTCTTAAATGGAAAGTCGCCGCGCGGCGCGGTGAAATTCGGCCAACCAAAAAACCAGATTTTGATAACATATTGAAAATAGTCAGTGATTCCATGAATCTTGTGGTTTGGCTTGATGACGCTCAGATCGTTGACAGCTCATTCAAAAAATTCTTTAGCGACAAACCTCGCACCATTGCAATTATCGGTTCTGCACCTATTTCAATTCCAGAAGATTTTGATTGACAACTTGTCTAAACTTCGTCAAAACCAATTTATAGAAACAGTGAACACCGGCCCAGTTGAGCAAAATGATTCCACTTCCTACACAAATCACAGGCGCAAAATTTCTAGCCAGCAACGCAAAAGCATTGCTTGCAGATGAACCTAGAGTCGGTAAGACCGGCGCGGCCATTCTTGGCGCAGATTACATCCTTGCACAATCAATCTTAATCGTCACAACGGCTTCAGGCCGTGGTGTTTGGCGTCGTGCTATGGGCGTATGGTCTGACTTAAATCGTTCTGTTTGCGTGGTCGGCATAGACAAAAATACAGATGCTGATGTTTTGATTTGTAGTTGGGGTGCGCTTACGCAAGCGGCCAGCATTGGCGCTATTCTCGCCCGCAATTTTGATCTGGTCATCTTGGATGAAGATCATTATGCCAAAAACATCACCGCAGCGCGCACACAGGCCGCGTATGGCAAATTCTATAACGATGGCGGTAATGTCATGACGGCCAGTGCCGTGACCAGCCGCAGCGAACGTGTTTGGCATTTATCCGGCACACCGGCTCCGCACGACCCCAGCGACTTTTATCCTCGCCTTCGTTCTTCAGCCCCTGAACGTTTAAAAGCCAACCCTTTAAAGGGTTGGCCGGATGTCACGAAATACAATGATTTCTTGCATCGTTATTGCGTTGTTCGAATGAAACAGATTTCGCGTTTCAACCGCATCCCTATCGTGATTGGCGGTAAAAACGACGAAGAATTAAAAGAGCGCATTTCAGGTTTCATGCTAAAACGAACTCAGAAAGATGTTGGGATCCGACCACCCGATTATGATGTGATGCCCCTTGTCGCTTCGCCCTCACTCATTCGCAAACTGGAAAAGGACATCGACAAGTCGGCCATTTTGGAGGCCATCAAAGACGGAACAACACGCGAATTGGATCAGGAGCTTGGCGCTTTGCGCCGAATGACTGGCGAGATTAAAGCGCCGCTGATTATTGATGCGGTCAAGGAGGAGTTTAATTGTGGCCTTGATAAGATCGTCATTGCGTATTGGCACAAGAATGTCGGTGACGCGTTACAGGACGGTCTCAAAGATTTCAACCCATTACGCATTGACGGCTCGACTCCTGCCAATGACCGCAGCGCATTTGAAGTGTTGTTCCGCGAAACGGAAACCCATAAAGTCATGCTGGCGCAAATTGCTGCGGCCGGCGAGGCAATTGACCTCAGCGCCGCTGCGGTTCTTTGGTTTGCAGAATCCAGTTTTACGCCAAGCCAAATGAAGCAAATGAGTTTGCGTATCACCAATCACACCCAAACCCGAAATGCTTCGGTGCGGGTCTGTACCTTGTCGGGGTCTATCGACGAAGCCATGCAAATGTCAGTTATGCGTTTGTGGGCAGCTATCAGAAAGGTAATAGAATGAGCATCGAGATTAAAATTACGGCGCGTCCCGAAGATGGGGACATGGCCAATCAATTACACAATGCTTTCTTAGCGCTTGGTTATCTAAAGAAAGATAAGAAAGAAAAAGAACCTGAAGCCAAAGTTTCCAAGGTGACTTTAGACTGGCAGCCTGTTGAAAATATTGAACAAGCTGTCGCACTTGTGACGGAGACTAAAACGGAACATGAAGAAAAAATACCGAAAGAACCAATTCAATTTACGCCAGCGGAGATTCCAGAGTCTAAACGCAAGCGTAAATCAAAAGCGGAAGTTGAAAAGGAAGAAAAATTTCAGCGTCAGATCAGCACTGGTGCGGAGCGCACTAATCCTGAAGAAGGATGCTATTCAGGATGCTAAGGATGAAGTGATCATAGCCGATACGTTATTTACGATAGATGACGTAAGAAAGTTGATTGGTGATTACAGCAAAATTCACGGGATTGCAAAAGCAGCAACTGAAGTTCCATTGTTGCTCGGTTGCAAAATTCATGAACTTTCTGATGATCAAGTTTCACTGGCCAATGCAATTGCCGTCATGCGTCATGCGATCAATCCTGATGCCCCGCAAGCTCGCATCATTCCAGTGTCTGCACAGACATTTCCAGATGATGTGACAAAGGCAGATGTTGGCAAGGCATTGATGGCATACGCAGCCATGTATGATGGTGTTGGCATTCCGCTAGAGCAGATGCACGCAACGCTTGAAGATGGGCCGAAAATGTTGATGAAGATTTTTGGATCATCTGTGACTAATATCAGCGCAATCCCTGCCGATCCGATTTCTTATGCTAAAGCCAAAGCCGCAATCGAAGCGGCAATTATTCACAACCCTTATAAGCGCGAGGCGAAAAATGGTTAATCACGGCGTACGAGACCATGCAACATGGAGCGCTAGTTCCACCGCACGAAACTGGAAATGCCCCGGTGCTTTGGCATTGGCCACTAAGGCTTTGCCGGATTTTGAAACAATTCATTCAGCGCGGGGAACGGCGTGTCATCAAATCTCTGAGAAAGCACTTCGTACAGGTAAAGACGCTGTGGATTTTCTAGGTGACATTGAGCACACTAAAGAAAACAGCATTGAAATTGATGACGAGTTGGTTGAATCCGCGCAGCATTATATCAATCATGTTCGTTCGCTTGGTGGCCAGCTTCAAATCGAACAGCGTTTTAGCTTAAAGGATCTCAACCCGCCTTTCGATGCTGGCGGAACGGGTGACGCGGTTGTCTATGTTCCAGATGATCGTCGCCTGCACGTTGTCGATTTGAAGAATGGCCGAGGTCTGGTCGATGCGGATGATAACCCGCAGCTACTGACATACGCACTCGGAGCAATGCTATCTAATCCAACTCTCGATGTAGAAACAATTCGAGTGACGATTGTGCAGCCGCGCGCTCCGCACAAAGACGGCATTATTCGTTCTGACACATTTCATGTGTCTGATCTGATTGGCTGGACGGGTGAATTGCTCGAAGCTATGAACCGATCGAAGAAAGCATACGATGCTTTTAAAATTGCCGAACATAATGAAGTTCTGTTCGATGATTGGTCTGATCAGTATCTTGTCACAGGTAAATGTGACTGGTGCCGCGCTGAAGGTTTTTGCCCCAAGCGTAAAAAAGAAAGCCTCAAGATTGCCGAAGTTTGGTTTGACGATTTTGACAAGCCCCAGATTGGCAACAAACCGGAACTGATGTCACCGGAGAAGATTGCACATACGTTGCCACTTCTTGATGCTCTGGAGGACTGGATTGCATCTGTGCGTACATTGGCCAAACAAACGGCTGACAGTGGCATTGCTCTCCCCGGCTATCATTTGGAAACGAAGTACACAAACCGTAAATGGTCGGGCGATGAGGAAATGGTGGTCAATGTTTTGACGATCATGGCCGGTCTTGATCCCGAAAAGATTTACACGAAGAAATTGGTTTCTCCCGCACAGGCTGAAAAGCTGCTGGGTAAGAAACGAAAGGAACTCATCACTGATCTGGTGGTGCGTGAGGAGAACGGCACAAAGCTGGTTGCCTCGAAAAACGGAGAAAGTTCTGCGCCACAAACCAAAGCAGAGCATTATTTTATTGAAACGGAGAACATGTAAATGGCACGCGCACGCACGCAGTCAAGATTTCAAAACCCCTATCGCTCGTCTTTCCTTCAGCCAGACCTTGTTCAAAGCTCGCGCGCAGCAGGTTGGCGGCGCCGAGAAGTTCGGATGCACGCTGATTTTTCCAAAGGCTGGTGATCGTTCTGTTCTCGATGAGGCCGTCAAAAAGGTCATTGTTGAAGAATGGGGTGAAAAAGGTCTGATTAAGGCGAAAGCTGGTTTGATCAAGTCGCCTTTCTTGGACGGTGATTCCAAAGAGGCTCGCAACAAATCAACCGGCGATCTCCATCCCGGCATGGGGCCGGATGTGTTTTTCATTCGCGTTCAAAGCAATAAGGCACCTATTGTTCGCTACAAATCACCGATTATTCCGGCGACGGAAGAGGAAGTGTATAGCGGCTGCTATGGCTTTGCGGTCATCAATGCCTTTGCATGGCATAACGATCAGAACGGTGACGGCGTTTCGTTCGGTATCCAGTATTTTCAGAAAACAAAAGACGGTGATCGTCTGGCCGGTTCTGGTTCAATCAATCCTGAACAGTGGCACGAGAAAATTTCCGATGAAGGTTCTGCCCCAGAAGAGACCAAAAGCGGTGATGGTGCCGCTGGTTTGTTCGGTTGATTTATAAGTCAATTTGCGGCGATCAATAGGTCGCCGCTTTTCATCTTTAGGAGATTATTATGACAAACGGTGTGAATACGAACGAAATCATCCAATTTCTTGATCGCGTTGAACGGATTGAGGATGAGATCAAAGAATTGAACAGTGACAAAAAAGAAATCTGGAACGAGGCAAAAGGCCGAGGTTTTGATGTGAAGCTGCTTCGTAAAGCGCACTCGCTGCGAAAAATGGGTAAAGAGGATTTGGCTGTCCTCAGCTTGTATGCAACCAGCATCGGAGTTTTTGAATGACAACCGTTCAAATTTTAAATGGGGATTGCCGCGATGTTTTAAAAACATTGCCAGATCAGTCAGTGCATACATGCGTTACATCTCCGCCATATTTCGGACTGCGAGATTATGGCCATACAGGCCAGATGGGGCTTGAGCCTACACCAGATGAATTTGTGTCCGAGTTGGTCAATGTGTTTCGAGAAGTGCGCCGCGTTTTACGAGATGACGGAACACTTTGGTTAAACATTGGGGATAGTTATGCGTCATATCGAGATGGGAAAGCAACTCCAGACACAACTCGCGGTTTAAGCGAAGGAACTCTTGTTCCTAAAGGAAGCGCAAAAAATAGAATGTCATCAACTTTTGTAGGAACATCAATCAAACATAAAGATTTGATCGGCATTCCTTGGCGCGTTGCCTTTGCATTGCAGGCGGATGGTTGGTATCTGCGGCAAGACATCATTTGGCATAAACCAAATCCAATGCCAGAAAGTGTGACAGATCGCTGCACAAAATCGCATGAATATATATTCTTGTTGTCTAAGTCACCAAAATATTATTTTGATCATGAGGCGATTAAAGAACCAGTTGCTGCAAGTTCGATTATTCGATTAACTCAGCCAAATATTTCTGCTCAAGTTGGTAGCAATCGAGTTCCATTTAAGACAAACG
>TBL_comb47_HYPODRAFT_10000607_pt1 | contig 47150 bp, 40 predicted proteins | sample TroBogypolimnion_40_FD_10682 | JGI IMG/M metagenome (IMG submission 10682)
GGTGGCCAAGGGCTATACCCTCGCGCGGGGCGAGGCCACGGCGGACGTCATCCTGCTCAACACCTGCAGCGTGCGCGACCTGGCGGAACGCAAGGCGCTGGCCAAGATGGAGAATATTATCGGCGAAACCCGCCGCCAACGCCCCGGGGTCGTGGTCGGCTTCCTGGGTTGCATGGCCCAGAGCCGCGGGCGGGAACTCATTGATCGCCTGCCCGACGTGGACCTCGTGGTCGGCACGCAGAAGTTCCACCGCACCGCCGAATACCTGGATGACCTCCTGAGCGGTCGGCGGGAGAAGGTGGTGGAGACCGGCGACGAACCGGGCAGTGAGGCGGCTATCCGCGAGCATCTGCTCAACGGCAGCGGTAAGAAATCCGTGACCGCCTTCGTCAGCATCATGCAGGGTTGCAACCAGCGATGCACCTTCTGCATCGTGCCCGATACCCGGGGGGAGGAGCGCAGCCGGTCCATCCCGGAAATCGTGGCCGAATGCCGGGAGTTGGCCTCCCGCGGGGTGAGCGAGATCACGCTCCTGGGCCAGATCGTCACCAGTTTCGGCAAGCGGGATATTCCTCCTCTGGGTGGCAAGTCCGCCTTTGTCCAACTGTTGGAGGCGGTCCACGAGGTCGAGGGAATCGAGCGCATCCGCTTCACCTCACCTCACCCCAAAGGCTACGGCGACGACCTGGTGGAAGCCTACGGCCGGCTGCCCAAGCTCGTCGAGAGCGCCCATATCCCCGTGCAGAGTGGGAGCGATCGGGTGCTCAAACTGATGCACCGCGGCTACACGCGCCAGCGCTTCCTCGAATTGGTCCATAACCTGCGCCGAGTGCAACCGGGCATGGGCTTGAGCTCCGACATGATCGTCGGCTTTCCCGGCGAAACCGAAGAGGACTTCGAGCAGAGCCTGTCGTTGGTGCGCGAGGCGCGGTTCGACCAGGCGTATATCTTCAAGTATTCCGAGCGCCGGGACACGCCGGCGGCCCAGATACCGGACCAGGTGCCTCAACCCGTTCGCGAGGAGCGCAACCAGCGCCTCCTCCAGTGCCTGAATGAGACCGCCGCGGTCCGCTACCGGGAACTGGTGGGGACTCGGATGCAGATCCTGGTTGAGGGCCCCAGCCGGAAGAACCCCGCCCGCTTTACCGGCCGCACTCGTTGCAACCGTATCGTGGTCTTCGACGGATCCGAGCGCCATCGAGGCCAGTTACTCGAAGTGAACATCACTCGTGCCGGTTCATTCACGCTCTACGGCGATCCGGTGATCTTCGAATGAAGGACACCTCCAAGCGCGCGGTCCGCTCGGCCTGTCCCTCGGACCAATCAAGCCCAGAGGCGGACCCCACCGGCTTGCCTCCCGCCACTTTTCATTGCGGCCGAGCCCATTCTGGGCTTATTCTGAGCCTCGTGGAAACGAATCGGATGCATTTTAAGCTATGACGCCCCTGAGCCTGTCCAGTCTGGCGATCGTCCTTGGCCTCGGCCTGGGATTGTCGCAGATTTACGGAATCCTGAAACCGGCCAACTATGCCGCGAGCCTGCGGAAGTTCCCCCGGTCGCTCGCTTGGGGCTGGGCCCTCATGCTCCTGGGCACCGCGTGGTTCGTCTGGAACCTGAGCGAAGAATCCATCGCCGATTTTGCCTCCTGGAAGGACTGGTTGCTCGCTGCGTTTGCCGCCATCGGGATCGGTTCGTGCATCTTTGTCCAGGACTTCCTGGCCGTGCGCGGTCTCGCGGTGGTGTTCCTGCTTCTGGCTAAACTGATGGTTGACTCCGGCCGGAGCCGGCTGGGTGATACCCATTGGGTCCTGGTGTTCCAGGCCTGGGCCTATGTCTTGGTCATTGCGGGCATCTGGTTTACGGTCTCCCCGTGGCGCCTGCGCGACCTGCTCGATTGGGGTACCGCCAACGAAAAACGTGTTAAGGTCGGTTGCGGTTTGCGCCTGGCGTTCGGCCTTTTCGTCGCGGTCCTTGGCTTCACCAAGTTCTGATCGGTTCGGTCGGTTCACCACCCTATGGCCTCGCCTGGCGGTAAAATCCTGGTTATTCGCGGCGGCGCTATTGGGGATTTTATCCTCACCTTGCCGGTCCTGGCCGCCCTGCGCGCCCAATTCCCTGACGCCCACCTCGAGGTGCTCGGCTACCCCCATATCGCCCGGTTGGCGGTGGCCGGCGGCCTGGCTGATCGTGCCCAATTCATCGAAGCCCGTCCGCTGGCCACCTTCTTCGCCCGCGGTGGCGAATTGCCCCCTGACATGGTCGATTATTTCTCCGAGTTCGACCTCATTGTTTCCTACCTGTACGACCCGGACGCCATCTTCCAAACCAATGTGGCACGCTGCACCGGCGCACAGTTCCTGGCGGGCCTGCATCGACCGGACGAACGCGCTGGCCTCCATGCCGCTAAGCTCTATCTCAAGCCGCTGGAAAGCCTGGCCATTTTCGAGGCCACCCATGTCCCGTCGCTGGACTTCAAACCAGCGCCTCCGGCACTGGACCAACCCTGGATCGCCCTGCTGCCTGGTAGCGGGAGCGAGGCCAAGAATTGGCCTGAGGCCAACTGGGCGGACTTGATCACTCGCCTTGCCTTGGCGGCCTCGCTCCGTTTCCTGATCGTCGGCGGCGAGGCTGAAAGTGGTCGGTTGGAGCGCCTCTCCGTCAGGCTGCCCGAAGGCCGGTTCCGACTCGCTCGTAGTCTGCCGCTCCCGGAAGTCGGGGCGCTGCTCCAAACGTGCGTCGGTTTCATCGGTCACGACTCCGGCATCTCCCACCTGGCCGCCGCCGTCGGCCTGCCTGGCCTGGTCCTCTGGGGCAACACCGTCGAGGAGGTCTGGCGGCCCCCGAGCCCGAAGGTAGTTATCCTTCGCCACCCCCACGGCCTGGCACGATTGTCGGTGCAGGAGGTGCTCGATCGCGTGCCCAACCTGCCCGCCTCCGTCACCCTCGGCCCAGTTTCACTATGACTCACCCCACTGGCATTCGGGCCGTCTTATTCGACATGGACGGAGTGTTGGCCGACTCCGAACCGTTGATCAATGCCGCCGCGATCGCCATGTACCGCGAGCTTGGCCTCGAGGTAAAACCCGCCGATTTCCTCCCCTTTGTGGGTGCGGGTGAAGACCGCTACGTCGGCGGCGTGGCCGAGCAATATCATTTTCCCCTCGACCTGCCGGCCGCCAAGCGGCGGACATACGAGCTCTATCTCCGGTTGGTGCCCACCAAGCTGGAGGTATTCCCCGGCGCCGCCGATCTGGCTCGCGCCTGCCGGCGCGCCGGACTGCGAATCGCCGTGGCCTCGAGCGCCGATCTCATCAAGATCGAGGCGAACCTGGCGAAGATCGGGTTGCCGCGGGAGCAATGGGACACGGTGGTGACCGCCGAGGATGTGAGCGCCCGCAAACCGGCTCCCGATATCTTCCTCAAAGCGGCCCGCCGACTCGGTCTGGACCCGGTCCAGTGCGTCGTGATCGAGGACGCGGTGAATGGCGTGACGGCCGCGAAAGCCGCTGGCATGCGGTGTGTGGCGGTGGCCACCAGCTTTCCCGCTGCGGCCCTGCATGAGGCCGACCTGGTCAGAGCCGCGATCGCCGACGTCACCATCGCGGACCTGGTCCGTTGAAGCTCAGGCTTGGCTTGGAGCCAGACTGAGGCGAGGGCACCCCTTGCGGAGGCGCCCGCCCGCCTTGCTGTCTCCAGGCCCGTTGGCCCCTCAATGCCCGCCCATGGTGGGAGATCCGGCCAACCCATCGGCCTTGCTCAGCTTGGACCAACTCAGGCCATAAAACGCCACAATGCCGAAGCAGACCATGGGCACGATGAAGCCGCGCGAGATGTCGGTCCGGTCGGCAACATACCCCATGAGCTTGGGCAGGATCGCGCCGCCCATGATGGCCATGACAATGAAGGCTGAGGCCTTCTTCGCCCGCGATCCCAAACCGAAAATGCCCAAGGCAAAAATCGTCGGGAACATGATGGACATGAAGAAGTAGCTCAGGAAGACGCAGATCACCGATAGCCAGCCGAGTTTGCAGAAGATCAAACCGCAGATCACCACATTGATCAAGGCATAAAGTCCCAGCAGCTTGTGCGCGGCAAACTTCGCCAGCAACCCCGCCCCGGTGAATCGGCCGGTCAGAAAACAGACAAACCCGACCGACGCCAGATTGGCGGCCCCGCGGTCACTCAGGCCGACCACACCCGCCTTGCCGGTTTCAAACCAAGAGGCGAACATCCCGGAACTCCACGCCGCCGGAATGGGGGGCACCTGCGAGGTCATGTAGTTGATGAAGAAGCTGAAAATGCCGGATTGGGCGGCAACATAAAAAAACTGGGCCACCACGGCCATCCAGAAATGCGGGTGCGCCCAGATCGAATGGGAGACGCCCGGGGCCGCGTCATCCAGGTGATAATCATCCTCCGTTTTGATGTCCGGCACGGGGGCGAAGTAGAAGATGACCGCGAGGATCAATACGACGCAGCCGACGGCGGCATATGGTATCCAGAGTGTCTGGCTGCCGGTGCTGTTGCCGCTGGCATCCTTGCCGTAGAAAAACATGCCGCCGGCGATCGGTCCGAAGATCCAGCCGATACCGTTGCAGGATTGGGCGAGGTTGATGCGGAAGGCCGCGAATTTGGTGGGTCCAAGGACGGTGGTGTAAGGGTTGGCAATGGTCTCCAGGAAGGTCAACCCGGCCGCGATGGTGCACACGCCCAGGAGGAAGGCCCAGAAAGCGGTGATCTTGGTGGCGGGGATGAACCAGAAGCCGCCGACGGCCACCATAAGCAGGCCGGCGATAATGCCCCCCTTGTAGCCCAACTTGGAGGCCAGCCATCCTGCCGGCAGGGCCATAAGGAAATAGCCCAGGTAGTGGGCGAACTGAACCCAGGCGGACTGCGCCAGGCTCAGGTGCAATTCCCGCTGGAAATGCTTGTCCATCACATCGATCATGCCGTTGCAGAACCCCCAGAGCAAAAACAGGGAACTGACGAGGACGAACGTGAAAACGATGTTCTGCCCGCCCGGCATGGTAAAGGGGCCGGGTGTGGATGGGTTGGCGTTGCTCTTGGCGTTCATGCTTTAGTTATTCAGTAATGTCGTTTCTGTGCCTGGTCTGCAGGCGTCGCGGTTTCGAGTTGACGCAGGATACCACCGGGATCGGCCACACCCAGTTTAGCGATGGCTTCGGCACGTTCCTGCGTGTCCGCCACCGCATAGATGCGAAGTTCGTCCGCATTGCCGGAGGGGCGGAAGTGAGCGACATCGCCATTATCAAAACACAGACGCACGCCGTCAACATAATTGATGCGCGCCAGCGACCCGAATCCGGAAGTGGGTTTGAAAAAACGGACGAGCCCGCTGCGGATGGCCTTGAGTTCGCCCTCCGAACCGGCAGTCGAGGCGAGTTCGTTCCCCGCTTCGCCGTGGAGGATGACTCGGTCGCCCTCGAAGCTCGCTTCCTTGATGCAATCCTCGGTCGGAGAGAAGGCCCGCACGATGCGCAGGCTCGCCGGGCGGGGGAAGTTCTTGAGAAGGGCGGCGCGACTGAACCGCGCGGGCAAGCGGCTGAAAACCGAGCTGAGACTTTGGCCTGCGGCCGCGAATAACACGCCCAGAATCGGGAGGAAGGCGTCCCGGGTGGGGAGGGCGCTGAGCATGGCACCTCCGCGTTGGAGGTCGGAACCGGTCAGGAATCCGCCGTTGGCCTCCCAGCCGCAGACCGCCAGGCGGCCTTTGGCCAGCGCCTGTTCCATGCCGGCAATGACAAAGGGCGAGCCGATGCGGGTTTTCGGCTCCAGCACCGTCCGGAGCGCGCCGCGGTCGATCGCGTCGTTGCAGCTAATCGGGACCACGATCGCATCGGCACCCAGGAATTGGGCCACCACCATGCCGACCAGGTCGCCCCCGTAAAAGCGCACCTGGCAGGGGACCGGTCCCGCGAGCGGCTCGACACCGAGGATCAGGGGACGGTCGCTGTCACCATCGGTGGAAACCACCGCGTCGATCGGGCCGTGGCTGCGCCAGGCCTCGACCGCCAGGGCCTGCACGAACTCTAGTTGAGCCTGATCGATGTTCTCGGTATCAATCGGAACGAAGACCTCACTTCGGCCGGCGCAGATCACCTCGGCTCCCAGCCGCTTGAGCAGTTCGGCCAGCAGGTCGCGGCCGACGGCGGAATGCTGATACACCAACAGCCGCCGCCCGCGCAGGGTCGCGCCGCGGAAAAAATCGGCATAGCGGCGGAGGTAAGCTCCCGCCGCGTCGGCTTCGGGGGCGGGGAGTTGGCGATGTCCGTGTTTGAACATGCCGCGGTGGTTGAACGGCGATTCGGCAAAGGGCGTGGCATAGAGCTGCCGACGCACTTCGTCGACGCGCCTTTGAATAGGTGCCTCGTCTTTCTTGAGCAGTTCGCCCCGGGCGGTATTGGTCTTGTAGCCATTGCGATCGAATGGGATATGGCTGCCCGTGACCATCATGCTCCCCCGTCGCCGCTCCAGCGCGTAGGACGCCAGGGCGGGAGTGGGCAGGGATCCGAGGAACACCGGCTTCAGACCTGCCGCCGCAATGGCGGCGGCGATGGCCTGGGCTAATTCGCCCCGATCTTGCTCGGCGGGGGCGAATTGAGTGGAGCTGGGGCGCAGGTCCGTGGCGAAGTAAAACTCCTGGCCGGCGACCACCCCGCCTGCGGACGCTGGCAGTGACTGGAGGTAATGAACCTCCGCCAGGGCGTTGAGATACACTTCGAGCTGAGTGAGGTGGACGACCAGTCCCCGCCGTCCGCTGGTGCCAAATTGGAGGGGCACCGGCTCGTAATCTAAGTGCTCACGGAGGGTTTTCATACTGGAGAGTTAACAGTCTGCGCCACCAAGGTGGTATGGCACGCCCGGCCGAGGACTAGGGTTGCCGCGTCAGTTTGATGGCGCGGAGGTTAACGGCCTTCCAATTGGCGGCGTCGCGGGCGCGCGCGGCAACGACGACCTCCCCGGCCTGCTTGATTTCGACCTGGCCGAAATCTGTACCGCGGAACTGGGACCAATCGGAGGTTCGGGCCGCTTTTGCGGTGAGTTTCTCCGTTCCGACGTCAATCCCCAGCTCGGCACCGTCATGCACGGTGGCAATGCCGGCGCTCACGGCATAGCGACCCGGCTTGACGACCTGGATCTTCCAGGAAACCCAATCCGATGCCTTGTCCCAAAAACCGATGTTCGGCTGGCCGCCGTGGTCCTCCGTCTTGACCCCGTCGCCGTGCATCTCCGCATCATCGGGCGACAGGCTATAATTGCCGCGGGAGTCGGACTGGATGATGGCGGCCTGGGTTGGAAGGGCCACCGGTTTGAGGTTCTTCCCGGCAATGCGCAGACAACACGCCAGCTCGCTGGTCTTTTCGGCGGGGAGGGTGACGGCGAGGCCGTCGGTCGTTTGGGCGAACTCGATTTTGCCCTGCCCACCGAGCAACTCGACTTGAGTGATCTCGTTTTGGCTGCCGTCGGCGGTCTTGGCCAGGGACTTGATGAGCAGTTTGCCGTCCTCGGGCCAGCCCAGGGCGAAGGCATAGAGCATCTCACCTTTGGTGGTGAAGCGGATTTCCTTGGCGTTGTATTTGAAGTCTTCCTTGAACGCGCCGCCTTTAACCTTTACCGCACTTTCGCCATACACAAACCAGGGCCGGGTGCCGAAGATGGCCTCGCCGTGGATGGCGTTCCAGGCGGCTACTTGATGGAGCATGGTCTCGACTTCAGGATCCAGCGAGCCGTCAGGGCGCTGAACAATATTGAGCAGCAGGTTGCCGTTCTTGCTGACGTTGTCCACCAGCATGTGGATGACCCAGGTGACCGGCCGGAACTTCCAGTTGCGATCGTAAAACCAGTCGCCGATAGAGGTATCCGTCTGCCACGGATAGGGATCGATCTTCGGCATGATCCCGCGTTCGAGATCTTCAATCCAGCGGCCTTCGGATTTCTGCTTGCAGTTATAGATGACCTCGGGCGTGCCTCCATGGCGGGCGGCGTCGCTGTTGTAGAGATGGGCGATCAGGCTCAGGCCGACTTCGTTGCCGAAGGGCACCCCACCGTCCGAATAGAGCAGGTCGGGATGGTAGTTGTCGATCAGTTCCTTGATTTCGGAGAACCACTGCCGCTGCCACTTGGGGTTCTTGCTGTACCAACCGGTGTCGCCCGGTTCGGCGGGGAAGTGGTAGAGATCCTGGAATTCGGGATTCGCCCCGTCATAGGGCACCCCAGCCTTGGGGCCGGTCTTATCCGACCGATGGCTGCTTTGGAACCAGGTGAAACTGGCGCCAAGGTGCTCCGAAACGCCAAAGCGCAACCCATACTTGTGGGCCGCCTTCTGCCAGTCTCCCACTACGTCGCGCTTGGGTCCCATGTTCACCGCGTTCCAGCGATGGAGGGCCGAATTCCACAGGAAAAAGTTGTCGTGGTGCGTACCCATGCTGACAAAATACCTCGCGCCGGCCTGCTGGTACATCTGCATCAGTCGGTCGGGGTCCCATTTCTCGGCCTTCCACAGCGGGATGATGTCCTTATAGCCGAACTCCGATGGATGGCCGTAGTGGTTGGTGTGATAGGCGTAGTGCTTGTTGCCCGGCTCGTAAATGCCGCGGGCGTACCAGTCGCCATCCATCGGCACGGCTTGCGGACCCCAGTGCGCCCAGATACCGAATTTGGCATCGCGGAACCAATCGGGGCACGTGTAGTTGGTCAGGGATTCCATCGTGGGCTGGAACTTGCCTGGAGCGATGGCCAGGGGGCCGGAGCTTTCAGCCGTGGCCGGTTCGGCGCCCAGGCGACCCGCGAGCCAGAGGCTCGCGCCGAGGATACTTGCGATTTGTTTGGCAGTCATAGAGTTTTGGGAGATGAGGTTTTAGGTGGAAAGGGTGGTTAGAACCCGCGCAGGTCGGTGCTCGATCGTCGAGGCAGTCCGGGAGCGGGCAGCCGCTTGAGGACCAGGTATTCGAGGCCGTGCTGAGCGCAATATTCGCGTTTGCCGCCTTTGTCGCCGTCCTCGTTCACCGCGTAGATGTCCGGTCTGAGGCGTTGGATTTCCGGTTCCGCATCGAGCCAGCCGTGGCCGGTGGAAATGAGAGACTGGGTGACGTAGCGGATGGAGCCGGTCAGGTAGCGGCGCTCTCGCTCACAGAGCAACGGATGCCCCTCCCCCTTGAGCAGCCGGATGTTGGCGTCGTGTCCGACGATCACGTAGAGGTCGCCATAGGCGCTGACCTCCTCGAAGAACCGGATGTGCCCCGAGTGGAACCAGTCGTAGCAACCGGTCACAAAGACCTTCTTGCGGCCCGGCTGAGAGGGTAGGGCGGGAGGCTCGGGGAAACCGAGTAACCTCTGCGGATCCAGCAGATGGTAATCCACGTTGGCGTGGTGGCAGAAGGCCGCGCGTGCCGGATTGGCCGGGGAAGCGGTATCCGCCCAGATATCCGGTTTAAGCCCATCGAGATCGGGAAGTTCGGTGCCTTGAACCGGGGCGGGCGCCGGATGACCCGGCTCACGTACCGGATGGCGTTGAGGAAATAGAGCCGTTCGGCCAGCGGGAACTTGGGCGCCGCCCCGGTCATCTCCTGGACCGTCTCGTCGGTCCAGAGTTGGACGGTCAACTCGCCCAGGCGCGCGGCTTCCTCGAGGAACCGAAACTGCTGGGACCGGACATCATCGAAGGGGCCGGAGACGACGACTTGTTTCAAACGGGACTCCATCGTTCAGCCGGCTTGGATGCGGACGTTGATCTTGAGGGCGCCGGGGACTGGTTCGTCGGCCACGACGAACAGGTAGCCGCCGCCGCAGCCCGAATACATGGCGCCCGGGTAACGCCGCTGATAGGTCTTCAAAATGGCTTTAAGGTCCACCTTGAGCGCGGGATGTCGGACGGTATGGGGCAGGAGGGTCTCCCAACAAACCATGCAGTCGTTCATCGAAGCCCCGAGCTCATCGAGGTCTCGGCGGCCAATCGCGTCAAAACAGCGCCGCCCGGTGTCCCCCAGGCGCGCAATCCACTTGGGATCGAGGTGTTTCTCGCCGAGCGGATTGTAGCCCTCGGGCCGGGGTTCAATGGGCAACAGGTGTAGTACCCGGTCCAGCCAGCGGGCCGTCTGCCGGGTGTGGATCGACTCGATATGCGAGGGAAAGACCCCACCGTTAGCGGCGAAGTCGTAGTCCAACCGGCTGATGCCGGGATAGATCAACCCGATCATGTCCTGGGACCCGCTGGGCTCGGCCTTGCCCTGGTTTTCAGCCTCGTAGAGCTCGCGGACCAAGGCCTCGGGTGGGCGGTGCGGCAGGCGCCGACCCCAGAGCTTGACTGCGATGGCGCGGGTGCCGCTGGCGCATCCGGCACGGTCCATCACCCGAAAGGTCGGTGCCAGCGACACCACCACCATGGAACCGGGCGGCTTCGGGTTGAGGCGGGAGACAAAGGGTTGGTCAATCCAGCCCCCCGCCAGCGCCAGGCGGTTGGGAATGGCGCCGATGAGGCCGGTGATTGCCGAAGTCTGGTTGGTCTTCGCCATGCTGTTGCTATCGTTCGTTAACTCAGCCCGGAACTGGGCCGCCGACCCTCATTCCACCACACGCCGGCCTGCCTTGCGAGCAAAATACTGTTGTTCAATCCATTGGTAGGTGGCCCGCAGCCCGGTGTTCAACGACGTGTTGGGTTCCCACTTGAGCATCTTCTGGATGAAGGTGTTGTCGCTGTTCCGGCCCGCTACGCCCCGCGGGGCGTCCAACTCATACTCTCGCCGGAGTTTCACCCCGGCGATCTGCTCGACCTTGGTCACCAGGTCGTTGATCGACACCAACTCGCTCGAACCCAGATTGATGGGTGTCGCGATCAGCGCATCGCAGTGCATGATCCGGTCGATGCCCTTCACGCAGTCATCGATATACATGAAGCTTCGGGTTTGGGTGCCGTCGCCCCAGATCGGGATCTGGCCACTCTTGGTATCGATGGCTTCGATCACCTTGCGGCAGATCGCCGCCGGGGCCTTTTCCCGGCCCCCATCCCAGGTCCCGTGCGGGCCATAGACGTTGTGAAACCGGGACGATGGCCGTCTTGAGGCCGCGCTCCGCCCAATATTCCTGGCAAAACATCTCGCTGAGGAGTTTCTCCCAGCCGTAGCCGCGCTCCGCCATGGCCGGGTAAGCGTCCGTCTCTTTTAGGGCCGTGACTTTGGGGTCCTGCTGCAGCAGCGTGTTGTAGGCGCAGGCCGACGAGGAGAAAAAGTAGCGGCGCGCCCCGGCGCGCCACGCGGCTTCCACCATGTGGGTGTTGATCAGGATGGAGCGAAGGCAATCGACGCGGAACCGCTCGATGAAACCCATGCCGCCCATATCGGCCGCCAGGTTGTAAACCTCGACGGCCCCCTCACACACGCGCTGGCAGTTCGATTCGATGCTGCAATCCAGGCTGAGGCTCTCGACGCCGGGCACCTGAAGATACCACTCATAGAGCGGTTTCTTGTCCACCGCGCGAATGCGGGTGAAGCCCTGTTTCCGGAAGTGGCGCGCGAGGTTGCCGGCGATGAACCCGCCCGCCCCGGTGATGACGATCAAGTCGTCCAGCTTGAGTTTGGGGTCTTTTTCAACCCGCCGTTTGCTTTCGCTATTCATAGTCATGTTTGAGCCTGTGGGAAATTGGCTTCCCAAAACCATCGTGGTTCATCATAGTCCCATTGCCGCTGGCGAGAATGACGATCCTTGGCCAAAGCATGACGATTATTGACTTTTAATATGAATCCGCAATCGGTCGAACCATCCGCCACCGGAGCCGCTCCGGAGTTCTTTTCGCCCCAGGTGTCCGGGGCGCGGCGCTTCTACCTGGACCTGAATCCCCCGCCGGGCGCCGGCTTGGTGATTATCTGCGGCGGAGTGGAACAGACGGCTCCCGGCTACGCCATTCACCGAGCCACCTTCCCGTTCTTCTCCATCGAGTATGTAGTGCGGGGAACCGGCACCTTGAAACTGGGCCGGCGGGAGCACCGCTTGCAGCCCGGCTGCCTCTTCTCCTACGGCCCCGGGATCAGCCAGGACATTACCGCCGACCCCGGACAGTCGTTGGTAAAATACTTCGTGGATTTCTCGGGACGGCGGGCGCGGGCGTTGCTGACGGGTTGCCGCCTGGCGCCGGGCCGAGTCGCGCAGATGTTCCCTCCGAACGGGTTGCAGGGGGTGTTCGAGGAGTTGATCCGGTGCGGGATCAATGCCACCCGCCACAGCCCGGAAATCTGCGCCAAACTCCTCGAATGCCTGGGCTTGGAGATCGTCGATTCCCACGCGCCGCTGGCGGGCGCCGAGCGGCTGGCCTTCACCACCTACTACCAGGCGCGAACCCACATCGAGACGCACTTCCGCCGACTCAAGACTCTCCACGAGATCAGCGCCGAACGCCGCGTCAATAACGCCTATCTCTGCCGGCTCTTTCGCCGCTACGACCATCAGAGCCCTTACCAGTTCCTGCTGCGCCTCAAGATGAACCTCGCCGCCGAGCGGCTCCAACAGCCGGGGGCCTTGGTCAAACAGGTCGCCGAGGAAATCGGCTTCGGCGACCCCTTCCATTTCTCGCGGGCCTTCAAGACGGTCTTCGGCCTGAGCCCGGACGCTTTTCGCAGGCGGCAGTAGCCGGTCTATTTCGTCGGCTCGATCTGGATGGCCTTGCCGCGGAAGGTCACCTCGCGTTTTTGGTAGAAGAGGGGAAACCCGGAGATCTTGCTCGTTGCGGCATGTTCGATGACCGCGTCCGCCTCCGGGCGCTGTTCCAGTGCCTTGTGATAGGCGCGCGCGGCCACCGGGTCCACAAACCAGCATCCACCCGCCCCGGGGTAGCTGGTCGAGAGCTCATCCTCGAAGAAGCGAATGCCCAGCACCTGCCACTTGTTCCCATCCACGATCTGCACCAGGCCCAGCGCATAGCTGTCCAGGCGGGATCGGCCTTCCACCGTGTCCAACACCTTCAGGTTCTTGGCCGGCAATTGGCTTTCGACGTTCAAATGACCAAACTTGACCACCGGTTTGTAATCGCCCGAGGCGCAGCCCGCCAGCAGCGCGGAGGTCAGCAACACGCCCGCTACGCGCGGCATCAATCTTACCAGGATTTGTTTCATATTCCTATTTATACGCCGAGAATGTCCAATGCCGGCCGCCGCGCGTCAATAGGAATCGGCCCCGCCCAAAGGGGGCCGGTGGACGGGACTACGCGGTGGTGAGCAAGGCCCGGGCGCGCCTCGCGCACCGCCTGGCTCGGCATGCTGCCCGGCCGGGGTTAAACCCGGAACTGATGGAGGCGGCGACGGCGAAGGAATGGGGACTGATGCCACGGGAGTGGCGGTAAGGAGCGGCTTCACAGAAGCCCACAGGGTTTAATGATTTCGAATTCGTCATAAGTGGACCAACCGCCTAGACCCCGGCTCGGGCACGTCTGGCCACTGGCGTACGAATGCGAACTGTGCCAATCGGGCGTTGCCTGCAACCGGCTTGTTGAGCTCCTTGGGCTTCACGCGCCGGACGTCCCTGGTCCGGGTGGCCAGTGAATAAGTCCGCCCGCGTTCCGAGGTGAGAATGAGGGTGTCGTCCCGCAACACCATGGACTTCAAATATTCGTAATGCATGCACTCGGTCCCAAACGGCGGAATATAGTGGTGCCGAAATATGGTCTCGGCCCAGGATTTACGATGAAGGGATGGCTGAATCCTTAGTGGATGCAGTGAGGCTGGACGTAACGTCGAAAGCGACGTTGACGGGGGGACCAATCGTTGACGAAGTTGAAGGCGTTGCAGGCGGCGCTGGACAACATCCATGCGCGGCTGGCCGGGCTGAGCACGGGGCCGGGACTCAAGCGCACGAAGGCGGAGATGCTCAAGGCGGGCTCGAAGGTGGAGACCATGCCGGTGTCCGAGGTGGCCAAGACGCTGGACATTGACCTGGAGAAATTCCGGAGGCATATTGCGGAGAGTCCTAAGTTCCGACACGAGTGCCGAAACAGGTTGTAAATAGGTCACGTTTCGGTTACCGCTTGTTCAACCTTCGGCCTGCTGACTGACACCACGGACGCGCGATGGTGGCGCGTTGAGCCCGAAACTCTTTGGGTCCCCGCGCCTCTGCGCCTTGGCGTCTTTGCGTTGAAGCTGAACCCGATATGATTCCAGAGAACGAAATCAGCAAGATCATCGTTGATGCTGCTATTGAGGTCCATCGGGAGCTGGGCGGGCCCGGGCTGGTCGAGGAGGTGTATGAGGAAGCGTTGGAGGAGGAGTTGCGGATCCGCGCCCTTCGGGTTGACCGGCAACTGCCGGTTCGCATCTGGAAGGGGCGATTCCGTCGCCCCCTTAAATAAACAGCACATATCCGTTAGGTTGATCACCCACTTATGCGACCATCCGACATTCACGTTTGGACGAAATTCAACATGGGCCAGCAGAGCAGTGCCGTGAATCCAGCGAGAGCCGAGTTGATACAGGCGCAACGCCTGTGCCAGGTGGATAGCTGGACGAGGCCGACCAACACGAGCACAACGAGGCAGGTGACATCTCCGGCAATAAGGAGCAGCTTGAGGTCGGTCTTGTCCCAATAGCGACCGGGCCAGCGGGCACCCGAATACAAAAAGAAGAAATAGGCTGTCACCCGGAACGCCTGGAATGGAAACAGCGCCGCTCGCAACCACCCCGCTCGATCCGTGGGAAATAAATGGAACATGGCAATTGGCTCATGAATCAGAAACACTGGCTCCGGTCATTCGTTGCGGACGTGAATCCGAGATCACTTTTGCACCTCGTAGGGGCAACCTCATGCCTTGCGTCGTCGAGGTGTCGCATCAAGGGCCAGTTAAACGATAAAACCGCCGAGCGTTACTGCGTGGAAGGACTGTTTCCTGGCGCCCACTCCTGTCCGTCGGAACAGCGATGCTGTTGGTCCAACCGGTCGTTTTCAACTCCGCGGACTCCTGCAAGGTGTAACTACTCATCGCATCCGGCCAGGACACAACGCAGGTGTTGGTTGGGGTCAATACAAGCGCCAGGACCGGCGCACTGAAACTCACCTGCACCGTGTGGTTGGCCTGGACGTTGAAGACGGTAAACGCAGGCTGGTTGGTGAGGACGCTTTGCCCATCGAGCGACCAGACGACCACGTCATGGCCAACCGCGGGGGTTGCGGTGAAGGACTGGTTGTCGCCATAGATCACGGCGACCGTGCCGGTGGGTGTGAGGCTCCCGCGACCATTGGCGCTGGCTTGTAAGGTGTAAGTGTCCGGCGCGAAACCGACCGCCAGCCAGCTTTCGTTCGTCACATTTTGCAGGGTGTAGGCCAAACCCCCGCTCTGCACCACGCGATTGCCGCTGCCAACATCGAGGGTCCAGGCGGCGACATGGTAATGCGCGTCCGGCGTCGCGGTGAACACCACCGAATCCCCCCATCCAACCAAAAGTGGTGAATTGCTGTCGTTCGGGTCGATTCGCCCATGACTATCCGCGCTCGTATGTACGGAGTTGGTAACGCGTGAGAAGGCCACGTAAATGCTCACATCCAGGTCACCGAAAGCAAAATGCTGCTGGTTGACCGTCCACCCTGCCGGAGCGCCATCGACATACCAGTCACTGACCTCGTAGCCTCGATTTGGAGTTGCCCTAACATCCATTTCCGAATTCGCTGGCACGCCTAAAACGCCCTTTGGAGAGATGTCCCCTCCAGAACTACAGCCGACGGTGACGGTGATTGCTGCCAGGTCGATCGGCAGCCACAGAACTCCCATTCCAAGCATCACCACCAGCATCCCGCCACGACACCTCCCGTGGATCCATGGTGTCTTAAAAGCGGACCGGCCCAGGAAAAGTCGAACTGGCCTGCAGAACGGCGGCGCGGATTGGGGAGGACGTGAGTGGTTCATAGTGTTGCTTCTTCGCGTTGGGGGGGGGCGGCTGCCATTCTCAGTGCTTGCACGATGCGGTCATTTGTAGCAATACCGTGGCTGGGGGGCAAGGCTGTTCTCGCCCCCCTTTGCGGCGGAACCGGTCGTGCCAAAACTCGCCCTCCCCAGGCATATCCAACCCGCCAAGTCCCCGCCCGATCAAGCCTAATAAAGCCTAATAGAGGCTGGTAAATATAAAAATAAATAAAATCCCATAAAGCGCCTTCAAACATCCCTCCCTCAACCGGCCGCCACCCACTCAACTTCACCAAACTGCACCGATGTTATATCAGATTTGCCATCACCGCCGCCTTTCGGTACCGTCCCGGGCAGAAATCACTCCTGTGCAAACAGATTCGACTCAAAACGAAGCGGTGCGGTTGGAGGGTCTCTCCAATCGCGAGTTCCTCGAACGATTCGCCGCGCCGGGGCGCATCGGCCTCTGCGGCGGCCGGACACTGATTGACAAAGCCATCTGTCGGGCCGAGCGACACCTCGATCCCGGCAAGCAATGGAGCGTTTGGTCCCATGCCTTCCTCTTCGAAGGGGTGCGGGCGGACGGGCGTCACTGGGTCATCGAATCCGATCTCCAAATCCACCGCAAACACATCCAGCTTGGCGTCCAGGAGAACCGGATGGAAAAGTACTTCGACGAGAACCTTTATACCAGTCTGGCCGTGCTGGATTTTGGCCTGTCGGAGCCCCAGGTCGCCGGTTTGGTCGCCGAGGCACTGGAGTTGGTCGCGAACCACGAGCGGTACTCGCTGCGCGAACTCATCGGCACGCTGCTGGCCCTGAAGAATCCCGGCCTCCGCGCCCGGCAGAATCTGCTGGCCCGCGGAAGTTCGCTGTTTTGTTCCGCCTTCGTGCAGCACCTCTTTCGCAAGTCGGGGCTGGACTTGGTTCCTGGCGTGGATCTCAAGAATACGACTCCCGAGGACCTGGCACGAACCGCGGTGCCGCACCGTTGCTGGTCGTCGCAACGGGAACCGGCCGCGCACGGCCTGACGAAAATCAAAGCCCGTCTTCGCGGCCGCGTGGCCGCCCGACTCCGCCGGCGGCCCCGAACCGATCCGGAAAAGGACGGCCGCCCCGCATGAGCGGGCGGTTTCCCATCGTGGGGTTTCCGCGAGGCGGTGCTCCGCCGGCGGCGCACCGGGGCTGGTCTGGCCCAGATAAAGCGGTGTCACGCTCGGTGAGTTGCCGCCGACCACCGGTGCCCGGCTCGCCGGGAAGAGCCTTCACGGACCGTGATCAAGCAGAACGAGAGCCGCTGGTTTTTTTCAGATGATACGTTGACATCCCCAGCAAAACTTCTTAAAACTGGAACAGGCTCGCAAACGAAATAAATATGCAAAGTGTCGCACTGGGTTTCCTCGACTACGCCATTTTGGCGATCTACGTGATCTTCGTTATCGGCATCGGCTTCACGCTGAGGCGATACATGAAAAGCTCGTCGGACTTTCTGACCTCGGGTCGTTCCATCCCTGCCTGGGTCACCGGCCTGGCCTTCATCTCGGCGAACCTGGGCGCGCTCGAACTCGTCGGGATGGCGGCCAGCGGCGCCAAGTACGGTATCGCCACCAGCCATTTCTACTGGGTGGGCGCCATACCCGCAATGATCTTCCTGGCGGTCTTCATGATGCCCTTTTACTACGGATCGAAGGCCCGTTCGGTCCCGGAGTACTTGAAGATGCGGTTCGATGAACGGGTCCGCGCCCTCAACTCGATCGCGTTCGCGGTGATGACGGTGTTTGCCTCCGGCATTTCCATGAATGCGCTGGCCAAGCTCCTCAACCAGCTCCTGGGCTGGAATTACCACGCCGCCCTGTGGATTTGCTCCGCCGTCGTGCTGCTTTATGTCCTTAAAGGCGGGCTCACCTCCGCGATTTACACCGAGGTCCTCCAGTTCTTCATGATCGTCCTCGGTTTCGCGCCGGTCGTTTATCTCGGACTGCAGGACGTCGGTGGTTGGGATGCCATGACGCACGCGTTGAAAGGCGTATCGGTGGATCCCTCGGCCTTGCACCTCAAGGAGGCCGGCACCCATTACGCCGCAAACGCTTGGACCAGTGCCTGGCAGCCGCTCCTTGCCGGCCCCAAGAACAACCCCATGGGGGTGGACCTGTTCGCCATGGTGTTCGGGCTCGGCTTCGTGCTCTCGTTCGGCTACTGGTGTACCAACTTCCTGGTGGTTCAGCGCGCCATGGCGGCCCGGAACATGGGCGCGGCCCGCCGCACGCCCCTGATCGCCGCCGTTCCCAAGATGCTCTTTCCCGCCCTGGTGATTGTACCCGGCATGTTGGCCGTCGCCTTAACCTCTATGTCCGGCAAGGGATACCGCATCCCGCCGCCGGCGTTGGAGACGAGCGCGATCGAGGCGGCCGTGGCGGCCGTCAAAGCCTCGCCGCAACCGGCTTTGGCTCAGGTGGTGGACTCCATCAGCGCCGCCCAAAACGGGCTGGATGCCAAGACCGGCAAGCCCAAGAAACTGGTTGGCTTCGACCAGGCTAAGCTGTCGGCGGTCCTGGCTACGTACGCCGCCAAACCCATCGGCAAGTCCGATGCCGAGGGGGATAAAGCAGTCCGGTCCGAGTTTGTGGGCGCGCTGAGCAACGCCGTCACCGACTACGATTACGACGGGGTCATCTTCTCGCTGGTGAAGCGCTATTGCCCCACGGGCATGCTGGGCCTGGCCCTGACGGCTTTGCTGGCCTCGTTCATGTCCGGCATGGCGGGGAATGTCACCGCCTTCAACACCGTCTGGACCTACGACCTTTATCAAGCCTACATTGCCAAGAACAAGAGCGACCAGCACTACTTCTGGATGGGACAGGCCATCACGGTAGTGGGTATTCTGTTGAGCATCGCCTGCGCCTATTTTGCCCGGAACTACAACAACGCGATGGACATTATTCAACTCGTGTTCGGCTTCGTCAACGCGCCCTTGTTCGCCACCTTCCTGCTGGGCATGTTTTGGGCGCGTTGCACGGGAACCGGGGCCTTCATCGGCTTGTTCGGAGGGATCGGGAGTTCTGCCATATTCCATTCCCTGACGATTGCGGCCGGCAACTCGCCGGGCGTCAAAGGCGGCTATATCAGCGTGGTCAGCACCTTCCCGAGCGAGATGGCTCAGAACTTCTGGCTGGCCACCTTCGCCTTCCTGATCTGCCTGGGCTTGACCCTGGTGATCTCCCTCGTCACCGCGAGGACCAAGAGCGATGCGGAGCTGACCGGCCTCGTTTATTCGCTGACTCCCAAACTCAAGGATGCGCATGAGGCCTGGTACCTGCGGCCCGCAGTTGTTGGTATCATCCTGTTGGTGTGCTGCGTCATTCTCAACTTCATATTCTGGTGAACCAAAGAAGCTATTATGGGTCTTGATATTCGCTGGCCAATCGGCCTCATGTTCTCCCTCATCGGCGTGCTGCTGGTGGGGTATGGTCTAATCACCTCCTCCGACGCTGAGATGTACAAGCGGTCGTTGGAGATCAACGTCAACTTGCGGTGGGGCCTCGTCCTGCTCGTGTTTGGCGCCACCATGCTGACTTTGGCTTGGCGCGGCAGCAAGCAGGACGCGGCGGAAGCCAAGAAGAAAGTCTAGCCGCCACCGCTACCAGCCGTCTCGCTCGCGATCCAGGCGGCCGCCACCGCGCCTAAGAAACCCCGTTTAGATGCTATGAAAGCGACCACGACGACCTCGAGTTTTGGCCGGTTGCCGGACGGCACACCGATCGAGCTTTACACGCTTCAGAATGGCGACGGTTTGGTCGCCAAGATTACCAATTACGGCACGATCATCACGGAGTTGCACGTGCCCGATCGCTTGGGCCGACTCGGGGACGTGGTGCTCGGCTTCAGCAGCCTGGAACGTTACTTGCAGGGACACCCCTATTTCGGTTGCACCGTGGGTCGGGTGGCCAACCGGATCGCCAAGGGCCGGTTTACTTTGGACGGGAAGGTCTATCCTCTCGCGGTCAACAACGGCCCCAACCACTTGCATGGCGGAATCCGAGGATTCGACAAGGTGGCTTGGACAGCCGAACCTCTCGACGGGGCGGCGGTGAGGTTTTCCTACACCAGCCCTGACGGCGAGGAGGGCTATCCTGGCACGCTCCAGGTTGAAGTTACGATGGCCCTGACGGAGGCCAACGAGTTGAGCATTGATTACACTGCCACCACTAACCAGCCGACGCCCATCAATCTGACCAATCACTCCTATTTCAACCTGGCCGGCGCCGGGGACATCCTGGGCCACGAATTGACCATCGCCGCGGGCCATTATACCCCACCGGATGCCGATTCGATTCCCACCGGCCAGATCAAGCCCGTCAAAGGCACTCCCTTCGATTTCACCAGCCCGAAGCCCATCGGCGCTCGTTTTTTCCAGATCGAGAGTCGTCCGGTGGGTTACGATCACAATTATGTCTTGGATAGCGGCGGCAAAGAGTTGGCGATGGCGGCCCGGGTTTTCGAACCGGGCAGCGGCCGAGTGATGGAGGTGTATACCACCGAACCTGGGGTCCAGCTTTATACCGCCAACTACTTTGATGGGACGCTTACGGGGAAGAACGGCATCATATATAAACGGCATTCCGCCTTTTGCTTGGAAACCCAGCATTATCCGGACTCGGTCAACCAGGCCCAATTCCCCTCCACCATCCTGCGTCCCGGCCAGACCTATCGCCAGACGACCACCCACCGCTTTTCTGTGAAATAGGCGGCTCCGGGCGGTCGGGCCTGCACCCGCCGCCGACTGACCGACCACTCCTACCATCTAACACCCCATACCTCCTATGAGTCTCAAAGAACTTGCCGCGGACGTCTCAGCGCAATTCCAACAGGCCTACGGTCAACCACCGCGCTGGATCACGGCCGCCCCCGGACGCGTGAACGTGATCGGCGAACACACCGATTACAACGATGGATTCGTCCTCCCGATGGCCATTGAGCGCTACACCCTCATCGCCGCGGCCCCCGCGGTCAAGGGTTCGCAGACCATTCGGCTGCGTTCGGCCGCCGGAAGCATCGAGGCGGTCATCGATCTAGGCCAACCCTTGAAACCCGCCCCGAAAGGCACCTGGTACAATTACCCGCTCGGGGTGATCGCAGGTTTCTTGGCGCGCGGATTGAACCCCGGTGGTTTCGACGCGTTTATTTACTCCACCGTGCCCTTGGGTGGGGGATTATCCAGCAGCGCCGCCCTCGAGGTCGCTACCGCCACCCTGTTGGAAACCATCACCGGTACGACGCTCGACCCGGTCGAAAAAGCCTTGGTCTGCCAAAAAGCCGAACATGACTACGCGGGCATGCCCTGCGGCATCATGGATCAGTTCATTTCCGTCCTGGGTCGCGAGAATCACCTGCTCTTGCTCGATTGCCGCTCCCGGAAGCCTGAGCTCGTGCCGATGATGGACCCGGCTATGGCGCTGCTCATCACGAACACCAACGTGAAACACGAATTGACCGGCGGCGAATACGCCAAACGCCGGGCACAATGCGAACAGGCGGCAAGAATTCTGGGCGTCGCCTCACTCCGAGATGCGACGGCCGGCCAGTTGGAACAAGCCAAAGGCAAGATGGACGAGGTGGTTTATCGCCGCGCCCGGCATGTTATTAGCGAGATCGAGCGGACTGCCCACGCGGCCGAGGGCGTCCGCGCCTCGAACTGGGCGACGGTGGGTCAACTCATGTACGCCAGTCATGCTTCGCTCCGGGGCGATTACGAAGTCAGTTGCTCGGAATTGGATGCGGTGGTCGAGATTGCCCAGTCCATTGGTCCCCAGGGTGGCGTGCTCGGTTGCCGCATGACCGGCGGCGGCTTCGGTGGTTGCACCGTAGCCCTCGTCCGCGCCGATGCTGTCGACGCCATCTCCGCTCAGATTGCCGCCCAGTATGAGCAGCGCACGCATATCAAACCGACCCTCTTTGTTTCCCGTCCCGCTGCCGGGGCCACGGTGATCAAGGGTTAACTGCTGCACCCCAGCCCTTGCTCTAAAGGGCAGGAGACGCCACACCTTGGCTTTGGCATTCCCTGCGGTTCAGACCTCGCAGAGGCGCATCATCTTGTCCAGGGTTTCCAGCGGCTCCTTGGTGGGTGAATACTCGTGGGCGAGGTAGCCCTGGTACCCCGCGTCGGCGATGGCCTTGCAAATCCCGGCTGTAGTTCATTTCCTGCGTGTCGTCGAACTCATGGCGCCCGGGATTGCCCGCCGTGTGGAAGTGCCCCAGGTACTGGAAGTTCTGTTTAATAGTGCGGATGATGTCCCCCTCCATGATCTGCATGTGATAGATGTCGTAGAGGAGTTTGACTCGGGGCGAATTCACCCGCTTGCAGAGTTCGACGCCCCAGGTGGTGTGATCGCACATGTACCCCGGGTGGTTCACCTTGCTGTTCAGCAACTCGGTGCAGAGCGTCACGCCTTTGTCTTCTGCCAAGGATTTGATCTGGTTCAAGAAGATCACGCTGTTATCCAGACCCTGCTCGTCGGTGAGTCCCTCGCGTCCGCCCGAGAGCACGATCACGTTGGGGGCTCCGGCCGCCGCCGCCGCCAGGATCGCCTCGCGCATTTTACGGTCGATTTCCGCGTGGTTCTTCTTGTCGTTGATGCCGTCTTTGATGCCGGACCCGCCGGGCACCATCGTCGGCACCAGTCCGTGCGCTTTGAGAATAGGAAAGTCCTTGGGGCCCACCAGGTCGATCCCGGTCGCCCCCAGGCGCGCCGCTTCCGCGCATTTGCCGTCCAGATCCAGTTTCAGACCGCTGAAAACCGACAGGCACAGAGATTGTTTTAGTCGGCCCGTCCGCGGCGCCGCTTGCGTCGTTTGGGGGCTGCCACCGAGGATGGAAAAGGCGGCCACGCCGCCGATCGCGCCGAGAAAATCACGACGTCGAAGAGGAGAAGAAGAAGGAGTGCTTTTCATAGGAGGAATATAGCGGGCCCGCGGCCTTGTTCAAGCTTCCTGATCGGGACGATCATCCTCGGCTGCTCCTAAGACCCTTGAGAACAGCGACCCTGGCCGCCGGTGGGCCATGAGAGCTCGAGTTCGACCGATCCCACGATCTGAACCTTTGAGATCATCGCGTCCGCCTTGCCACCGCCTCGTAGGTCCGCCGCCCGCGGTCAATACCCCGTGGTTGCCCGCCGCATGATAAGGTAGCTGGGGCTTTCGCTGACGAGGAGGCTGATGGCCGCAGGGCCGGCCTGTTTCCAGCTCAACTGAGGGGCCTCCGCCTCGGTGGTGGCCATACCGACGACCTGCGCCGGCAGGCTGGGCAAACCCCGGAGCCTCGTCGGGATCTGGCGGGGTGAGTAACGCGCTTTGTCATTGGTGCGAGCTCCGGTGGGGGACCACGCAACCCAGATGATGCGGTCGGGAGTCGCTCCGGATGCGAATTCCATGACGGACACTTCGGGCGGGCTCGTCTCAACGACGCGTTTGAAACGGTAATCCCCAAGCAGTTCATACAATTGCCTGACCGCCCAGAACGACATCTTCGGGACGAACCTGCGCGTCAAGCCCGCGCAGCCATGCACACTCGGAGTATCGTCGTCATTGTAGAAATACAGGTAGGCGCGTTGGACGTCACGCTGTGCGAACACGAGGAAGGAACGGACCAGATTCTGCGCCTGCTGCAGGTCGCTGGCACCCTGCCAATCGAGCTTGAGGGACCAGTCGCGGCGGCGCTGCATCGCTTCTGGTGTACAGGCATCGTAGCCGAACTCGGTAATCCAGATCTCCTTATCCGGCGCCTTCGCATCGCGCCAGGCAATGGCTTGATCCACCGTCCGCAGGTAGGCGATGGCAGGGTCTTCCGGAAAACTGCGGTTCCACGGGCTCTCGGAGGAGTTCTTGCGCTCGACGGAAGCGTAGGTGTGGAGGTTGATGACGTCGTAAAGTGGCAGGATGTCCGGCTCGGCGTAGAGGTCACGCAGATCCTGCGAGTAGTCGTCTCCTGGGCTCGCTTGAACGGCGGGCGTCAGGATCTTGATGCGGCGGTCGCCTTCTCGGATCCCCAGGGCCATTGGTTTGAACACGGCCTTGAAGACGGATCGATCGAATTTGGAGCCCGGTTCGTTGCCAATTTCAATCGAGGTGCAGAGCTGACCCTGCCCGGAAGGTCCGAAGCCGACGGCTAGAGCCTTCCCATAGTCGTGGCACCATCCCTCCTTGCCATTCCAGACCCGCTGATAATCGCCCGTGTCGGCCTGAAAACCGCTGAACTGGATGCAGATATCGGTCTCGAACCCGGCCTTCTGCCAGCGGCCGTAGACATCGTTTTTCCAGTTCACCTGGTTGACGCAGATCGGGAGCGTGATCGGATCCCCGGGCCTCCTCACGTCCCAGTTCAAGTTGTGGTAATTCCGGGCCAGACGGCTCACCTGCCGATATAATTCCGGCTTGAAGGTGAAATGCCCATTGATCCCTATGAAATCCCTGAACAGGGGTTGGTTGGGTTTCGCCGTGGCTGTGGTTCCCGGTCCCCCTTCGTTCCTGGTGCTGGCACCTGCCTTCGCCCCTGCGCCAAAGGCGCAGATCCCACCGAGGAGAGCGAGCATCTTCCAGCGGAACCGGATTCTCGGGGCAGGTCGTTGAGGGCGCCCAGGCTGCTTAATCATGCCGCAAAGTGTTGCGAAATCAGCGACCGCGCACAAGTGTTCGTGATGCCCGCTTGCCTCCAGTTTCCCGGGCCTCCCAAGCCGGACGGCCGGAGTGCCGATTGGCTGGCACACACCCCTCCCGCGCGCGCACCAGATCGAGTCGCTTTCTCGCTTGCGGAGCCCGTGCGCTTGCTCCAACTTCAGGCACCATGCGTAATGTTCATACTATCCCGGTGATGGCCGCCATGCTCCTGGCTGCGGTGTCGTGGGTTGCGGCCGCGGATTCAAACCTGGGCGCGCCGGGTTCGCCGGCGGAATCCCTGGAGCCCTTTCTGGCCCAAGCGGGGACCAACCGCAGCGAGCTCGAGCGGGCCTTGCGAGAGGCCCCTACCGCGCGACGCGACGGGATTCGATTCCTGATCGAGAACATGCCCGCCTCGGACCTCAGGAGCCTCTCGGCCGAGTTCCTGCTGGAGAACGCGAACTTGGCCTTTGACGCCTGGGAGGCGGCCGCTTGGCATGACCGCATTTCCAAGGACCTATTTCTCAACGACGTCCTGCCGTACGCGAGCCTGACCGAGGAGCGTGAGCCGTGGCGGAAGGGTTTGCGCGAAAAGTGCGCCACGCTCGTCGCCGGTTGCAAAACTCCGGGTGAAGCGGCGCAGCGGCTCAACGAGAAGATCTATCCCTTGTTCAAGGTCCGTTACTCGACCGGACGGAAACGCCCCGATCAAAGCCCACGGGAGACGATGGGCAGCGGCATCGCGACCTGTACGGGGCTCTCGATTCTGCTGGTGGATGCCTGTCGGGCCGTGGGCGTGCCGGCCCGGATCGCGGGCACTCCGATGTGGACGAACATGCGTGGCAATCACACCTGGGTCGAGGTCTGGGACGACGGCTGGCATTTTGTCGGCGCGGCTGAGCCCGACCCCAAAGGCCTGGATCGAGGCTGGTTCGTCCACGACGCCGCCGAGGCGCAGGCCCAGGTGCCCGAACATGCGATCTATGCCACCAGCTTTCGCCGTTCCGAGGTTTATTTCCCATTGGTTTGGGCGCCAGAAGTCAAGTCGGTCGGCGCCGTCAATGTGACCGATCGCTACACGGCCAAAGTCACGCCGGTGGCGGCCGACCATGTCCGGTTGTTGGTCAAGGTGCTGGACCGGCCCGGCGGCAAACGGGCCGAAGCGGACTTAACCGTCACGGATTTGGGGAATTCGTCGGCAGTGCAGAAGGCGAAAAGCCGAGGTGAAACCGCAGACCTCAACGACTTCGCCGCTTTCGAGGTGGTGCCAGGGGGGAACTACCGCATTTCGGCCACCCAGGGTCAGCAAACCGCCCGCCGCGAGGTGCGGGTTTCGACTAACGGCCAGGAGGTGATCACCCTCACCCTCGCCGAGTCCTCAGTAGCGCTCTTGCCCAAGCTGCCATCCTATAGGCCCCAGCCAGTGGAAAAGCGGCTTTCGGCCAAAGACGCCGAGGCGCTCAAACGGGCTCTCCTGGGCTATTTTGCCGCGGGTGATGAAGCGCAGGCCAAGTGGAAATTCGCTTCCCGGCTGGAGAAACTGTTGCGATCCAACGAGCCGGCGGTGCGCCAGGCAGCTTGGGAAGCCTATCGCTCGGCTCCCATCCACACGCAAGACCAGGCCGATTTCGATGGGAAACGGGTGAATTTCGGCAAGTATCAAAGCCCGTACACCGTGAAGGCGGTGGGGAGCCGTCCGACTAACGGGTGGGCGCTGTTTATCGCGATGCACGGTGGCGGCAACGCCCCCAAGGAACTCAACGACAGCCAGTGGCGGCAGATGCAAGGCTATTATCGCGAGCATCCGGAGGCCGGCGGGTATCTCTACGTGGCCCTCCGGGCACCCAACGATACCTGGAATGGATTCTATGACGATTACGTCTATCCCCTCATCGACAACCTGATCCGTCAGTTCCGGCTCTTTGGAGACATCGACCCAAACAAGGTGTTCATCATGGGTTACTCGCACGGCGGCTACGGGGCCTTTGCCATCGGCCCGAAGATCCCCGATCACTTCGCCGCCGTCCACGCCAGCGCGGCCGCTCCCACGGACGGCGAGACCACCGCCAAAACACTGCGTAACACCCAGTTCACGGTCATGGTGGGGGAACTCGACACGGCGTATGGCCGCTATGAACGCGATCTCCGGTTCAAGGCGGAGGTCGAGAAATTGCGCGGGAACCGCGATGATGTTTATCCGGTCTCGGTGACCGTGATCGCCGGCAACGGCCATACGGGCCTGCCGGACCGGGACAAAATCAAAGAGATGTATCCGGCGGTTCGAAATCCCGTCCCGCGCGAACTCACCTGGGTGATGACCGACAGCGTGGTGACGGATTTCTTTTGGCTGCAAGTGCCGCACCCAGCTAAGCAGCAGGAGATCCTTGCCAGTTGCCGCGACAATCGGTTTGTTTTCACCGCCAACAGCGGCGTGACGGAGGCGACGGTCTGGTTTGACACCCGGTTGATCGATTTCAGCCAGCCTGTGGACGTCGAGCTCAACGGTGCGACCAAGACCCTCAAATTCTCCCCGAGCCTCAAGACGATGTGCCGAGCCTTGCTGCGCCGCGGCGATCCGGAATTGGCTTTCAGTGCGAGTTTCACGGTTCGCAAGGACGAGTCTTCCGGGCGGTTAGTGGTCCGGCTTCCTTGAGCAGCGCCCTCCATGAAGAACTTCCTCGTTTTGGGCTTAGCCTTCGTGTTCGGCAGCACTGCCTTCGCGCAGAGCGGTGGCTGGGCCTTTCCTTGCCCGACCAATGACATTGCGCGCTACACGGCAGCGCGGGTGGCGGAGCCGATCCGCATCGATGGCAACCTTGACAAACCAGGTTGGCGGGCCGCCGAAAAATCCCCCCGTTTCAAGGACATCCTGACCGGTCGCCCGGCGATTCACGACACGCGCGCGATGGTGCTCTGGGACGAGCAGAACTTGTATGTGGCGTACCGGGTCGAGGAACCGTTCGTTCATGCTCGCTTTACGAATCACAACGACTTCATCTATCAAGACAATGACGTCGAGCTGTTCATCGCCGGCCCCGATGCCTACTACGAGTTCGAGATCAACGCTTACAACACCTGTTACGAGGTGTTTTTCGTCTGGGAGGAGGCCTACGAGCGGGCTGGGTTTTCCCAAGCGCCGGAGTTCGCCCGTGCTCAGTTGAGGCCGTTCAATGGGGTTGACTTCACCACTCATCCGCGCGGAAAGCGGTTGGGCAACTTCAACTGGACTTTTCCCGGTCTGCAAAAGGCCGTGCGGATCGACGGTACCGTCAACAACGACACCGATCGCGACCGGGGTTGGTCGGTCGAGTTGGCCCTGCCGTGGCAAGGCATGAAGTGGCTCGCTACCGATGGCCGCTCGCTCCCGCCGAAAAACGGCGACGTCTGGCGTCTGGACTTCTCACGCTTCAACACCTACAAAGAAGCGCCCCCGGCCAAGGACTCGGGCGGCTGGTTCTGGACCCGCCACGGGGTCTGGGATTCGCATATCCCCGAGTGCTTTGTCTTTGTCACCTTCTCTACCAACTTGGCGGCTCAGGCGGTGCGCTAGCGGTTGTGCCTCTGGCTTGGCGCGGCGACCCGGCCGCTATAGCGCTGCTGTTCCTCGGGAAAACGGGCTGGCATCCACCCCCTGGTTAGCGTAGTCTAACACGCTGAGCCATGGTTGATCATGCACAGTTAAGCGTTGGTCCGAATTTATGTATGTAGTGATGATAGCATCGGAGTGCGCCCCCGCGGCGAAAGTGGGGGGGTTGGGGGATGTCGTGCATGGGCTGTCCAAGGAGTTGGCGATTCGAGGTAACTCGGTCGAGATCCTCCTGCCGAAGTACGACTGTATGCGCTACGATCGGATCTGGGGGTTGACCAAAACCTATAGCGATTTGTGGGTGCCCTACCACAACCAGTGGATTCACTGTGATGTCTATTTCGGTTTCATGGACGGTCTGCGGTGTTTCTTCATCGAGCCGCATTCGGCGCATCGCTTTTTCGACCGGCGTCTGTTTTACGGGAGCCACGATGACGGGGAGCGGTTTGCGTTTTTCACGCGGGCGGCGCTGGAGTTCATGCTCAAGTCCAACAAGCATCCCGAGATCATTCACTGCCACGACTGGCAGGCGGCCCTGACACCCGTGCTATTGTACGAGGTTTACCAGGCGCTGGGGATGACGCATCCGCGGGTTTGTTTTACGCTCCACAACCTCGGGCACCAAGGACTCACGGGCGAGCACATCCTCAGGCAGGTCGGGTTGAACCCGGCCGTGGTGATGACTCCGGAACGATTGCTCGACGATCACCGCCGGGGGACGGTGAACCTGATGAAAGGTGGGATTGTCTATTCCAACTTCACCACGACGGTCTCGCCCACCTATGCAAACGAGGTTAGGAACACGCACCTGGGGATGGGGCTCCAACGCATCCTGGGGGTGCATCAACGGAAGTTCGGCGGGGTGATCAACGGGATCGATTACGGGGTGTGGAACCCGGAAGTGGATCCGCATATCGCCAAGCGCTATGCCCTCAATTCCCTGGCCGACAAGTATGAGAATAAGCGGGCGCTGCGCGAGCGGCTCTGGTTGCGGCACGAGTTCAAACCGATCATCGCCTTTGTCGGCCGGTTGGACCACCAAAAAGGGGTCCAGTTGATTTTCGAAGCGATCCCGTATTGTCTCAACAGCGGGTGCCAGTTTGTGCTGCTCGGATCGAGTCCGCACGGGAACGTGCAAGAGGCCTTCTGGCGGCTCAAGCACCGGTATAATGACGATCCGGACTGCCACCTGGAGATCGGTTATAACGAGGAACTTTCGCACCTGATCTACGCCGGGGCGGACCTGGTGCTGGTGCCCAGCGAGTATGAGCCCTGCGGGTTGACGCAGCTCATCGGCCTCAAATACGGCACCATTCCGGTGGTTCGGAACACCGGCGGCCTGGCCGACACGGTGTTCGACGCGAATCACGCGCCGAAACCCTACCACGAGCGGAATGGCTATGTCTTCAACGATTACAATTGGCCGGGGTTGGAATCAGCCCTGCGTCGAGCGATCGGTCTGTGGTTTTTCCATCCGCAATACTTTCGCGAATTGATGGTTAACGCCATGCGCTGCGACTACTCCTGGAACCACTCGGGGCAGGATTATTTGAACATTTATAATCTCATCCGTGAATAGCACCCGTTCGATCACCACGCGGAGCGGTTTTGACTTGCGGGTTGAGACCACCTCCGCCGAGGGCGAAACCCAGGTCCTATTCCAGGCGCCGGCGGGCAGGGGTTGCCGGTTGCATTGGGGCCTTCGCTGCGGCCATCGCGAGGGTTGGGAATTGCCCCCACCGGCCGTATGGCCGCCGGGCACGACTGTCTTTGACGCCAGTGCCGTGCAGACACCCTTCGCGGCTCAAGACGGCCTGGCGCGGGTGGTGATCCATTTGGCGGCGCCGGCCGTCTATCGCTCGCTGGATTTCGTGCTGTTTTTCCCGGACCAGAAGCGTTGGGACAACAATGGGGGCCAGAATTACCGGGTGGAATTCAACCCGGTGGAAACGCTCCCGGTAGGGAGCGCGTCAAGCGCCCTCGCGGAGGAGATTATTCGGAGCGAGGGACACAATTCGTGGACGCTCATGCACCGTTTCAATCGGTGTTTCGATTTGCTGGATCAGGCGCGGGGGGACGTCGAGGGGATGGCGCTGCTGTTTGTCTGGCTGCGGTTTTCGGCCATTCGCCAGTTGACCTGGCAGCGCCGGTACAACACGCAGCCGCGGGAATTGGCTCACTCCCAAGATCGGCTGACACAAAAGTTCGCCGCGCTTTACCGGACGGATCGACCCTGCCGTCCGCTGTTGCGGTTCATGCTCACCACAGTTGGCCGTGGCGGCGAGGGACAGCGCATTCGCGACGAGATTCTCAACATCATGCACCGCCACCACGTCAAGGAGGTCAGTGGGCATTTTCTCGAGGAATGGCACCAAAAGTTGCACAACAATACCACCCCGGACGATGTGGTCATCTGTGCGGCGTATTTGGAGTTTCTCCGATCCAATGGGAACGCCGATCGGTTCTACCAGGTGCTGCGCGAGGGCGGGGTCAGCCGCGAGAGGTTGGAGCGTTTCGAGCGTCCGATCCGGAGCCAGCCCGATTTTGTCGGACATCTCAAGGATGGGCTGATCCATGATTTCGAGCACTTCCTGCGCATCCTGAAAGCGGCGCATTCCGGCACCGACTACGAGACGGCCTTCCAGGCGGCGCGAGGGCGGTTGGATGGGCATGAGCAGGGGTTGCTGAATTGGATCGCGGCGCATCGATACGACGGGGTCGGTGAGGTGGTGGGTCTGGCGGGAACCATCACCGAAGTCCGGCGGCGCCTCCGGGAGCGGTTGGAGGGTGCGGAAGGCCTGCGGGAGTTGTTGTATTTGGATCTGGCGCTGGAACAGGAGTTACGCGGAGCGGTGGAGCGCAACCTTCACTTGCAACTCTCGGGCGACCAACTCGGGGAACTGGTCGGGTTGGTGTTGGAAAACTTGGGGTTTTCGGGGAATGACGAGTCGCTGGCGGCCTGTGCGCGACACTGGAGCCGTCTCCAGGGCCAGACGCGCTTCAGCCCGGAATGGTCCTTGCACGCCAAATCCGTGGCGGATCGAATCGGTGGCGCGCTGGGCGAGTGGATGGACCGGCTCTGCCGGCTGCTCCAACCCAAGGCGGAATGTCTCGGACGCGGTTTCGGAGCCGAGCCTTGGAGTATCTTGTTGTTTAGTGAAGAGGTGGTGCGCGGGAGCAGTTTGGGATTCGCGCTTTCGATGTTGCTGGCCCAAATTGGGCCGTTGCTGAGAAAGAGGGCGAAGCTAGGCCCCTGGCAGGTCATCAGTCCCGGCCGGGGCTGCGGCCGGCTGGAGGTCGTCGAGTCGCTCGAATCCGTCCAGCGCCGAAGGTTCGCCGATCCCGTCGTGCTGGTCACGGACCGGGTCAAGGGGGATGAGGAGATACCGGAGGGCGTGGTGGCGGTGCTAACCTCGCGCGCCACGGATATTGTGTCGCACGTAGCAGTTCGCGCGCGGAACGCCCGGGTGTTATTTGCCGCCTGCGACGATCCTGCGGTGCTGGCGCAGTCGAAGGCGTTGAGCGGCCGATCCGTGCGAGTCGAGATCAACCCGGCCGGCGAAGTGCGGGTGGACGAGGACCGGACGAGTGGGTTAGACCTGACTCCGGGCCAACCCGCAGGCGGAAAGAAACGATCGCTGGCTAACCCTGGCTCCCCGCAGGGCCAACCTGTTTCCGACGGCGCTTACCCAGCGGGAAGCCGCCCGATGCTGGTACGGCGGCGCTTCACCCGGTATGCCCTTGACCTCACCGAATTCAAGGACACCTGGGTCGGAGGCAAATCGTACCATTTGGCCGAATTGCGCGGGCGCTTGCCTGAGGGGATCGCGATGCCCCCCTCGGCGGCCATCCCCTTCGGAGTCTTTGAGCGTGTGCTGGGGCTGCCACTGAACCGAGCCGCGAAGGTCCGTTATGATGAACTCCTGGGACAAGCGGAACCGGGGAGCGCCGAAACGCTGGCAACCTTGCGGGAGACGATCCTCTCACTGGCTGCGCCGGAGGAATTGAAGTCGGCGTTGCGCGAGGCCATGGCGCGCGCATACCTGGCCTGGCCGGAGAATTGGGAACGGTCCTGGGATTGCATCCGGCGGGTGTGGGCGTCAAAATGGAACGAGCGCGCCTTTCTCAGCCGACGGAGGCTGGGAATTCCCCACGACGACCTGCAGATGGCGGTGCTGATCCAGGAAGTGGCGGCGGCAGACTATGCGTTCGTGATCCATACGGTGAACCCGCTCAATGGGAACCGGGAGGAGTTGCTCGCGGAAGTGGTTCTGGGGTTGGGGGAGACGCTGGTGGGCAATTACCCCGGGCGGGCGTTGAGTTTTGTCAGCCCCAAGGCGGGCGGCCTGCCTAAGTTGCTGGCCTTCCCATCGAAGGGCGAGGCCTGGTACGGTAGCGGCTTAATCTTCCGATCCGATTCCAACGGTGAGGATTTGGCCGGGTTTGCCGGGGCGGGGCTTTACGACAGCGTGTTGTTCGACGAACCACGCCGGGTGGTGGTGGATTATTCGCAGCAGCCCTTGGTGTGGGACGAGGCCTTCCGGGGAAATCTGCTGGCAGGGATTGCCCGTTTGGGCCTGGAAGTCGAGCGCGCGTGTGGCTCGGCCCAGGATATTGAAGGGGCGGTGGTGCGGGGTAAATACGTGTTGGTGCAGACCCGGCCACAGGCCGGAGTGGGTACATCGCCAACGGATGCGTAATGGCCACCATGGAGCTCAGGTGACTCGAAGCGGCTTCAGTCAAATCCGCTTCGCCCTTCGCGTGCCATTGCCTTCCTTATCAACCCGGGGTGCGCTTGGCGCCGGTGCTCGTCGAGGTAGGCGAGGTGCATTCCGATGTTAGCTATTGGTAACCAGACCTCGTTCGCGGCGCTTTCGCCCGTGGAGCCGTTCGACTACGCGGTCGCCAGCGGGTTTGGGGCGTTCGAGTGGTTCCCGGATCGGCATGGCGCCTCCGGGTGGGACGAGGCGGACTTGGATGCCGCGCGGCGGCGGGGGATTCGGGCGGCCGCCGAGGCGCACGGTATCCGGATGTCGGTGCACGCGCGATTACAGGCGGAGGCATTCCAACCGGGCGCGGAAACCCTGTGGCGCAAGGACATCGAACTGGCTCAGGATCTGGGCGCGGAGTTGTTGAACATCCATTTGAGTCACGACCACGGCATGGGCGCCTTTATCGCCGCAATCACCCCGCTGCTGCATTGGACGGATGACGCGGGACTCGCGTTGAGTATCGAGAATACGCCCCACCATTCCCCGCAGGATTTTAATGGGTTATTCGCCGGGTTGCGCGCCCTGGCGGATGCGCCGGTGGGGCACGTCGGGATGTGCTTCGATCTCGGCCATGCGAACCTCTGCGCGAGCACGCGTAATGATTACCTCCGGTTCCTGGATCGGCTGGATCCCCAGGTGCCCATTCACCATCTGCATTTGCATGAAAATTGGGGTGACGCCGACACGCATCTGACTTTGTTTACCGGCCCGTCGGCTGGGGACGATGCGGGGATTCGGAGTGTCCTCAAACGCTTGCGACGGCGCGGGTTCTCCGGCCTGGTGATCCTGGAGCAATGGCCAACCCCGAGGGACTTGCTGCGTACCGCGCACGATCGGTTGGCGGCACTGTGGACCGGGCTGGAACCTGGTCCGGGGAAGGGGGGGGCGCCGAAGGAAACGAAGGGAACGAAGATGGCCGCCTCGGAGACAATGACCTCCGTTTCCAACCGGGCAAAGCTGGGGTTGGAAGCGGGGGGTGATCCCGGAGTTGGTGTTGGAGCGCACCCAGTTGGCCAAGCGGCGCCGGAACCTAACGACTTGATCGCGGAATTGGTTGAGGCCAACCGGCGTTGCCGAAGTTGGCGAGAGCAGCTCGAAGCGGTGCGGTTATTGCTGACGCGCAAGGTGCCTCCGCTCACCCCCGGCCAATTAACGGACTTGGCGATCTACCTGCGTTTTTTGGGGACCGGTGAGATTCGTTGTGAGGAAGATGGNCGGCATTTTCGCCCGGCGCATCACGCCCGCATCGCCCGACAGATCCGCGAGCGTCTGGCCAGTCTGACTACTCCCGAGACGGCGTTGATTGTTCGGCGGATCTACCCCTGGTTGCCTTCCTCAGCGCCGGCGTTTCAGCGGGCCGAGCCGTTGACGCGGATTCGCGACATTGCGCATCGCAACGACCTCCCAGCCGATCTGAAACGCGAGATTAAAGAGTCGCTCCAGAACAAACTGCATCGGTGTGCGGGTCCCGAAGACCTGGTGGTGGCGGAGGCCTTGCTGGCGCGATTGACCGCTCCGGGCGCCAGCTACACGCCCGATTTCGTAGAGCAGTTTCGGGTTTTTCACGGCGAACTGAAGGAGTTCTTCAACGCCCGGTCGCTCGACGACGAATTGCGGGCAATGCTGGAGACGGAACCGGGCGAAGCTGGACTGATTCGGCGGTTCCTGGACGAGAAGGCGGCGGGAGTAGCGGCCGTGGGAACCGGCCTTTTCCAGGCCCTGACGGACCTGCGGCGGTGGTTCCGGTTTCTGTTAGGTGGGGAGGCAGGCGGCGCCGAGGCGGGTCGGATGGATGCGCTCACCAGATGGGAAGAGCGGATGCTCGCCGACATTGGGCTCGAAGACTACGCCTTCGTCGTGTTGAGCGAGCACATCAATGCCTTTGAGGCCAACCCGGAGGTGGGCTGGCCGGAACTGGTGGAGATGTTGAGCCTGGCGTTCGAGAATGCAGTCTTGACCGGCGTCGAACCGGAGGAAGCAAAGGCCATTCGTTCGGAGTTGCAGGCATGGGGGGCCGAAGGACTATTGGGTCGCGATCCAGGGCTGCGGCTCAAGGCGACCGTCGAGCGCGGCCGCCGGATGGCGGAGAGCCATAGCGAGCGGGTGATCGCCCTCTTCGCCTCGCGGGCGGAAAAGCTGGGTCAGGCCTTGGGTGTGGCGGAGTACGCGGCCCGCGTCTTTGGGGAAGCCGAAGTGCGCGGGAACTTCCTGTTTCAGGTGTCGAGGCTCTGCACCTTGATGGGGCGTCGGCTCCGACTGGACCTCGGTCAGGGGGGATGGGACGTGCTTGTCAGTGGGCGGTGTAGCGGGTATGTGCGGGTGGTGGACGATTTGGCGGAACCGGGCCCTGCGCCCTTCGGCCCGGAGATCTGGTTGGTTCGGAGGGTGGCCGGCGATGAGGAGATTCCCCCCAGGGTGGTGGGGATGGTGTTGGGGCATGAATTGGCGCATTTGTCGCACTTGGCGGTGCGGGCGCGGCAGGCGGAGGTGGTGCTGGTGGCCTGCGAGGAAACTCAAGGGCTCATCCGGTTGGAGCAGACCTCGGCTCAATGGATCGAATTGACCGCGACTGCTGAAGGGGTGAGGTGGCAGACCACGATCGCCGGGCCTCCCGAGGAAACGGAAAGTACCCCGAAGCCGGTGCGCATCCCTAAGTCGCGGCTGGCGGCGCGGCCCGTCATCCTCCCGGTGTCTGAAGCGACGATGGAAAGGGCGGGGGGCAAGGCCGACGGGCTGAGGCGGTTGGCGCAGTTGTCACTCCAGCCGGGCGCCGGGTTTCAGACCGCGCCGGCGCTGGTTGTGCCCTTCGGAGTGATGGAAACCACCTTGAGTTCTGAGCCAGGCAGGGAGGCGGAGTATCTCCGCCTGCGAGGCGAACTGAACGGAGCGTTGGTGGGGCGCGGGCCCGCCGAGCCGATCGAGAACCTCGCCCTGCGGCTGAGTGCGTTGGTGGCGGAGCTTGAGGTTCCCACGGAGATTACCTCGGCGGTGGCCGCCAGATTTGGGGCAGCGGCGCGGTTGATGGTACGTTCCAGCGCCAACTGCGAGGATTTGGAGCGTCTCGCGGGGGCTGGGCTATATGATTCGGTGACCAATGTCACTGTGGCGGCCGTGGCCGAGGCGGTGAAAGCGGTTTGGGCGTCACTTTGGACGCGCCGGGCGGCGCTCAGTCGGATGCGGGCGGGGGTAGCCCATGAGGCGGTGCATATGGCAGTGGTGATCCAGGAAATGGTGGTGCCGCAGTTCTCCTTTGTGCTCCATACGACCAACCCGATCGACGGGAACCGAGAAGAGGTCTATGCGGAGATCGCGGTCGGTTTGGGCGAGACCTTGGTGGGAGGTGCGGCGCGCGGCAACCCTTGCCGTCTGCTCTGCCCAAAACACTCCGGTTTGGTGAAGACGCTGGCGTTCGCTAATTTCAGCTTGGCGCTCGAGCCCTGCTCCGCCGGGGTGGTCACACGGGTGGTGGATTACTCCCAGGTCCAGTTATCCCGTGACCGCGGTTGGCGGGAGGAACTGGGTAGACGGCTGGGGGCTATTGGGGCGGTGGTGGAAGACGCGTTCCGATGTCCCCAGGACATCGAGGGCGCCATTCTTGGAGATGAGATTTTCCTGGTGCAGGCCAGGGCACAATCAGGCTTATGCTGACGCTGGGGTTGTTGGAGCGACACATCAAGGGCGACGATGCGCTCTTGGCCTTGGGGCGACTGCGGTTGGGCCGGGCCGGCATGGGCGCGGAGATGCACGCGGGAACTCCGGAAGAACTCGAGGCCATGATGGCGTTTCGGCCGTCGCGGCAGCCAGGTGGAGCGGACTTGCCCGTAACCGTCCATTTGGCCCGCTATTTTAGATTGCCGGAGGCGCAGGCGGCCGTTCTCTCGATCGCCGCTCGGTTTGCCGGGCGTGTGTATGGGATGGTGTTGCATGACCACCCGGACCTGGTCGCCCGGCCGGCGGAGTATCTCGAGGCGGTGCGAGGATTGGATCGCGGGTTGGCCAAGGTCGAAGACCGTCCCTGGGTGTTTATCGAGTACGCTTCTGGGCTCGACCCGGCGGTGTACCGCGCTTTCCACGAGGTGATCCGGGACCTGGAACACGTGAGCGCCTGCGTGGATGTCGGGCATGTCGGTATTTGGCGCGCGGGGCAGGCGTTCGCGAAACGGCATCCGGGGATGGATGTGTGCAGCCTCGCCAAGGAGCCGGAACGGCTGCCGAGCCTGATGGCGGATGTGGATGCAGCCGTTGCGGAAGCGCTGCCGGCGGTTTTGGAACTTATCGGCAGTTTCGGTTCGCTCGGGAAGCCGGTGCATTTCCATCTGCACGATGGCCATCCGCTTTCGACGTTCAGCCCCTACGGGGTGTCGGATCATCTGAGTTTCCTGGCGGAGATTCCGCTGGGGTTCGAGCATCGGGGGCAGCGGAGTGCGCCACTGATGTACGGCCCCGCGGGCTTGGCGCGGATAGTACGGCAGACGCTTGCGGCGCTCGGTTCGGACCGGGTCTCCTTGACCTTGGAGATCCATCCCCCACCAGTCCGCCTGGCGCTGGACCCGGAGGCGGCGAGACTGTTCGGGCATTGGCGTGACAAAACCAATGCCGAGCGGATGAACGGTTGGCTCGCGACGCTGGTGGCGAATCATGAAACGTTGCTTTGCTGCGGAACCTAGGCTTACATTTGGCGGTGGAACTGTTATAAGCAAGAAACGTGGCTGTCCAATTTGGTGCGCCAGGATGCCCTCGTCCAATCCAGCAGTGAGAAGATGCTCTATGTATAATGCACGATACTCGAGGAAGAGAATCGATCTTTTGTCCGCGCACCGGCTGCGTCAGCGGTGTGTGGCAGTCCTTGGTGGCCTCCTGGGCCTGCTCGCCCTGGAAACGGTCGGCGCGTTGGTTCCTCCGACGCTTTCCCCAGCAAATGGCGTCTTCAGCAACCGGGTGATGATCACGCTGAGCGCTCCGCCGGTCGGGGCCAGCAACCTGGTTTCCTACGATGCCGGCTCCACTTGGTCGATTGCGGGGACCAGCCTGTCGATGGACGGCTACGGGCAGGGGAGCGCGAGCCTGCTGGCCAAAACTCAGAGCGGGGCGGCGCAGAGCACCAATGCCCCCTACGGGCCGTTCCAGTTCTTCGTCGCGGCTACGGGCGTCGTTCCCGATTGGCAGACCGACCATTCCTCAGTGGCGATTACGCTCACCAATGCGACGACCAACGCGGTCGTCGCTTGGCAGAATGCCGGCGGCGCCATCAACTCGAACAACACTTTCAGTGCCGGCAGCCCGCGCACGGTGACGCTTTACGGGTTCAAGGGGGGCTACCTGAGTTCGACCAACGCGTGGGTCTTGCGCCAGAGCCCGCCGCCCGTGATCAGCCCGGGTAACTTGGCCTTGTGCCTCACCAACCTGACAACGCGCATCGGCGTGACCGCGGCCAGTAGCGGGGGCCTGGTGAGCGTGCGGCGTGATGCCGTCTTTTGCGCGCCTCCCGCCGCGGAGAACTCGAGCGCCACCTGGTGGTGGAACGTCAGCGCGTTTGATCCGCTTTATTGGCATACGAATGTCGGCCCGTGGCAGAGCTACGTGGGGAGTATCGCGGCTTACAGCGGGCCGGCGGCGGCCTCGACTTTTGGCAACGGGCCTTGCGCGATCTATACCAACCTGTTACTGGGAGCTACCGCTGCCGCCACCAATGAACTGGTTTCCACCCCAGCTTTCAGCTTTTACCCACTGGTCCCGTCGGTCCCGGTCATCGCGCCCAACGGCGGCACCTTCAGCGCCCCGGTTGCCGCGACCCTTAGTTTTCCGCTGGCGGAGCAGTTTGGCTATTCGACGGATAACGGCACCAACTGGATCTTGAGCTACTATTCCGGTGTCAGCGAGGGCAATAACGCCAACGCCACGGTGGATTGGTTCAATAGCGCCGGTTGGTATCTCGAGGGGCCACAGGGCTACCCGGTGAAGGATTGGCCCCATTTCTCCGGAGGTATCGATTACAGTTTTACCCCCGACGGCGTCATTATTTGGAGCCTCGATCTGGGGCCAGGTTCCATCGAATCGGCCAAATACGCGACATGGGACCACTCGACACGGTTGAATCTACCCCTTTTCCAACCTCCGGATGCGACCAACCAAGTGGCCGTGGTGGCCAGCGGATTCAATGCTTTTTGGCAAACCAACCGGGCTTTGGTGGGCAATGGCTATGGGAGCGAACCGACGGGCGGTAATGGCCCCTGGCCCGCCGCCACCCCGGCTCAGAGCGCGCTATTCACCTTCCATCTACCGGCGTTCNCGGTTACCACCAACTGGGCTCCGGATCACACGANCCTGAGCCTGGATATAGTCCAGCCTCCTGCCAACGCCAACGTCTATTACACCCTCGATGGCTCGGTTCCTTCTGCCGCGAGTTCATTGCTGCTCGAAGGAGACTTAACGAATTGGACGACCACTCAGCTTATTCTAACCGGTGCGGGAGTGGTGCGCTTTGCTGAGCTAGGCTGGGACACGGACGACGTCACGGCCCTTTGCAATGGGTTGGTCTACAAGGTCGCCGACCGGGGCCTGGATTTTCGTGGTTACGCGTCTCACACTTGGAGCAACGCCTGGCTTGCCACGGCGGGCGTCGTTTTCAATCCTCCACCAGGACGCTACTACGCACCGACGTCAACGGCCCTCACTTGCGCCAGCCCCGGATCCACGATCTGGGTTCGAGTCACTCCCGACCCCGGGAACGACACCAATTTGGTGGGGGTCAGTGGCAGCCCGATGGGGGTTGACGGCGCCTATGGTTGGAACGGCACCCTATTCACCAATGAACTCAATGGGGCCATCTCGCTCGGTTATCTAACCAACGCCGGCATCTGGAGCCTTTCCTGGGCTGGCTTGGGCGTGCTCTACACGAGCACGAATCTCTATGGGAGCCAATGGACGGCGACCACTAACGGTGTCAGTCCAGCTCCGATCACTTCTACCACCGTGGGCTGGCATCGCTACTCCGCCCCGGTGACCATCACCACCAATACTTTGGTTCAGGCTTATGCCTTCACGGCCAATGGCTTCGCCTCGGCGGTTACCAACGGCGGCTTTGCCTTCGGCAACCCGAATCCCTTGCCCATCAGTTTCCAATACGTGGACTCCACCACGCTCCGATTCTCGTGGGCCACCAATGCCGGGACGGTCAATGCCTCTTCTCGCCCGCTCTGACGGGCCCCTGGACCAATGTGTATAGCGGGCCGGGCGTGGTTTTTGGGACTAATGGCATCCACGATTTCCCCCTGACCCCGCCGCGAGGTTTCTACCGGTTCTCGAAATGAGAGAGGGCAAATGGGACCGCACGGCCTAACCTCAGGCTTGTCAACCAACCCACACGTATCGTGGGAAAGGGGGTAGTTATCAGTCTTGGTCGTTGATGTGGCGAGAGCGCTTCTTGGCGGCGTGATGCGCCTTATCGGCTAGCATCCTCACCTTGGCGCCGTGGCTGCGTCCGCGCTTTTGACGCCGGAGTTTCTCCTTGCGCTCACGTTCGGACGCCGCCTGGCTGGCACGCAGAGACTCAATCTTGTCAAGGAGCAATTCACGAGCCAGGAGCCGATTTTGGGCTTGGTGGCGGGTGGTTTGGCATTTGACTTGGATCCCGGTCGGCGTGTGTACCATCATCACGCAGGTCGAGGTCTTGTTCACGTTCTGGCCGCCATGCCCGCCGGAGCGGACGAATGTCTCCTGGAAGTCGGATTCAGCGAGGCCTAGCGCTTCCATTCGGCGCGCTACCAACTCCGCTTTGTCGGGTTTGACGGAGAGCGAACTCATACCCCTTTGCGTGGCGGAAGTGGAAAAGTCGGAACCAACAAAAACGGCGCGGATGAGAGCATCCGCGCTATTGAACGGTCGGGCTGTGGTGCGAGCGGCGGGGGCCGCTATTTCATTAACAGCATCTGTCGCGCGCGTTTGATCGCGATATTGAGCCGGCGCTGGTAATGAGCGGGCAACCCGGTGTATTTGCGCGGGAGAATCCGGCCCTGGTCAGTGACAAACTGACGCAGCAGGGTGGTGTTCTTGAAGTCGAGGGCGTCCACCGTAAAATCGATCTTAGGCTTGGGCCGCGGGGTGCGGGATTCGGAGGTGGAAGACCGACCGCGGGCACCGCGTTTATCGGATTTCTCGGGACGAGTTTTTCGTGGCATAGGAAGGGCTACTTAATTTCGCGATGAACAGTGTGACGGCGAAGGGCTGGATTGTATTTCTTAATCTCCAGCTTTTCGGTCTTGAGTTTCTTGTTGCGGGTGGTGACGTAACGCGAGGGCGCTTTGCCCTCTTTGCGCGCTTCCGTGCATTCAATGGTAACGATTTCCCGAGGCATAAATTACTCTTTCTCTTTGGGTTTCTCTTCCGGTTCTTCCTCCTCGCCTTCGGTCTCTGTCATGCCGACGGCGTCCACCGTGCCCAAGGCGCCCAGACGGCGCTGGCGCAACGCGCCATCGCGCTCCAGTTGCGCTTGGGCCTGAACAGTGAAGCGAGTCCAGGGTATCGCTTCCAACCGGGTCCGGGGGATCGGTTTTCCGGTAAGTTCGCAGACCCCGTAGGTGTCTTTTTCGATGCGCTTGAGCGCCTCTTCGATCTCGTAAATGGCGTCTTGATCGGAGGAAAGCAGGCTCAAGGCGAAGTCACGGTCGAAATTATCGGTGCCCGAGTCGGCCATGTGCAGGCTGTAGCCGGCCATTTCCTGGGCTGATTCTTTGGCCAGGCCATTCATCTGACGGCTGAGTTGCTCCCGCAATTCCATGAGGTGCTCATAGAACGGCCTCCATTCCTCCCGGACCTTCGCGTTGCCGTTGGGATGCTCGGAGACGGACGTCCGTCCCAAGATCGAGGCAAGCGTGGCCGAACCGTGCGGTTTGCTCACCGCCGGCGCCTTCTTGATAGTTTCTTTTTTCTTCGTTGTCACAGTTCAAACGACTTCAGTTTGCGCAGCTCTTAACCGCCACGCCCACTCTGCAAAGGCCATGCGGCCATCGAGAGTGGGCGAATCTACCAAAAATAATCCAAACTTCCATAACAATTTTCAAAAATATCACCACTCCAGGCGTGGCTAAGCCCGCCGCCGCGCGGGTAACTCCTCAAAGCAGCAGCCGGCGCTACCCTTTTTGGATGCACGCGTAGGCATTGTGGTTGTGAATGCTCTCGTGGTTTTCGGCTTCGACCTTGTACCAGGAGACGTCCGGATGCGCGTTCAACTTCACCGCAACGTTACGGACTAGGTCTTCGACGAAAACCGGATTGTCGTAAGCCCGCTCGGTTACTGCTTTCTCGTCCTGCCGCTTCAGCAAGGCGTACAGCTCGGAGCTGCCCGAGCTTTCGATGATTGCGATCAGGTCCTCGATCCAGACCGCCCGGCTTGACCGGATCGCCACGGTGACTTCCCCGCGTTGGTTGTGCGCGCCGTAGGCGGCGATGGCCTTCGAACAGGGGCACAGCGTGGTTACCATCGCCTTGACCGTGAGGACTAGATCAATCTCCCGTGCGCAAGCCGCTGCATCGAAACGGGCGATATAATCCATCACGCTTTCCATGCCCGACACCGGAGCCCGTTTGACCATGAAATAGGGAAACTCCATTTCGAGATGGGACGTGGCCGCCTTGAACTTGTCTTGCATGGCATAGAGGATGTCCGGGAGGTTTTGCACATGGACCACTTTGCCATGGGCATTGAGCACCTCCAGAAAACGGCTCATGTGAGTGCCTTTGAACTCCTTGGGCAAATCCACGAACATCCCGATGGTGGCCACCGTGTTTTGCTCGGCGAAGGCCTTGTCGCGAACCTGGATGGGAAAGCGCAAACCGCGCACCCCGACCTTGTCAATACGCAAATCCCGGTGGTCCGCTTCGCTCTGCTTGTCGTGCAACTTGACCGCACCGGAAGCTCGGTTTCCCGGCACCCCCCGAGCTCGCGCAGCGGTGGTCCTCGTCACCCGAGGGAGGGAATGTGTTGATCCGATTGTGGCCTGCTCTTGCATGCTATAAAGTAGCAGTGAAAGCCGCTTTTGCAAAAGGTTTCCGGCTTTGACAATCCGGCCCCAAAACCTTAAGACGTCAGTATGAATCTGAGCTCTGGTTTCTGGGCCCGCGGGGCGGCCTTGGTGGCGCTCTGGCTGGGAATCCTCTCCCCGGCGGCGGAGACCATCCGCGTGGCCACCTACAATCTCGAGACCTACCTCGATGCCCCGACCCAGACCCGCCAGCCCAAGTCCGCCGAGGCTCGCGCCCAAGTTCGGCGGAATCTTCTCGCCCTCATGCCCGACGTGCTGGCGCTGCAAGAAATGGGGAACGTTTCGGCTCTCCAGGAACTTCGCGAATCGCTCAAGGCAGCCGGACTCGACCTCCCTTACTGGGAACATCTGGCTGGGTTTGATACCAACATCCACGTCGCCATCTTGAGCCGGTTCCCGTTCACGGGGCGCCGTCCGCACACCAACGATGATTTTCTCTTAGGCGGGCGCCGATTTCGGGTCAGCCGCGGCTTTGCCGAGGTCGATGTCCAGGTCAATTCCCATTTCGCCTTTACGCTCTTGACAGCACACCTCAAATCCCGCCGGGCCATCGCCGCGGCCGATGAGGCAGAACTGCGCTTGGAAGAGGCCAAGATTCTCAGGGGAATCATCGATGCCCGCCTGGCCGGCAACCCCAACCTGAACCTGGTGGTGCTGGGTGATTTCAACGACACCCAGGATTCGCTTTCGACCCGGATGATCCTCGGGCGCGGCCGAACTCGGTTGATTGACACCCGCCCGGCGGAAGGAAACGACGACGATGCGGCGGGTGAGAGTCCTGGCGGTGGATCGCGTCGTATTACCTGGACGCATTTTTATGGCAAAGACGATACCTTTTCCAGGATCGACTATTTACTGGTCAGTCCGGCGATGGCTCGCATTTGGGTCACCAATCAGACGCGCGTGTTGAGGATTCCCAACTGGGGTGTGGCTTCGGACCACCGGCCCTTGGTGGCGGCCTTTGAGGCGGGGGATCCATAGCCAGCCCGTGCACCAAACCAGATTCCTAGACCAAGAGCCATGAGCGGCCGATTCAACCCCTTCCAATCCAGGCAGCAGGAGGTCCTGCGTCCGCACCAGGTTTCCGACGCCACCAAGGCACGGAAGTTGCTGGCAAAACTCCAACGGAAGCGGCCCTGTGTTTGGGTGGAGATCTCCAGCCTCGAAGCCCCACCGTCGGTCCACCAACTCCATGAACTGGACGGGGCGACCAGCGCGGTGGTGTTCCTTAATCAGCGCCCCGCAGTGCCTTTGGCGGACCCGTTGCCTCCGGTTTTGGACGAATTGATCCGGCGCCTCTGGAAGAACTTTAACAAGCTCTACCTCATCCAGTTCGGAGAAACCGAGCTGGAAGGGCCAGCGGGGGATGAGAACGGGTAGCTCGCGTTGGTCTGGCAGGTCCCACCCTAGGCAGGCTCGACCTTGGCCGCCCCGTTGGTCGCGAACCAACCCATTTGACAACGATTGTTGAGCCCCTGGTCGGGCTGTGCTGTCGGAGCGGCCTCAGTGAGCTATTTCACAGGTTCCAGCGGTGAGAAATCGTTCGTCTCCGCGGGTTTTTCGGTCCTCCATCCACCTCCCAGCGCTTTGATCAACTGGACGGTAGTGACCATGCGCTGCCCGTTGAGCCCGTAGGCTGCCACTTCATGCTCCAGGACCGTCCGGTCGGCAATGACGACGTCAAAATAGCTGGCGAGGCCTTCCTTATAACGCACCCGTGAGAGCTCGGCGACTTTCCGGGCGCCGTCCACCGCCCGCATCTGGGCCTGAAACTGCTCAGTGAGCAGGCGCAACCCAGCCAGCCCGTCCTCAACCTCGTGGAAGGCGACGAGAACCTGGGAACGGTATCGGTCCACGGCCTCCAGGTAGGCGGCCTTGGCGCGTTGAACGCCAGCACGATTGCGTCCGCCTTGAAATAGCGGGAGGCTGAGGTTGGGTCCAAGGCTCCAGGCGCGGCTGTCCCAGTTGAAGACGTCCTTGAGGTCCATGCTCTCTACGCCTGCCGTGCCCGTCAGGTGGAGGGAGGGAAAGAAGGCGGCCTTGGCGATGCCGATGCCCTCGCTGGCGGCAGCCATGGAGCGTTCCGCCTCCGCCACGTCGGGCCTACGCTCCAGGAGACCGGTTGGCAGGCCAATGGGGATGGGGGGCGGCTGATACAGGCGCGTGGTCGTCTCCAAGGAGAAATGGGAGGGGTTTTGTCCGCACAGCGTGCCCAGGGCATTCTCCAGTTGAGCGCGCCGGAGCTCCAATCCGAACAAATCAGCCTCGGCCGAAGCGAGTTCCGTTTCGGCTTGGGCGACATCCACCGCGGTATCCGCGCCGCCTTCGTGGAGGGATTGAACTAGTGAGAGGCTCTTCTTGCGCAACTCGATGGTCTCGGCCACCACTCGCCGGTTGAGATCCACGGATCGAATCATGAAATAGGTCTGGGCGACTTCCCCTTCGAGCGAGAGCAGGATACTCTGGTAGGCGGCAGCACTGGCCTGGGCTTGCTCACGGGCGGACCGGAAGCACCGGCGGACGCGCCCCCACAGGTCAATTTCGTAGCTCAGATCCAAGGGGAGGGAGAATTCGTTGGCGGTGTAGCCCAGGACGAGGGATCCGGGTTGCGCGGTTCGGTTCGCCGAATACCGGGACCGGTTGGCGCTCGGGTCCAAACTGAGCCCCGGAAACAGGTCCGCTTGGCTGACCCGGGCGATGGCGCGCGACTGTTCGACTCGCTGGAAGGCGGCGCGGAGGTCGGGGCTATTGGTGGCGGCTTGTTCTTCCAAGCCGTTCAAAACCGGGTCATTAAAGATCTCCCAGAACCTGGGTTTGATCTCGGTATCGCGGGGTTGGGCTGTTTTCCAGGGGGAACCCGCCTTCCACTCGGCCGGGGGCGCGACGTTGGGGGGGCGTTGGTAATCGGGACCGACGGCGCAGCCGGCCAGCAGCAAGGTGGACCAAAGAGCTAAACGGAGGCTGGAACGCGCGCCCGGGCGACAAATCTCATTCATGAGCGGGTTTGGCGGAAACGGTGGCGGCTGGGACGACGCGCACCTTGACGCCCGACTCGAGAGAATCAGAGGGATTGAGGATGACGGCATCGGTTTCGGACAAGCCATGGACGATTTCGACGGTGGTGCCGTAGTCCCGCCCGAGCGTCACGCCCGCTAGACGGACGATCCCGTTGGCATCCGCCAAGCCAACCTGGACCCCTTTCTCGGTTCGGAAGAGCAGGGTATTAACGGGGACAACCACCGGAGGAACTCCGGCGGCCATCCTGAGGCGAACCATAGCATGAGCGCCCGGGAACAGTTTTGCGTCGCGGTTGGACACGAGGATTTCGGTAAGGAGGGTGCGCGAGGCTGGGTCAATGGCGCCGGCAGTCCGTTCCACTTTGCCAGTAAACGTCTCGCCTGGCAGTTCGGAAAGGGTGAGCACCGCCTCGTCATTCGTCTTGACCATCTGGCTATAGGCTTGCGGCAAGCTCACATACACCCGCAGCGGGTCGACACGGGCGAGGCGAAAGATCTCTTTGGAGGATCCGGCGGTGATGAGGGTGCCGGCATCGACCGTTCGAATGGTAATGACGCCCGGGAAAGGGGCGGTCAGCTTCTTGAAGTTGGCCATTTCCTTGAGGCGTTGGACATTGGCCTCCGCCGCCTGCACATCGGCCTGGCGAGCGTGCCAGGTCCCCACCTTCACCTCAGTGTCTTGCTGGGAAACCGCGTCGCTCTTCCGGAGGTTGTTCCAGCGATCGGCCGAACTGCGCGCGATCTCGAGATTGGCATTGGCCTGGGCGAGCGCGGCGGTGGCCTGGATGAGTTCCTGGTCCAGTTCAGGCGTTTCGATCTCGGCAAGCGGCTGCCCTTCGACCACCCGGGTCCCGATGTCGGTGAACCAGTGTTTGAGATAACCGCTGACCCGGGCGTAAATCGGAGTTTCCTCGAACGCCGCGAGGTTGCCCGGCAAGTCAAGTTCCACCTGGCTCGCGGTGCGGGTAGGATGGATGGTGGTGACGACCGGGACGAGACCCTCGATGGTGTCACGTTCCAGATCGGCTCGGGCACGCGCGCGGGCCGCGATCGTCATCCCCCCCAAGACCAGGAGCGTGATGGCGAGGCCCCCTAACAGGAACCACGGGAGCCAGCCGTTGGGACTGACGAGGTTGGATGGCGCGGCGGGAGCCCCTAATTCCGCGCCGTGTGGCGGGGGGGGCGAAGGCG
>TBL_comb47_HYPODRAFT_10000608_pt1 | contig 47136 bp, 42 predicted proteins | sample TroBogypolimnion_40_FD_10682 | JGI IMG/M metagenome (IMG submission 10682)
GAGCTCTGCCAGCTCTTCGTCCGTAATGCTTTTCTTAAACTCCTTTTGATATTCGCTCATTGTTACTAATCGACTATTTTCTGTCTGAGGGTAAGAAGTACTTAGAGTACTTAGAGTACTTAGAGTACTTAGAGTACTTAGAGTACTTGGACTCCAGAAACTCAATTTGGTTTACCACACAACAAACAATTTTCCACGCTAACTTTTAAGTACTTAGAGTATTTAGAGTACATGGAGTCCTGTGACTCCGAAGATGACTTCCGGTTTATTGGCTTACCAACTACCCTTTTTTTTACGCTAAGTACTCCAAACTTGAAGTACTCGAAGTACTACTCTAAACTGGCATTCCCGTATACCAACACGTGAACCGCCCTTAGACCGTTCACCAATTTTTGTCCCCAGTATTGTTCGAAATTATTTCTGCACTCCCACAGGGCTGCACGCATCACCTCAACGGTACCAATCCGGTAAGAGAGGATGAAATCTTTCAAATCCTGGTAGATATCGGCCACATTCTCAGAGATATTTGCTTCCACATTGGCTTCACCCAATGGCATGCCCGGTTCAAAAATCTCCGGATAACTATCAAATTCGGCCAGCTTTTTGCTCAATTTGCCAAGAATAAAATTGTAATCACTCTCAGTGACAAATTTTTCCGGCAGTTCCTCTGCATCCTCTTCACTCAATACGGGCAAAAGTGATGCTTTCAGGTACAACAGTGGCAACATCTTTTGCAATTTTCCAAGGAAATCTTTCCGGGGGAGGTCACTCACTGACTCCGAAAATGCACAAAATTCATTGGCTACTGTGGCGAATTCAATCACATTTCTGGAATAAACCACGTCCGAAAAAAGTGACTCCTCTATTGATTTACCTTCCATAATTTACGACATAGAGTTCTCTTGCGCAAAGGTAATCAAAGTTAGGTGAGTCAGTGACGTTATGGAAAAAAATGAATGCACAGGGATTTCTCATCGATAATCGCCCCACAAAAGCCATCAATCCAGTGAACGAGAGGATAAACTCCTTGATTAATCCTCCATTTACAGCCCAATTAGATCTGCTGCTATTTTTTTAGAAACAATCTGTTGGCGCTGTTCAATTCGATGGTACCCTGATCCATCAGCCACCTGGCTACCCGAAGCGTACTCCTTTCCTTCTCCCCGTTGTCTTCATACAACTCACTGATCTCTTTGGGTCCTTCTTCCAACAACACGAAGATTCTCTGACTGATTTCAGCAAATTCGGCATTCGAAATGCCCGACTGATGTTCTCCCTTGCAGACATCGCACTGTCCGCAGGACCGCGATGCCGGTTCGCCAAAATAGGCAAGCAACTGAACACTCCTGCAAATATCTTCCGATCTGGCATAATCGATGACCGCATCCACACGCTTCTGGTAATTGACCTTCCGGTCGAGGTAATTGGGTTTCGAAATTCGGATCCGGTCGGGAGTTAGACGCTCCGTCATCAATTGAACCACGGGGGCCTCCCGCTTTGGAATGTAATGGACGATCTTTTGCTGTGAGAGAAATTTGAGGTTTTGATAGAGTTCGTCGGCGGTCATTTCCAGCCTTCTCGCCAACAAGACTTCGTCGATGCGCACATAATCGTTAAACAACCCGGTATAGGATCTCAAAAGCATCCCAATCAGCAGTTCCAGCGACTTGCTTCCCGTCTCAGTTCGGTACAATTCATCCCTGTGTGCAAGAAAATAGAGCCGTGATGAATTCTCCGGATCATCCGTATACTCCAGAAAACCTTCCCTTTCCATCAATTTCAAACTGTGGTAGACCGTCGTGAAGGGAAAGTTGAATTTTCGGGCAAAATCCTCCGGTTGAAAGGTATAAAACCCATTTTTGCCGGTTCCGACGGCAATTTGCAGGTAATCGCACAAGGCCTGATAAACAGCTTTTATTCGTTCCTGTTCCGGGAATGCATCTGAAACCATCTTGTGCAAACGGCGTTTGTCCGTTCCATTGCAGATCATCAGGGCCACCGCACGTTCCCCGTCGCGCCCTGCCCTCCCGGCCTCCTGAAAATAGGCCTCCAGCGAATCAGGCAGATCGGGATGAAGCACAAATCGCACATCGGGCTTGTCGATGCCCATTCCAAAGGCATTGGTCGCCACCATCACCCTCGATTCCCCTTTCATCCAGCGATTTTGCTTCTCCTTTCGCAACGCGGAATCGAGACCGGCGTGATAGAAATCGGCCGTGACCCCTTGCATTCTCAACAATTCCGAAATTTCGCGACACTTCTTCCTACTCCTGACATAGATGATGCCGGATCCCTTGGATTTGGTGACGGTCTCCGCCAGATAACCCAGTTTGTCCTCCTTCTGACGAACCAGATAGGTCAGATTTTCGCGAACAAAACTCTTCTTGAGCAGATTCTTTTGCGGAAAGAGCAATTTTTCCTGAATGTCGTCCACCACCTCCATCGTGGCAGTGGCCGTCAATGCCAGCAGGGGAACCTTGGGGAAAATTTTACGAATCTCCGCAATCTGCAGATAAGAGGGACGAAAGTCATATCCCCACTGTGAGATGCAATGGGCCTCATCGACTGTGATCAGATTCAGGTTAAACCGGACAAGATACTCCAGAAAATTGGGAGACATGAGTCGCTCCGGCGAAACATACAGAAATTTGTAATCCCCGTAAACAGCATTGTTGCACGCAATCTCAATCTCCCTCGGGTTCATGCCGGAATAGATGGCAAGGGCCTTGATCCCCTTGGAACGCAGGTTATCGACCTGATCGTTCATCAGGGCAATAAGCGGAGTCACCACCAGGCACATCCCTTCCGTGGAAAGGGAAAAAACCTGAAAGGTAATGGATTTACCTCCGCCGGTAGGCATCAGTCCCAAGCGTGTCCTTTCCTGCGGCCACGGAACGAATGATCTCCTCCTGCAAAGGCCTGAACTGCTGATAGCCCCAATATTTTAACAATATTTCACTGTACGTATCCATCGTTAACCAAACATATTCATTTTTTCGCTCATTTTTCTTAATTTTGCGCAACAAAAGTCTCACCAAAAAATTACACCCATGTCCTTTCTTTCAGATAGAGTGGTACTCGAAGGTTTAACCTTCGATGATGTGCTTTTAATACCCGATTATTCGGATGTTTTACCCCGGGAAGTAAACATCTCCTCTCAGTTTTCACGCAATATCAAACTCAATACCCCCATTGTTTCGGCCGCAATGGACACTGTTACGGAATCCAAACTCGCTATAGCCATCGCCCGCGAAGGCGGAATAGGTGTGATTCACAAAAACATGACCATCGAACAGCAGGCCAAACAGGTGAACATCGTGAAAAGGGCCGAGAACGGGATGATCTTCGATCCGATCACCATCTCCAAAGACAAGCTGGTCGGGGATGTTCTGAAACTGATGGAGACTTTTAAGATCGGCGGCATACCTGTCATTGACGAAGAGCGCCACCTGGTAGGCATCGTCACCAACAGGGACCTGCGTTTCGAACGCAACCTGAACCGGCCAATCTCGGAGATCATGACCACACAAAACCTCATCACCACAGATATCACCACCGACCTCGAGAAAGCAGCCAAGATCCTCCAGAACTATAAAATTGAAAAACTGCCGGTCGTAGACAAGAACAACAGACTCATCGGACTGGTCACCTACAAGGACATTACCCAGGTAAAAGACAAACCCAATTCCTGCAAGGACGACAAGGGCCGGCTGAGAGTTGCCGCCGCCGTTGGGGTAACCGCCGACACACTGGAACGAATAGAAGAGCTGGTAAAAGCCAATGTAGATGCCATCATCATCGATACCGCACACGGCCATTCAAAAGGGGTGCTTGAGATGCTCAAAAGGGCAAAGGATCGGTTTCCCGAAAAAGATTTCATCGTCGGAAACATCGCTACCGCGGAAGCCGCATCGGAACTGGTATTTGCAGGTGCTGATGCCGTGAAGGTGGGCATCGGACCCGGATCAATTTGTACAACCCGCGTGGTCGCCGGTGTGGGCATTCCGCAGCTTTCGGCGATCTACAACGTCGCCAAGGCCATCAAGAATAGCGGAGTCCCCGTCATCGCGGATGGCGGTCTGCGTTACTCGGGCGATATCGTCAAGGCGCTCGCAGCAGGCGCACACAGTGTGATGGCTGGCTCTCTTTTTGCTGGAGTCGAGGAATCTCCGGGCGAAACCATCATCTTCCAGGGAAGAAAATACAAATCCTACCGGGGAATGGGCTCCATTGAAGCGATGCAGCAAGGATCGAAAGACCGTTATTTCCAGGATGTGGAGGACGACATCAAAAAACTGGTACCCGAGGGAATCGTCGCCAGAGTCGCCTACAAAGGATCGCTCAACGAGGTGCTTTACCAGCTGATTGGCGGTCTGCGTGCCGGCATGGGCTATTGCGGAGCAGCTACCATCGACAGGCTGCACGAAACAAAATTCTGCAGGATCACCAATGCGGGAGTCGCCGAAAGCCATCCGCACGATGTGACCATCACCAGGGAATCACCCAACTACAGCCGCGAATAACCGAGGCTTCCTACCTCCCGAAAGGGATTGCACAAACGTTGACTTCCGGCACCAAACATCCGCTTCCGGAAAGCCTCCTGCCAACATCGAAAAATTGTTATGCAAATCAGAAGACAGCTCACCCTCCATCAGCCTTTCGCCTGGATGTTCTTGATCCTGGCGGTGGTAACCCTATCGGGATGCCGCTACCTGAAACGTTCGGCCGACGAGGTTTATGTAGCCAAGGTAGACGACAAAGTCTTTCTGCTCAAGGATCTCCGTTCTCAGTTGCCTACCGGGATGACCAAGGCCGATAGTCTCGCCAGGGTCAACGACATACTGACCAGATGGGTAAAAAAGGAGTTGTTGCTGAAAATGGCCGAAGAGAACCTCGATGCCAACCAGCGCGACCTCTCCAAAGAACTGGAGGAGTATGGAAATGCACTGTTAATTCACAGGTACCAGCAACAGCTTCTTAGCCAGAAATTGGATACGTCACTCACCCAGGAGGACATTCATCGCTATTACGACGCGAATCCTGAAAAATTTACCCTGGATTACAACATTGTCAAGGCAGTCTATGTCGAGATCCCGAAAAATGTGGCCAAGGCAGATCAGATCAAACGATGGATGTCTGAGAACAGCCCGCGTTCCATGAGTGAACTGGAGACCTACAGCTTTCAATATGCCTCCAAATTTGACCATTTCAACAACGAATGGGTCGATCTGAACAATATTTTGTCACGCATTCCCGGGGTAAAAGAGCCACCAGAACAAATGTTGAAAAATTCTAAACTGCATCAATTCAACGACTTAAACAACTCATACTTCCTGCTTATCAACGATTACATCCTGGCAGGAGAAAAAGCTCCCTTCGATTTCGTAAAGGATCGGATAGAAAGTTTAATTTTGAACACCCGAAAAATGGAATTTCTTCAGGATCTTGAAAAAAACATCTACGAGAAAGGGAAGCGGGAAAACAGGTTTATCATCAAGGAACTCAAATAAGTAGAAAAATATATGTCAAAAAACTTTTTCAAAATCGTGCTGGTTTCAGGATTCATCCTGGGAACTTCAGTTGTTTGCCTGGCACAGGACAAGGTAGTAGACCAGATTGTAGCCATCGTCGGAAGTAATCCAATCCTGAAATCTGACATCGAATCACAGGCGATCCAGCAACAGGCGCAGGGTCAAACCTCTGAAGGGGACATGAAATGTGAAATCCTTGAAAACCTGCTCGAACAAAAATTGTTGCTGGCAGAGGCCGAACTCGATACCAATATCGTGGTAACGGATAACCAGATCAACCAGAACATGGACCGCAGGATGAAGTATTTCATCGAAAACATCGGCTCAGAGAAAGAGGTAGAGAAATATTTCAACAAATCGATCAACCAGCTCAAATCAGAGATGAGCGACATGATCAAGGAGCAGTTGAAAACGGAACAGATGCAAACCAAAATATCCAAAAATGTAACGACCACTCCCTCGGAGGTTCGCTCCTATTTCAAGGGACTACCGAAGGATAAGGTACCCATGATCGGGTCGCAGATGGAATACGCACAGATTACCGTCCTGCCCGTGATTACGGAACAGGAGGACATGGAGGTGAAGAGTAAATTGAGGGAGTTCAAGCGCAGGGTCGAAAATGGGGAGAATTTTGCCACCTTGGCAGTCCTCTATTCAGAAGATCCCGGGTCCGCAAGGAACGGCGGAGAGATGGATTACGTCGGTCGTGCCCAGCTGGATCCCGCTTTTGCCACGGAAGCCTTTAACCTGAAGGTCGGGGCAGTTTCCAAAGTGGTGAGAAGTGAATTTGGCTACCANATCATTCAGCTCATCGACAAAAGAGGGGAAAAAATCAAATGCCGCCACATCCTGATCCGCCCCAAGGTAGATGCCAAAGAACTGGATAAATCCAAAAGCCGTGCCGACAGTATCGTCCTGTTCATTCAAAAGAAATCCATCAGTTGGGAACAGGCCGCCTATCTTTACTCTTCCGACAAAAACACCCGCAACAACGGAGGTTTGGTCACCTCACAAAAAACGGGATCCTCCAAATTCCAGATGGAAGAACTGGATCCTGATGTCAGTAAATTGCTGCCCGGCATGAAGATCGGCGAGATTTCTCAACCCATTCTGGCCATCGACGACAAGCAAAGACAGGTTTACAAGGTACTTAAACTGATTTCCAGGACCAGTGCCCACACGGCAAACCTGCAGGAAGACTACCAGCATCTGAGCGAAGTATTTCTGGAAAAGAAGAAAGAAGAAACCTACCGCGACTGGATTGCCAAACAACAGGCAAAGACCTACATCCACATCGATGATACCTATGCCAATTGCAATTTCAAGCTAAAATCCTGGAAGAAATAAAACAGTCCATTTTGTCCCGTACGACTGCTCAATCGCTTAGCATCCTGATGTTATGAGAATTTCAAAGATAGGATACCGCCTATTGATCTCACTGCTGCTGATTGTGGCGTTTCATGTTCGTGTCCGGTTCTCTCCCTCAAAGTGACGTCAAGAAGCGAAGAATCGAGCTGGTCAGGGCCGATCAGACAGCTCATGACGACAAAATAAATCGCTTTGCAACCAGGTTTTTAGGCGACGTCAGATTTAGTCAGAACAACGTCCTGCTTGACTGCGACAGCGCCTATTCCTATACAGACAGCAACAAGGTGGACGCCTTCGGCCACGTGCACATCATGCAGGGAGATACATTGAATCTTTGGGGAGACCGAATCAGATACGATGGCAACAGCCGGATTGCCACGGTTATCAAACATGTCAAACTGGTCAACAAATCAATCACTCTTACCACGGATGAGCTGGTCTTTGATTTGAAATCCAACATTGGCAACTACCATACCTGGGGAACGATTGTCGATACTGCAAACGTGTTGTTGACCAGCAAAATAGGACGTTATTACTCCAACGAGGATCTTTTCTTTTTCAAGGATTCGGTCAAGGTGACCAACAAGGATTTTGTCCTGACGGCAGATACGCTGAAATACAACAGCAAGACGGAAAGGGTCTTCATCGTTGGTCCCACCCACATCGTTGGAACCACCAAGCAGGGAACTCTTTACTCAGAAGAAGGTTGGTACGATACTCGCACCAACATCGCTGAGCTATACAAGGCCTCCAGAATTTTCAACAAGGAGCAATCCCTCCAGGGAGATACCATCTTCTACTCCCGAAGTGCCGGAACCGGCAGGGCCCGAAGCAGGGTGGTACTCTCAGACACCACCAATCATGTGATGATCAAGGGAAGAAAAGGAACTTACAACGAGAAGACAAAAATTGCCTTCGTGACCGATTCTGCCATCTTCATGCAGCTGTCCAAAAAAGATACCCTCTTCCTTCACGCAGACACCCTCAAATCCATCCCCGACCTCTCAAAAAAAGAGTTGGTAAAAAAGTTACCCGTTCCATCGCTGGTGGCAAAAAAATCTTCCACAGCAAAAATGGATAGCACCAAAGCCAATTCCACCAAAAAAGAGCTGCCCGGTGGAGTGATTTCAGAAAAAAAAGAATCATCAACGGTCAAGAATGAGAGCGTAAAAAGCACGCAAGCAGCCGTCAATGCACTTTTAGAGGCAACACTTCCTGTAAAAGGAGCTTCAGATAGTGCAAAGGCCCTTGCGAAGTCATCCATGGCAACCAGTGCAAAAGCCGCCATCCTGGAGGTCGTAGGTGCACTATCTGATCCCGGCAAATCTGCGGGTTTGATTCCATCTTTGAAGGATAAGCGATTGCCGGTTGATTCGTTGCAAAAGGCTGTGATTTCTGCTGTTAAGACACTGAACATAAAAAAGATAATTTCCAAAGAAGATTCCCTTCTTGCGGCCATGGATACCGCCCGGGTTCATGCAAAATTTACGCTCCATCCGAAAGAAAAATATCCGGTCAGGGATTCGCTGCGAATCGGCAAGGATTCACTGAAAGAAAAGGACGACAAGGACAAGAAAATATTCATGGCCTACCGACATGTACGCATTTTCAGGAAGGACCTGCAGGGAATATGTGATTCACTCTCCTACCAGATGCAGGACTCGGTGATGAGGCTCTATTTTGACCCTGTACTCTGGTCGGAGGAGCACCAGATGTCGGCCGATAAAATCGAATACAGGCCGCACGTTCCCGGTCCCGACATTGCCAGGCTGGACAACAATGGATTCATCATATCCAGAGAGGATTCCATCAAATTCAACCAAATCTCCGGTAAGGTGCTGATCGGCTACATCTACAACAATACCCTGAAAAACATTGAAGTAAATGGGAATGCGATTACCCTGTACTACCTGAAAAACAAGAACCACTACTCAGGCATGAATAGGCTGGAAAGCAGCAAAATCAACGTTTACCTGTTGAACAGCAAGATAGACAGCATCACCTTTTTCCCAAAACCGGAAGGGAAAACCATCCCGCTGAAGGATATGACTCCAGAAGATGCGATGCTGAAAGGTTTTGTCTGGAGAGAACTTGAGCGGCCCAGAAATCGTTTTGACCTTTTCCCCCTCGACGAAAAGCGCAAAAAAATAGCAGGCCCTGAAAAGAAACCTGCTTCCAAAAAGTAAGAGAACCCCTAGTTTTTAGTATTCATCTTCGTTGAAGAAGAAGTCATCCTTGCTCGGATAATCCGGCCAGATATCCTCAATAGATTCATAGATTTCACCCTCATCTTCCATCTCCTGCAAATTTTCGATCACTTCGAGCGGAGCACCTGAACGAATCGCAAAATCGATCAATTCATCTTTGGTTGCAGGCCAGGGAGCATCCTCTAGTTTTGAAGCCAATTCCAATGTCCAATACATATTATGCTAATTTAGATTATTGTTCAACGGTTTTGCGATGATACTATTTTTTTATTGAGAATAAAAATAAATAGACATAAATTTTACGGCAACCATTGAACTTCGTTAATTCCTTCATCTGCAGCCACTTTACGTGACAATACAAATAAGTAATCAGAAAGCCTGTTGAGGTACCTGATCAGTTCGGCGGGAATGCTGACTTCTTTTGCAAGTTGACAAACCCTACGCTCTGCCCTTCTGCAGACAGTTCGGGCCAGGTGGCAATAGGAAACAGTCTGGCTCCCTCCTGGCAGTACGAAATGTTCCATCGGAGGGAGGAGATCAAGAATCCGATCCATCTCGGATTCCAATTTTGCAATTTCATCTGGATTCAGGATCAACCTTTTTGTCAGGTCAGACCTGGAGCCATCCGAAGCCAGACGGGCTCCAATAATGAATAAATTATTTTGCACCGAAAGCAGGATACCGCTGGTCCGCTCGTCCAATGGCTGAGACCTGATCAGACCCAGCCAGCTGTTCAGTTCGTCAATGGTACCATAGGATTCCAGACGAAGGTCATACTTCTCCACCCTGGTTCCTCCTATCAGTCCGGAAGTACCATCATCACCGGTTTTGGTATAAATTCTCATGAATAAAAAAATTAAGCCGTCAGTTGTTAGCCATTGGCCATTAGTTACAAAGGGATAGTTTCAATGACGGGTTCATAGTTGTCCATACTTGGGCTCCATTCAGGGATCGGTCTCGTCATCCCATATTCCTATTCGCATCCCCTCTTATCATCCAAGTTCTTCACTCATCACTTTTAGTTCTTCACGCGACTCCCATTCTTCCCCTCTTTTTTACTTCTACGCTAATAAATAGGATTAGGATTCACATAATCCTGCTCAACGGATCCATCTTTTAATTTAATGATCCGATAGGCGTGACGGGCAATGTCCTCCTCGTGGGTGACAAGAATAATGGTATTGCCTTTTTGATGAATGTCTGCAAATAATTTCATGATCTCCTCTGAGGTCTTGGAGTCCAGATTCCCGGTAGGTTCGTCGGCCAGAAGGATCGATGGTGTATTGACCAGTGCCCTGGCAACCGCCACGCGCTGACGCTGCCCACCCGACAACTCATTGGGTCGGTGCTCCATACGGTCTTCCAGACCTACATTGGTTAGTTGATCCGTTGCAATTGCCTCCCTCTTGGTCTTGCCGATCCCTGCATACACAAGCGGCAACATTACATTTTCAAGGGCAGAATACCTGGGTAAAAGATTAAAGGTCTGGAAAACAAATCCTATCTCCGTATTTCGAATCTCTGCCAGACGGTCATCGTCCATCATGCTGACATCTTTGTCGTTCAGATGATAATTTCCGGAGGTGGGAGTATCCAGACAGCCGATGATGTTCATCAGGGTGGATTTCCCGGATCCGGAAGCTCCCATGATGGCCACATATTCGCCCCTTTTGATATCCAGCGTAATCTTTCTGAGCGCCCTGACAACCTGAGTTCCAACCTGATAATTCTTGACAATGTCCTTTAATTTGATCACGTTTTCCATCAGAAACAATTTTGTTTTACAAACTTAAGTGAAATTATTTGGGTTTTGTCGGTTCCCTTGAACTTCTTTGACGTAAAAAACCAAGAATCTGCAAGAATCATTTGCAAAAATAATCAGGACACCGATTCCGGGTATCCGGTCGGAATCAATTCGCAGATAGTAAATGAGGAAAACCCATCTTTTTGTATCTTTGGCAGATAGCAAAAACTCATTTCATCCCTTTTGGGATAGGATCATGTACCGATTTGTCTTCCTCCTGCTTTTTTTCTCCTTTCTAGCCTGTCACCGGGCTGAGACACCTGTCGAAGCCATTTCTGACTGTACCATCGATCCAAATCTTCGTTTCTTCTCGCAGAATGAGATGACGGCAGCCTTCAGGGCAGATGTCATTGCAAAGCTCGCCAGCGGTAACCAAACTGATGCAAACGGGGCACTCAGCGACAACAAGGCAGGCTATTTTCACGTTCGCTTTCAGATGGGAATTTCGCCACTGGCAGATTATGCAGTCGACGCCCAGAATTCGACAGCCCTCGAAATGGCCGTCAGGGCAATCGAATACAGTTTCAAATATCAGCTCCCTGACGGGGATTTTCAACTCATCATTCCGGCTGCCCTGGCAGGCACCACCACTGCGACAGAAGGTGACAGGGCCAGCGGTGTGGCGTTTTTTTATGCAGCGCTGGGTTCCGCACTTCTGGCTCTGCAGGAAAATGCGGGATACCAGGCTCAAATCGCGACAAAAAAAAGGGTTGAGAACCTAATTCCGCAATACCAGCTTTCACTCAATTTTTTAAAATCTAAAACGGATCTACTCAAACAGATTGATGCCGCTGCACCCAACCGATTGTTCTTTGATGCCCTGGCCTTTTATGCGATGGGGAAATACTTGAACGACGTCGAAGCAAGGAAGACAGGTCTCGACTTCGTACTGCTCGCACTGGCAAAAAAGCAGCCGGAAGGATACTTTCTGGAGGGCACCGGCTACGACAGCAGCTACCAGGGGGTTGGTCTCGCCAATGGATTCAGGCTTTTGTCCATCCTGAATGCGGACGAACCTATCAGGCAAAGCCTTTACGACAACCTGGCCTGCGGCACCCATTGGGAAACCACCCGCATCAAAGTCACAGGAGAAATAAATACGGATGGCAATTCGAGGGTCTATTCCGGCGGGGAAACCTTTCTGGGTGTCGAAAAGCAGGTCGCCTACAGCAGCGTGATGATCGCCCTCTGGAATATGTATTACTATTCTGGCAAGGAAAATTACAACACTTTAGCAAACGAGGTGTTGGCATTCTATGTTCTGTGACAGAATCTTGCACCCAGTGCTTTATATTCACGACTTTCGAAAATCGATTTTTTTTTGTTAGAATCTCAGCACAAACTCCTCCTTCTGCAATCCTTCCCTGCAAATAAAAATACCTATCTCAAAAATATCGAGGGCAACCCTGACAACAGGATTGCTTTTGTGTTTGGCCCAGAGATGTTCCATCTCCTGTGAAGTGTGAATTCCGCAAAGAATCACCACTCCGTGGAAATCAGGATCCGAAAGAATTTGAGAAAGAATGGCATGGCAATGTTCCGGGTCCGCCGGATCCTGCAAAACAGCGAAATCGCAGGTCGTGAATGCCCCGGTACCGGTAATTCGGATATTTGGAACTTCATACACCTCCACCAGCCTGCGGCAGAATGACCTGTAATGGTCATTTTCCACCTGCGCCACCACACTGATTCTCTTGTCTGCAAGGGCAAGGGCCAAGAGTGTAGGTCCAAAAGTAGAGCCAAAAAAAGCAATGGTGCGCGGTTGAAAATCGTTGACCAGCCGGAAAAGTAGCCTGTCGAAGCGTTCCGGCAGCAGATGCAGTTGCCTTGTAGCCTTCAGGAGATGATCCGTTGTATCCGGATTCATCCGTCGATAGGATTCCACATCGAGAATTCGGATCATGTTGCGCACATTGACTGCAGCATCCTTCAGCACAGGATAGACAGAAAAATGCCCCTTGTTCTCCATCACTTCCGTGATAAGCCGGAAAAGAAAGGGCGAATGAATCCCGTGCCCCTTCCTGTGCCGGGCCCTGAACAAATAATTCCATCTTTTTCTGGTAACGTATCGCATAAAAAGTGCTTGTAGTACTTAAGGTGACTAAAGTACGTAAAGTACTTCGCTTCACCGAAAATAGCTATTTTTACACAAAGAACCCAGCCACTGACTCTTCAACAAGCATTCTTTTTAACTTTATACACTTTAAGTACTTTAGTCACTTTAGTCACATATGATGGCAAGTATTTTGGAACAGGAAATAAAATTTCTTCCGGGAGTCGGTCCCAAAAGGGCAGCTATACTGGCTCAGGAACTCAAGATCAATACGGTGGCTGAGCTGCTCTACTATTTCCCCTACAAATACATCGACAGAACCAAATTCTACAAAATCCGATGAAATCAACGAAACGCTTCCCTTCATTCAGATAAAGGGAGTAATCACCACCCTGGAAATCATCGGAGAGGGGCGTGCACAACGGATGGTGGCCAACTTTTACGACGGAGAGAATCAAATGGAGCTGGTCTGGTTTCGGGGCATCAAGTTTGTCAAGTCGACCCTCAAAAAAAATTTCCCCTGCGTCATCTTCGGCAAGCCAACAGAATTCAACGGAAAATGGAAACTGGTCCATCCCGAAATCGAAGAGGTCACCGAAGTAGTGGAAAAGAAAGAGGGATACATCCAGCCTTTTTACAACACCAGCGAGAAAATGAAAAGCAATTTTCTCGTCTCAAAAACCATACAGAAATTTCAGCACACTGCCCTTCAACTTTGCAGGGAGAAGATTACGGAGACTCTCCCGCCTTGGCTGATCGGCCAGCTGAATCTGATGCCAATCGAAACAGCTCTTTTCAACATCCATTTTCCACTTGATCCTCTGACCCTGCGCAGAGCAGAATACAGACTGAAATTTGAAGAACTCTTTTACATTCAGTTGAAACTCCTTCACCTGAAGCACGAACGGCAGAATAAATTCAAGGGCCAAATATTCAAGGAGGTAGGATCCTTCTTCAACGATTTTTTTTACCACCATCTGCCTTTCGAACTGACAGGTGCACAAAAGAGAGTGGTGAAGGAGATCCGGAAAGATACCCTGGCGGGAAAGCAAATGAACAGACTGTTGCAGGGCGATGTGGGAAGCGGCAAGACCATGGTGGCCCTGATGATCTCCCTGATTGCGATGGACAACGGTTTTCAGTCCTGCATGATGGCTCCCACGGAAATCCTTGCCCAGCAACATTACAATTCGGTCATCAAACTAATTGGAGACCTGCCTGTCAATGTCAAATTGCTCACAGGGTCTACCAAAAAATCGGAACGGCTCATCATCCACCAGCAGTTGCTGGATGGTTCCCTCAACCTGCTGATTGGTACCCATGCCCTCCTGGAAGATATCGTGGAATTTAAGAATCTGGGCATGGTAGTGATCGATGAGCAGCATCGGTTTGGGGTGATGCAGCGGGCCAAGATGTGGCGGAAAAATTTTCTCCCTCCCCACGTTTTGGTGATGACCGCCACACCCATTCCCCGTACACTTGCCATGACTGTCTATGGAGATTTGGATGTCTCCGTCATCGACGAGCTTCCTCCAGGCAGGAAACCGATCCGGACCTTCCACTACTACGACAACCACAGGGCCGAATTGAACAATTTTATCCGGAAGGAGATCGCCCTTGGCAGGCAAATTTACGTGGTATTTCCGCTGATAAAGGAGTCGGAGAAGCTGGATTTTAAAAATCTGGAAGAGGGATTTGAACAACTGAGGATCGCTTTTCCACTGCCTGAATACAACATCAGCATGGTACATGGCAAGATGAAAGCAGCCGCCAAGGAGGCAGAGATGCAACGGTTCAAGAACGGTGAGACGCAAATTCTCGTAGCAACAACCGTCATCGAAGTGGGGGTCGATGTTCCAAATGCCTCAGTAATGGTGATTGAAAGCACGGAAAGATTCGGTCTTTCCCAACTGCATCAACTCCGCGGAAGGGTCGGAAGGGGTGCCGATCAGTCATACTGCATTCTGATGAGCAGTGTGAAACTGAGTCACGAAAGCAGGCAGCGAATCGAAACGATGGTGGCAACCAACGACGGATTCGAGATAGCGGAGGCGGATATGCGGCTCAGGGGACCAGGCGACCTTGAGGGAACCCAACAGAGCGGACTGGCCTTTGACCTCAGAATCTCCAATCTGGCCAAGGATGGTCAGATCCTGCAGTATGCCAGGGACAAGGCAGAGGAGATCCTGGCAACCGACCCGCTCTTGCAAAGCAACGAAAACAACATCCTGATCAGGCAGTTGCTGGCCTTGCGCAAAAACCACCTCAACTGGGGTGCCATTAGCTGATATTCTGAAAAACAACCAGGCAAGAAATGCAATTAAAGTCCATAAGATTATCATTTATGTTTAAAATACCATTTCCACCTCAAGTGCCCAATCAAGGCAAGGAGGAATCCACTCCCGGCACCACGCAAGGGATCATCTATGCTCTGGTACCGGCCATGCTGATGTCTGTTATCTTTTTTGGTATCGACAGTTGCAGGATTCTTGCCATTGCTGTGATTTCCTGCATCTCCCTGGATATGGTGTTTCAAAAACTCCTATTAAAAACGGCAACTTCTGTTCAGAATGGATCTTCGGCCCTGACAGGCATCCTGCTGGCTTGCTGTCTCCCTATTGGCGTTCCCTATTGGCTGGTCTTGCTGGGATCACTCTTTTCAACTGGCGTAGCCAAATTGATTTCTACTGTTATTGGCTACCCTATTTTCAATCCTGCACTTGCCGGCAGAGTGCTCCTTTTGCTGCTCTTCCCAGTCCAAATGACCACATGGAAAGGCAATGTGCTGATGGCAGATACTTTTACGGGCGCTACCCCTTTGGGTTTGCTTGGTGAAGGTGTCAAAAACGGCAAATCGCTTCTGTTGTTAACAGGAAATTATCAGCTTCCGGGCTATTTTGATCTGTTTTGGGGAAATGTGGCCGGTTCCCTGGGAGAGATTTCTGCCCTTGCATTGCTGATTGGCGGAGGCTATTTACTTTGGAAAAAGATTATCACGTGGCACATTCCCGTCGCCATTTTTGCCACGGTCCTCCTCCTGCAAGGATTTCTCTGGATCATTGCACCCTCAAGGTTTGCGGATCCACTGTTTCATCTGCTGTCAGGAGGCATGATGCTGGGCGCCATATTTATGGCTACAGATCCCTCCGCCAGACCGGTCAAACCTTCCGGCCAGATCGTTTTTGGTTTCGGGATAGCATTCATCACCCTGATGATACGAAATTTCGGCCCCTATCCGGAAGGAATTGCCATTGCAATTCTGGTAATGAATGGATTTACACCTTTGATAAACAAGAGAATAAAATCCATACAGTTGGGAAAGTTCAGTTTTCACTAACCAAACCTGATGCGCCGCCACCATTGAATAATAGAATTACTATTCGGTGGCCCTGCAGGAATTTCAAACGGAAGTAAAATATTTTGGTGCAATTCTCGATCAATTGGAGGGAATGTATCAACCTTTCTCTACCTTTATGGAAAATAAGAAGTAAAGCGTGTAATCGCCCGTTTGTTCATCAAAAAAACATCAATAGCAACCTAAATACCAGTATCATGGAAATACTTTTGCCCATTGCCATCATTGTCGCTGTCATTATCGTATCCGGATTTCGTATTGCCCAGGAGTATGAACGTGCCATCGTCTTCCGGCTCGGCAGATACCAGGGAACCAAAGGTCCTGGACTCTACTGGATTATCCCATTGTTCGACAGGCAGCAAACCATCGATATCCGTACCAAGACCGTGGATCTTGAGCAGCAGGAGACCATTACCAAGGACAGTGTCACCATCAAGGTGAATGCCGTACTTTGGTTTCGGGTGACCAATCCCGAAAATGCCGTCATAAAAATCGCCAACTACAACCAGGCGGTGTACCAGTTTTCAGTGACCGCTCTGCGGAACATCATCGGTCAACATCACCTCGACGAAGTTTTGCGGGAACGGGAACAGATCAATGCCACACTCCAGAAAATCGTGGATGAAACGACTGAACCCTGGGGTGTCAAAATAGAAATGGTTGAGATGAAGGATGTAGAAATTCCTGAATCCATGCAAAGGGCAATGGCCCGCGAAGCCGAAGCCATCCGTGAAAAACGGGCCAGGATCATCAAGGCGGAGGCTGAATTGGAGTCTTCCATCAAACTGACACAGGGAGCCAAACAGATGGAGAGCAGTCCCTTCTCTCTCGAATTGCGTAGAATGCAGATGCTTTCCGAAATCGGCATAGACAACAATACCACCACCGTGATTCTGATGCCTTCCGAGTTTACCAATGCGGCCAAGAGTTTCAGTGAGATGGTCGCGAGAAAAAAGGAAACGGAAAAATGATCCGATCGAGAATGAAAAGCAGGACCTCAATTCTACTACTTTTATTTTCCATCTCCCCTTTTTTCCTTGTCGGAAAGGAACTCAAAAAAATTTCAAGGGACAATGTCATTCCGGGATTTACAGAAACCTTTTATGTGCTCAGGTCTGATACGGCAATCAGACAGGGAAGCTACAGGCTGGAGACCCTTGGTAAATTGGTCATCGAAGGCAACTACAAGGCCGGAATGAAAGACAGTACCTGGATTCAGTACAACCTGAAAGGGGTTGTCCGGACCAGGGGTTGGTTCAAGAATAACAAGAGAGCCGGAATCTGGGATTTTTTCAACAATTCAGGCCAATTGGAACAAGAAGTCAATTTTAGCACAGGAGAGGTGCCCTATTATCAGACAATTTTTTCAAAACAACCCTTCAGGGTAACCCTGGGAAAGGACACTCTGTTAACCGTCCTGGATCGTCCGCCTCTTTACCTGGGCGGATCGAGCAAATTGAACGATGACATTTCCAATGAAATTGTGCTGCCCTTGCACAAGTCAGGAGAAAGGGTTCAGGGTACGGTCTATGTTTGCTTCACCATTGACAGCCTGGGTAAAACGCTCAACCATCACCTACTGAGAGGAATCAGCAATGCTTGCAATGAGGAGGCGATCAGGGTCATCAAATCCATACCCAACGACTGGATGCCCGGTGTGCTGAACGGAAAATATGTGAACGTCGAATACATTCTTCCGATAGTCTTTGACAAAAACACACCGACTCCTGAATTGTTTTAACGATGTAGTTTCAATTTAATAAATTAAGCCTATTATGACGGACAACACATTAATCACCACAAGTACTTCACTGGAAGGGTACAGGATCATCAGGCAATTGGGCCTGGTCAGAGGCATCACGGTTCGATCCAGAAATATTTTCGGTTCCTTTGCAGGAAGTGTCATGACAGCCTTCGGCGGAAGAAATGCCATTTATACCGAATTGTGTGAGAATACACGGGAAGAAGCCCTGCAACTGATGATCGGGCATGCCAAGGCACTTGGGGCCAATGCCATCATCAGTATGCGTTACGACGCCAACGATGTCATGACGGGTCTGACTGAGGTGCTGGCATATGGAACGGCTGTCGTCGTTGAAAAAATCTGACAACATGAACAACAGGCAGAAATTTCTCCTTTTGCTTCTTTGCTCGCTTCTTGCAGGCGGAATGATTGCCTGGATGGATAGCCGTCCAGGTTGGGACGATACAGGCATCACTGCTGGGTTGATTGTACTGGCTTCCGCATTATTTGGATTTCTCTCATCTGACCGACCGTGGATCTGGGCCCTGACGGTGGGCGGCTGGATTCCGATGCATGCCATTGTCCTGAACGGTGATTTCAAAATGTTGTTGGTGGCATTGTTTGGCTTTGCCGGAGCGTACCTTGGTGCCGCAGTGAAAAACAACAAGCCCGCTGGCACTGAATGATTTTCCCGGGATCAAATTCCATATTACCTGCCTACCGGCAGTGTGGTAATCTCCAACATTTGTCCTCCAAATAGTCGGCAGAAAGTTCTATTTCTCCCGTGAGAACTTACATCTTCTCTTTCATCTTCCATGTCCCTTCGGCCTTTCGTCTTATAGTCCACCCAATACCGACCGTCACCTTCAATCAGTCCTCCGCGCTAACTTTTCTCCCGGTCCAAAAGTCTCCCTGCACAGTTCTTCCATTTTTCTTACCTTTGCCCAAAAGCTATTGATATGTTGAGATCGATGACTGGTTACGGCAAAGCCGAATGCGAGCTTTCCCAGAGAAAGGTAACAATTGAGATAAAATCACTGAACAGCAAGCAGATGGATCTGAATACAAGGATCTCTCTTGTCTTCAGGGAAAAAGACCTCGAAATTCGCAGGGAACTCTCTGACAAACTGGTACGTGGCAAAGTTGATTTCATTTTATACACAGAGTCACTGGGTGAAGATGCTGCCACCAAAATCAATGCAGGCATCGTAAAGAGCTACTACAGGCAATTGGAACAACTCTCTGCAGATCTCAATATCCCGCTGAAAGACAACATCCTGCAGACTATTCTGGCCTTGCCCGAAGTGGTTAAAAACGAAAAGGAAGAACTTAACGATCAGGAATGGAAAACCATTCTCTGCAAAATAGCCGAGGCCATTGAGTCACTAGACGGATTCCGTGTCCAGGAGGGATCCATTTTAAAACAAGATCTGGTTGCCAACGTTCAGGCGATTACCTCGCTGCTTTCCGAGGTGGATCAGTATGAAGATGAGCGAGTGACCAGAATCAAAGATAAAATCTACGAAGGACTCAAGGATATTTCCATCGAGCAGATCAATGAAAACAGGCTCGAACAGGAGATGATCTTCTATTTGGAAAAGATGGATGTCAACGAAGAGAAGGTGCGGTTACTCAACCATTGCAACTATTTTTTGGAAACCCTTGACCTCAACGAGCCAATTGGCAAGAAACTGGGATTTATCGCACAGGAAATTGGCCGTGAGGTGAATACCCTTGGTTCAAAGGCCAATCATCTGGAAATGCAGAAGCTGGTCATCCAGATGAAAGATGCGCTTGAGAAAATAAAGGAACAATTGCTGAACGTCTTATAATAAGCACCCACAGAAATGAATGAAGGCAAAATCATCATCTTTTCCGCTCCTTCGGGTGCAGGTAAAACGACCATTGTCAGGCATCTGCTCTCGAAACACAACGACTTCGCCTTTTCGGTTTCTGCCACGAGCCGGAAACCCCGGGGAAAAGAGGTGAATGGTGTCGATTACTTTTTCATCACGGCCGAAGAGTTTAAAACAAAAATAGCCAACAACGAATTTCTGGAATGGCAGGAGGTTTATCCGGATAATTTTTACGGTTCGCTGAAGAGTGAAGTGGATAAAATCCTCCAAAATGGGAAGAACATCCTCTTCGATGTGGATGTAGTCGGCGGAAGCAACATCAAAAAACATTACGGAGAGAGGGCGCTGGCCCTGTTCATTCAACCTCCTTCGATTACTGAACTCGAAAAAAGACTGCTGGCCCGCTCAACAGACAACATGGAGGTGATCCGGGAAAGAGTAGAGAAGGCTGCACGCGAATTGGAATTCTCTCATCTTTTTGATGTCATCATTGTCAACGACACACTGGAACACGCCTTGCAGGAGGCCGAAGACCAGGTAAGGGCGTTTTTGGGCGCCGGAAAATAGCCATAAAAAGAAAACGATGAGAATTGCCATCTATTCAGGATCCTTCAATCCAGTTCACAATGGACACATGGCCATTGCGAAAGCTGCACTTTCGGAAGGATTCGATGAAGTTTGGCTGATAGTCTCCCCCCACAATCCGCACAAAAAGGAAGATGATCTCTGGCCGTTCGAGATGCGGTTGGAAATGGTCAATCTGGCTATCGGGACTTTCCCCGGCCTAAAATCCAGCGATTGCGAAACCAAACTGCCCCGGCCTTCCTACACCATCAACACCCTGAAACATTTGCGTATGACCTATCCGCAACACCTTTTCAAACTGCTGATTGGCGGGGATAACCTGCAGAAATTCAAACTTTGGAAAGATTACAGGCAAATCCTCGATCAGTTTGGGCTGATCGTCTACCCACGGTCGGCAGACAATCAAGCCTCCATTGAAACAGATCCAAACATCCTCCGCATTCCAGGCTCCCCTTTTGGAAATCAGCTCCTCGGAAATCAGAAACAGGCTTTCGAAAAATGAATCCATCCACGGTATGGTACCCGATCAGGTAGAGAAATACCTCCTTCAAAAATTAAAAGCCGATCCTGCGAAATCAGTTTTTTAATGTAAATTGGGTTCGATTCCCGAATGGCCTGAAAACTTTACCGGTTCTCTTTCTTCATGAATAAATTCATTGAACAATATGCAGATGTGATATTACCGCTTCCCCTGGAAGGGTGTTTCACCTATCTCATTCCGGAGGAGTATTCGGGTAAGATCATGGCCGGAATGCGCGTGGTTGTACAATTTGGAGCCAAAAAATTTTACTCCGCAGTGGTCAGAAGAATTCATCCCAACAAACCCGAAACTCATCTGCCCAAACTAATCGAATCCCTTCTCGATGAACATCCCATACTTTCAGAAAGCTGTTTTCTGCTCTGGGAATGGATTGCTGTTTACTACCATTGTTCACTGGGAGAGATCCTCAAGGCCGCATTGCCATCCGGTCTCAAACTGGAGAGCGAGACACGGGTCTCTCTGGACGAAGAATATGGGAAAGCAGAACCTGAACAGCTGACCCCAAAAGAGTTGCTATTATTTGAAATCATCAGGGAGAAAAAGGGAATCTCCGTCTTTGAACTGAACAACACCGTTCTGAAAAAGGGAACACTCCCCATTTTAAAAGAGTTGCTGAGAAAAGGGGTCATTCACATTGACGAGGAGATCAGGGAAAGTTACAAGGCACGTACAGAAACCATAGTCACCCTCGGTGCAGCCATCACTTCCGAAGAAAAATTGCTGCGAACGATGGATTTGCTTGTCAGGATTCCAAAACAACGTGAGATGCTGCATCTTTTCCTTCGCGAAAATGAAGACATTGCCGATCTCAAATCCAAGGCATATCCTAAGAAAGCTCTGCTGATGAAGAGCGGAGCCAGTATTTCAGTTTTCAATAGTCTGGTTAAAAAGGAGATTCTGTCAGTGTATGAACAGCAAATTGACAGGCTTGATTCCGGTGAAGATGCAACCAGAGCCATCTATCCGCTGTTCCCCTCCCAGCAGACTGCACTGGATGAGATTGAGACCTCCTTTGAAAAGCATCAGGTGACTCTTTTGCACGGTGTTACCTCGAGCGGCAAAACGGAAATTTACATCCAACTGATTGAAAAATGCCTGCAGGAGGGCAAACAAGTTCTCTACCTGCTGCCTGAAATAGGATTGACGACCCAAATGATCAGCAGATTACTGGTGGTATTTGGCAAACGGGTGGGCGTTTATCATTCCAAATTCAGCGATTCTGAGAGGGTTGAAATCTGGAACAAGGTGCTTAATTTTCAACCCGGCAAGCAACAGCACTCCCATCAATTGATTGTTGGTACAAGATCTGCCATTTTTTTGCCCTTTTCCAGTCTTGGGTTGATTGTGGTGGACGAGGAGCACGAAAACAGCTACAAACAATACGATCCTGCACCCAGATATCACGCCCGCGACAGTGCCATCGTTCTGGGAACCATGCTGAAGATTCCCGTTCTGCTCGGAACAGCCACTCCGGCAGTCGAAACCTATTTCAATGCAAAATCCGGCAGGTATGGTTTGGTTGAACTCAAGGAGCGCTACAAACAGATTGAACTGCCCGAAATAGTCACTGTTGATTTGAAACGGGCTTACCAACGTAAATCTATGCGTTCCTATTTAACCCCCGAACTGTTTGACGAGATCACTGCGGCACTGGAAAAAAAAGAGCAGGTCATCCTGTTTCAGAACAGGAGGGGCTTCTCCCCTTTCATCGAATGCAAGAGCTGCGGATGGATCCCCAAATGCACCCATTGCGATGTCTCGCTGACCTATCATAAAAACAGCAGAAGGCTGGTCTGCCACTATTGCGGTTATTCGATCAGTTACCCTTCTGCCTGCAACTCCTGCCATTCGGCTGATCTCTCCAACAAGGGATTTGGCACCGAGAAGATTGCAGAGGAGCTGAGCGAACTTTTCCCCAATGCCGTGATTGAACGTCTGGATCTGGACTCTACCCGCTCCAAACGCGCTTTCCAAACCATTCTCCAGCGTTTTGACAGAGGCGATACCGACATCCTGGTAGGGACCCAAATGATCACGAAAGGACTGGATTTTGAACACGTTCGCGTGGTCGGTATTCTGAATGCCGACAACTTGTTGAATTTCCCTGATTTCCGGTCACATGAAAGGAGCTACCAACTGATGACCCAGGTGAGCGGGCGTGCGGGCAGAAGGGAAAAACGCGGAAAGGTGATCATCCAGACATCGCAACCCGACCACTTCATCATCCAAAAGGTTGCGACCAACGATTACGAAGGGATGTACGACCAACAAATTGCAGAAAGAAGAGATTTCAAATACCCTCCGTTTTACAGAATGATTCGTATCACATTAAAGCACAGAGAATTGGGTGAACTAGACAGAATTGCGGAAGCCTGTGCCGAAGCCCTGCGCTCCAGATTCGGCAACAGGTTGCTTGGCCCTGAATATCCGGCTGTTGGTCGCATCAAACTGATGTTTATGAAGCAGATGTGGCTAAAACTGGAAAGGGAAATGTCCGTCACTTCCGCCAAAAGACAAATGCAACTGATGTTGGAAAGTGTCAAAAGCAGGGATAAAAATAAAATGGTGCAGATTGTAATCGATGTGGATCCGATGTAGTTGATATCTTTTCTGGGGATCGCCCATCAAATTTTCGATCTCTCTGTTCTCATTGAGACTAAAATACTAACTTTGAGGCCGACTAATAAAAAGGATTCATGGGAAAAGTTATCGCAATCGCGAATCAGAAAGGGGGTGTAGGCAAGACGACTACTGCCATCAATCTGGCCGCGAGTTTGGCTGTTTTGGAATTTAAGGTGCTGCTGATTGATGCTGATCCGCAGGCCAATGCCACTTCCGGTGTTGGGTTTGACGTGCGCAATGTCAAGACCAGCATTTACGAATGTGTGGTAGATGACATTGACCCAAAGAACATCATTTTAAATACCAGTACACCGGGGTTCGACCTGATACCGTCTCACATCGACCTCGTTGGGGCAGAAATTGAGATGCTCAACATGCCCAACCGTGAAAAAGTGCTGAAACACGTCATCGAAAAAATCAGAAATGAGTACGATTTCATCTTCATTGATTGTTCTCCTTCACTTGGGTTGATTACCGTCAATGCACTTACCGCCTCCGACTCTGTCATCATCCCGGTGCAATGTGAATATTTTGCCCTTGAAGGACTTGGCAAACTTCTTAATACCATCAAAATAATTCAAAGCAGACTGAATCCCGAACTCCAAATTGAAGGATTCCTGCTGACCATGTTCGATTCCCGGTTAAACCTCTCCAATCAGGTACACGATGAGGTGAAGAAACATTTTCAGGAGATGGTTTTTGAGAGCCTCATCACACGGAACATCCGCTTGTCGGAAGCGCCAAGTTACGGCCTGCCCGTAGTCTCCTACGACATTGGCTCCAAGGGAGCACAGAGCTACCTGAATCTTGCGCGGGAGCTGCTGCAAAAGAACAAGATGACCAAAATGGATCAAAAAGAGATTGTTTGACCTAACAGAATTTTAAAGTACTATGCAAAAACGGAATGCGCTGGGCAGAGGTTTAGGTGCCCTTATTGATGACTCCAACGTGATTCGCGAACAGAGTCCGGTATCCAATGAAATTCTGATTTCTGAAATTGAGGCAAATCCATTTCAGCCACGCGTTCATTTCGACGAAGAGGCGCTGAATGAATTGGCCGCTTCCATCCGTGAGGTTGGCATCATTCAACCCATTACCCTGCGCAAAATAGGCGACAAAAGATACCAGATCATTGCGGGGGAACGCAGGTTCAGGGCCTCCAAATTGGCCGGACTAACCAAAGTTCCCGCCTTTGTCAGGGAAGCAGGCGACGAGGCGATGCTGGAACTGGCTCTTGTAGAGAATATCCAGCGGGAAGATCTGGATGCCATAGAGGTGGCCTTGAGCTACCAGCGCTTGATGGAAGAGTGCAGGCTTACACAGGAGACCCTCAGCGACAGGGTCGGCAAAAAAAGATCTACCATCTCCAATTACCTCCGCTTGCTCAGATTACCTGCCGTCATTCAGAAGGCGATCAGGGAACAGGAAATTACCATGGGTCATGCCCGCGCCCTGATCAACATCACGGATTCCGAAACACAGGTGATGGTCTATCATCAGGTGGTCAAATATGATTTTTCCGTCCGCAAAACAGAAGATATCGTGCGCAAACTCAGCGCAACCGATGAGGAACCGACTCCCAAAACGTCCAAAGATGATACCATGACGGATCAGTTCAGTGATTTGAAAAAACATTTGGGCAAATATTTCAACAGCAACATCGGACTTAAAATCAACGATCAATACAAGGGAAAAATCGAAATTCCATTCAATGATTCAAAAGATTTGGAGCGAATCATTGGAATTTTTGACAGATTAAATTCATAACAAGGAAATTACGCTGTTTTGAAAATTATTTTGAAAGTATTTTTTGTTGGAATGATGTTGATAATTCTCTGCTTCAATCTGGAAGCACAGGAGGTCAATGTCCCAAAAGACAGTCTGAAAATTTCCGTGTTACCACAAAAAAAAGTACTTTCGCCCAAGAAAGCCTCCATTTATGCAGCACTATTCCCCGGATTGGGGCAGGTGTACAATGGAAAATACTGGAAACTTCCTATTGTATATGGCGGTTATGCCGGATTAATTTACTTGTTGGGTTGGAACAACAACAACTACAACGACTATTTTGATGCCTACAGAACCATTGCCAGATATACGACTGTCGACCAAATGAGCAAGGCCGACAAGGACTATCTGAACAATCTGTTTAAAATTCCTTATTGGAATCTTAATATAAATCCATCGAATTTTACTACTTTTCAAGCACAATTGAAAAGTGGGAAGGATTATTACAGGCGAAACAGGGACATGAGTATCATCGCCATTGCCGCACTGCACGTTCTTAGCATCATCGACGCCAGTGTGGATGCAAATTTGTCCGACTTTGAGATCAACGACAATTTGAGTTTGCACATAGAACCCATGCCTGCCAGGTTGGGGAACGGAACTCAGGTAGTTGGCATCAATTTCGCATTTAATTTCTAATTTATGTTTGTACCATGGTCATGAAATTCAAAGTATTCATCCTGATTTTTCTCTCCCTTGCCACGGGCTTAGCTGCACAGGTGCCTGTGAAGCCACTTACGGCCGACGAAGAGCAAAAAATCTGGGGGACCGACTCTGTAGCCAATAAAATGGCCGACAAGATGGTCAATGAGAATCTGAATTTATTTGTCTCAGACAAACTGGACTCATTGGTCAACACCTGGTATGTAAAGAATGCCTTTACCTACGACAAGAGCGAACTGGACTCACTTCCCGAATCGATCAGATCTTACCTTCCTGATTCCGTCTATGTCAAACGGCTTCAGGCAATTGACTCCTTCCTGCCACTGCCCTACAATGAAACAGTTAGGAATTTCATCGGATTGTATACCATTCGCAAACGGGAACTTACCTCCTACATTTATGGCCTTTCCAACTACTATTTCCCCATTTTCGAAGAGGCCCTGGAACGCTACCAGTTACCGCACGAATTGAAATACCTGCCCATCATTGAGTCTGCACTCAATCCAAAGGCATTTTCCAGGGCCGGAGCTTCAGGCCTCTGGCAATTTATGATCGGGACCGGAAAATTATACGGACTGGAAGTCAACTCCTACATCGACGAGCGGAATGACCCCATCAAATCATCGGATGCTGCGGCCCGGTACCTTCGCGATCTTTATGCCATCTATGGCGATTGGCACATCGTGATTGCTGCTTACAACTGTGGACCGGGAAATATCAACAAAGCGGTCAGGCGCAACGGCGGCAAACAAAATTACTGGGATATTTACTATTCACTGCCGAAGGAAACCCGTGGTTACATCCCCGTTTTCATTGCTGCCTCCTACATGATGAACTACGGAAAAGAGCACATGCTGAAAGCCGCGGAGCCAAAATTCAAGACAGTGACCGATACCATTGAAATTCACAATTACCTGAATTTCGAACAGATCTCCGCCATCATGAACATGTCGGTGGAGGAACTCAGGCAGCTCAATCCACAATACAGGCGCGACATCATTCCCGCAAGACCGGAAAAACCATACATACTTAAATTGCCCGCTTCTGCCATCTCATTGTTCATAGACAACGAGAACCAGATATTTGCCTACAACCGTGATAAGTTCTTCCCAAACAACCAACTGGTACCGTTAAAAGGCCGCCGTGGCTCCAGAGGATCCGGTGGAGAAGGAATGAAGGAGATCACACACATCGTGAAATCGGGCGAAAACATCAGCTCCATTGCCGGCAAATACAAGGTAACGGTTAGTGACATCAGGGAGTGGAACGACATCCGGAAAAAAGGTGTCAGGGTTGGTCAGCGAATTACAGTATACGTTTCTGCCAAATCCACCAAAAACAAGCTGGCTGTGGTAAACAAACCCAAGAAAGAGGTCTCCCCCGCTGTCGCGGACAGTTCAGCCCTCAAACCGACCGCGGCTGAAAAAACTGCATCCGCCAAGGAGAATTCCGGCGAAGCCTCCGCGACTGGTGAATACATTCTGTATACGGTCCAAAGCGGTGACAGCCTGTTCACCATCGCCAAAAAATTCCCTGGCATCACGGATGCCGATCTGATGGCTTGCAACAACATCCGGAATGTAAAAGGTTTGGTGCCGGGTCAACAACTGAAAATCCCAAAAAAAGCTTAAGCGATTCTCCGTAATAGAGTGAGCACCCTTTTTCTCTTCCCTCTGAATCTGCATGAAATAATCAGAGATGACACTGCCAGACCAGCGAACAGACGTTATTGAGCATTCAACCTGGAACCGTTTTTTAGCGCTACACTATCCACCAGATAAGGAGTATCACCCCGCCACGGAAGTGTTGCATTCTTTTGGGAATAATGAATCACCACACTTTCGCCCTGCAATTTTTCAATTTTTCTGGCAACTTCCTCCTCATCCACCGAGAAGTAAAATTTCTCGGAAGCAATGGCCATGTTGGCATTGGTTTGTACGCTACTCAGGATCAACTCACCCTCGTATGTTTTAAAAATCGTGCCCTTGCTCGAAAATTTCTGAAGCAATCCGGCCCTGTATCCTTCACTGTAGGTGAAAAAATACTTCCAGTAAATGAAGGAACCAATAATTAGCACCACGACAAGAACCAAACGGGTTAGAAATTTTCTCATACCGGAAGATTTTAAGGATTATTTTTCACCCAAATTTAACACAAAATCAGGTTCTTTGAATTTCAGAACGGTTATTTTGGAGGGAGATCCGATAAAAAAAAATTGAATGATTCCTTTCTGCCACTATTGTCATTCCGGCGGAAAAAGCGAATTTTGCAGGCAATTAATATTCTTAAAAAAATGAGCGACGATAAGCAGATCATATTTTCCATGTACAAGGTGAGCAAAACTTACCCACCTCAAAAACAAGTCATCAAAGACATTTCGCTCTCCTTCTTTCTGGGGGCCAAAATCGGCATCATCGGACTAAACGGATCCGGCAAATCCACCCTTCTGAAAATAATCGCCGGAATTGAAACAGATTTCAACGGGGAACTGGCTTTCTCACCCGGATATTCTGTGGGGCACCTGTCACAGGATCCCCTGCTGGATCCGTCCAAAACAGTGATGGGCATCGTACAGGAGGGTGCACAGGAGATCGTCGATTTGCTTGCAGAGTTCGAGAACATCAACCTGCAGTTTGGTCTGCCCGAAGTGTACGAGGATCCGGACAAAATGGACAAGCTGATGGATCGTCAGGCCAAGCTTCAGGAGAAGATAGATGCCACGGATGCATGGAACCTCGACAACAAACTGGAGCGGGCCATGGATGCCCTTCGTTGCCCCGATGGGGATACCCCCGTCACGGTACTATCGGGCGGAGAACGCCGCAGGGTGGCCTTGTGCCGTTTGCTGTTGAAGCAACCCGATATTCTGCTGCTCGATGAACCCACCAACCACCTCGATGCCGAATCCATCGACTGGCTCGAACAACATCTGCAACAATATCCCGGGACGGTAATTTGCATTACCCACGACAGGTATTTCCTGGACAACGTAGCAGGATGGATTCTGGAGCTGGACAGGGGCGAAGGCATTCCCTGGAAAGGCAACTACTCAAGTTGGCTGGAGCAGAAGCAGAAACGTCTCGAAATGGAAGAGAAAGGTGTATCCAAACGACGCAAAACCCTCGAACGAGAATTGGAATGGGTAAGAATGAGTCCCAAGGCCAGACAGGCAAAATCCAAGGCACGTCTGGGAGCCTATGAAAAGCTGCTGAACGAGGATGTGAAACAGAAAGAAGACAAGCTGGAGCTCTTCATTCCAAACGGACCAAGGTTGGGCGACAAAGTCATCCTGGCAGAAAATGTCTCCAAGGGGTACGGTGAAAGACTGCTGTTTGAGAACCTCAATTTCACCTTGCCACCCAACGGAATTGTGGGAGTAATCGGACCAAACGGCGCAGGCAAAACAACCCTTTTCCGGATGATCATGGGTATGGAACATTCTGATTCAGGCACCTTCACGGTAGGTGAAACAGTAAAGATCGGCTATGCCGATCAATCGCACGCCGAAATTGACAACGAGAAAACCGTTTACCAGGTACTTTCTGGCGGCACCGACGAGGTGATGGTGGGTGGGAGAATGATCAATGCCCGGGCATTTGTTTCCAAGTTTAATTTCAGTGGCTCCGACCAGGAAAAAAAATGCGGGGTACTTTCTGGAGGAGAAAGGAACAGGCTACATTTGGCCTTAACGCTTAAATCCGGAGCAAATGTGTTGTTACTGGATGAACCTACGAACGACATAGATGTGAACACCCTGCGTGCCCTGGAAGAGGGTCTCGACAGCTTCGCAGGTTGCTGTGTAGTCATCTCGCACGACCGCTGGTTCCTGGACCGGATTGCCACACATATCCTTGCCTTTGAGGGAGATTCGCAAATCTATTTCTTTGAGGGAAGTTATTCAGAATACGAAGAGAACAAGAAGAAACGACTCGGTGATGCTACACCGCACAGAATCAGATACAAAAAACTGGTTTGAAAATAAATGAGATGAGCAAAAATTCTGACGCTATTTATTTTCACTAAAAATTAAGTATTATTCACAAATAATTAATAATATTTTTACATTTTGTAATAAAATATTCACTACATTTGTGGAGTTAATAGTTATTAGTAGTAGTTAGTTGATTTGGATTCGTAAGAGGTTGCCACCCCGGCAGCCTCTTTTCGTTTTTATACCCCTTAAGTCACAATACAGCAACGAGTTCACGTATAATCAAGCTCATCTTTGGTTCTGCCTGCATGGCTACTGCCTGCACCTCTTCGTGTGAAATTTCGACAATTTCTCCGGGAACACCGCTGTCTGTGATGATGGAAATACCAAAAACGGCCATGTCCATGTGCCGCGCAACAATCACCTCAGGAACCGTCGACATTCCGATGGCATCGCCTCCCAGGATTCTGAACATTTTGTATTCAGAAGGAGTTTCAAAAGTTGGGCCTGCCACTCCGACATAAACCCCCTCTTTCAGGTCGATTCTGTTTTGAAGGGCTATTTTGAGGGCCATGTTACGCAAGTGCAGATTGTACGGCTGACTCATATCCGGGAACCTCGGACCCAGTTCACTGATGTTGGGTCCCATCAGCGGATTGTCGCCGAACATGTTGATGTGATCCGTAATCATCATCACATCGCCCACCTTGAATTTTGGATTCAATCCCCCACTGGCATTGGAAACAAAAAGATTCTTGATCCCAAGTGCCTTCAATACCCTTACCGGGAAGGTGACCTCCTTCAGGCTGTAGCCTTCGTAATGGTGAAATCGCCCCTGCATCGCAATTACTTTCTTACCGCCCAGTGTGCCAAAAATCAGCTGCCCCTTGTGCCCTTCAACCGTCGAAACGGGAAAGTTCGGAATCTCCGAATAGGGAATGGCGCATTCAATTTCGATCTCCTTGACGAGTCCTCCCAGACCTGTGCCCAAAATGATTGCAGTTTCGGTATTAAATTTTGTTCTTTCTTGTATGTAACTCGAAGTTGCTCTTATTTTCTCCAACATATTTCATTATTTTTTTATCAAAATCATTGTCTGTCTGGTTGATGAACCTTATCTCAATCGGGATGAAATAAAGATTTGCCGAAATTATATCCGGCAGATCGCCAATTTCATGGATTCGGAAGGTATCCTTTTCTGTTGTAACGATTATTTTATTTACGGCCGACATGGCTTCAAACTGGGCTGCCACCTTTTCCATATCTTTCAGCGTGAATGGGTGATGGTCAGAAAACTCTGCAGAAACGACGGATTTGGTTGTTTTCAACATTTTTTCGCGCAGAGGCTGCGCGTTGGCGACCCCTGTCAGGAGCAGAATTCCTGTTTCACCGTTCGGTGTGAAATTTTTTTCAACAATTTTTTCAGGGTAAACGGGTACCATCTCCCCGTATTTGATTCTTGAGAAAAACAGATCCTGGTAAGGCCATATGTGCAGATCCTTGGTGATGATCCGCTCATCGATCGGTTTGATCTCCCGCGGGCATTTGGTCACGATGATGATGTTGGCCCTGTCCCTGTTGGAAGCAGGTTCCCGCAAGCTTCCCAGCGGCAGCATTTCATCTTCGGTAATCATGCGTGAATAATCTATGAGCAAGATATTGATGGAAGGTGTCACATAACGGTGCTGAAAGGCATCATCGAGAATAATAACATCCGGCCTTTTTTCGCTGATTGCCAAAATTTTTTCGATGCCGCGAACCCGCTTCTCATCTACAGCAACCATCACGGAAGGGAATTTTTTCTTGATCTGCAATGGTTCATCCCCTGTCTGCCGGCTGGTAGAGTTGGTTTCAACCACCATAAAACCACGGCTTTTGCGCTTGTACCCACGGCTCAGTACGGCTATGTCAAATTTTTTACTCAGCAGCCTTATCAGGTGTTCCGTGTGGGGAGTCTTGCCCGTTCCGCCTACCGTGATGTTGCCCACTGAAATAACGGGAACTTCAAACTCTCTTCCCCGAAGAATGTTCAAATTAAAGAGGGTGTTCCGGAAGTTAACGATCATCCCGTACACCAGGGAGAACAGATAGAGTACTAGTTTCTTCAAGGCAATTAGTTAATTTCCAAATTAAATGGCATCCGTGTATAAATTCCCTTCGCATTTGCCTCCCTGGAAAAATTTTTCCAATAATCATAGGTTGTACCCATGATGGATTCCATCATTTTCGTCTGCATCCTGACAGAGAAATTCTTCAGTAGTTCTGCAAAGGGATCTTTTTGTTTGGGAAGTTCCCTGATTCTGTAATCGGTGATGCCAGCCTTTTCGGCAGCAAGTTTCAATGCCTCTTTCAATCCTCCGAATCCATCCACCAAACGATTATTTCTGGCATTCACGCCGCTCCAAACCCGACCCTGACCAATAGAATCGACGGCAGCTGTACTCATTTTACGGCCATCTGCCACGTGAGAAAGGAAGACGTTGTAGGTGCTCTCTACATAACTTTGCATCAGTTTGGATTCGAAGGGAGTCATCTTCCGCGTCACGGAAGGCATATCGGAATGTTCATTCGTCATGACATTATCGAAAGTGATGCCAATCTTGTTGCCAAGTAGATCACCGAAGTTTGGAATGGTACCGAAAACACCGATGGAGCCGGTGATGGTGGTTTGATCTGCAAGGATCATTGCCGCCGGAGAAGAGATGTAATATCCGCCTGAGGCAGCATAATCGCCCATCGAAACGATAACAGGTTTCACCTCCTGCGCAAGTTTGACCTCTCTCCAGATCACTTCAGATCCAAAAGCAGACCCGCCCGGAGAATTAACTCTCAAGACAATGGCTTTCACGGTAGTGTCAATACGCGCTTCGCGAATCCCCTGGGATAAGTCCTTTGAATTGATGTCGTGTGCACTGCTTCCGGAACCTGTATCGATCTCGCCCTCTGCATAGACCACTGCGATTTTATCCTTGGCAAGACCCTTTGTCTCGGCCGGAATTTTATCGTATTCAGAGACACTCACAATCGGAATTTCGGCATTGGGTTTTAACCCTGCCAGAACCCTGAGGTCAGCCAACACCTGGTCGCGGTATTTCAGTCTGTCAAAGAAATGGCTGTTGCGTGCTGTTTCTGCCGTACGATAGGTCATCACGGAGTTGGCATATTCATTCAACTGGTCGATAGAGATTTTTCTGGATTCTGAGATGCCTTTCAACAGATGATTCCAGATGGTGGCCAGGTACAGTGTGGTCTGTTCCCTGTTGGCAGGACTCATTTTGTCATACATGTAGGGCTCAACGGCTGATTTGAATTTGTTGTCCTTGCCGCGAACGATCTGCATTTCAACGCCAAATTTATCCAGCGCTTTTTTGAAGAAGGTGTGTTCTGCATTCAATCCACGGAAATCAAACATTCCAACAGGATTGAGGATCAAACTGTCAGCCACGGAGGCAAGATAATAGGCTTTTTGGCTAATGGCATCCGAATAGGCATAGACAAATTTACCGCTGGTTTTGAAATCGATCAGGGCCTCCCGAATCTCTTCCGTGGTGGCATAGCCTGCACCAATTTCGGAAAGTTCCAGGTAAATGCCCTTGATTTTACCATCCGTTTTGGCCTGTTTGATGGCATGAAATATCTGATTTAATCCGGTTGTACTGGATCTTTCCATCCCGGGCAGTTCGATATCCTCGAAGGGATTGTTCGATTTCCTCTCCACGATGCGGTTATCCAATTTCAGGATGAGCAACGAATTTTCCTTGACGGTAATTGATTGCTCACCGATGGCCGCCAGGGAAGAGACCAAACCGGCGATGACAAAAATAAAAACAAGAGTTGCCACGACAATGGCAGCGAGGGAGGCGAAAAAAGCTTTCCAAAAAAATTTCATCCGGATTAAATTTTAATTATAATTTTATCGAGCCTGCTTTTGAAAAAAGGCAACTGCAAATCTCAAGGTTCCTCACTGGCTACAAAACAGTAGATCAGATCGATCTTGGCTGAATTTACCTTCTTCACTTTTCAATTACCAAAGTAGTATCAATAGAACTGCGATCATTACAAAGATACGTACTATGTCGTTAGTTTATCTCATTTTAGGCGGAAATCAGGGAAATAGGCTGGAAATAATTTCCAGGGCGATCGATTTGGTAACCAGTGAGATTGGACAAAAAATAGCAAGTTCTGCCTGCTATGAAAGTGAATCCTGGGGATTTAAGTCAGAACCATTTATAAATCAAGTTATTATAATCAATACGGTCTTATCCCCAATGGAGGTGCTTGGGCTTACGCAACAGATTGAAATCCAACTTGGGCGAACCAGAAAAGCAGACGGATACCAGGCCAGACCCATCGACATAGACCTGCTCTATTACGATGCACAAATACTCCGGACCAAAGAGCTCCAACTTCCCCATCCAAGAGTTGCAGCAAGAAAATTTGTACTTGTGCCGCTGGCAGAAGTAGCACCTGATTTCAGGGATCCTGTCACGGGCAGGAGCGTTCTGGAGATGCTGGCTGTGTGTGAGGATGCCTGCTCAGTTGCCAAAATCAGTTAAGCAGACCGGGTTCGACTAAAAATGGGTGTGCGGAATGACCTCCTTGGAATCAATTTTTGCTCCATAGGCCAGATCACCTGCATCTCCCAGTCCGGGAACAATGTAAGATTTGGGTGTCATCTCCTGATCGATGGCTCCGACCCAGATCGTCACCTTGCCGGCAGGCAATCTGGAGAGTATGTAGTCGATGCCCTGCCTGCTTGCAATCAGTGAAACGAGGTGAATATGTTCCGGTTCACCCTTTTCGAGCAGTGCGTGGTAACCAACCTCCATGGAAGAGCCGGTGGCCAGCATCGGATCGGAAAGAATCACCACCTTGTTGTCGAGCAACGGTGAGGCGATGTACTGAAAATCGATGTGAAATTCGCCATTCGGATCATACTTTCTGTAAGCCGATATGAAACAGTTCTCCGCGTGGTCGAAAAAATTGAGCAACCCCTGGTGCAACGGAAGTCCAGCCCTCAGGATAGGTTGCCAACACCGGTTGCTGTTGGAGCACCTTCATCTTTGCCACACCCAGCGAGGTGGTCACATCCTTGTCCTTAAAAGTGAGTGTTTTGCTGATCTCATAGGCAAATATTTCACCAATCCGTTCCAGATTCTTCCTAAAGCGCAACGCATCTTTTTGGACGACTTCGTCACGTATTTCTGAAAGGAATTGATTGAAAAGGGAGTTGCTTTCGCCGAGTATGTGTATCATCAGAGATTTTTGGTAAAAATAAAAAAATCTTTTGAGAAGCTACAACAATCCTTCATCGGCAAAGCTAAAATAGCCGGACTGGGTGACGATCAGATGGTCGATGACAGGGATCTCCATCAAGGCAGCTGCCTCCTTCAACTGGCGGGTGATCTTTTTGTCCGCGTCACTCGGATCCAGGTTGCCGGAGGGATGATTGTGTCCAAATATCAGGGAGGTTGCGTGTTTTTCGAGGGCCAGCTTCAGCACCAGGCGAACGTCAATCACGGTGCCAGTAATGCCGCCCTGACTCAGTTTCTGCTTGTCTATCACTTTGTTTTGCCTGTTGAGAAACAGAATCCAAAACTCTTCATGGGGAAGATCCCCTATTTCCGGACGCAGAAAATTGGCGGCGTCCTTGCTTCCTTTGACCTGTCCATTGTTCAGGGCTTCCGATTGGTTTCTCCTTCTACCCAACTCCATGGCTGCCAGCAGGGTAACTGCCTTGGCTTCACCGATGCCCCTGAACCTTCTCAGTTCGTCACAATTCAATTTACCCAATTCGTGCAGGTTAAAATGGACTGTTTCCAATATCCTGCGTGACAATTCAACGGCGGATTCGTTGCTGTTGCCGCTGGAAATAAGGATGGCGATCAGCTCTCCGTCGGTAAGAGCGGAGATGCCCCTGTTCAACATTTTCTCCCTGGGCCTGTCTTCCAGTGCCCAGGATTTGATGCCCGGTTTGACGTAGTTCCCCATTTTCAAAGAAGTAACCCGTGTGGTTCGCCGGAGATACTTGCTACTTCAATTTACGGTAAATTCCCGAGAAAAGAGAATTTTCAGGCACAAAAAAGGGCACCCAATTTGGGCACCCTTATAAAAATATATTGCTTGAACAAAATTATAGTGCGTTGACGTGCAAGGTCAGGCTAGACTTCAGGTTGGAGGCCTTGTTCTTGTGAATCACATTGGTTTTTGCCAGTTTATCCAGCATACCAACTACCTTGGGAAGCAGCTCGGCAGCCTTTTCCTTTTCCGTTGTTGAACGCAGTTCGCGAACCGCATTACGGGTTGTTTTTGAATAATACTTGTTGTGAAGACGGTGAACCTCACTCTGTTTTGCTCTTTTGATCGACGACTTATGGTTTGCCATTGTTTAAAAAATTTCTTGTCAAATTGTTTTAATGTAGTCTGTAGGGGATTCGAACCCCTATGGCAAGAATGAAAATCTTGAATCCTAACCCTTAGATGAACAGACCATCTCGAACCTCCCTGTTTGGGGTCGTAAAATTAATATTTTTTTTGTTACGACACAATTTTGCCTGAAAATTCCATATAAAATTGTGCTGGTAGTCTGTAGGGGATTCGAACCCCTATGGCAAGAATGAAAATCTTGAATCCTAACCCTTAGATGAACAGACCATCTCGAACTCTTTATTCATTAAAAAGAGTAAAAAAACCTTGAAAACCGAGCATTTCAACTACATCAAACAGCTTCGATTTTCGCGATGCAAAGAAAAGATTTTTTTTTCAAAAAGACAATAGCCCTTCTAAAAAAATATTGCCTTTTCCCGGGAAGCGGAATTTACGAAAATAAAATTCAATCTTTTTGCTGAATCACCGCAACTATTTGATCACAAACCACTCCTCTCCCTTCGCAGGAAGCGTGCACTCGATCCAAATCCGGTTGGATGAATCAACAGGGAGGATCCTCTTTTCCCCTGCGGAATTTTCAATGGACGCGCTGTTTTTTATACCCGTATAGTAAACATTCACACGAATTCTTCGTTGGATGGGTACATTGAGCGGATTGTATACCATCAGCAGTCCCTTTTCGGTTCCCATCGGATCTGTATGCAGGATGGCATCATAATCCGTTCCATCCGGCCTCCTGACATGAATAATATCACCATCCAGAATTCTGCGGTGTTGCCTGTAAAAACCAACCCAACGGGCAACCAGCGCTTCGGTCTCCGGAGCATCGTACAACTCCGGTCCGCGGTAGCAAGCCTGTACTCCCGCCCCAAAAAGATTGGCCAACCGCTGTCCGTAATGTTGCAGGTGCTCCCTGAGCGGTTCGATGGTAGCGGCCTGCCCTCCACCCTGGTATTCCACCAGGGGAACGAACATCCAGCCCATGGAGGGTGTTTTTCGCCAGGTTCCGTCGTAGATATTCTGTCGTTCAATGATCTCCTGTTGTTCACGCGGCAAGGACCAGTTGGTCTCCCGGTAGCCCATTCCACATTTGTTGCTGCCATTCAGGTAATAGTTATCGGGCACATTCAAATAGATGCCGTTTCCCCGGCACCAATTGTAAAAGTCAGCAATTCTCTTGTGCTGGTTCCATTGAGAATCCTCTACTCCCCTGTGACCGGGGTGTACCGTTGACAAACAGAAGTCACCGGGATAGTTGCCGTCGTGCTCGAGGATATCTAGCCCGGTCGACCTATAGAAATTGTATAGTTTTTCAAAATAGGCAATGCCCCACGCACTGTCGAGGCAGGGAGAATTTCCGAATCGCGGTTTTTGACCTTCCGGCATCATCACATCGTCGGCTTTGTCGATGGTCCTGCTGGCCAGCAGCGAGTATCCTCCCAGGGCAATCCCCTTGGAATGGGCATAATCCGCCAGCATTTTCATCCGGGTTAGGTTTGCTGCGGAGGTGTTCTCCAGATCAAATCCGCTTCCAAAAGTCATGATCACCATTTCAAATCCAACGGCTGCACACTGGTCAATGGCCTTTTTCACGGCATCATTGTCTGCCTTACGAACGTGCATCAGAATTGGATTTTCAGTGACCCAGGGTGCCAGCGCCCGCATTGTGCGGCGTTCTTCGAGCCCCTTCCTTTCCCTGTCACGACTATCGTGAATCAATTCCCAGGTTCTGTAAGTGGTAAAAACAGCTCCCGGAGCAACCTCCCGGGCAGGCCCCAATTTGGGTGACACCTCCAGCAGGCAGGGCATCGTACGATCATAATTTACCTGGGTCAGGTAAAGTGGATCGGTTTTCCATTGGGCACTGGTCTCCAGCACCTGCTCCTCACCAGTTCCGCCAAAACTGTAATCCGTCAGGATAGTCAGGTTGGGGTAGGTCCAGTTTTTTCTGTTATCCACCTCGCTTTCAGGTTCGGTAGTTGCGAGAATTTCACTCTTGAACCGGTCAAGCCGGATGGTCCGGGTGGATCGGTTTTCGACCGAAACCCATTTGCAAAAGAGTGGCATGTGGTCATACAATTCGTAGTGCACCGTGACAATCAAATTTTCCAATTGATCCTGACTCAGGAGATCCGGCGACTTTTTTGCTTTTTGCAACAGCAGCTGAATGGCCGCTTTGTAAAGCTTGTAGGTAAATATCAGCTCTTTGCCGGGAGCCGGCCAGGGAAGTTCTTTTGGCATCCATTCCGTCCTTTTCTTCCATGGGAACCTGGCCTTTGTCTCTTCCAGCCTGAAATCCTGCAACTGAAAAGAGCCCGGCTCTGACTTCATTTGATCGATCCACTCCGGAAGAAGATAGTTGTGAATCGGCTGACCCGTCAGACCTCCTACCGGGATGGTCACTCCATTGATGGTGAGTTCTGCCTCCGGCCGGACGGACCTCAAAAAGGATTCATCCTTCGCCAATAATTCCAGTGAAATGGTTGCCCCATTGGGTTTTGTTGCAAAGGTCCTGCCCACCAGTCCATTGGAGAAAACCAATTTACCATCGGCCGTCTCAAAGAGCCGGGCCTTGGCATCCAGCGAATCTACCAGCCAATCGCGGTATTCAGTTACCTGCGATTTTTCAAAAAGAGGAAGGCTTTGACGGCCCTGCCCCATCGCTGCCACCGGAGCGAAAAACAGAATCAGAAGGAGTAGTTTCATAGATTGTTGGCAGATAAAATTGTTATGCCACCTAAAAGCTCACAAGAGCAAATGAATTGCAAGAACCAAACAAAATCGGTGCGTCATCCCGTGTTAGAACTAAAAATTGCTCAACTAAATGCCGGATGCAAATCTGTATATTTCCCCCTTGACGGAGTTGAAAGTGAAAACATATCCATCCTTTGTTTTGACAGAGGAGTTTTTATTTCCCTCCAAATGTAGGGAAACAGGAGATTTAACCCTGCAGACACCCCCGCAGAGTGATTTCACCTGGGCTGTCACAAGATGGTGATTCTCCCAACGAATCTCAACTTCGAATCCCCCTCTGGCTACCAGTCCATGAACACTTCCCGTTTTCCAGAGATTTGGCAGGGCCGGCAGCAGATCGATGCAACTGTTGTGACTTTGCAACAGCATTTCGGCAATACCGGCAGTGCCCCCGAAGTTTCCGTCAATCTGGAAGGGCGGATGCGCACAGAAGAGGTTGTAAAAGGTTCCCCCGCCATTGCCGAAATCCATCCCCAGGTTTCCCGCAGGACGGAGAAGATTTTTCAGGATGGTGTAGGCATGGTCTCCCTCCCTGAGTCTGGCCCAGAAATTAATTTTCCAGGCAAGTGACCAGCCAGTGCCTCCATCACCTCTCCCCTCCAGGCTCTTACGCGTCGCCAGGGCCAGAGAGGTATCCGTTTGAACATCCATTCCTGTGCCCGGATAGAGCAAATAGAGATGGGATACGTGACGGTGGGTGAGCTCAGTTTCGGGAAACTCCTTGCCCCACTCCATCAATCGTCCATCGGAGGCGATCCCCGGAGCCGCAAGGTGATCGAGTGCAAACCGGATCCTTTCGGCCAGAGGCTCATTCTTCTGCAGGGCAGAAGCGGCTTTCAGCACATTGGTAAAAAGTTCCCTGATAATCTCCTGATCATGGGAGGGACCCATGCTGATGGTGCCAATGGAGCCGTCGGGGGCTTTGAAGGCATTTTCGGGCGATGCAGCCGGACCGGAGACCAACTTCCCGGTTACGGGGTCCTTGACCAGCCAATCGAGGTAAAAACGTGCCGATTCGATCAGGATGGGATAGACCCTATCTAGGTAATTTTTGTCGCGCGTGAAGGTATAATGGTCCCAAAGATGTTCGCACAGCCAGCCGCCTGCGCCCAGGTGCATGCCCCAACTTGGATGCTCACCTGGGGCGGTAAATCCCCATACATTGGTAATGGGATGAATACACCATCCTGAGGCATGATACTGTTCAACGGCAGTTTTGGCACCAGGTACGACCAGTGATTCAATCAGGTCTGTCAACGGCGAATAACATTCCGGCAGGTTGGTCACGTCTGCAGGCCAGTAGTTCATCTGGACATTGATATCGGTATGGTAATCGCCATTCCAGGGGGTTTGGATCTTGTTGCTCCAGATACCCTGCAGATTGGCGGGCAGAGATCCCTCCCGGGAGGAGGAGATCAGCAGGTACCTGCCAAACTGGAAATAGAGCTCCTGCAAATGCAGATCGTCCGGATGCAACTTCTGGTTCTTCAGCCGACTGTCTGTCGGAATGGTATCCGGCTCGTTGGCAGATAGTTGAAGTTTAACCTTCCCGGCAAGGGCAGAAAAATCCTCCCTGTGACTTTTCAATAATGCAAGATAAGTCTTGGCTGAGGCGTTTGAAAGCTGACTCAGTGAGACCTCTTTTGGATCATTGCCGACATACTTCGGGTAGGAAAGTTTGTAGTTGGTACCGGCAGTGAGAATTAAGGTCACTTCATCCGCGTTGCTCACTGTTATTTTGTCCTTGGCATAGCCGATGCTGCCACTTTTCGTCATTGCCTTCAGGCGGACGGCATAGGACATTCCTGCTCCTCCTCTGCCATTGTCGAGTGTTCCAAACATCATCAGGCTTTCGTTTGAATATTTGGCCATGAACCGCTCCGTCCGGGTCAGATGAGTGCTGAAATTCAAGCCTCTCCGTCTATCGCAAGTAAGGTGCATGACCAATGCCCTATCGGGGAAACTGGCAAAAATTTCGCGGGTATATTTAATTCCGTTCTGCTGGTAGGTGATGTGAACTATGCCGGTATTTAAATCCAGTTCACGGTGGTAGTTGGTGTATCGGGCATTGGTTCCGAAATCGAGCCACCAGTCGCCAAGTGTCTGAAAACTACCGTAGGGAACAACCGCACCATTTCCTTTCCCTGATCCTGCTCCGCTACAGATCTGGGTCTGGTTGGTTAGCTCGGATGCCTCCCTGTACTTTCCTTCAAAAAGCAACTGCCTGATTTTTCCAATTGAATCAAATGCGGTTGGATTGTTTCCGTTCTCAGGTCCGCCAGACCAGAGGCTTTTCTCATTCAACTGGATTCGCTCCCTGTTTACATCTCCAAATACCATGGCTCCGAGAAAGCCGTTTCCGATTGGCATCGCCTTCAGCCATTCCGGATCATTTTTCCAGCCATCCTTGTCGTCGGGAGCCTTCGCATCCGCAGGATGTGCGTACCAGATGCGCAGAGAGGTTCCTTCCCCGTTGGCAATTCCAATCAGGATAAAAAAAATAGGGAGGAGCAGCAATAAATTTTTCATGGTACAGTGATTCATTTTCTATTCTTGTTTGGCTCACTAAAGTAGGAAAAGAAGATGAAATGAGAATCTATGAATTTTATCGCCCATGAAATTTATCCCCGCGCCAATTTATTGGATTATTTACGATGTAGGCCGAAATACGCTGATATTCCCTGCAATCCCGGATAATATGATCGTGATAACGGGATTGCCAATTAAAACCGGGATCTATTTTCCGCGACTGTATTGTACACATGCGTTTGTATTGATTTACAATTACGCCCAAAATGCCTGGTTTCCAAATTTTTGATGCATCGGAGGTTCGGGTTCGGGGAGGTGTAGTGACGCCCAAATTGGGCGTCTCTAACATCATGTTGAAATCTAAATTTGAAAATGGAAAATTATCCATTTTGTCAATTCCAATAATCCCGTGAATATGATTTGGCATAACAACAAATGCACCCAATTTAATATCCGGGAAATGATTGGGGATATCAAACCAAAAATGCCGGGCAATTTTTCCTATTTCAGATAGAATCATAACGGATGGTTCGTGGATAGAGACGCCCAATTTGGGCGTCTCTACATGACCCAAAACGCATTTCCTGTGCGCTGTGCAAATGGTAATAAAATAGGCACCATTCCATCCATAATTCCACCAGGATGCGCGTGCCGAAGGGATTCTGTACCTATTCTGGAATTTTTGTACCATTTGGTTTAATATGGGGATGGAAGAGACGCCCAAATTGGGCGTCTCTTCCTAATTTACAACAAATTGCCGATAAAAACGAATTTATCGGCAATTTTTCAGCTATCCAATCGGATGGTTATCAATCGGCAGATTTTCACAAATAAAATTGACCTCAAGGAAATTAAACCCCCTGTCTTTATTCCTGCGCCGCGATCAAAATCTCCATGATCTTTTTACCGGCTGCCGCCACGGAGGTGCCAGGGCCAAAGATTGCAACAACTCCCGCATCGTAGAGGAACTGATAATCCTGCGAAGGTATGACACCTCCCGCAATGACCATGATGTCTTCACGACCCAGTTTTTTCATCTCTTCAATAACTGCAGGGATCAGTGTTTTGTGACCCGCTGCCAGGGAGGAGATTCCCATGATGTGCACATCGTTTTCGACTGCCTGTTTGGCTGCCTCTTCGGGGGTCTGGAACAGGGGTCCCATGTCGACATCGAATCCGAGATCGGCATAACCCGTTGCTACCACCTTGGCGCCGCGATCGTGACCATCCTGCCCCATTTTGGCAATCATGATCCGGGGTTGGCGCCCCTCTTTTTCGGCAAACTGCCTTACGAGCTCCTTCGCACTTGTGAAGTCGCCGTCATTTTTTGCTTCTGATGAATACACGCCTGATATGGTTCTGATGGTTGCTTTGTATCTTCCCACAATTTTCTCACATGCAAAGGAGATTTCTCCCAGCGTGGCACGTTTTTGGGCTGCATCGATGGCCAGCTCCAGCAGGTTTCCCTTGCCCGACTTGACCGACTCTGTGATGGCTTCCAGGGAAGCGAGTACCTCTGACTCATTTCTGTTGGCACGAAGCTGGTTCAGCCTTTCGATCTGGGAGAGGCGAACTGCACTGTTGTCGATCTCGAGAATATCGATCGGATCTTCCTTCTCCAATCTGTATTTGTTTACGCCGATAATGGCCTGTGAAGCCGAGTCAATACGTCCCTGCGTTCGGGCCGCTGCCTCCTCAATGCGCATTTTTGGCACACCGGTTTCGATCGCCTTGGACATTCCACCCAGTTCTTCGACCTCTTCAATAAGCGCCCAGGCTTTTTTCAGGATCTCGTTGGTCAGGGTTTCCACGTAATAGGAACCGGCCCACGGATCCAGTGAACGGCAAATCTCGGTCTCCTGCTGCAGGTAAATCTGGGTGTTTCGCGCGATCCTGGCAGAGAAATCCGTCGGAAGGGCAATGGCCTCATCCAGTGCATTGGTATGCAGGGATTGGGTATGGCCCAGGGCGGCTGCAAGCGCCTCTATGCAGGTACGGCCCACGTTGTTGTAGGGATCCTGTTCTGTAAGCGACCAGCCGGAGGTTTGGGAGTGGGTCCGCAGGGCCATCGATTTCGCGCTCTTCGGATTGAACTGTTTGACCATCTTGGCCCATATCATCCTTGCCGCACGCATCTTGGCAATCTCCATGAAATGGTTCATCCCGACTGCCCAGAAAAAGGAGAGACGGGGGGCAAAGGCATCGATGTCGAGTCCGGCCTTGATGCCGGTACGGATGTAGTCCAACCCGTCGGCCAGCGTGTAGGCCATTTCTATATCCGCGGTAGCACCAGCTTCCTGCATGTGGTATCCGGAAATGGAGATGGAGTTGAACTTCGGCATCTTCTGCGAGGTGAATTCGAAGATGTCTGCGATGATCTTCATCGAGAATTCCGGCGGATAGATGTAGGTGTTCCTTACCATGAACTCCTTCAGGATATCATTCTGAATCGTACCGGAAAGCTCCTCCAATTTGGCTCCCTGTTCCAGCGCAGTCACAATGTAAAAGGCCATGATGGGCAAAACGGCACCATTCATGGTCATCGAGACAGACATCTTGTTGAGCGGAATCTGGTCGAAGAGAATCTTCATGTCCAGGATGGAATCGATGGCCACTCCGGCCTTCCCCACATCCCCGGTTACCCTGGGATGATCGGAGTCGTATCCGCGGTGGGTAGCCAGGTCAAAGGCAACAGACAAGCCCTTCTGACCGGCGGCCAGATTCCTCCGGTAAAAAGCATTCGACTCCTCTGCAGTGGAGAAACCGGCATATTGACGGATCGTCCAGGGCTGCATCACATACATCGAGGAGTAGGGGCCCCTCAGGAAGGGGGCCTTGCCCGCGGCGTATCCAAGATGCTCCATCCCCTCCAGATCGGCCTTGGTATAAACCCCTTTCACCGGAATCAGTTCCGGAGTCATCCAGGTGGTTTTGGCATCGGTTTGTTCGCAGACTCCGCACCTTTCTGTCGAATCCAAACAACCCTGAATCTCTATATTTTTAAAATTTGGAACCATAATGATTATTTACGATTTTCAATTTATGATTTTCAATTTGGAAGTGATCATGCATCCTTTCTAAATTGGCAAATTAGCACATTAGCAATTAATCCCCAGCATTTTGTTGTAGGCAGTCAGCGCCTCCAGTAAATTGGTTTTGACACTGATGAAATTCTGAATGCCGAGCTGTTTCAACTCTTCGGTACAGGCAGGTGCTCCGGCTATCACCAGAATGGCACGGCCGTGCATCCTTCCGAAAAGTTCGGGTGCAAGGGTTGCATATTCCTCATCGGAGCTGCACAGCACCACGATGTCGGCCTTGACCTCCAATACATGCTGAAGTCCCTCTCCCACCGATTCAAATCCATTGTGGTCGATCACTTCGTATCCGGCAGCGGCAAAGAAATTGCAGGCAAACTGGGCTCGGGCCTTTCGCATGGCCAGGTTGCCGACCGGCAGCATGCAGACAGTTGGCCTTCCATTTTTTGCTGAGAACTTGTCGGTGGCATAGCGGATGGCCTCCAGCTGCCGGGCTCCCCTGAAAAGCTTCAGTGTCTCCACTTCGGCACCTTCAGCAGTCTGGTCGGTTATCTCAAAAATAGATGGATCCAATCCTGGTTCCAGTTGTTCGTTGATGTTGGGAAACTGGTTCACTCCCAAAATATTATCCCGCCGTGAGGCGATCGCCTTGCTCCGTTTTTCGGCCATCTCCTTCACCAGTGCCTGTACAAATCCAGTCCGAAAGGCGGCCAAAAATCCGCCCTTTTCCTGTACTTCCAGGAACAGTTTCCAGGCTTGTTCGGCAATCGAGGCGGTCAGCGTCTCGATGTAGTAGGATCCTGCAGCAGGATCGGCAATTTTATCCAGATGAACCTCCTCCTTCAGCAGAGCTTGCTGGTTTCTGGCCAAGCGTTCCGCGAAAGCGGTGGGTTGTTCATAAACGGAATCGAAAGGCAAAACTGTCAATGAATTTGCTCCACCCAGGATGGCAGACATTGCCTCGGTTTGGGTGCGGAGCAAATTGACATAGGGGTCGTAAATGGTCTTGTTCCAGACCGAAGTCTCGCAATGGGCATACATCCTGGTTGCGCAGGCACAAAACTCCCCTTCACCCGTTGATTCCTCACAAACACATACCGGATGATANGCCTTNACNATNTTGGCCCANAGCAGTCGGGCTGCCCTCAGTTTGGCCAACTCCATGAAGTAGTTGCCCCCCACGCCGAAATTGAACCGGATCTTTTTTGCAGCCAGTGCCGATTCGACGCCCAATTCCGTGAGCCTGGTCATATATTCCGCTCCGATGGCCAAAGAAAAGCCTAGTTCCTGCACGATGGAGGCACCGGCATTGTTAAAATTGGTTCCGTTGACAGCTACCAGATGCAGGTGCGGAAATTTGTCGCCCCACTCCACCATTGTTTTTACTTTTTCGAAGACTTCAGCTTCCCCCTTGCAAAATTTACCACGAAGGACAAATTTGCCGATGGGATCATGGTTGATGGAGAAATGCAGCGAATCAGGTTCAGTCTTCCATTCAATCAACAGCGCAAGCAATGTTTCAAAAAACTCCTTGCTTTTGCAGGAGTTGATGAAATTGACCTCAACAGCTTCCAAACTAATTTCCCGCAGCAATACTTTGAGGTCAGCCACCGTAACCTGCTGACAGTTTTTGAAGACGAAACCCAGGGAAGTGACACCCTTGTTCAGGATCTCCAGGGCCTTCAGATTGGCCTCAGCCACATCGGTCACGACGATATCCTGCCTGACCAGCCAGGGATTGCCGGACTTGCTTACCCCACGCACGAAAGGGAACTCGCCCGGACTACTTTCCGGAAAATCAAGTCCTTCAATGTTTTCGGCACGGTAATAGGGACGCACACTGAAACCCTCGTTTGTCTTCCAAACCAGGCTCTTTTCGTACTCTTTTCCCTTTAGGTCGATGTTGATTTGCTCCTCCCAGGTGGCGGTAGTTATGGGAGGGAATTCTGAGAGCAATTTTATATCTTTCTCATTCATAGCACACTAACTATTTACAAAAATCAGAGTGCAAAGTTAATTCTTTCGGGTAGAAAACAGGGACAATTCGTACTATTTTAACGTTAAATTAGCAGTACAAAGAGTTCAAACCTGCAGATTTGGCAATGCGAGTGGAGTATGACAACCGAGAATTTCACTACATAAGTAATATTAGTGAGCTTCAAATGATGGTCTTTATCAGTAAGTCAAAGATACAATCTGAAAGCAAATCACAACCGTGTGTCGGTAAGTCAAAGATACCAACCAAGCAAAAATTAGTTGGCAGTAACTTTAAAGTTTTTAGTTTTGCTACTTTTACTATAGCGTTGAAAGGAAACAGGTATTTAACTGCGCTGCGACATTGTAAGTTGGTAGTTTCCATCAGATGAGGAAATAAAATTCC
>TBL_comb47_HYPODRAFT_10000611_pt1 | contig 47069 bp, 37 predicted proteins | sample TroBogypolimnion_40_FD_10682 | JGI IMG/M metagenome (IMG submission 10682)
TATTACTACGCTCGGCTAATGTGCTAATTTTAATGGACTCCGAAAAGCAAAAACATAAATTTTGGGAACAAGGATTTTGCTTTTCCTCGACTTTGGTCTTTTGGCGAGATTTCAAATTCTGCCCGCAGGAAGGGTTTGGGAGGGAATGCGGGCTTTCTCTCCCTGTTATGATATATCATAACATTGTGATATACTATATCAAGCGATATACTGTGTATAATGCAAAATGAATCAGCAAAACTAGGTATTAATCTAAAAAGAATCAGGACAAAGAAAGGTATATCGCAAGGAGATATCGGGCGAGAACTTGGTGTCAGCCGTGGTTTTGTTAGTACCATAGAAAATGGGAAAACAAACCCGACACTTTCAACAATTACAAAATTAGCAAAAGCCCTCGGTGTTTCAAGCGATGAGCTTTTGAAATAAATTTATGGCAAATTCGAAAGAAGCAAAAGCACGAATAAAAATTAATAACTTACTTCAAGCGTCTGGCTGGCGATTTTTTGATGATGAAAAAGGGTCAGCAACAATTTCTCTTGAACCGAATGTAAAGTTAACCAAAAATGATGTTGATGAATTTGGTAATGATTTTGAAAAAACAAAGAATGGATTTATTGATTTTTTATTATTAGACGAGAGAGGTTTTCCTTGTATTGTTCTTGAAGCTAAAAAAGAAGATAAAAATCCGTTAGATGGAAAAGAACAAGCTCGTCGATATGCTCAATCATTAAATGTTCGTTTTGTTATTCTTTCAAATGGCAACATACATTATTTTTGGGATTTAGAACGAGGTAATCCTCAAATAATTACAATTTTTCCAACTCAAGAATCCTTAAAACATTCTGAATCTTTTAAACCAGACCCAACAAAACTTGCTGACGAAAAATTATCTGCTGATTATATTGCCTTAACACAAAATCCAAATTATCAAAAAGACCCTCGTTGGACAGATGAAGAAAAAAAATCTGAGTTGATAAAAGAATATGATTTAAAATTCTTGCGACCATATCAATTAAACGCAATTGAAGCAATGCAAGAGTGGGCTCGAAATGGTAAAGACCGCTATCTTTTTGAGATGGCAACTGGAACAGGGAAAACACTTACTTGCGCCGCCGTTATTAAATTATTTCTAAAAAGTGGAAATGCAAAAAGAGTTCTGTTTTTAGTAGATAGAATAGAGCTTGAAGATCAGGCGGCGAAAAATTTCAAAAAATGGCTTTCAAAGGACTATACAACCGTTATTTATAAAGAAAATCGTGATGATTGGAAAAAAGCTGAAATTGTTGTTTCTACAATTCAAAGTCTTTCTTCAAATAGTAAATATCAAAAACTTTTTACTCCAACAGATTTTGACCTTATAATTTCAGACGAAGCCCATCGTTCAATAGGTGGAAATAGCCGAGCAGTTTTTGAATATTTTGTTGGATATAAACTTGGACTTACTGCTACACCAAAAAATTATCTAAAAGGCATTGACCCCTTGAAACTTAGTGAAAAAGATCCTCGTGCTTGGGAACGCCGACAATTACTTGATACTTACACGACTTTTGGTTGTGAAAATGGTAAGCCAACTTTTTGTTATAGTTTGTTAGACGGGGTAAAAGAGGGATTTTTAGTTAATCCTATTGTTGCTGATGCTCGAACAGAAATCACAACTCAACTTTTATCTGACGAGGGTTATTCTTTAATTATTGATACCGAAGAAGGAAAAGAGGAACAAACTTTTTATCAAAGTGATTTTGAACGAAAGTTTTTTTCTGATAAAACAAATACAATTTTTTGTGAAACTTTTCTTAAAAATGCCCTTACTGATCCAGTAAGCGGAGAGGTTGGCAAAGGTATTGTCTATTGTGTAAGCCAAAAACACGCGACAAAAATTACCCAAATCCTTAATCAATTAGCCGATAAACATTGGCTAAATAAATATAATTCAGATTTTGCTGTTCAGATTACTTCAAATATTAGCGACGCTCAAACTTTTACAATCAATTTTTCAAATGACAATCTTAATGGGCACACAAAATGGATTGATGGCTATAAATCAAGTAAAACAAGAATTTGTGTAACGGTTGGAATGATGACCACTGGTTATGATTGCCAAAACATATTAAATCTGGGACTTATGCGTCCAATTTTTTCACCGACTGATTTTATACAAATTAAAGGTCGTGGAACTAGAAAATATATTTTTTCATTTGAGAATGAGGAGGGCAAAATTAACACCGAAAAAGATAAATTTAAACTCTTTGATTTCTTTGCAAACTGCGAGTATTTTGAAGAAAAATTTAATTATGATGAAATTCTAAAAATCCCCAAACATGGGGGAGATGGCCCCGGAGGCCCGCCGATTAATATTGATGAAGTTGTTATTGGAAATCCTGACCCACTTAAAACTTTTCACGAAAAAGCTATTGGAGTTGATGGGATGAAAGTTGACCGTAAACTTTTTGAAAAATTTGAGGACACAATTAAGTCTAATCAATTTATTAAAGAAAAATATGAACAAGGCGACATAGAAGCTATTGAGGATTATGTAAAAAGTGAAATTTTTGATAAACCGCAAGAATTTTACAATCTCGAAAAATTAAGAAAATCTGTAAAAATTGACCGTCGTCTTTCATTACGTGAGATTTTAGATAAGATTTTTGGTCGCTTGGATAAATTTAAAAGTAAAGATGAACTTTTAGAGGATGAGTGTGAAAAATTTATTTCTATTTATAAGCCGGAAAGTAAATACTATTACCCAATTAAAAATTTCTTAAAAGCTTATATAACTGATAGTGAAATTCAAGAAATTATTAAAACAAAAGAATATGGGCGTTTTGCCACAAATCCAAAAGTTTCTATGGCAGATTTTAAAGAATTAAATGGCTTTCGAGAAATTATTCCAGAATATGTAAACGATTATATATCTTTTAACACTTATATGTAAAAAATTATGCTTACACAAGAAACAAAAAGAAAAATAGATTCTGCTCGAAACATTTTAGTTGGTAAAGTCCCAGACCCAAAAGCTCAAGTTGAACAAATAACAACTGCTTTGATTTATAAGTTTATGGATGATATGGATAAAGAAGCTATTGAACTTGGCGGGAAAGCAAGATTTTTTACAAAAGGTTTTGAAAAATATGCGTGGACAAAATTGCTTGACCAAAAACTAGGTGGTCATGAGCGTTTAGAGCTTTACGGCGAAGCCGTCGCGAAAATGTCTCAAAATCCATATATTCCACAATTGTTTCGTGATATTTTTAAAGATGCTTTTTTGCCATATCGAAGTCCTGAAACTTTAACTTTATTTTTGAAAGAAATAAATGGTTTTACTTATGACCACAGTGAAGATTTAGGAAACGCTTTTGAATATTTACTTTCAATTCTTGGTTCACAGGGCGACGCGGGACAATTCCGAACACCTCGTCATATTATTGATTTTATTGTTGAGGTAATAGACCCTAAAAAGGGCGATACTATTTTAGACCCTGCGTGTGGGACAGCGGGATTTTTGATTTCGGCTTACAAACATATTATTAAAGAACAAAAAAATAAACCACTTACTCCCGACGAAAAGAAAAAATTAATGAATAATTTAGTTGGCTATGATATTTCCCCAGACATGGTAAAACTTTCAAAAGTAAATATGTATTTGCATGACTTTGCTGAGCCGAAAATTTTTGAATATGACACACTTTCAAGTGAGGAGAAATGGGATGAAATGTATGATGTGGTAATGGCCAACCCGCCGTTTATGAGTCCGAGCGGTGGCATCCGTCCGCATAAAAGATTTTCAGTACAAGCAAACCGTTCCGAAGTACTTTTCGTGGACTATATAAAAGAACATCTACGACCCAACGGACGAGCAGGTATTATTGTACCAGAAGGTATTATTTTTCAATCTGCTGGAGCACATAAACAACTTCGCAAAATGCTTGTTGAGGATGGATTATTTGCGGTGGTTTCACTTCCTCAAGGAGTTTTTAATCCATATGCCGGAGTAAAAACAAGCATCTTGTTTTTTGATAATTCTCTGGCAAAAAAAACAGATGATATTCTTTTTGTAAAAATTAATAATGATGGTTTTGATTTAGGAGCTCAAAGACGCGAAATAGAAAAAAATGATATTCCCGAAGTAATTAACATTTTAAATAAATGGAAAAACGGGGAAAAAGTAGAAAATAATCTTGCTGTATATGTAGAAAAAACAAAAATTGCAGAAAGTGGAGATTATAATCTTTCAGTAGATCGCTATCGTGTTGCAATTGATTATTCAAATGCAAAATGGCCAATGGTAAAACTAACAGAAATTTGTGATATTAAGACTGGGAAAAAAGATGTTAATCAAGGAAATCCAAATGGTAAATATCCATTTTTTACTTGCGCGAAAGAACATACTTTTAGTGATGAATTTTCTTTTGATACTGAAGCTATTTTGGTTGCTGGAAACGGAGATGTTGGAGCGGTTAATTATTTCAAAGGAAAATTTGAGGCATACCAACGTACGTACGTATTGATGAATTTCAAAAATATTAATATCAGATATTTATTTTTTGTGCTAAATAATTCACTTAAAGAAACAGTTTCAAAACAAAAATTAGGCAATACTATGCCATATATAAAATTAGGAATGTTGCAAGATTTTGAAATTCCATTGCCTCCTCTTGAAATTCAAGCGCAAATTGAAAAAGAGTTGGTTGAATATCAAAATATAATAAATGGCGCAAAACAAATTGTTTCTAGTTGGAAACCTAGTTTTGTTGTTAATCAAAAATGGAATAAAGTAAAATTAGAAGATATTGCTACTTTAATAACGAAAGGTACTACTCCAACAACCAATGGATTTAAATTCGAGGAAAAAGGAATAAATTTTATTAAGGTTGAAAGTATTTCAGAGAATAGTGAAATTGACCTCAAAAAAGTATCTTTTATTTCAAAGGATTGTCATAACTCGCTCAAGAGAAGCCAACTCGAATCAAATGATATTCTATTTTCTATTGCAGGTACCGAAATGGGAATTTCTGCTTTAGTAACTCAAGACATATTGCCAGCGAATACTAATCAAGCTTTAGCAATAATAAGATTAAAAAATGATGTAGAACCTAAATATGTACTGAATTACTTAAGGTCTGCCTACATAAAAAATCAAATTGAAAATATAAAAGTTGGTGTTGCTCAATTTAATTTATCATTAAAACAAATTTCAGAAATCGAAATCCCTTTGCCTTCTATCAAAATTCAAGAACAAATTGTGGAAAAAATTGAAGCTGAGAGTGGGTTAGTTGAATCATCTAAAAAGCTGATTGATATTTACGAACAAAAGACCAAAGAAACTATTTCTAAATTGTGGAACGAATAATCAATATTATGCCTCATATAATCAAGCACAATTTACTGAAAAAAACTCTTGACGGTATTGCCGCGTCTGCGCCAAGTGAACTGTCTATCTATCACCCTGATGAAAATGATCAAGATGCTCAAATTCATAAATATTCTCGTGCTCAAATCCATCTTTTTTTAAGGGTTCGTTTTGGAATATTAGATTTTGATATCGTTGAGAATCAAATAACCGATGGGACGGGTGATGGCGGGCTTGACGCATACCACATAGACGAAGACAAGAAAATTATTTATCTCATACAATCAAAATATAAAACCACTCCAGTGGGGTATTTAAACAACGATGTCGATTGGCGTGAATTCTTCAAAATGGAGCTTGATCGTATTGTACGAGGTGAAGCTGGTTCAATATCAGGCAATCAATATAGCGGAAAGGTAAAAGCTTTTCAACAAAGGATTACAAATATTCCTGATATAGCACGATGGGAATATGCTCTAGTATATTTGGGAAATGTGCCATCCGCTATCACTAAAGAAAACTTGTTAGGTATTAGTGGCGGAGTGTGCCGAGATGCAGAAGTGTTGCATGGAAACGATTTTTATAACCAAGTTTTGATTCCATATCTCAAGCGCGATTTTTACAACAAGGAAGATTTCTCTTTTGAGATATATATAAATCAGGAGAGATCAGCGAATCGTATCCGATATTCAGTTGATTTGGCCGAGGGTGAATCCGCAGAGGTTCAACTTTGCTTTGTTCCTACAATAGAAATTGCACGGATGATGTCGCAATACAGAAATTCTATTCTGCAATATAATCCTCGCTGTTATGTTGGAATAAGAAATACTGGGGTCAATGCTGATATTAAAGATTCGGTTTCTAATACAGATCACAACGAGTTTTCACTTCTAAATAATGGTATTACCATAGTTTGCAATGAGGTGAGTTATAACGACAATACTGCACAACGAGGCAAAGCGTCAATTACTGTATCTAATCCACAAATCGTGAATGGAGGTCAAACGGCGTTCACTTTGGCTCATCTTTATGAAAATGGCTCAGATCATTCAATTTTTGAAAAGAAAGAAGTTCTTACTAAATTTATAATCATCGTTGGTAATCGTGACGAAATGATAGAAAAAATATCTAATGCCACAAATAATCAAAATCCAATAAAGCCAAGAGATAAGGCATCGAATGATCTTAAAATGATTAAATTGCAATCTGAGCTTTTTGATCAATATGGTGTCATATTTGAAAGAAAACAGGGCGAGTTCTATGACTCCATTAAAGAAGGTCTTGTAAATAAGACGGATGTTTTAGATAGCGTTATTCTTATGCGCCTCTTGCTTGTGTCTCGTGGTTCTGTTGCAAGAGCGAGAAGCGCTGGTGAAGGAATCTTGTTTAGAGATTACAATCTTGATGAGATCGAGGTGAACGAGATTTATAAACTTATTCAGATTTATAATAAAGTCTCAGATTTTGAACAACCAAGCGAACGAGATGGCCGTAGGCGCTATCAAATGGATGTTTGGGGTAATGGACTTAGATATGGACAATGGGCAATCACATACGCGACGTATCAACTTTGTAGTTCCGATGAAAATTTAGATGATTGTTTGAGTCGTATCAAATCCCAGTGGTTAGATTTTGAAACTACTGTCCAGAATCATGAACATAATCAAGATTATTTTTCTGATGGTTTCGATTATGCTAACTATTACAAAGGTAGTACTGTTGACCGAGATTTAGCTGATTACGTCTCTAATCTTGAGAATTAATGATTAACTAAGCTCGTGAGTTTTGACGAGAGATAATAAATATATGCCCGACGAAACAAATACAATCCAAGAAGCAACCGAAAGCCCTATTTCTCAAGATGCCGGGGTAAATATGGGTTCCGACACCCCCGAGACCCCGCCTGAGGCCATAAATGCCCCTGTGGATAATTCTACCCCCGAAGTGGTCAACAATACAGCCCCTATAAACACGGAAAATAAGGCTGAAATGCCTGAAAATGGGCAAAATACGGAAAATACCCTTAAAAAACAAGAACCCGATATTGAGCCAAAACCTGAGCCAGTTTCTGAACCAGTAAAAACTTCTGAAACTGGAACGGCTCAGATACCAGTAAATGAGCCGTTGGTAAAAATCTCTCTTGCTCGTGAGCTTCTGATAAAGGCTAGGAATATGATTCAATCTCGAAAAAGAAAAAAGCTAGATAAGATTATGACTTTGTTTTTGAAAAATTCTAAAATCACGAATGATGAAGTTGAAAAGTTTCTTCACGTTTCCGATGCCACAGCCGAAAGATATTTGAATATTCTGGAAAAGGAAAATAAAATTAAACAAATTGGAAAAACAGGACATTCTGTTTCGTATTCTAAAATTTAAAAAATGGATGAAGAATTTAAAAATGAAGACGTGGAAGAAATAGATGAAGAAATTTCTGAGCTCATGGAAAATTATGGATTAGAAAAAGATGAAGCTGAACATGTAAAAGAAATTATGGATGAAGAAGGTTTGGATGAAGAAGAAGCAGTTGAACTGAAAGATGATTTATAAATTCTAGGGAGTGAGCCTGTGTGTACGCACGGGTGGGAAAGCTCGCGTGTAATCACGCGAGCTGGGGCAAGCACACGTATTTCCGCCTCGGGCATTTCCGCTAGGGTGTCCATGGTGAAAGGACGAGTGCCTGTCCCGAATTGAAATGAATTCTCGAAAGCGAAAGCTACACACTAAACATAATATTGAAAAACGTAGAGTGGGGATGGCGAGGGCAGAACACTCTCGGTAATCCGAGAGTGTAGTCCCGACCCGGGGAGAGGAAACTTCCTCTCCCCAAGAAGCGCGGGAAACCGAACGGCTCATTTCCTGGTATTTGAGCCGTTCCGGTTTTCCCGCTCATAGGCATCTAGGCACTCGTAGCCCTAGCGGAAATGCCCGAGGCGGAGCCGAGGGTGCACCCTCTAAACTCTCAACGACCGCCAAAGTAAAAATATGTCACTTGCCCGAGACAATGTATTTTGAATTTTGAGTTTGAGTTGTATGCGGGCAGAATTTGAAATCTCGCCAAAAGACCAAAGTCGAGGAAAAGCAAAATCCTTGTTCCCAAAATTTATGTTTTTGCTTTTCGGAGTCCATTAAAATTAGCACATTAGCCGAGCGTAGTAATAACTTTAGAGAAAAGAAAAAAGTCGAGCGTAAGATTAACTTTCAGTATTGTTTTGAAAATGAGTTCGAATTTTATCGTATAGAGGGAGCAACGTAGTATAGTGTCCAAAAATTGGGACGCGCGCTTCGCGCGTAAATGTGGCGGGAATTTCAAAATCCCAAGAATTCAAAAGGATTTCCCAAGATTTTTTAGGAGAAAATGTGATGGTGCGAGCATCGAGAAGATGGTTCGAGCCAATCTTTTTAAGAAAATTTTTCTTGTCTTCCAAATTTTCTTCGGAAGCGATAATTAGGGCTTGTTTGCTATCTAAAATGAAAAGTCGCATCGGTTCGAGCCAAAAATTTCCCTTTTGCTCAAAATCCAATAATTTATCTGAAAGCTCAATTTTTTGATTGAGGATTTTTTGTTTTTTCAGCACATATTCGTCTTTCGGAATAAGTCCATCGATATGTGCGTCGAGTAATTTTTCAATTTTAATATTTAAATCCTCAATTTGAGCTTTCAGATTTTGAGCAAAAATCAATCCGTCTTGTTGTTCTTGCTCGCGTTCAGTTTCTAGTTTCGCGAGCATCTCATCAGCCCAAGACGGCGGTAAAGAAACTTTTTGAAGGACATCATTTACTTGTTCAACTAGCGATTCCTCGCGAATAAACTTTTGTGAACAATTGCCTCGCTTTTTTGTGCAACGGTAATAATGATGTCCTTTTTGTGTTTCGGAAGTAATGGCACATCCACAGTCCGCACAATTTAATAATCCGCGAAGTGTTGTTTTTGCAATATGGCGTTTTTTCGGTTGCGATTTTCTTGCCATTATTTCCGAGCATTTTTCAAAAAGTTTCTTTGATATCATTGGTTCGTGTTTTCCCTCGTGTAGTTCACCATTATATTTAAAAACTCCGTAATAAAATGTATTGGAAATGGTGTGTTGGATTAAGGAAACCGATGGGACTTTTCCACTTTTGCCAAACAAGCCGATATTTTTTGCAGTATTTTGTATATCTTTCATTGAGTAATTGCCGGTTGCGTACATTTCAAAAAGTTTTTTGACGAGGCGAAACCGCTCGGGGTCTTTCATAATATTATGTTTGACTTGATCATTTAAATATCCGAGCGGAGCCCAGCCAGGCCATTCACCTCGTCGTAGTTTTTGACGCAAACCGCGTTTAGTATTTTCTGAAAGATTATCTACAAAATACTTCGATTGTCCAAAAGCAATGGATAGCATGAATTTGCCTTGTGGAGTGGCTTCAAACCAAAATGTTGGGAATTTTAGCGCGGTTATTTTTAAAGAATCCACAAAATAAATTATTCTTCCGCCATCAACACTATTTCTAGCAAGTCTGTCCGGGTGCCACGCTAAAATTCCTTCTGCTTCGCCACGTTCCATGCGGTCGAGCATTTGATTGAAAATTGGTCTGCCGGGACATTTCGCGGTTAAAGATTCGCGAAATGTCTCGACAACAATCAAATGCTCTCGTCTGGCAAATTCATTCAATTCAAACTCTTGTGCTTCAAGCGACAAAACTTGTCTGTCGTCCTCGTCGGTTGATTTCCTTATGTATAAAAAGTATTTCATTGCTTTTGATTTTATTAATTATTGCTTCACGATTGGCTCACAAAATTATTATTTTGACTGATGTATTTATCAGTGAACCATCTTCTCGACGCTCGCACCATCACATTTTCTCCTAAAAAATCTTGGGAAATCCTTTTGAATTCTTGGGATTTTGAAATTCCCGCCACATTTACGCGCGAAGCGCGCGTCCCAATTTTTGGACACTATACTACGTTGCTCCGAGGCTTACATTCTGTCCGAACTGCTCTTATAGAAGAAAAACTGCTTGAATTACAGCAAATAGATCTAATAAAAAGAAGTAGAAACTAAATGATCTCTCCTTGCCCCCTCTCAAATAACTATATAATAATATACTATAAAAAGATAAGAAAAACAACATTATTATAAATATTTGAAATAAAAAAACCATAGACAGAATCAGAGGGTTTTTCGGATAAATCCGGAAAATATACCCTCTCTACATATAGACCCTGCTATGTCAGCTATGAATGATTTTTACTGCCAGCAAATGTCGGGTTTCTCGTTGATTATTTTCCCTAAATACTGTTCAACTTCTGGCAATCCACCTATGACATCAATCAAGCCTAATTCCTTACCCTTAAGGCCTAATACTGTGGCTCCATCTGCCATTGAGCTAACCTTGTCTATTGGAATGTTTCTATTTTGAGCTACATCTTTAATAAAGTTCTGATAGACAATATTCACATCTCTCATAAATAGGGCTCTTTCTTCTGCGGTTAGAGGCTTGTCAGTATTTCCTGCATCTTTGAATTTTCCAGCGCTAAGTTGTTCGTAAGTTAAACCATCCTTGGCATTCTTTCCTGCATCGCTTAAATAGGAACTGGTAATTCCAATATCTCCTACATTGGAGTTTTCAGAGGCAAAGATCTTGCTTGCACTACTGATGGCCCAATAGGCAGAACTTGCTCCCATTTCTCTTATATATGCAACTACTGGCTTATCACTATTCTTTATAGCATTAGCAATCTCTTCTCCCGCCACAGGACTTCCGCCAGGAGAATCTACCTCAACTACAACAGCTTTTATCTTAGGATCTTCATTGGCATTTTTAATTGCTCCCGTTATGTTCTCACTTGAAACTGTATCGTAATTGAAAGAAGTATCATTGTCTGCATGATTTGGAATATAGGTTTTCAATTCTCCATGTAAATTTATTCCTGCAATATTACAATTAGGATCTTCCGTAGAAGAATCACTTACAGAAGAATCCGATAATGTTTTGTCTTTAAATGGTCCTATAATAAATAGAGAGTAGAAAATTAAAATGAATATAGCTAGAGTAAAAATAAGCTTAACTATGTTGCTTATTAAATAGCCGAAGATATTGCCATCACTCCACTTTCTAAAACTTAGCCATGTGTCATTGATTTTATTGAATAATTTTCTCATTTTAATTTTGTTTATTGTTTAGTAAAAATGTTTGTGAACTATCTTGTCGTTCATGACATTCGTGACACAAGACTGAACCCTTATCTGGATCCCATAATTCATTATATCCTATTGTCCTATCTAAAGCTTTTTCTAATCCATTACTACTCATTATAGAGTCAAAACCTCCTTCTTTATATATTGAATAAAGTGATTTTTTATGATGAATTTCCAGATTCTCTATTTTGGTACATCCTTCTCCGTTTCTTTCACACCTTTTGCCATATTTACTAAAAACTTGCTGTCTCCATGTTTCATATTTAGGCATTTGTTCAAGCCCAGTTCTCCATTTTTTATATTTATGATAGCTCTCACTTTTTATTTGTTGTTGTTTTTCTAATTCTTCCTCTTTTCTTTTTTGACGTTGCTCTAACACTTCTTGCTGCCTGCGTTCTCGTTCTTCTTTTGCCAATTTTATATTTTTTGCTCGGGTAGTGCGCTCCTCTTCTCTCCTTTCTTGACGTTCTTTTACATTCTCAGGTCTCGTGTATTTATATAATCCACTTACTCCCCACGCAAGTACAAGAATGCCCCCAAGAATGAACCCGATGACTTGGGAATTATTTTTTTCTTCATTCACTGGCACGTCATTCGGTACAGATAAAGAATTATTTGCCTGCTGGTTTCTTATATCGTTTATTTGCTTATCTACTGCATCAAGGCTCTGTTGCTGATTAGATACAGAAAGATTTCTTAAAGGTTGAAACTGCGCATTTGCTGAATTGACAGATAAAAAGAAAATTAAAACAATAAAAAATATAATCTTGTGCCTCATAATATTTTATGAGCCAGAAACTAGAAAGCTCCCAGCCAGCTTGGTGGATTTTAACCCACCTATACCCGTTTCCAGGTATAGCCCCGTAAAAGGCAAACTCTGACTAGGAGTTCTCTATCTTTTACGGGGACTTATTTCACCATGCCTCTATTGCTAGAGGTTTAGGCTACTTATTTATTAAATTGTCCTGTAATTATACACCCATAAAAGACTTTCACAAAGAACCAAAAAGTTGAAAATTCTGGTGGAATTTTTTTTGAGCTTTTGATTTTTAGAATTCAAAATTTTACCAAAAAACATAACTGGGTACATATCTCTAGTACTACTACCATATCCAAAAAACGAATGAACAACCCCCCCATACCACTTATTTAAAATATATTAATAACAAGATATTTAAAACTAAGCTAGTGAAGATAAGGTCGATATTAGATCTTCAAAATATAAGTTAGTCACTTATATAAATTTATATCTACTAAATTATTAATCAAATGAAAGCACTAAGTATAAAAGAAATATTAGAGGATGACTCTATTGCTTCTAATTATCAAGGATCAGAGAAAACAAAAGAAATGGTGAAAGATCAGATTAGAAAGATTTGGGGAGAAAGTGAAACTAAAAATTACTCACCATATAAAACTTTCACTTTTGCTGGATGGTTGAAGTTAGGCTATCGTCCTAAAAAAGGCAGCAAGGCATTAAAGAGTGTTACCTTCGTCGAAAAGAAAGATGCTCAAGGAAATGTTATTGGTAAATATCCACGTACTATAAATTTATTTTACGTAAGGAGTGTCGAACCAATTCCTAATTAAATCTTTATGCAAAAAGAAATAAAGATTAGTTACCAAAATAGGCACGGAGTCAGAGGAGATCTTCCTACTGCTCCGAAACTAGTTTTAGCAAACCACTTATTAAAAAAAATAAGTGGTATTTCGATTGGAGATAAAGTGAATGTCGAATATTCACTAAACTTAATTATTATTAAAAAATTAACTTAAAAAAAATGAATAAATATAAAAATGAGGTTCCGTCTTCTTACAGAACAAAAGAAAGAATGGACCCTATTCAAGAAGAAGTAACTAAAAACATCTCGAACTTTAGTCTAACTGTAATCACAGAACAAGATTTTGAGACCATGGCTTTATTCAAGAATATTCCAGGTTTCGTAGCATTCAAGACAACCCTTAAGAAAGGAAATCAATTACTTTCTATTGGATATGGGTCAGCTGTATTAAATAGATTAAATAAATTTGTGGAGAGAACGGTTCTATTTGCAAAGAATGCCAGCTTTATTGATGCCATGGTAAGGTCCACCAAGATTCTCGATGCGTTATCAATCACACCTAATCAAAAAGATACTGAGGAAAGAGATTTAGAAGATCAAAATTTCCAAGCATCCTATACAGAAGATTTACCTCAGACAGCCACAGAAAAACAACGCAACTTCTTAAGTAAGCTAGTGGAAAATTGTGATGAAGAAGATAAGGAAGAATACTTATCAGCTTTAGCCTCTCCATACTTATCAAAATTTGATTGTTCTGAGCTTATCCAAAAGTTGATGCCAGTGAAATAATTATTAACTTAATCTAAAAAAATGATTACACAAACCTTACGAGCAAATTTTGAGGGTCCAAGACATAGTTTCTTCTTAGAGGATAGTGATGAGCCAGGAATGGCAACAAGCTATCAGAAAAGAACAATCTTGAGCCTTTTATGTGAACGAATGGAAGATGGAGAAGGTAGAGAAGCCTGTATCAATCAGATTCCTTATGTATCAGAGGATGAAGCTAGAAATTGGATTGATGAGCTTGAGAATTCTATTTGGTAGGATATATAAACATTGAACGGTGGGTCCTAATTCTGGGCTCACCGTTTTTTTTGTTTTCCATTTATAAATTTTAAGTATAATAAATTATATGCAACCTATTGAAATAAAACCTGTGGACTGTAAGAAGTGTAGTTTTAATTATTGTCCTTGCTGTGAGACTAGATGTCCTAAATGTGGAGAGGTAGATATTCCAGATGACGTAGAGGTAATGTTGATATTGCAGAAGATGAGAGAGTCTATGGGTTCTGAAGAGTAATTTTATTGTTGCGGTTGCGCCCGCAGACGCGGAAAATGCGGAATTACAGGGCTCAAAAAATGCTTTAAAAAATCAATAAAAAGTGGTATGCTAAAAAGAGTTTCGGCTACTTGGGGTTTTTATATATAAATTTATGTATTTAATTAACAAAGATAAGAACAACATTGAACAACTTGAAGAAGTTACCTTTAAATCAGCAGGTTTTAAAGAACGGCAACATCTCCAAGAATGGATAGCAAAGAATCCTTTATCACTAGGTGAAGATCTTCTAATTATTCAAAAAGAATTTGCTGGTTTTGATGATACAAATGAAAGGCTTGACCTCCTTGCTCTAGATAAAAAAGGTAATTTAGTGGTTATTGAAAACAAACTAGATGACACTGGTAGAAATGTAGTATGGCAATCACTAAAATATGCGTCATATTGTTCAAGCTTAACCAGTGAGGGTATTGAAGATATTTTTGACGAGTATTTAAAAAAGAATGGGATAAAAGAAAGTGCTAAACAATTGCTTGAAGATTTTTTTGATGATGAAGATTATAAAGAGAAAATAAATACTGGTAATAGCCAAAGACTTATTATGGTTGCTCATGAATTTAGAAAGGAAGTAACCTCAACTGTTTTGTGGCTCCTTAATTTTGGATTGAGGGTCCAATGTTTTAAAGTTACACCTTACAAGCTTGGAGAAAAGTTTCTTTTAGATTTCTCACAGATTATACCTATTAAAGAAGCTGAAGATTATATTATAAAAGTTGCATCAAAAAACAGAGAAGAAATTGGTAATCAAGAAGAACTAGAAAATAGATACTCAGTAAGATATGAATTTTGGACAGAATTTTTAAAGGAAGTAAATAAAAAAAATAATTTATGTGCAAACTTAAGCCCAAGTAAGGATGCGTGGATTGGTATTGGTTCTGGGGTAAGTGGAATAAATATAAATTTAGTTGTTACTAGATCTTATGCCAGAGTAGAGATATACATAAATAAAGGAGTGGCTCAAAATAAAGAAGTTTTTGATTATTTCTTTAAACAGAAAGAGCAAATAGAAAAGGATTTTGGGGCACCTTTAATTTGGGCAAGAATGGATGATAAAGTTACTTGTAGAATTAAGTGGCAATTAGATGGTGTCAGTATCTTTGAAGAATCTGATCACAAGAAAATGAATGATTTTCTTATTGACGGGTTGGAAAGAATGAAGAAAGCATTTACTGAACCTATCAAGAACTTATAATATTTTATGATAAATCCAAAAGAAGCCTCAGCTAGAATTAAGATAAACAAACTCCTTGAAGAATCTGGGTGGCGTTTCGAAATAAACAAAGATGGTCCTGCTAATATTCAACTTGAGCCAGGAATTAAATATTCTGAACTTGGTGATGACTTTGAGAAAGAGGTTCACGGATTTATAGATTTTCTATTACTAGATAAAGATGGTAGAGCTCTTGTGGTAGTGGAGGCAAAGAAAGAATCCATTGATCCACTTTCAGCCAAGGAACAAGCTAGAAATTATGCTCGTAATGTAAATGCTCGGTTCGTTATTTTATCTAATGGTAACATTCATTATTTTTGGGATACTAAACATGGTAATCCAGATACAATTTCTCGTTTTCCAACACAAGACTCTGTCACTCAATATGAGAAATATATTCCTAATCCCATAGAGTTGGCGAATACTAAAGTAGATGAGAATTATATTATTGAATCACAAATGCCAACATATGCAAATGATCCAGATTTTCTAGATGAATCAAAAAGGAAAGAATTTTTACGAAACAATAATTTAAAACAAATGCGTCCATATCAAGTGGATGCAATTAAAAGCTTGCAAACTTCTGCTCTTGAGAATAAGAATAGATTTCTTTTTGAAATGGCTACAGGCACAGGTAAAACTTTAATTTCTGCTGCTGTTATTAAATTATTTCTTAAGTCTGGTAATGCTAGACGTGTTTTATTTCTAGTAGATCGTTTAGAACTTGAAGATCAAGCAAATAAGGCCTTTAAACAATATCTAGGTAAAGATTATAATGTGGTTATTTATAAAGATAATCGTGATTCTTGGCGTAATGCCCAGATTGTTGTCTCTACTATTCAGACATTTCTTGCTGGTGATAGATATAAAAAGGAATTCTCGCCTACAGATTTTGAAATGGTTATATCAGACGAAGCTCATAGGTCCATAGGTGGCAATAGTCGGGCTGTGTTTGAATACTTTGTTGGTTATAAGCTTGGATTAACGGCTACCCCTAAAAACTATCTTAAAGGTTTTGATGGAGAGGGTGCAGATACGCAAAGAGAGTTTGAACGCAGACAATTACTTGATACTTATAAAACTTTCGGCTGTAAGCCAGGCGAACCTACCTTTAGTTATGATTTACTCTCTGGTGTGAATGATAAATATCTTATTAACCCTATTGTCGTGGATGCTCGGACAGATATTACTACAGAGTTACTTTCAAAAGATGGTTATGCTGTTCATTCCACCACAGAACAAGGAGAAACAATCAATGAAATATTTGATGAACGCCACTATGAAAGAAAGTTTTTTAACGAAGAAACTAATATCGCCATGTGTAAAGCATTTATGGATAACGGACTCTTTGATCCTGTTGCTAAAAAATGTGGTGTAGAATTATTTGGTAAATCGATTGTCTTTTGTGTCTCTCAAAAGCATGCAGGAAGAATAACTAATATTTTAAATAAATTAGCATTTGAAAGGTGGCCAGAACAATACAGTGAATCAAATTTTGCTGTGCAAGTTACTTCTTTAGTTTTAAGCGCTCAGCAAATGACAATTAACTTTTCTAATAACATGCTTAATGGGAAAGTTAAAAATCCAGAAGGTTATGATTCGAGTAAAACTCGTGTAGCTGTTACTGTTGGAATGATGACTACTGGTTATGATTGCCAAGATATTTTAAACCTTGCGTTGATGAGGCCAGTATTTAGTCCAGCAGAGTTTGTGCAGATAAAAGGAAGAGGTACAAGAAAATATCAATTTGAATACATAGATTACACAACAAAAGAAACAATTACAGCTTTGAAGGAACATTTTAAATTCTTTGACTTCTTTGCTACTTGTGAATACTTTGAGAATGAATTTAAATATGATGAAAAAATAAAGATTCCAAAGATTAAAAAAATAAAAACAACTGATACTATTACTAAAGATTCTGGTAGTTCGGATGTATTTGTAAACGAAGATGGTACTAATGTTTTCAAGGGTCCAATAGATTTAGCTGTACCAGATGAAATAGCTTCAGTTAAAGAGTCCCATATCGGTGCTGAGGGTATGCGTATTGACCGAGAAGGCTTTAAACGTGCAGTAGAAGAAGATGTGTTAGGAAACGAAACACTAAAGAGCTTATGGGCTAATGGAGATTTAGCAGGTGCAGAAGATTACACTAAAACTAATATTTTTGATAAGCCAGACCATTTCCTCAATCTCGATAAAATAAAAAAGGCATTTAATTTAGATCGCAGAGTTAGCATTAAAGAATTTCTACAAGTTGCATTCGGACAAAAAGAAAGTTTTGAAATGAAAGACGATTTACTTGAATCGGAATGGAGTAAGTTTATGGAAGTGAATCCAGTAGATCAAGAACACTATGCACCAGTTAAAAGTTTCTTTAAAGCTTATATAGTGGACCCACAAGTTAGAGAGATTATAGACACGAATCAACTAGCTCAACTAAATTTCTGTCCATCATTTGATTTTGAAGAATATCAACGACTTAATGGTTTTAAAACTATGGTCCCTACATATGTAAAAGATTATATATCACTAAACACTTTCATGAATTAAATTATGAATACTGAAACCAAACACCATATAGATGCAGCTCGCCAAGTTCTCGTTGGCGTTGTTCCAAATCCAACTTCGCAAATAGATCAAATCACCAATGCTCTTATTTATAAGTTTATGGATGATATGGATCAGTCTGCTATCAAGCAAGGTGGAGATCCATCATTTTTTATTAAGGATCTAAAAAACTATGCTTGGACTCGTCTGATGGATGCACGCATAGGCAATCAAGAGAGAATGAATATCTATAGCGAGGCGCTTGTTAAATTCTCTGAATCTAAACAATTACCACAATTATTCCGTGAGATATTTAAGTCTGCTTTCTTGCCATACAGAAGCCCCGAAGTGCTTGGTTTATTCTTAAAAGAAATTAATTATTTTGATTACAGTCATCCAGAAGAATTAGGTAATGCTTATGAGTATTTACTTTCAGTGATGGGTAGTCAAGGTGATGCAGGACAATTCCGAACTCCACGCCACATTATTGATTTTATGGTGGATGCCGTAGATCCAAATATGGAAGATAAAGTATTAGATCCTGCTTGTGGAACTGGTGGTTTCTTGGTTAGTGCTTATAAACATATTCTAGAGCAACACAGTGGAAAGAATAAAGAAAAGCCACTTACCCCAGATCAACGCAAGAACTTAATGGGAAATTTTGAAGGCTATGACATAGACCCTGGAATGGTTCGTATTGCACAGGTGAATATGTATCTGCACCAGTTTAAGGGTCCAAAGATATACAACTACGACACTCTTACTATGGAAGAAAGATGGAATGATAAGTTCTCTGTAATCCTAGCCAATCCTCCTTTTATGTCTCCTAAGGGAGGTGTCAGCACTCATAGTAAATTCAGTATTCAGTCTAGTCGGTCCGAAGTATTATTTGTGGATTATATAATGAACCATTTAAGACCCAATGGTAGAGCTGGTATTATTGTTCCAGAAGGTATTATCTTCCAGTCTGGTAGTGCTCATAAACAATTACGGAAGAATCTAGTTGAAGATGGACTCTATGCCGTGGTTAGTTTACCATCTGGTGTATTTACACCTTATAGTGGAGTTAAAACTAGTATTTTATTATTTAATAATGAACTAGCTAAACAAAGCAAGGAAATTTTATTTCTAAAAATAGAAAACGATGGCTTTGATTTAGGTGCTACTAAGCGGCCAATTAATAAAAATGATTTACCAGAGGCACTTGATATTTTAGATAAATGGAAGAAAGGTAAGAAAGTAGAAAATACTAAAGTAGTTTATGTAGCTAAAACCAAAATTGCAGAATCTGGTGATTATAATCTTTCTGGTGATCGTTATCGCATAGCAATAGATTATTCAAATGCTAAATGGCCAATGGTAAAGTTAGAAGAGGTTATAAAAATTAATTTTGGAGAAAGAATAACTAAAAACAACCAGCAAGGTACTAAATATCCAGTTTATGGTGGAGGTGGTGAAAGTTTCAGAACAGACAGTTTTAATAGAGAAAATGAATATGTTATTGCTCGTTTTGCTATGGGGGAAAATTGCGTTCGTTTTGTTAATGGCCAATTTTGGATGATGGATTCGGGAGGTACTTTCTCAATAAACAAAGAATATGAAAATAAGTTAAATAAAGATTTTGTTGGAAGTATTTTATTAAGCAGACAAAATGATATTTTTATGTGTGCTAGAGGAGGAGCTCAAAAAAACTTAAACACAGATCATTTTTATGAATTAAAAATTCCTCTTCCACCTCTAGAAATTCAAGAAAAAATTGTAAAAGAGTTAGATGGGTATCAAAATATAATAACTGGTGCTAAGCAAGTTATTTCTAGCTGGAAGCCTAGTTTTATAGTTGATCCAAAATGGGAAAATAAAATAATAGATGAACTTGCTACGCTTGAATATGGAATTGGTGAATCAGCAAAAGATGTTGGTGAATATAGATATGTGAGAATTACAGACATAGGCGATGATGGAGAAATAAAAAACAATGATAAAAAATATATAAGTGCCACCCAAGAAAGTAAAAATTATCTTCTAAAAAAAGGAGATGTACTTGTTGCTAGAACTGGAGCAACATTTGGAAAGACGCTTTATTTTAATGAAGAAGAAGATTCTGCTTTTGCGGGGTTTCTAATTAGATTAAATTTTAATACAAAAATAGTTGATTCAAAGTACTTTTGGTGTTTCGCACAGTCTGATAAATATTGGGAACAAGCTAATTCCTTAATGACTGGCGGAGGTCAACCTCAATTTAATGCGAATGTAGTTAAAAAGATAGTAGTTCCCGTTCCACCTCTTGAAATACAAAAACAAATCGTGAATCGTATTGAATCTGAACATATTTTAGTTGAAGGTAATAAAAAACTGATCGAGATTTATGAACAAAAAACCAAAGATGCTTTAGCTAAACTTTGGGAAGAATAAAATTATATGGATAAAGGTGCACATTTTTATAAATCCGACTTTCAAGTTCACACTCCCAGAGATGCAAATTGGAATGGTCTAGCTGCTACCACACAAAAAGAACGCAAAGCTTACGCAGAAGAGCTGATACAAGCGTGTCGAACAAAGAATCTTGGTTCAATTGCGATAACTGATCATCATGACTTTTGTTTTTTCCCATATGTAAAAGCTGCAGCGATGGCTGAAGTTGATGCTACTGGTAATCCTATTTCAAAAGAGGATCAGATTATTGTCTTCCCTGGACTTGAGCTGACACTCTCGTCACCACCCTGCCAAGCAATACTTTTACTTGATGCTGATTTCGATGAGACAAAATTTGGAGACATTCTAACCGCACTCACTGTTGTGGCTACTGATCCAATAAATAGTAAACTTGCAAAGGTTGAATCTGTGTCACCAACATCGATCACTGGATTTAACGATATGGAAGAACGTCTGAATCAGCATCCTTGGCTTAAGGGGAAATTTATCATACTCCCGAACGTTACTACTGCTGGATATAAAACTCTTTTCCGTGATGGATTCGAAAAGCACTATAAAGAGATGCATTGCGTTGGTGGTTATGTTGATGGTGAATACTCAAAGTCTAGTGACGGATACAAAAATATTCTCGAAGGACGCCAGCAGAACAATGGATACAAACCAATTGCAGTTTTCCAGACTTCAGACAACCGAAAACGTGATCATTCTGATCTTGGGTTACCTAGCACATACGTCAAATGGTCCGAGCCAACAGCTGAAGCACTCCGTCAGGCATGCTTAGCTAGGGAATCTAGGATATCCCTCACGGAACCAGAACTCCCACAGCTTTGGATTACATCAATCAACGTTACAAACTCAAAATTTCTTGGACAGATTGGTTTTGATTTGAACCAACAATACAATGCTATTATTGGTGGCCGCGGTACGGGTAAATCGACAATACTTGAGTATCTCCGATGGGGTCTTTGTGATCAGCCAGTAGAAAGTGAGGACATGGATATTGTTCAGACTAAACGAAAGAACCTAATTGATAACACTCTCCAGAAATTTGATGGTGAAGTGCATGTGCAATTTCTACTCAACGATGTGCTCCATATTGTTAAACGCAATTCAAAAAAACAGGAAATTTTACTCAAAATTGGAGATGGTGATTTTACTCCAGCCACAGAACAACAAGTTCGTAATCTACTTCCCATCCAAGCATACAGTCAGAAACAACTTAGTAGTGTGGGTGTACGCATTGACGAATTGAAGCGTTTCGTTGAGCTTCCGATTAAGCAAGAACTTGATCAAATTCGTTCAGAAGTACGAGACACAGAAGCCAAAATGCGATCTGCTTATGGAGACTTGATCCGGATGAATGAGATTAAGACAGAAATCGATAAAAATAATGTTGAGATATCTTCGTCTACAGAGCAACTAGATAAACTTCGCAAAAGCCTTAAGGGGTTGTCTAAAGAAGATCAGAAAACCATTGATCAGAAGACAAAATATGATAACGAAGAAACAATCATTGAAGATCTTAAAAATGAACTCGAAACAACACAGGAACATGTTGAGAGTCTTGTGGAGGCTTTAGAGAGTGAAGAAGTTGAAGAGGAAGAAGTAGAGTTAGAAAATAAAGCTTTGATTAGTCAGATTAAATCTAAGTATGTTTCCAAATTTACAGAAATAGAAACTACGATCACCGCACTCTCAAATATTTTTAAACCAGCATCACTCAAAGCTATCAACGATGATATTAAAGAATGGCAAAAACTCAAGGTGGCATTTGATAAAAAATATGAGGCAGCAAAAATAAAAGCTAAGGTTAATCAGCAACAGCTTGACCAAATACAAACTCTTGAAAAACGTATCGCTACACTCAAAAAACAACAGACGGAAAAACGCAATGCTCTTGCTACTCTGGGTAATCCGGAAACTATCTACAAAAAACTCCGCACAAAATGGGATGGTCTGCACTCTGAAAAGATCACGGCTCTTGAGAAACAATGTGCTCAGTTCACAGCACTTTCCGGAGATCTTATTAAGGCAGAAATTACAAACAGTCTTGATACAGATGCCCTTACTCAAAATCTCAAAATGGCTTTCTCTGGGATGAATATCAAGGAGGAAAAGATTGATAAAATTTGTCAGTGTTTATTAAAAGCAAATAATACGCTTGTTGAATGGAATGGTATTCTCTCAGAACTTGAAAAGCTTGCTTTGCATTCTACGGAGGGTCCGAATGAGATGCCAGACACACCAATTCTTAATAAATGTAGTTTTATCGACACCGAAAGAACAAGAATTGCTACAAGCTTTGATTCTTCTAGGTGGCTTGATCTTTCTGTTACAGAACTTGAATTTAATCCAAAGTTTTCTTATTGTACCAATAAGACAAAAAAGGACTATATTGGATTTTCTGATGCATCAGCTGGCCAACAAGCCACTGCTTTGCTTACCGTTCTTTTAAACCAGTCAGGGGCACCCCTCATTATTGACCAGCCTGAAGATGATATTGATAGTAAAATGTTTAAAGATATTGTTCAACAAGTATGGAGAGCTAAGAGTAAACGCCAACTTATATTTGCTAGCCATAGTGCAAACTTTGTCGTTAATGGTGACGCTGAACTTGTTGTTTGTTGCGACTATATAAAAGCTGGTGATCAAACCCGTGGATCAATCAAAGCTATGGGAGCTATCGATAGAAAAGAAATCAAGGAAGAAATAATCCTTGTTACTGAGGGTGGCCGTGATGCGTTTAAATTACGTATGGATCAATATGGTTTCTAAGTTTTACGTTACCTTGAATTAAGCAAAATAATTATGGTTAAATTTGCACCAGTGCCAATTAAAATAATGGAGAAAAAATTCTATATAAAGGAATTACTGCAATTTCTTATAGAGAAACGACAGAATGTTGTTTTAGATGATGGTTTTATTTTTACTGTTCAAGAGTTTAAAAATTTTATTGCTAAAAACAAACTTCCAAAAGAAATGTTTAAACAAACATCTTTTTACTCCATTGAAGAATCCTTAAAATATTTAAAAGAAATGGACATACGAGATGTGAGTGGCCATATTATTAATCCACCTTTGCCATTATTAAATTATATTTCCAACAAAGAGAAGACGGGATTTAAAATACAAAATAGCCGAACTGAATATCTTGAAAATACCATAAATTACATAGAGGGATTACTCTCACCGAACAAGAGTATTACTGTTCCAAATAAAGAAGTAAAAATAAATGAAATAAATAAAACTAATAATATTACTTTTAAACTTAATAGTGGATTACTCACACTTAATAAAAATACAGGTTGGGTCAAACTTGATAAGACTGAAAATGAACTGAATCCTAAAAGCAAAGAATTTCAAGTATTATTAAAGTTAATTACTAGTAACGATGGACAAGCAACATACGGTGAATTATTAGGTGATGACTATAATATAAAGCCAAACAGAAGACTACTGACTTTTACAATAAGAAATTTAAAACATAAACTCGGTATTCTTCCAGAAAAAAATCAAGAAAATGAAAACATTATCCACAACGTAAGTGGAGTTGGGTATAGGCTAAAATAAAATCACACTCATAGCACACTTGTGCAGAAAAAAACCGTAACCATTCCGTCTACTTCCTTAATTGAATAAGTTAAACTCGACCAAGATATATCATCTTGGTTTTTTTGATGATGTTATCGCATTATTATCAGTTAGATTTTGGGTTATATCCAAAGAAAAAAATATGTCTGGAGAAAAAAGATATCCGTATGCAGAAGCATACAAAATAGCACTGGAGGTTTTAGAACAATTAAAGCCTCACTGTGAACGAGTAGAAATTGCAGGTTCTGTTCGTAGAAAAAAGTCAGAGGTCGGTGACATAGAATTGGTTTTTATTCCCAAACCATATTCAATAGGTTTATTTGAAAGTGGGATAGCAACAGTTGTAAATCAATGGCAGAAAGTTAAAGGTGAACTTCCCTGTAAATACACACAGCGCATATTACCGCAAGGGATAAAGCTCGATTTATTTTTTGCTGAAGAAGCAAATTGGGGCTTAGTGTTTGCATTACGAACTGGTTCAGCCGATTACAGTCATAAAGTATTAGCTAACGGTTGGGTTCACCAAGGATTCGAGAGTGTGGGTGGATATCTTTTCAGAGACGGTGAAAAGTACAAGATCCGAGAAGAAGAGGATCTGTTCAAATTAATTGGCGTTCGTTACGTACCGCCAGAGGATCGAAATTTATAAGTAATCTAAATTATATGCAAAATATGAAAGATATATTAGGTTCAGCATTAGATTATCAAGCAAAAGGATTTTCTGTCATTCCAGTCGGGTCCGATAAGAAACCGTTAATTAACTGGAAGGAGTATCAAAATAGAAGAGCCTCTCCAGAGGAAATTAAAGAATGGATTGAGAAATATCCAGCTATGAACATAGCAATTGTGACTGGAAGAATTTCAGGCATAGTTGTAGTGGATATCGAGAAAGGTGGAAATAGTGAAGGCTATCCTCCAACAGTTACAGCCAAAAGTGGCGGAGATGGAATCCACCTCTACTACAAACACCCAGGCTACGAAGTTCCAAATGGCACAAGAGTAAAAGAGTTAACCGATATTCGCGGAGATGGTGGTTATGTTCTAGCTGCTCCGTCTGTAAGTGATAAGGGAGAATATGAGTGGATTATTTCGCCAGATGATTCAGACTTTTCAGAGTGGCCAGTATGGATTACAAAAACAGCAAATATGGCAGAAAATAGTGACAAGAAGTGGTTGTTAGGTAAAAATGGTGTCTCTGAAGGCTCCAGAAACGACACAGCAGCCTCTATGGCAGGCAAGATTCTAAGTTCTATGGATCCCGAATTGTGGGAGATTTTAGGTTGGGATCAATTGCAAATCTGGAATACTAAAAATCCAAAACCTCTTCCATTGAGAGAACTAAGGAGTACTTGGGACAGCATAAAAAGATTACATGTTCAAAGCAACAAAATACAAGAAAGAAATACATCGCAGGTAAAATATAGTAAAGGTAAAGCTATCGTCAAATGTTTTTCTGACATTCAGTCGGTCCCGATTAGTTGGCTATGGCAAGGACGAATAGCTCTTGGAAAGCTTACTATGATTGTGGGAGATCCTGGACTTGGTAAAAGTTTAGTAACTGCGACATTAGCAACAAATGTGTCTAAGGGTTATCCGTGGCCAGTTGATCAATCCACTCCCCCAATTGGAGATGTAATATTGATATCAGCAGAAGATGATCCAGCAGACACAATAAAACCTCGTCTTGAAGCCGCGGATGCTGATTGTAGTCGCATCCATGTAGTAGAAGCTATTCAAGAGGAAATACTAGACACAGAAAGTGAAATAGTCCAGCATATGTTTTCGTTTAAACATGACATTACTGCTCTTGAAGAATTGTTGTCTAGTTTACCGAATTGTCGTTTAGTGATTATTGATCCAGTCTCTGCATATCTTGGTGGAGCTGATAGTAATAAAAATTCTGACATTCGAGAATTACTTGCACCGTTATCAAAACTAGCAGAGAAATTTAAAACTGCTTTTGTGTTAGTAAGTCATCTTAACAAGAACAGTGGAGAAAATGCATTGTATCGAACAACAGGTTCTTTAGCATTTATTGCTGCCGTACGAACTGCTTACATAGTTACAAAGGACAGAGAAAATCCAGATCGTAGATTATTGATGCCTTTAAAAAGCAACATCTCAAAAGACAAAACTGGGCTAGCTTATTCTATTATTACAGCAGAAAATGGAGCGCCAGTAATTGTGTGGGAATCTGAACCAGTAGAAATGACAGCAGATGAGGCACTTGCTCCCTCTGAATCAACAGAAGAACGTACAGCTACCGATGAGGCTGTGGATTTTCTTTTAGATTTATTAGCTAATGGTCCAGTCAAAGCAAGTGATGCTAAAACAAAAGCAAGACAAGCTGGTATTAGTCAGAAACCTCTAAGATCAGCTCGTGAGAGATTACACGTTAAATCAAAGAAATCTTCTACTTTTGAAGATGGTTTTTGGGAGTGGAGTTTACTCGAAGATGCCCAAACCGTTGAAGATGCCTCGTCTAAAAGAGTAGGCATCTTGGAGCAAGCAAGGCATCTTGGGAATACGCCAAAAACTAGGCTTGATATTTTTGTTGATGAATTAAATGGAAAGGTCGGAAAAGATAAAGATGGAATTGATATTCTCCCAGGAGACATACCTTTCTAGAATGAATTATGAATCCAACCTTAACTAAAGAAGCACATAAGGAACTAATGGAAATTCTGCAAAAACAGTTTAGTGGTTTTTCCGTTGGCTATCCTGCTGAATTAGTTGAGGATTTAGGATTAACATTTCTCAATTTAACAGTTATAGCCCTTAAAAGAAGGCTTAAAATTAGTAAGAAAAAAATACCTTATGATTAAAAATTTTGGTATAATATGTAAGCCAGATCGAAGTAAATAATAATTATTATTTATAAAAGCGGGGTAACAACTGCTTCGGTCTGGCGATTGAGGTAAAGTTGTTGCTCCACTTTTGTTAATAACACTATGAAAAAAGAAGAAAATATAAAAATCAATTATGGTAGATATCCAAGAAAATCTCAAGAAGACAAGTATAGGCAGGTTAATTCCATAAAAGATCAAGAACGTGATCTGGAAGAAGTAGAATTAAAAGAAAAACTTAATGTGGTAATTAAATTCCCAGGAGAATCACAATCAGCTCATAGCCCTGGTCGCCCAATTTTTGCCGAGGTGATTAAAAGCATTGAAGCAGGTAAAATAAATGGATTACTTGTGTGGCACGCAAATAGACTTTCTAGAAACCCAATTGATGCGGGTAAGATTATTTATTTAATGGATCTTGGTAAATTATTAGAAGTTAAAACACCAACTAAAACCTATTATAATACCTCCAGTGATAAACATTACTTAAGTCAAGAACTTAGTAACTCCAAAAAAGATAGTGATGATAAAAGTGAAGTGGTAAAAAGAGCATTAGCAGGACGTGCACTTCGAGGTCTTCCAAGTGGAGTTTCAAAAGTCGGATTCCTTAATGACACGACTGAAGAAAAAGGAAATAGAAAATGGATTGTAGACGAAATTCGTTTTCCTCTTGTAAAGAAATTGTTACAAAAAATGGCAACTGGAAGATATTCTCCAGCTCAGATATATAGATATGCTAAAGATGATTTAAAACTCACAACATGCAGTAGAAAGAAATTGGGTGGTAAACCTATAGCTTTTTCTTATATCTATCCATTTTTAAGAGATCCGATTTACGCAGGCTTCTTCTTTTATAATGGGATAAGATGTGAATTGGATTCAAGATTGCCTAGGGCGATATCTGAAGAGGATTATTGGAATATACAAGCAATGCTCGGATCTAAAGGCAGACCACAACCGTCAAAACACGAAGGCCTTTATAATCACTTCTTGTCGTGTGAGAAGTGCAAAGGTCGTATGTCTCCAGACTTCAAACATCAGCTAATCTGTCCTAAATGCAGATTTAAATTCTCTTGTATAAACAAGGATTCATGCCCCAAGTGTAAAACTAAAATTGATCAGATGATTGACCCAATATATTGCTCTTATGTGTATTATTACTGTATTAATAATAAAAAACACAGAACAATATGTTTTGGAAGTACTATTGAGAACACTAAAATTGAAAAGGCTGTTTATAGTAAATTTGTAAATGAAATTTGTATAGACAAAGAATTTTCAGATTGGTGTTTGAGACATCTATCAATAATAAAAGATGAAGAAATTAAAGACGAATCAGATGTAAAAAGGACACTGGACGAACAGGAAATTATAGTAAAAAATAAATTAAATAAATTGCTTAGTTATAGAATTACAAAGCAAAATGTTACTCCAGAACAAGAGGAAATTTTTGATGTGCAAGAGAAAGAATTACAGCAAGAATGGTCCGACATTAAACAGAGAAAGGAACATAAAATTGATTGGTTTAGTGAAGCTGTCAAAGAGTTTAATTTAATGACTGAAATAGAAGATATCCTAAAAAACGGCTCTCCTGCAGAGAAAAAGGATGTTTTGTTTGAGTTGCGTTCGAACCTAACTGTAAGAGAGAAAAACCTTAGTATTACCAATAGAAAATCAATAAATGTCTTCGGAGAATGCATCCTCCGTGCTAAATCTGAAAACGAGGCGTTCGAACCTAGAAATAATTTTCCTAGCTTTACAAATAAAAGCTCAAAAGAAAAAACAGAGGTTTTTGCCTCTGTAATTCCAACCCTGCTCCGGGGGTAGGGATCGAACCTACGACCAATCGCTTAACAGGCGACCGCTCTACCGCTGAGCTACCCCGGAATATATTTACTTAAATAAAGAACTTTTTGTATTTTACCAGAAACTCAATAAAAAACAACCTAAAAAGTATTTGCATTTTAAATAAAATGCGGTAGAATACTTTCATCTGGGCCCTTAGCTCATCTGGCTAGAGCGCCTCATTTGCAATGAGGAGGTGGCAGGTTCGAGTCCTGTAGGGTCCACAATAGAACAACACCAAATGGTGTTTTTTTATTGTGAATAATTCAAAACATTGATAAAATATAGTCATATGTCTAATCCCCAACCATACGAATCAAGCGAAAAGAAAACTCATATTCTAATAGTTGATGACGATGCTATGATTCGCCGTCTCTTTGGTGGCAGACTCACGACTCTCGGATACGAAATCATGTACGCATCTGATGGAAATGAAGGCCGAGAGACAGCCAGACGTTTTCACCCCGACTTAGTACTTATGGATGAAAACATGCCAGTAATGGATGGGATGGAAGCGATATCAAGGATGAAATCAGAAAAGGAAACAAAAGACATTCCTATCATACTTTTCACAAACGAGGATTTGTCCATGGAAGCAGAAAAAGTTACAAAAGAATTTAAAGCAGACGCCTATGTTCACAAAAGCGCGGAATTCAGTGTTTTAGCAAAAACAATAAAAGATCTACTAGAAAAGAAAAAATAAAAAACCGCACATAAAGCACGGTTCTTTTTTTGATTTCTGTGGCCCTTACTGGTTAAGCTTTTTTTCAATCTGGATTATTGCATCCCCGATAGTAATGATCCCCGTTGCTTCGTCATCCGGGATTCTTATGTTAAATTTCGTTTCGATCTCTAACACAAATTCAGCGAGATCTAAAGAATCCGCACCAAGGTCCTTTACGATGTCTGATTCAGCTTTTACAACAGCTGCTTCCACTGCAAGCTTGTCGACTGCGATTTCAGTCAATTTCTGCATAATTTCAATACGGTCCATAACAATGTCGGTTTAGGGTTATACTTATTAAGAATTTTCTATAGCATACATAGAAAACACAAAAAAGTCAACCTATTGGCCTTCTGTTAAATTTTCTACTGAGATTCTAAAATTCTTTTAGTTTCCTTTTTATAGGCCTCAACATTTGGCTGATCAAAAGCATTTACATTAAACAATTCGGCTAAAAACATTATTTCTAGCATTTTTAATTGCATAAGTGCTCCAAGAGAATACGGAGAAATATCCGTCAAAGAAATATCAATAAAAGGCAAACTTTGTTTTTTATAAGTCTCTTCTGTACCACCTAAAATAGCTCGCATTATTTCATGCAAATCTTTATCTGCAATTACAGAATTAGTATTTTGGGAAATTAAATCCTTTGGTACGACTATCCCCGTATTTGATAGGCAATGTATGAAAAATGTAAATTTATCCTTTGGTCCACCTAAGAAAAGTTGTGCAATTGAATGCAGGTCTGTAGAACCAATAGACACAAGTGGAGTAATGCCCACATTAACATTTTTACCATCACGGTCAAATTCTTTCCCTATACTCTCCCCCATAAGCTGAGAATACCATTTACCAAAATCTTCTAACTCCTTGTTGAAAACAAAAGTATTTACAATATTTTTTCCATTAGTTGAATGCAAATACAGAGATACCGCAGAGACTAGACCGAAGTTTGATTCATCTTCTTTTACGATACATTCGTTTAACATTTCTTTTGCTCCTAATTGGAACTCTTTTATATCTACGTTGACAAGGGCAAGTGGTAAAAGTCCAACTGGAGAAAAAACAGAGTAACGTCCTCCAACATTTTTTGGAATAGCAATTTTTTTAAAATTATGATCATCCGCAACCTCCCAAAGCTTTGAATTTTCATCCGTGGTTACAACAATTCTTTTTGACAATTCTTCTTCGTCCCCTTTTAACTGAACAAGAAAAACTTTGTAAATAACTTCAAAATTTGCCAATGTTTCAGTGGTTGTTCCTGATTTACTAATAACATTTATTACAAACTCTTCAGGAAAGAAAATATCCTTTTTTATTAATTCAATCGTACTTGCAATAAGTTTTGAATTATTCGTATCTAAAAATATAATTCCTGGCTGATGTGTTAAATCATCTTTTTTAATTCCAAACGCGTTATACACGGCTATTGCACCAAGATTTGAGCCACCTATACCTATTACAAAAATATATTTTAATCTAGGAGAAAATAACACATTTTTGATGTCTAAAACTTCCTCGACCATCGTGTCGTCATTTGATAAATTCAAAGATGCCTCCTTCTCATCATAATTATTATTAAAAACAACTTCGCGCAAATGGGCAAAATATGGTCCAAGACGTTTTGCTTCTCTGTTAAACGCATCTGCATCAATTAACACAGAGTCTTTAGATAAATTTATTTTATTCATAGTCTAGAAAAATAATTTTTGAATTTTCTCCCATGGTATAGCAACGAGCAATGTTCCGACAAGCATCAAGAAAAGACCGATACCCGCTTGCAGTGTTATCCCTTCGGTTAGAACAATAAAAGCGAGAATCGCAGTAAAAACGATAGACAATTTATCGATAACAGTCACAGCCACGGTAGGACCGACAGCCAAAGCTTGATAAAAGAAAATCCATGAAAGTGCTCCTCCGATTCCAGACAAAACAACAAATATCCATTGTCTAGTTGAAAGTGAAGAAAGCGATGTGACAGTAAGCTTGCCAAACGACAATGCTGCGATAGACACTATCAAGGCCATGACTATACCCCTGATTGCAGTTAGTAAATTCGCATCTACCCCTTTTAATCCCATCTTGGCAAATATTGTTCCCGCACTTGCCATAACGGCTCCTAATAACGCATATATTATATACATGAGCTTATTTTAACATATTTTTTCTACTTTTTTGTCTATAGAAAGCTATAGCAAATCTATGCGACTCACTGTTTGCAAGAAGTATTTCGTTTTTATGTTTCTTTATAATATCTTCTTGCCCTTGGATAGCTTTTGCTTTATGTTTTTCATTTTTTACAACTGAAACGATAGGCACTTTAAATTGATATCTCAACAACACCCTTTTTGCCACATTTATCTGTGCAACACTTCCGTCCACCACCACAAGTGATGGCATCCCCCATTCTGTATGTCTGAATCTTCTAGAAAGCATTTCTTCAAGTGCACCAGTATCATTCGCTCCACTCTGTGTTCTAATGATAAATTTTTTATATTCATTTTTTACAACTTCTCCATTTTCTATGACAGTCATAACTCCAACCATGTTTTTGCCAGATAAATGAGCGATATCATAGGCTTCAATACGAAAAGAAGAAACAGAAAATTTTTCTTCATTTTTTTTAATCAACGAAACATCTTGAATGTGTTGCAGTGCAAATATTTGTCTTTTTACTTCTCCTGCCTTTTCAAACTCATGCTTTTTAGCAAAAATTCTCATTTCTTTTTGTAAATTGCTCAAGATTTTCTTTTTTTTACCTTCAAAAAACAATTTCAGATTTTTTATGTTATTTTTATATTCTAAATTACTTCGAGGAACCAACTCTAATTGCTTGTAAAATTCTTTATTGTTTTTCTTGATAGAATCTCCGTCAATGTATGGAAAAATTTTACGAATTATTTTCATTGCCTCTCGAAGCTGTAGACCATTTGTATATGGACCATAAATTGCGAAAAAGGGCGAAGCAAAATTTTTTCGTCCGAGGGTCCCGCCCGGTACTCCGGGAAGGGCGCAGGACAAAAAATTTTGCTTTGCCTCTTGTAGCTCCTTCCCTCTTTTTATAATAACTTTTGGAATTTCTTCTTTAGTTATACAAACATAATTCCAAGACCTATCATCTTTCTCTCGCACATTATATTTTGGTTGATACTTTTTTATCAGCGTTGATTCTAAAATGAGTGCCTCAAGTACACTATCAGTCTCTTGCCAGTCGATCTTGTTGGCCTGCACTACCATATCTAAAATCATTGGGCCTCGAGTTACTATCAAATCTTTACTAAAATAACTTTTGGTTCTATCTCGCAGCGAAGTAGCTTTACCAATATAAAGTATATTTTCTCCTTTTTTAAAGAAATAAACTCCAGGGCTATCAGGTAAATTTATTTTTTTAAAATCTTTTAACTTCATATTATTTTCTTAAAACCCTTTTTAAGTATTTCCCTGTATGGCTTTTTGGGTTATTGGCAATTTCTTCAGGGGTTCCCTTTGCGACCAAATTTCCACCACCTTCTCCGCCCTCCGGTCCAATATCAATAATGTGATCAGAACACTTAATTATATCCATATTATGCTCTATGAGCACTACTGTGTTTCCCTTATCAACAAGTTTGTTTAATACATCTAGAAGATTTCGCACATCATCATAGTGAAGTCCTACAGTAGGCTCATCTAAAAGATAGATTGTTTTTTCTAAATGCGGACGGAATAATTCAGAGGAAATTTTTACACGTTGTGCTTCTCCACCCGAGAGAGTAGTAGCAGATTGTCCGAGTGCTACATAACCGAGCCCTACATCCATCATCGTTTTCACTCTATCATAGACCGCAGGAATATCTTTGAAAAATTCGATAGATTCTTCTACGGTCATTTGCAAAACCTCATAAATATTTTTATTCTTATATTTTATTGTTAATGTTTCTTTATCGAACCTTTTTCCATTACACACATCACAAGTCACGTACACTGTCGGCAAAAAATGCATTTCTACTGCAATCTCTCCATTTCCTTCACATGCTTCACATCTGCCACCTTTTACATTAAAAGAGAATCTGTTCGCTTTCCAACCACGGAGTTTAGCTTCGCTCCCGGCTGCGAACAAATCACGGATGTGTGTAAAAGCTCCCGTATATGTAGCGATGTTTGAGCGAGGCGTACGCCCTATCGGAGATTGGTCAATCAAAATTGATCTGCCTAAATATTCCGTCCCTGTAAACGATGCACAATTATAAATCTTTGCTGTTCTTTCTTTCCTGTCTAACCTTCCCTGTAAATTTTTATAAAGAATTTCATACATGAGAGATGACTTACCAGAGCCAGACACCCCAGTGATCGTCGTCATCTTGCCAAGCGGAATTTCAACATTCATATTTTTAATATTAAAAATTTTTCCTCCTGTTATCCTTAGAGAACCTTTATCTTTATTTCTACGTTTTTCAGGAATCTCGATTCTTTCTTCGCCACGCAAATATGCAAGTGTTCGTGATTTTGATAGATTTGTTTTTGCATCAAGCAGTGGTTCAAGGTAATCAGACACAATAACTTTTCCACCATGCACTCCAGCTTTTGGTCCTATATCGATAATATAATCTGAAGCAAAAATAGTGTCTTCGTCGTGTTCTACGACAATAATCGTATTTCCCAAATCACGCAGATTATGCAAGGTTTTTATCAACCTGTCGTTATCTCGTTGATGAAGCCCTATAGTCGGCTCATCAAGCACATAGAGTGCTCCAACAAGCCTTGAACCCAACTGGCTTGCAAGACGGATACGTTGTGCTTCTCCACCCGAGAGAGTACTTGCTTTTCTGTCGAGTGATAAATAATCAAGACCTACATTCAAAAGAAATTGGATACGAGCTTCTATTTCCTTAATAATAACTTTTGAAATTTCTTTTTCTTGTTCCGTTAATTCAAGTTCAATAAAAAAGTCTGCAACTTTTTCAATAGACAAATTAGTAATATTTACAATGTTATAATTCCGCACCGGACTTAGGGTCTTTTCTTTTTTATTTGTCCCTAAGTCCGGTGCGGAATGTAGGAAAACATTTAATGCCTCAGGTCTAAGTCGTGCACCCTTACACACATCACAAATATCTGTGTCCCAAAATTCCTTTATCCCGAGTCCATTACAAGCTGGGCATGCCCCATAAGGAGAATTGAAAGAAAATAATCTTGGCTCAATCTCAGGGAATGAAAATCCATCACGAGGACAAGCAAACTTTGTGGACATAACAAACTCATCCTGCTCCGCCTGACCAAATGAAATTGTCACCAACCCATCAGACTCTACGATAGCAAGCTCGACTGCCTCAGCTAGACGCATTCTTGCATCTTCTATGTTGTCCTTGAACTCATGCATTGCAAAACTATCAACAAGAATATCAATGTTGTGTTTTTTTGTTTTGGAAAGCTCTATCCTATCACGAAGATTTTTAATTTGCCCATCTAAGCGGATTTTCTGGAAACCCTTGTTAAGTAAATCATAAAGCATTTGATAATATTCCCCTTTTCGTCCTCGGACAACTGGAGAATAAATAGCAATCTTTGCATCATCAAATTCCACGCCCATGACTTTTTTCTTTTTCCCAGTCTTATCAAACTTTTTTATTTTTTCAAAAATGAAATTCAAAATCTCTTCATTGGAAAGTTTTTTTATTTCATCTCCGCAAACTGGACAATGTGGTTTGCCGATGCGCGCATAAAGCACACGCAGATAATCATATATCTCAGTGATCGTCGCCACTGTAGAACGTGGGTTATTTGAACGAGATTTTTGGTCAATAGATATTGCTGGTGAAAGTCCTGTTATTTCATCTACATCTGGCTTTGGCATTTGGTTTAAGAATTGCCTTGCATATGCAGAAAGACTTTCAACATAACGCCTCTGCCCTTCAGCAAATATCGTATCAAAAGCAAGCGAGCTTTTTCCACTCCCAGACATACCGGTAATAACCACCATCTTATTTCGTGGCATTTCTACATTTATATTCTTTAAATTGTGCGTTCTTGCACCTTTCACTATTAATTTGTCTATTGGTTCTTTTTTCATAATTCTACGTATAACACAATGACACCCCGCTTTCGCCTTATGGGGTGTATATCAATATTTAATTACCCACATTATAGCACAAATTCACAATTTGACAAAATTAATTTTCTATTTTTTCTTTCAATACAACTATTTCGTCCCTTAAAATAGCTGCCGTTTCAAAATCGAGTTCTTTTACAGCTTTGTTCATTTCTTTTTCTTTCATTTTAATTATCTTTTCGTAAACAAATTTATTTCTCTCTTCATCACTAAGCAATATATTTTTTATTGAATCACTTTCATTTCTTCCTTTGTTACTTTTATCTTTCGCAAAAGCTTTTCTAAATAATTCTACATCTAGATCAAGTTCTGCATTCACTGCCTTACCATGTTTATCTTCAAGTTCTTCAGTAATATCTTTTATTTTTTTAATAATCGTCTTTGGAGTAATGCCATGTTTTTTATTATAAGTAACTTGAATCTCACGACGACGGTTCGTCTCTCCTATTGCCCTCCCTAGTGAGCCCGTCATAACATCTGCATATAAAATAACTTTTCCTTCCACATTTCTTGCAGCACGGCCGATAGTCTGGATTAACGCTGTGTCACTACGTAAGAACCCTTCTTTGTCCGCATCAAGTATTCCTATTAATGCAACTTCTGGCAAATCAAGTCCTTCGCGAAGCAAGTTCACTCCCACGATGATATCTATCTCCCCTTTTCGGAATCTTGTAAGTATTTGAATGCGTTCTATCGTTTTTATTTCGCTATGTAAATACTCTGCTTTAATTTTTTTCTCCTTCAAATACAAAGACAAATCTTCTGCCATCTTTTTTGTAAGCGTAGTCGCAAGAACTCGAAATCCTTTTTTAATTGTTGCTTCTGCCTCAGCTATAAAATCTTGAATCTGACCGGGATACTCTTGTTGCTGGAGCGAAGGCAAAGCTTTTTGCGATGGTCTGGGCCTCTGGGTCGAGGACCTCGCAAAAAGGTTTGCCTTCGCGGAAACAGGCCTCACGATTACTTCTGGATCGATAAGTCCTGTCGGGCGGATAATTTGCTCTACTATTTGTTCACTTTCTTTTCTCTCTTCGTCCGCTGGCGTCGCAGATGTATATATGACTTGCCCGATTCGTTTTTCAAACTCAGGATATTTGAGTGGTCTATTATCTTTTGCACTAGGTAGACGAAAACCGAACTCAACAAGAGTTTCTTTTCGTGACGCATCTCCAGCATACATTCCACGTAGTTGTGGCAAGGTTACATGCGATTCATCAATGATCGTTAGGAAGTCTCCCTTAAAATAAGAAAGTAATGTTTCTGGCGGTTCACCTGCTTTTTTACCAGAAAGGTGTCTAGAATAATTTTCAATACCAGAGCAGTATCCCACTTCACGTATCATAGCCAAATCATAATTTGTTCTTCTTTTTATTCTCTCAGCCTCTAAAAGTTTTCCTTCTTTTTCAAATTTTTTCAATTGAGCTTGAAGTTCTCTCTTGATATCCTTCACAGCTTTTTCTTGCTTTTCTCCACTAGTTATAAAATGCTTGGTCGGAAAAAGAAAAATGCTTTTTTCTTCATTTAGCACTTGAGAAGAAACTGGATCAACTTTCGCAATACGCGAAATCTTCCCATTAATAAACTCAATTTGATAAATAAAAGTCTCTGAAACAGGCATAACTTCAACTTTTGATCCGATTGAACGAAAAGTCCCAGGATTGATATCTGCATTTGTCCTTTCAAAATGAATTTCGATTAACTTTTTCATCAACGGCACTCGGTCAATCTTTTCTCCAACTTCTAATTTTAAATTAACTTTTTCATATTCTTCTGGAGAGCCAAGCCCATAAATACACGAAACAGAAGCAACAATGATTACGTCTTTGCGAGTAAGAAGAGCTTGAGTGCTTGCATGACGAAGCCTATCTATTTCTTTATTTATCTGTGCATCTTTTTCTATGTATGTATCAGTTACTGGAAGATATGCCTCTGGTTGATAGTAGTCATAATAAGAAACAAAATAATGCACGGCAGCATCAGGGAAAAATTCTCGAAATTCTTGCGCGAGTTGAGCAGCAAGGGTTTTATTGTGCGCTATTACTAGAGTCGGCTTATTGTATTTTTCTATAACATTAGCAATCGTAAAAGTTTTTCCTGTTCCCGTAGCTCCAAGTAAGGTCTGTTTTTGCATCCCTTTCTCAAGCCCTTTTAACAACTCTAAAATAGCCTTCGGCTGATCCCCATCTGGCTTGTATTCACTCCTTAATTTAAAGACACTTTTTGACATATTTATAAGATTAACCCATTTTCTCATTACACACCAGACATAGGGGATTTCCCCTATGTCTGGTGTGGGAGTGTGGTCAAACAAAAAACACCTTACGGTGTTTTTTGCGGCACTTATGTTGTTTACGATTTATGCAAGGAAACCCTTACACTCACAAACCTAGTATATCATACTTGAAATAAAAAAGCAAGTGGTATATGATCTACCTGTTGGGTATTGGATAATTGCTCTTTAAACTACGTTTAAAGAGAGGAAAGTCCGAACACATGTCCTGCCTTTGGTAGGAAAGCGTAGCGGGTAACCCCCGTCGTCCGTAAGGATAGAGCTGCGAACAGTGACGAACCGATTTAGTTCGGGTGAAACGGCAAAATGCTTACGTATGTGCAAGATCGTGCTCTGGTGTAAGCCAGAGAGAATCGCTTGAGCTTCGGAGTAATTCGAGGCCTAGATAAATAATTATCGTTTCGACTTTGGTCGAAATACAGAATTCGGCTTATAGGTACCCAACTTAAAAAACGAAAACCCCTCGCTCACAAGCGGGGGGTTTCCTTTTTTATATTTTAATTTAATTTTCAGGAGTTTCTTTTATTTGTTCTTTTTGGGCATCTTCTGCCATGACGTCATCAATAGAACAAACTCCAGATACACAAGCGAACTCTTTTGCTCCAATAGTATTATCCTCTTGTTCGTAATACATAAGTTTAGAAAAATCAATATGCTTTATTTCTTTCATTCTCTTTTCGTATTCTTCTTTGGTTATCTCTTCATATGGAGCAAGTTGATATACATGCTCTGACCTAGGCAAGAAAGAAAGTCCTCCTACTATATCCCAGTTTTCATAAACAAAGTTTGCAACTTTTATCCATTCATCTGATCCGACATATATCGTGACCGAAGGATTATGTTCAATGTAGTTCATTTTCAATTTCTTCCACTCTTCAAGAAGATCGATAGCAGAAACTTGGTTGCGTGTTATTGCTCCCTCTGGTGCTTTAATAGGAAATTCCAAAACTGCGACTGTTGAATTTGCTGTTGAATATCCGACTTCAGCTTTTGAAGGCACACCTTGGTCTTTCATTAATTCAAACAATGGATCATTTGTAGCAATACGAACTCTTCTTATAAAATATTTTCCGTACCATGGGTGCATTCCTGATCCTACGTAAAGGAGCTGCCCTGAGTTACCGTGTGGCTTTACTGTGGTGATACAAGTAGAAGGATTAATTCCAAATTTTTTAGCATATTCTTTATTTGTTTTTATTGCTTCATCTTTAAGGTCTCTTAAAATTTCTGCATCTCTTATCGTTTTGTTGTCATAATATCCTGTTATTGAAACTCCAAGCAATGCTTCTGCATCGCAATTTTCTTTCCATTCTTTTGAGAGATAGTTAAAATTAGTTAGGGTTGCTTGGTACGTACCCAATATGGTAGAAAGTTTAACCTTTCTCTTTAGATCAGCTACAGTATCACCTGGACGCACTACGATCGACGTAAGGTTACAGAACTGCTTTGACCTTAAGGTTATTTCTCCGCAAGGATTTGAACCTGGAAGGCCCACAATAACATTCTGATCATCGATAATACCTGCCTTCTTCCAATTATCGATTCTTCGCTTTGGAAGTTGAGTCATTAGCCCTCCTCTATTAAAAATTCCTCTTTCTCCTGTGCCTGATTTGATCAATTCAATCCATTCATTTAAAAATTCTGAGGCTGATGGTTTTTGAGAATACACTGCAGAGTTGTTTGCCATGGAACGTTGACCATTTTCAACCCAAAATTGTCCTTGCTTACTTCTTCTCATTGATTCGTCATCAATATCAGAAAGTGATATAAGTGCACTTCTGCGAACTCCCCCTGCTACAACTATCAATCCTATCTGACAAATAATATCGTGAAGATCAATGTTGGTTAAACGCTTTGCTTGCCTAGCTAATATTTTTACTTTTGCAAAATTTAAAACATCAATAAGTGGTTGAGGTCCTGATGCACGTCCACCTGCAGTTTTCAATCTCGAACCTGCTGGTCTAACTTTGCTAAAATCAAAATCAATATCATATCCATCAGCCCAGGTCTTACACGCTAACACAAATGCATCTGCCCAACCTTCCTTACTATCTTCGACAACATGTTTTGCAAGTTTTTTACCAGTTTGTCTTCTTATTTGGGGAAACTTTTGTACAGTTTCTGATTCAACAGAAAAACCAAGCCCAGCTCCACACATAAGTATGTACATAATTTCTCCTAAGTCTTGCCAAGCTGACGGAGCAATATAAGAACAATTGTATGCCCAGACATTTGATTTTTCACAAGCTTCTCCTGCTGACCAAAGTAATCTCATTGAAGGACAAACATCTTGCTTCAAAATTCCTTCTCGAACTTCATTAAAATCTTTTTCTGAAAGACCTTTGCCTAGATTTTTTTTCATGTAGGCCATGAAACGGTCGGTAGTTTCTATCCAAGTCTCTCTTCTGCCTAGATTATCCTGCCATTTTGAATATGTTCTGTAAAAAATGAATTCTTCATATGAACCAACAAAGTAAGAACTTGATTCTTCAAAGATTTTTTTGTTTTCTGTTGGTACAGCTCCTACTTCTCTTCGTAGTTCTGCTCTTTTTGAACGATAAAGTATGTAGGACTTTGCAGTTGAATGAAATCCAGCATCCATAAGCACTCTTTCGACTAAATCTTGCACTAATTCAACACTTGGGGTAAATTTTTTTTCAGTATTTTTCTCCTTTAACCATAAAAGTTCTCGAAAAACCTTTCTAGCAACGTTTTTTGCATCTTCTTCAGTACCTTCAGTTGTGGCAATAAAAGCTTTATGAACCGCATTTACAATTTTTTCAATATCAAAGACGATAACTTCTCCTTCGCGGTTCCTAATATTTTTAATTAATGCCAGTTCTTTCTTGCTTAAAGGTTCTTCTTTTTTCATACCCCTAATTTTACTATTTTAAAAAAAATATGCGAGGAAAAAACAAGAAAAATCACTGAAGGAAACAGTTTGAAAAACTTGTAAACAAGCACATCGAAAAGCCCCGTATTTTTAACGACTTTTAGGGTAAAAAAATGACACTATTTTTTTCTTTCCAATTATTCTTTTCTGAAAAACCGGCATTAACCTCCAAAACATACCTTGACTCCTCATTTGGACCAAAAGTGGTGGGATAAGTATCTGGATTTACATTTTTTTTGATATAAATTATTTCCGAATTATCCCCAATCCATATTATATCTATTGGGAATTTCATATCTTTCATCCAAAAATAGTTTACTGAAGGTTTTTGAAAAATAAACAACATTCCTTCGTCATCGTTAATACTTTTTCTTTCAGAAAGTCCTTGCTCCTGCTCAGACTTTGTTGTAGCAAGATTAACCTTAATAAGTGTGTTTAATATCTCAACATGCCCTATTTTATTTGCATCATTTTTTGTTAAAAGAGCTGCACTTTTTGCAATGTAAAAAGATAAAAATATTATTAATATTAGAAGAAGGATTAGAGTAAAAATTTTTTTAGTATTCATAATGAAAAACAAACAAAATATTATTTATGTTCTCCGTTCCAACCAAAAAGCTTTGCGATAGTATCAGAACTTTCTCTTTTGCGAGCAATTTGTATCATTCCATCTTGCGCAACTATTTTCATCGGGACTGAAAGTAAACAATGATGAGAAGAGAGTGCATCCTGATATGCTCCAGTATCCAATATAGCAACGTACTGATCTTCGCCATCTTTTAATTTTGGAAGTAAGATATAATTTCCTCCAGCAGTATATTTATCGTCTGAGTCACAAGTGCTACCTGCAAGCCATACACTTTTTAAATTCCCTTGCATGTTATTAGCTGGCACTACATGCCACTTCTGATGTATCGCCCAGGTATCCTTCAAATCGTTCATGAAACTTCCGTCAACGACATACCAAGCTTTTGCATTTGCTTTCTCAATATATTTTTTTGAAATTACTTTATAGATAGTAACCTGTGATGGAGCAACAATGTATTGTCCCCACTCTACAGCGAGATTTGGATGTTTTACCCCCGCTTTATCTGCTAAATTTTTTAAAGTTTTAATTATTTTACTTGAAACAGTTTTTGCTGTATAAAATTTTTTCTTTTCGTAAGGAACCCCAAAACCTCCACCTATGTCAATAGTATCTAAATTAAGATGAGTCTTCTGTAATTGTTCATATATAGTAAATGCATGTTTTATACCATCTAAAATACTTTTTTGAGTTTTTATCTGAGAACCCAGATGATAGTGCATTATTTTTAGATTCTTCATCTTTGGCAAATCAAGAACTTCTTTCTCAGAAAGACCAAAACGGTCAAATTTTTTATCCCAGTGAGTATCGGCTTTCACATTTAAATCAACTCGTATCCCAATATCTCCTTTGTATTTCGAAAGCCTATCTATTTCTTCTGCCCCCTCTATGATTGGAATAATATTCATCCCCTTTCCACGTAACTCTTCAATCAAATCAAGGTATTGATCTGTTTTTGGGCCATTACAAAATACCCTTATTTTAGTGTTGAATTTCTCACTCTCCCATACTTTTTTTACTATAGAAAGCTCATTTGATGAAGTTACCTCAAGATTAGCCCCTTCAGAAAGAAGAGGTAAAATAAATTCTTTATTCTGATTTACCTTCATTGGATAATGATAAAAAAACTTTCCCTTGTATCCATAAATCTTCATATAAGCTTGGAAATAACCAAGAAGATCTTTTAACCTATCCTCAATAACAAAAGGAAAAACAACCTGAAGAGGTGTTCCATGCTTTCTTGCTAAATCATCCATGTTATAAACATGATGGCCTTCAGTGACGATCAGATCACCATCCTTGTTAACATTATAAAATTCAGTATTGAATTCATCTACACCAAGCTTCCAAAATTTTCTCCAATTTTTTCCTTGTTTTTTTGTTTTTTTCTTCGCCATCTCTTTGTAAATATTAGTATATCAACTTGACAATAAATGTAAAGTACTGTTTGTTAGTTACTTTATTATACAAAATCCACACACCTAGCTTTTATTTGTTTCAATGTCTTTACTGAGAGCAATTAATTTATCTTTGCTTTCTTCATACGGGAAAGATTCTGTTTCGCATGGTGTAAAATAATGTCCAGTAACAGCTGAGATTAATAATGACTCATCCCCATCATCTACTATTTCATAATATGGAGGAACAACCAAAGCATAACTTTTTTTATCACCTTTGGTAATTTCTATAACAAATTTTGCTCCATAAAGATCTTTTAGATATGCTACTGGTCTTATTGTGGTTCCATCATATTTTTCATTAAAATTTTCCATATATTTGTATTATACTTCTTTTATTAAGGGAGCATACTGAGGAAACTTTTTTCTAAGCATCTCTAGCTCTTCCTTTGATCTCTTATAACATTCATACTTATAATTAGACTCACTATACATATTTTGTCTATCTTTAGGACTAAGAGATTCTGTTTCAAGTCTCTTGCTTATAGCATTGTATTCATCTAAAAATTTATCTGGGGATTTTATATCTATTGACTCAACATCCTCTATTTTTACTCCCCCAAGAATATCTGCCTCAACATAGTCGAATGAAACGTTGTCATCGCATTTATCCACAATATTTCGCATAGCTTTTGCTATTACTGCCGCCTCTCTATCAAGTCCTGGAGCTGCTTCACTCGACCTGTGCACTTCTTGAAGCGAATCTCCATTTGTGAAAACACTTCTATCTACAACTTCTTGTTTTAATTTTAAAAAAATATCTCCGTAGCCAGTAGCCGCACCATTTGATTCATCGTGACCGTTCTCACTTGCTACTGCACCAACTATAGCGTATGGGTCTTTTTCTGTACCTGAAGCATAAACACCTATGTTTTTTTCTGTTTCTATCCTATGCTGTTCATATGTCCACACAGTTTCACCAACCCTTTTAAGCTTCTCTGGTAATTCAAGAGTTGACTTATATCTACCAGACTCAAGAAACCTTAACAAATTATCCTCATGCAAATTTATTGTTACTGAAAAACTTTTTTGCACCTGTTCAATTTCTTCCTTTAGCTTTTGTACAGCTTCTTCTTTATTTGTTATACCAGCCTTTTTGTATTTCCCTAACTCGACACGACCTAAAAAATAACTCAAGTCCTCTACTATATTTTTTTCAGATCTTTCTTTAGTAACTTTTTGTTTTTCTAATATCTTAGGATCAATATTTTCTAGTGGTTCCATTTTCTCTGGGATTAAATTTCCAAGAATTAGCTTTACTTTTTCGTAATTCTCTTTTTTTTCAGTCTCGAGTTTTTGATATTCCTCTAGCGCTTTGAACTCCTTTCCTTTTATTTCCAAATATTCATGAACTTGATCTCCAATATAAATAGATTCATTTTTAATTTTTTCTAACTCATTGTCGCTGTTTTGAATTTTATTTTTTGTTTCTTGATATTCAGCGTTTGATCCAAAATTTTTTAGTTCAGAATCTTTTTCAAGAATTTTATTAAACTCTTCATTCGCAACCTTATAAAAGTCTGGTGAAATATTTTTCCTGTCAGATATAAAAAGCGCATCACCTCCTTCTCCAACTTGTTTAAAATAATCAACTATAGCCCTAGACCTAGCTAACTTCTCTTTTGTGCTAGACCTTAATATTGGGGGTTTTGTATTTTCTATATATTCCTCGGCTTCTTTCCTTATATCTTCTAGCTCTTTCTTTTTTTGAGCTTTTGTTTCATCAAGATTTTTTAATTTTTCGGCTAATTCTTCTCTTGCTTTTTTAATTTCAACATTTTTATTTTTATTCACTTCTAACTTGTCAAAATTTGATTGTATTTCTTTTTGTGCATCTTCAAGAAGCATTTGTCTTTTTTTATCTATATACGAAGTCTCAAAAGGTACCCCAAGCTTCTTTAAAAAAGCCTGGGACTCAATAAATGCGCTTTTGTCCTCTTCCTTTTCTAATCCAAGTTCTTGTCTAAGTTCTTCCACTTTCTGACTTGCCTTAAGTTCTTCTTGTTCTTGAGAATCAATGTCCTCTTCTTTTTTTAGCCGCTTTGCAGAAACCTCCGCCTCAGATCCTTCTGAATTTTTACTATCAATCTCTGCTTCAACAACATTATTTTTTAACTCTTTTTTTTCTAATTCCTCTGCTTCCATATTAATATTATATCATGACTTTTATAGTATCACCTGTATTTTTTACTTTCTTAAAATATCCCAAGTTGCCAAAAATTCGTCTTTAAATTCATAGAAATTATCTTCAAGAATCGACTGTCTGATTTTTTTCACTAAATTCACTATAAAATATAAATTATGAACCGAGGCCAGAGTCCCTGCCAGCATTTCTTTCCCATGAAATAAATGTGCAATATAGCTTCTAGTATAATTCTTACAAGAATAACATTCACAATCTTTTTCAATTGGAGAATAATCATTTCTAAATTTTTTATTCGTCATGATTATTTTCCCGAGACTTGTGTACACAGTTCCATTTCTGCCGAGCCTCGTGGGCAGGACACAGTCAAAAAGATCCACACCGTTTTCTATTCCCATAAATAAATCTTCAGGTTCCCCTATTCCGAGTAAATGTCGAGGTTTTTCTTCAGGTAAAATTTCATTCACCCACTTCACCGCGCTCGACATGTCTTCTTTTGCAAATGATCCACCAATACCAAAGCCATCAAAATATTTTCCATTCACACTCGTTTCCGCAATAATTTTCGCTGATTCTTTTCGCAAACTTTCATTTCTTCCTCCTTGCACAATTCCGAAAAGCGCAGAGGAGAATTCTCTTTTATGGGGTGTCTCGCAGGCTGACGAGCCGAGAGGCAGCGCTGGATCAGCAGATCCAGACAGCGACCCCAGAAAAGAGGAATTCTCTTCTGCGCTCAAACGAACATGTTCTGCAAGACTTCTCTCTGCCCAACGATGCGTGCGTTCGAGCGCTTCCTTTTGATATTTCAAATCCTCGGCCGGTGAAGTACATTCATCAAATGCAAAAATAATATCTGCACCAAGATTGTGTTGTATTTGAATCGACTTCTCGGGAGTAATGTAATGAATTGATCCATCTAGGTGAGATTTAAAAGAAACTCCATCTTGCCCTATCTTGGCAAGTCTTGGCGCGTCAGAATCATCAAAACGCTCAGGAATGAGCAATGATGGGTCAGTAACCTTAATTATCTTTGAGATATCTTTGCCATAAGCTACACCAAGGGAAAAAACCTGGAATCCACCTGAATCAGTCATCGTAGGCCCCTTCCAATTCATGAACTTCCCTATTCCTCCAGCATCGCGCACTATTTCATCGCCTGGCTGAAGATAAAGATGATAAGTATTGCCGAGAACTACTTGTGTACCAGCATCTCGCACCTGTTCAGGGTTCAAAGATTTCACTGTGGCTTTCGTTCCCACAGCAACAAAAGCTGGAGTTTCTATTACTCCATGTGGTGTTGTCAGCGTTCCTGCCCGGCCTAACCCTTTGTTCAATTTTTTATCAATTTTAAATTCCATTTTAATACACCTCCTGTTGATAACAACGTTCACAATAAATAATCTCAGGGCGATCTGGGGAATAGGAAGTCTCAAATTCATTAGTACATCCTTCCTTCATACAGTGTCTATGCCAGAGTTTAAGAGGATTACGTTGTGAAAGTCTTTGGTAGTGTCTACAGTTAGGACATAGTCTGGGTAGTGGTAAATTCATTCTTTGGTAGAATTGTAGTTCTTCTGGAATGATTTTAAAGGCTTCAGTACATTGTTCATTACAGGTTCCCTTATGAGCACATTCTATGACTTTACCTATGATATCGTTATCTACTTCTTTTATATCATCTGGGATATCTTCATTCTTGATATCTATTGTATAGTTTCTTTCTTCTTTCTCTTTCCATTTATATCCTTGTTTAAGAGCTTCTTCCTTGGTTAATGGGAAGTACTCTTGGGCTATGGTTTCGTTGTAGGCAAATGGGCTTAATTCTGGTGGAAAGAACTCTCCGTATTTGTATATCCTACCTTTAGCATCTATGTAGGGCATATCGTTCATGTGCTTTATGATCTTTGGTACTAGTTCTTCGTATTCACCCTTCTCGTATTGTTTGTTTAGGATACAGTATTGTTTGTTACGGAGACCGATGCAGGC
>TBL_comb47_HYPODRAFT_10000612_pt1 | contig 47047 bp, 43 predicted proteins | sample TroBogypolimnion_40_FD_10682 | JGI IMG/M metagenome (IMG submission 10682)
CGCGCTCGAAGCGGCGAGCGCGAAACATGCGTTGTCGGCGGACGACCAGAAAACTAACGACGCCACGCTGGCGCTGATGGCGCTGGGCTTTAAGCAAATCGAGGCACACGATGCCGTCCGCGCCGCACAGGCGATGTTAGGCGCAACGGCCTCGGTGGAACAACTCGTTCGCGCCTGTCTGAAAAAAGGAGTCTGATGTCCGCGCAAAATCCAAAATCTCCATCGCCTCAACGTCCGCCGCCAACTTCGGGCGTGGTGATTCCGCACGCGCCCAAATGGCATCAGCGGCTGCTGGCCCGGTTGATTTATACACTGGCCTGCGGCATGGCGGCCACGCTGCGTTTTCGCATGGAAGACCGGTCCGGTTTGTTTGCGAAGGTGCCGTCGGAAAAAATTATTTTTGCCATTTGGCACAACCGGCTGGCGCTGGCGCTGGTGTTATACCGACGGTATGTGGCGCAGCGCGATGCTTCGCGGCGGCTGGCGGCGCTGGTGAGCGCGAGCCGGGATGGCGGCATGCTCGCGCGCGTGCTGGAATTATTTCGCGTGGAGCCGGTACGCGGATCATCTTCGCGGCGCGGCGCGGCGGCGCTGCGGGAATTGGTGAAGTGGGGCGGCGAAGGTTACGACCTCGCCCTTACGCCGGACGGCCCGCGCGGTCCGCGCTATCAAGTGCAGGAAGGCGTAATTTCCACGGCGCAACTCACGGGGCTACTGATTGTGCCCGTGTCCTATCATCTGCAATGGAAGTTCACGGTGAAAAGCTGGGACCGTTTTCAAATTCCAGTGCCGTTCGCACGGGTCCAAGTGGTGATGGGCCGGCCGCTGCGCGTGCCGCTCGCAGCGGATGCGGCGGGGCGCGAGGCGTGCCGCCAACAATTGGAGACCGAACTCCGCGCCATCACGCGGGATTGAGCCATGATTGCCCGCGTCAGTCTGGAAATCGCACTGCGCAAGGAATTTGATTATTTGATTCCGGCGGAACTGGTCGGGCAAGTGGATGTCGGTAGTCGCGTGCAGGTGCCGTTTGGTCCCCGCAAAATTCTGGGCGTGGTCACGGCGGTTGCCGAGGAATCCGGCCAGGCCAAACTGAAACCCATTCTCAAAGTCATCGGCGAGCAGACGCTCGTGACCGCCAAGGTGTTGAAGCTGGCGCGATGGATCGGCGAATACTACTGCTGCGCGCCGGAAACCGCGCTGAAATCCGTCCTGCCCGAAGCGGTGCGCAAAGAAGACGCAAGCTGGCGGGAACGCTTGTTCGTCCGCGCGTTGCCGGTGAGCGGGGAGCTGCCTAAATTAGCCAAGCGCCAGCAGGAGGTTTGGAATATTGTCGAGGAACGGCGGGAAATACTTTTGGCCGAACTCGTCGAGTTGGCGCAAACCACGGCGGGAACGGTGCGCAAGCTGGAAGACCGCGGACTCGTAACCATCACCTCGGAAATTTTTGAACGCGATCCATACGCTCGCGAAATGATTTTGGCTTCGCTGCCGCTGACATTGAATCCCGCGCAGGCAGTCGCGTTGGAAAAAATCAAACTCGCGATGGCGGCACGGCTGCCGGCGGCAACCTCGGCCCCGGCGACCACGGCCACTTTTTTGTTGCACGGCGTCACTGGGTCCGGCAAGACGGAAATTTATTTGCAGGCCATTGCTCACGCGCTGGAACAGGGCAACGGCGCCATCGTGCTGGTGCCGGAAATTTCCCTAACGCCGCAAACGGTCGAGCGGTTTAAGGCGCGGTTCAGTTCGGGCAAGCTCCAGACGCTGGTGGCGGTGCTCCACTCGCATTTGAGTGCGGGGGAGCGCCATGATGAATGGCACAAAATTCGGCAGGGCCGGGCGCGGATTGTGATCGGCGCGCGGTCGGCGATTTTTGCGCCGGTGGAACCGCTGGGCCTCATCATTGTGGACGAGGAACACGAGCATACTTACAAGCAGGAAGAAGCTCCGCGTTACCACGCCCGCGACGTGGCGGTGATGCGCGGCCGGATGGAACAGGCCGTGGTGGTGCTGGGTTCCGCCACGCCGTCGCTGGAAAGTTATTACAATTGTCAGCGCGGCAAGTTCGGGCTGCTGGAATTGCCGGAGCGCGTGGACGACCAGAAAATGCCGCATGTGCGGGTGGTGGACATGCGGCAATCCGTCCGCGACGGCAAAGGTCCGCCGTTGTTTTCGCCGCAGCTCAAGGAAGCCATCACCCAACGACTGGAGCGCAAGGAACAAACGATTTTATTTCTTAACCGCCGGGGCTATGCCACGTCACTGCAATGTCCCAAGTGCGGCTTCGTGGCAAACTGTCCCCAGTGCAGTGTTTCGCTGACATACCATCGCACCGACCAAAAGCTAGCCTGCCACATTTGCGGGCATATGGAAAAAGTGCCGCTGGTTTGCCCGGTGCCCACGTGCAAAAATCCGGCGATTCGTTTTGCCGGCACCGGCACGCAAAAAGTCGAAGATATTCTCGGCAAACTTTTTCCGCACGCCCGGGTGAAGCGCATGGACGCCGACACCATGAAGCGCAAGGATGATTACCGGCGCGTGCTGGGAGATTTTCGGGTGGGGAAAATTGACATATTGCTGGGCACGCAGATGATCGCCAAGGGACTGCATTTTCCGAACGTCACGCTCGTCGGCATCATTTACGCCGACATGGCGCTCCACCAGCCGGATTTCCGGGCCGGCGAACGCACCTTCCAATTGCTCACGCAAGTTTCCGGCCGGGCCGGGCGCGGCGATGTGGAGGGCGAAGTATTTGTGCAAGCGTTCACACCGTTTCATCCATCCATTCAATTTGCCCGGCGCCATGATTTTTTGGGATTTTACGAACAGGAGCTGGAATTTCGCGAGCAGCTTCAATATCCGCCGTTCACGCGCGTTGCGCTGCTCACGCTCAAGGGACGCAATGAAGAAAAAGTCAAATTTTCCGCCGAACACTTGAAGCGGGAACTGGAGGCCACCGTCCAAAGTCCAAAATCCAAAGCCAAAAATTCCCTGACCGCCACCGGCAGTCCGAGCTTGGATTTGGGCCTGGGAACTTTGGATTTAATTCTCTCCGGTCCAGCGCCCGCGCCGCTGTTGCGGGCGGAAAATTTTTACCGGTATCAAATCATGCTCCGGACGCGGACCATGAGCAGCTTGAGCCGCGAACTCGCCAAAGTGCTCCAACGGCTCGCGCTGCCGGAGGATGTCTCGCTGGTGGTGGACATTGACCCCGTTAGTCTTTCCTAAGAAAAATTTCGGCCGCCGGACGCTCGCTATTTCTGCTTTAGATTGCGGGCGAAGACAAAGAAGGAAATTCCCCAACCGGTAAACAGCAGGCCCATGATGAGCAGAAAATAATTGGGGCCGGAAGCCATCGGACTCGCAAGGCCGATAAGCAGAAACGCCAGTCCCAGCAGCAACGTGAACAGGCCGGAGCGAAAGGTGTTGCGACTTGATTTTTGATACGCCGTCCGGCCGCGCTCCAGCAAGTCGTTGATGCTGGCGACGTCGGCTTCGCACCGGTCTTTGCAACTACAGCTCTTGCCGACTTCACCAATGCAATCCCGACACAACGCGCGGGAACAGGATTTGCACAAGCCGACGGCGTCCACGGTGGGATGGTTGAAACATTTCATCGGAAAATAAAATCAGTGATGTCCGCCACCGCCGCCGTCGCCGCCGCCGCCATGATGTCCGCCACCGTCAAAACTGCCGTGGTGCGAGCCACCGCCATCGCTGTGATGATGATGCGAATGATGCGAATGATGTTGATGGGAACAATCCTCCGGCGCTGATGGCGCTGAAAAATCCGGATTGGCGGCATCGCTACCCAGACCAAACCCGAGGCCGGCGGCATGGCGACTGCGATGGGAACCTTGCTTTCGGCCTCGATTTTGCAGCAACAGGATCACAAAAATAACCACCGCCAGCAAAATTAGGACGAAGGATAATTGCATAAAATTGGTCAGCCTTTCACGCCTTGTTCCGCCGCGCGGAGGCAGTGCGTGAGATACGGCAGTAATTGTTTTTTACGCGAGACGACATCGCGCAGTTCGTAAATGCCCGGTTCCCGCCGGGGATAATCAATGCGCTGGATGAATTGCTCGTGACCGGCCACGAGCAACAAGGAACTTTGCGTGGACACATCCGTGACCAGCAGGCTGGAAAAATGATAATTCCGCAGCGCGCGATAGGTTTCGAGTGCGGCCAACAACTCATCCTTGCGCTTCCAAAATTGGTCGAAGCCCACTTCCTCGATCTGCGCGACGCTGAAGGTTTTGCCGTTCTCTTTGTACTCCTTGCAATCCGTCGTTATCGCTTGCGGCGCGGGCTTGAGCGTGAGCAGCGAGCCGGAGGCAAATAATTTCTCCGTGAAATCACGCGCGTTGACTTGCGACAATTCCTCCAACTGCTTGAGAATTTCCACATCGCGGCCGGTGGTCGTGGGCGAGGTGAGATTCAACGTATCCGACACCACACCGGCCAGCAGCAAGCCGGCGATGTCGCGGGGCAACTCCACGCGGTTGCGAAAAAAACAATCCGCCACAATCGTGCAGGTCGAGCCAACCGGTTCGTTGCGGAACAAAATCGGCTGCTGCGTGGCCAGCGCGCCGATGCGATGGTGATCAATGATTTCAATGATTTCCACTTCGTCCGCGCCCTGCACTGCCTGCGACAGTTCATTGTGGTCCACCAGAATCAATTTGCGCGTAACGGTTTTGAGAAAATCCGTCTTCGACAAAATGCCCACGGTCTCGCCTTCGCCGTTGAGGACGGGAAACACAAAATAGCCCGAAGCCGTCGCCTCGTCGCGCACGGCGGCCAGCGGCGCGTTTTCGCGAAAGCAAAGAAACGCCTCGTTCAACACATGCCGCACCGCCACTGCCGCCCGGCACAGCGACGCCGTGGTGGCGGTGTCATGTGGGGAGGTGATCACACTGACATTGCGCTTGCGGGCAGCTTCGATGGTTTTGGCTTCCGCCTGCGTGCCGCCAGTGACAATGAGCACACGGACACCTTCGCGAATGGCCACGTTCTGGATGTCCCACCGGTCGCCGACGATGACGCAGCATTTTTCCGGCGGAAATTTTTCCAGCCGCGCCGCAAACGATTCCAGTCCCATTGCGCCGATCATCAAAATCAATTCATCCTCGCGGTCCGCGTCAAAACCCACCATCAGATTGCCGTCCAGCGTCTTGGCCAAGCCGTTCAGCGACGACAGCACTTCGCGCGAATTCGCACCCTGACTGACAGCGGGAAAAAGGAATTTGCTCAGCTTGAACAGCGAAAGCAACCCACGGCATTTGTGCTCGTCATCCATCACCGGCAAGATGCGCAGGTTTTTGCCGTCCATCAGCCGCAGCGCCTCGGCGGCGGTCGCGTTCGGGGTTACGCTGAGAATGCGCCGCTGCATGACGTCGCTGATTTTTGGGGAAACATCGGCCACAAATTTCGGCGCGGGCACGCCAAATGACCGCAGCACAAAATCAATCCGGTCATTGATGTCGCCGCAGCGCGCGGCCACGGCATCCTCCATGCCGGTGCGGCGTTTGAATTCCGCGTAGCCGATGGCCGAACAAATCGCGTCCGTGTCCGGATTGCGGTGGCCGATGACAAGAATTTCACTCATGCAAGTCAGCGGAGCCTAACCAGAATTGGCGATGGCTGCAAGCGGAAGCCGGATTTGACTCCGCCGCCCGCTCCGCGCAACCTTGTCCGACACATGAGACAACTCCTCGTCATCGCGACCGTGGCGGCCCAATTGCTGGCCACCAGCGGCTCGGCCAAAACCCCTTTGAACGTCCGCGACTTTGGGGCGCAGGGAGATGGCGTGGCCAAAGACACCGCCGCCTTCCAGAAAGCGCTGGATGAATGCGCCGCCAGCGGCGGCGGCACGGTGTTGGTGCCCGACGGCATTTATCTCACCGGCAGCCTGGTGCTCGGCGCGCATACCACGCTGCAACTTTCTGCGCGCACCAGTCTCGTCGGCAGTCCGGACATCGCGGATTATCCGCTGGTGAATATTCGTTGGGAAGGCGAGTTTCGCGAAGGCCACCGTGCGTTGCTCTCCGCCACCAATGCCGCCGCCGTCAAGATCACCGGCGGTTTCATCTTTGGCCCGCCCGCGCCGCTGAGCCGCTTGCGCAATCCGCGCGGTCCCTCGCTCATCGAGCTGACCAGTTGCACCAATGCCGTGTTGGAAAATTTCACCACGCAATACCAGCAGCTCTGGTCCGTGCATCTGCTCTTCTGCCAGAATTTTACCGCGAAGGGTCTGACCCTCCGCACCGTCGGCGCCAATGGCGACGGCATTGACGTGGATTCCTGCGATGGCGTGACGATTGAAGGCTGCGACATTAATACCGGGGACGACGCGATTTCGCTCAAATCCGGCCGGGGTCTTGCCGCGCAGACGCTCGCGCGGCCCACGCAGCATGTGCTCATCCGCGATTGCCGGCTGCACAGTTCCATTTACGCCGCCCTCGGTTTGGGCACCGAAATGTCCGGCGGCATCCGCGAGGTGAAGTTGGAAAACTGCATCCTCTCCGGCCACCAGAACGCCATCTTCATCAAAAGCCGCGACGGCCGTGGCGGGTTCATGGAAAATATTGCCGGCGAAAACCTGACCATCCTCAAATCGCCCACCTTCATCGGCATGGACTTGTTGAAGAAAGGAATTCAAGCCACCGACCCCGTGCCCGGCGACGTGGAAAAATGGCCGCGCGTCCACAATCTCAGTTTCCAGCACGTCCGCGTTGAAAATGTGGCCGACTTGTTGGACGGCGTGAATATCCCCCCTGCCCGGCCGGTGGATGGCTTGACGCTGGCGGATATTTCCGGCACCTGCGCGCGGGCTATTTCGATTGCGAACATGACGAACGTGAATTTCTCCGCCCTGCACGTCACCGGCTTCACCGGCCCGCTCATCCAGCAGGAGAACGTCACTGGCACCGGCCTTGACGCCTCGGCGACGAAATAGCGGCCATGCTCCGCCCCGAGCATCCAACTCGGCTCGCCCCATCCCGATAGTACGTCTGGGGCGAAGCGCTTACCGGCGACCACATAATCCCCCGCCGCTTTGGCCTACGGACAGGGCAAAGGAAGAAACCAGCTAACCTTGTTCCGTAATTAGTTTCAACCGGTTTCGAACCGGGTATGTTAGTTGGGCAACTCGGTTCCATAAATATCAAACCGGGTTCGTGCGGGAAGCAACCCGGTTTCATATTTAGGCAACTTGGTTTTAATTTTTTCAAACATAATTTGAAATTTAGGCAACCCAGTTCAATATTTTTAGAACTAGGTTCAATAATTAAGCAACTCGGTTTTATTTTTTTCAAACATAGTTTAAAAATTAAGAAACTGAGTTCTAAAAATATCGAACTAATTCAACCAACAGGGGAACAACTGGAGGTGCGCCCCGCGACGGCGGCCCCGTTTGCATCGTTCGCTATTCCCGTAGCCTAAGACGGCTGGCGGTACGGTGGATTGGGTGGACCGGGGAGCGTAACGCCTCGGTTGGCTGGCGGCGGCGGCACCGGATGGCGTGGTCGCGAGCGAAGGCGAGCGCAGCACTCCAGCCGATTATTGCCGGAGGAATAATACCGTACCGAAAACAGTTCAGCCGGCTTGGTTCTGGGTCAACAGCCGATCCATATGGCGGATGCGGTTGACCAAAACTTTCATGACGTGCGTGGCGAAAAAAGGATTTTGCTGGATGAGCCGTTGAAACCGCACGGCGTCAATTTTCACGAGACTGGCCGACGTGGTGGCTTGAATGGTGGCCCCGCGCGGGGATTGGTCAATCAATGCCATCTCGCCCAAAATGGCTCCGCGCGTGGAGGTTTCCACCACTTTGCCGCCAACTAACACCACCAGTTCGCCTTCCAAAACGACATACAGGCCGTCCGGCGCATCGCCAGCTTGAAATAAAGTCTGCCCGGGCGCGAGCCGCAACGGGTTGGTTTCGTGAGTAAATAAATCCGCCGGATTCATTCAGACAGGGTAAATCACGCCGGGCGGGCGGCAAGTTACAATCCGGTGACAGTCCGCTAACTTTTGCTTAACCGCTCCACCGGCTTCTCGAAAAACAGCCGATGCGCCTCGTCGAGAATGGCCGGTATGCGGTCGGCAAACGGACTGCGCTGCAAAACCGCGCGCAAATCCACTTCGCGGTGCTTCGCGGCATTCTCGCCGGGAAACCAGTGATCCGCCTGGCCGAGCAGGTTGTAGCGCATCTTGCCCCACGGAATCAAATCCAGCGGCTTGGCGTACGTCCAGAGCCGCAAAATTTCCGAGATGTTGATCTGGCCGGGCACATCCACATAATTCGGCAGGCCCGCAAACCACCGCGCGCACCAGTCCGCGCCAAGCACGGTTTCCATTTCCGCGCGCCAGCGTTTTTCGATGGGCGCGATGGTTTGCGGAATGGCGTCGTAATATTTCAGCGCGGCGACGTGTTCGTCAAAATCCGTCGGCTTGGCCGCGCCACAACTCAAGGTGTGAACCTCCGGCCGGTTGAGACAATAAAGGTCGTTGAACTGCATCGGCGTGAGCGGCGCGGACAGCGCGGAAATTTTTGCGCCCGGCTCCTGCAATTTTCCGCCTTTGTCGTTCGGGCTGATGATGAACACACCCATGTCCAACTGGTTCGCGGCCACGACGGCGGGCCAGTTCAAATCGTTGACAAAATACCAGTGGAGATTGACGTAATCAAATTCACCGGAGCGAATGGCTTCGAGAATAATATCCGTCGTGCCATGCGTGGAAAAACCGATATGCCGGCAGCGGCCCTCCTTTTGCAACTGGCGCGCAGCATCCAGGCAACCGCCCTTTTTCATCGCCCAATCAAACGTCTCGCGATGGTTAATGCCGTGCAGCGACAGAAAATCCACATGGTCGAGTTTGAGATAATTCATCGAGGTCGCAAACGTTTTCAAAAACTCGGCGGCGGACGCGTGCGGCGCGACTTTGGTTTGCACAATCATTTTCTCGCGCGGCAAATGCGGCAGCACCGCGCCCAATTGCATTTCCGAAGTGCCGTAGCCGCGCGCGGTTTCGATGTGATTGATGCCCAGTTCCAGCGCCCGGTGAATGCAGGCTTCCAGATTTTCCTGGTTGGCGCGCGGAATGTCCTGCGGCGCCACGTCCTGCCATTTGTGTTGATACCGCATGCCGCCGCAAGAAATCACGGGAATCTGCACATTGGTTCGGCCAAAACGACGATACTTCATGCCGCGAAAAATAATGGCTGGCCGCCCGCAACGCAAGCGGCGCCGCAGAAAACAAATGACCGAGAATATTTTGGCGGCCCGGATTTGGCGGTGACATCTTCGGCGGTTGAATTATGCTCGGGCCATGCCAGTCACTTTGCCGCAACTTTCCCGCCGCGAATTTCTGAAACGCGCCGCGCTCGCCGGTGCCGCCGCCGCGTTGGCCCCAGCCAGCCACGCCGGGCTGTTTGGCAAAACGCGCGACCGCCATACTTTTGCTTTTTTCTCGGACCCGCACATCGCCGCCGACGCCACGCTGATTCACAGCGACGTCAACATGGCCGATAATTTCACCGCCTGCACGCAAGCGCTGGCGCGCTGGCCGGTCAAGCCCGCCGCCGTCATCGTCAACGGCGATCTCGCCTACAAAAACGGCCTCGCCGAAGACTACGCGACTTTCGGGAAATTATTAACGCCCCTTCGCACACTGGCCCCGGTGCATCTTTCGCTAGGCAACCACGATGCGCGGGAAAATTTCTGGTCCGCGTTTCCGCACGATGGGACGCACGAACATCTACCATTGCAGCGGCAGGCCACGGTTTTCTCTAGCCCCCGCGCGAATTGGTTTCTGCTCGACTCCTTGGACGCCACCAATTCCACGCCCGGCGAACTCGGCGCGACGCAACTCGCTTGGCTGACGCAGGAACTCGCCCGCCGCCCACAGCAGCCCGCGCTCGTCGTGTGCCATCACAATTTGAACGTGCCCGGGGTCGTCTCCGGTTTGAAGGACACGGCGGCGATGGAAGAATTGCTCGGCCGTTTTCGCCAAATCAAAGCGTTCATTTTCGGCCACACGCACGACTGGCACGTGAGCACCCACGCCAGCGGCGTGCATCTCGTCAACTTGCCGCCGACGGGCTATGTGTTCAAACCCGGCCGACCAAACGGCTGGGTGCGGGCCACGCTCACGCGCGACGGCGCGGAATTTGAACTGCGGTCGCTCGACGCGCAGCATCCGGAACACGCACAATTGGCGCAGCTTTCCTGGCGCGCGAGCTGAACGCAAGCAAACGATGTCATCCTCACGGTGGTTCTTTTTCAGCGAATGAAAATTCCTCCCTTGCCGCCGCCGGACCGGTTTTATCTGGCCGCCGCCGAAGGCTGGCTCGGGTTGGGCTGCGCGGAAGAAGCGGCAGCGGAATGGGAGCAAATCCGGCCGGAGTTTCATCAGCACGCACAAGTGATGGAAGTGCGCTGGCAGATTTTGGCCAAGCTGAAACGCTGGGAATCCGCAGTGGAAACGGCGCGACAGATGATGGTGCAATTGCCAAAAAATCCGTTCGGCGCAATTCATCTGGCTTACAGTTTGCACGAGCTAAAAAAAACTCAGGCCGCTTGGGAAGCGCTGCTGCCCGCGGCGGCCAAATTTCCGAAGCACTTTCTTATCGCTTACAATTTGGCCTGCTACGCCTGTCAGTTGGGATTTATGCCGGAGGCGCTGGATTGGTTGGCGAAAGCAATGCGTCTGGCCGGCAAAGAAAGCATTCTTCCGATGGCGTTGGCCGATCCGGATTTGAAACCGTTGTGGGAGCAAATCCGCAAGCTCTGAATCACCCCAGCGCTAGATTCATTCGACAAAAAAATCGGCCGGACGAAACGAATCGTCCGGCCGGTGCAAATTGCAATTTTACCAATCTACGGCTAGGTGCGCGCGGCCGGCTTCTTCGCCGCCGCGTCAAGAATGGTCGTCAACACGCTATTCGGCACCTGCGCAAAGGTCAGCGGCTCCATCGAGTAAGAAGCGCGGCCCTTCGAGAGTGAGCGAATGGCGGTGGCGTAACCGAACATTTCTGCGAGCGGCACTTGGGCGTTGAGGACGGTCTGACCGTTCTTCGCCTCGATGCTGACAATCGTGCCGCGACGGCGGTTGATGTCGCCGAGCAGATCGCCCTGATATTCGTCGGGCGTTGTGCATTCGACTTTCATCAACGGTTCGAGCAAGATCGGCGCGGCCTTCTTGAACGCGTCTTTCAACGCGAAAATACCGGCCATGCGGAACGCGAGTTCGTTCGAGTCCACTTCGTGGAAGGAGCCGTCCACCACTTCCACTTTGATGTCAATGACTTCGTAGCCGCAGTAAACACCGCTCTTGATCGCTTCCTGCACGCCCGAGATGACGGCCGGGATGTATTCTTTGGGAATCGCGCCGCCGACGATTTCGTCCACGACTTCCACGCCCTTGCCCTTTTCATTGGGCGCGACCGTGATGCAGGCATGACCGTATTGGCCTTTGCCGCCGGACTGACGGATGAATTTGCCTTCGCCTTCGGCCGGCTTGGTGATGGTTTCGCGATACGCGATTTGCGGCGCACCGGTGTTGGCCTCCACCTTAAATTCGCGCTTGAGGCGGTCAATGATGATTTCCAAATGCAATTCACCCATGCCGGCGATGATGAGCTGGCCGGTTTCTTCATTGGTGAAGCAGCGGAACGTCGGATCTTCTTCCGCGAGACGTTGCAGACCTTCAGATAATTTGTCGCGGTCCTGCTTGGTCTTCGGTTCCACGGCCATCGAGATGACCGGCTCGGGGAACGTCGGCGGTTCCAGCGTCACGTCGTAATCTTCGTTGCACAGCGTGTCACCGGTGGTGATGTTGCGCAGACCGACGAGCGCCGCGATGTCGCCGGCGTAAACTTCGTTGATGTCCTTGCGTTCGCTGCCCTGAATAACCATCAGGCGGGAAACGCGTTCGCGTTTGCGCGTGCGGGGATTGTAAATCGTATCGCCTTTTTTCAACTGGCCGGAATACACGCGGAAGAACACCAGTTTGCCGGCGTAGGGATCGGTCCAAAGCTTGAACGCAAGCGAGCAGAATTTTTCGTGGTCGGTCGTCGGCACTTTGACCACAACGTCCGTGCCAAGCTCGTGACCTTCGGCGCCGGGAATGTCAATCGGGCTGGGCAGATAATCAATGACCGCGTCCACCAAGACCTGCACAGCTTTTTTCTTGAAAGCCGAACCGCATAGCACGGGCACGAGTTCAATTTTGCAAGTCAACCGGCGAATGGCTGCCTTGAGTACCGGAGCCGTAATCGGCTTTTCTTCGAGCACCAAGTTGGCGATCTCGTCATCCTTGTTGGAAACCGCGTCAATCAATTCCGCGAGCGCCGCCTTTGCGCGCTCTTCGTGCTCCGCCGGAATGGGTTTAACTTCGTAATTCAATCCTTCCGAAGTCAAATCGCCTTCGCCCCAGATGACCGCTCTCTGATTCACCACGTCAATCACGCCGGCAAACCGTTCCTCGGCCCCGATGGGCAGGAAAATCGGGAACGCATATGCCTTGAGCTTGGTGCGCATGTCGTTGAGCGCATTTTCAAAATTTGCACCCATGCGATCCATCTTGTTGACGAACGCGATGCGCGGGACATTGTACTTCGTGGCCTGCCGCCAGACCGTTTCCGATTGGGGCTGCACGCCAGCGACGCCGCAGAACACGGCCACCGCGCCGTCCAGCACGCGCATGGAACGCTCGACTTCGGCGGTGAAATCCACGTGGCCGGGAGTGTCGATGATGTTGATGCGATGGGGGACGTTATTGAACGCCTTGAAAATGTCATTCTCGCCCGGCTTCGCGCATTTCTGCGTCCAAAAGCAGGTCACGGCTGCGGAGGTAATCGTGATGCCGCGTTCCTTTTCCTGCTCCATCCAGTCGGTCACCGTGTTGCCATCATCCACGTCGCCGATCTTGTGGATCAAGCCAGTGTAAAAAAGAATCCGCTCGGTAGTGGTCGTTTTGCCGGCGTCAATGTGCGCGGCGATACCGATGTTGCGGGTGCGTTCGAGGGTGTATTCGCGGTTGGGCGAATTGTGTGGTTTGGCGTCGGTGGCTGACATATAAATTAATTATCCGCAATGATCGCGGTCGGTTTCAAAACCATCCGTTCCCGCCGGCCAATAACCTTCGCCGGCGCGAGCAAATGGAGCGCGGATGATACGCCGAAAACGCCGCGTGGCAATAAGATTTTTAGCCCCGGACGGCAACTTTACGGCGCGCAACAGCCGCCCGCCGCCGCCGGACTCAAGTACGGGATGCCCAGCGCCAGCCCGCGCAAGATCAATAGCGCCGCGAGCAGAACCACGCCCACCGGTATCGCCGCGCGGAATTGCATGCGCCACGACTGCGAAAACAGCCGCCCGGAAAGCCCAATCCCTAGCATCATCGGCAACGTGCCCAGCCCGAAAACCGCCATATAAACTACGCCCGCCAACAGCGATCCGCGCGTCACCGCGCCGGCCAGCGCCGCGTACACCAGCCCGCACGGCAGCAAGCCGTTCAGCATCCCCAGCAACACCAGCGAGGCAAAAGTTCGCTGCCGCAACTGCGCCGCCATCGCGGTTTTCAAGGTCGTTACCAGCCGCACCGCCGGGGCCGAGACTGCCACTTTGCGGGAGAGAAAAAATCCCGCCAGCAGCGCCATGCCTAGGCCAATAGAAAAGCCGCGTTGCATCCCCGCCAGAAAAACCGACCGCCCGATTAATCCAGCGGCGACGCCGAGCAGACAATAGGTGGCGATGCGGCCGAGTTGGTACACGATTCTGCCAGCCACGAACCGCCCGTTCCCACCCGCCGCCACCGGTAGCGCCAGCAGCAGTGGCCCGCACATCGCGGCACAGTGCAGACTACCGAGAATTCCCAAGGCAAAGGCGAGGCCGAGGTCCATTTACTTGGCGGCGATGACAAATTTATCCGTCAGAAAAAACACCTGCCCACCCGCCGTCCACTTGACGCGCACCTGCCACGGGCCGGCAGTGAGCTTGGCGACATTGAAGGTCTGTGTGCCATCGTTTTTCGGTTCGAGCAAAAATTCCCGATCCAAGCCCGGCGCGGCGGCTCGGTACAACGTGACCGTGCCGGCCAGTTTTTGAACAAGTTGCGCCGGCGGCACGGTGACGATCAATTGCGCGGCCGCGCCATCAAAACGGATCGCAGCCCCGGCCTGCTTGGCGCGGGTCGCGGCATCAATTTGGTCCTGAAATTTCAGTTCCTGTTCGTAATATTCCCCGCTCACCAAAGCCTCGCGATGCGTCGAGGCGATGCCCACGACGGTGGCCATGCCGGCAAAAAACAAAACGAACACGAGGGCGATTCCCAACGGCCAGAAATTTTTTTGCGTTTTCATAAATTAATTCCGTGGGCCGATGAAGGCGGTTTTGAGCGTCTGCAATTTTTTGCCTTCGGCATAAACACCGATGACCAGCGGCGTTGTGCCGGATTTCATCGCCGCCGGTTCGAGTTCGACCAGCAGTGAATTTTCCAATAATTTCTGCGGCGGCAACAGCAGGCTCCCACCCATCACTTGCAAACTGCCGCCGGCATTTTCCAACCGTAATTCCACCGGCAATTCACGCGAGGTTTTGTTCACCACACGCAGCGTGTAAAGATTGCTGAAATGACCGTCGGGCATTTGTTGGAACAACGCTCCCGGCGCGCGCAGCACCGTCGCCTCGACATCCGACCGGGTGAAAATCATCCCCGCCAACAAACCCGCCAGCACGGTCAACACCACGCAATACCCGGCCAGTCGCGGCGTGAAGCGTAGCTGCTCCCCGCGCTCGATGCCATTCAAGGAAGCATAGCGAATCAGCCCGCGCGGACTGCCAATTTTCGTCATCACCGTGTCGCAGGCATCCATGCAGGCGGTGCAGTGCACACATTCCATCTGCGTGCCATTGCGAATATCTATGCCGGTGGGACAGACGGTGACACATTGATTGCAGGCCACGCAATCGCCGAGACCCGCGAAACGACGTTCGCCGAATTTTTGTTGGCGCTTGAGGCCACCGCGCTTTTCGCCGCGCTTGTGATCGTAGGCAACCACGATGGAATTCTCATCTAGCAAGACGGATTGAAATCGACCGTAGGGACAAATGAAGGTACACGCCTGCTCGCGAAAACGTGCAAAGATGCCGTAAAACAGGAGCGCAAACGCGATCATGAAGCCCAGCCCCGCAAGATGTTTCGCCGGCGGATCAACGATGATTTGCCAGAGCGACTGCCAGCCAATGATGTAGCTCAACAGCACGTTGCCGACGAGAAAAGATAACGCAAAAAAAACGCCGTGCTTGAACGCCTTCCGGGCAATTTTCCCCGGCGTCCACGGCGCCTGATTCAATTCGCGCTGGCGCGGCGCATCGCCTTCAATGGCGTATTCGATCTTGCGAAAAACCATTTCCATCATCACGGTCTGCGGGCACGCCCAACCGCACCAGACCCGGCCGAACACGGCGGTGAACACGACGATGCCGATGAAAAACACCAGCGTGGCGATGGCAAAAATAATCATGTCCTGCGGCCAAAAAATCTGGCCGAGCACCACGAACTTGCGATCAACGATATTCATCAGCAGCAATGGATTGCCGTGAATAGTCACAAACGGACCGGCAAACATGATGACCAAGAGCAACCAGCTAAACCAAGTGCGCCAACGGTAGTACGGGCCGTTGACCTTGCGCGGATAAATCCACTGGCGCCGGCCTTCGCGGTCGGCGGTGGCGATATGATCGCGAAAATCGTTCCAATCGACGCTTTTGAGCGGCGAGTCCGATTTTTTTTGGGTTGGCGGCGGGTTCAAGGGAAAAACTTTCCGGCGCGCTGCTAGATTTTCACAACGCGCCGGGAAAGCATATAACAGATTTACGGTTTATTCAAACTGACTGGCGCCGGCCGGTTTGGCGGGGACTTGATTTTCCGGCGGTTTGCCGGGCGACAGTAATTTCGCGCCGCGCAGCGTGTAAATGTAGCTGGCCACCGCTTGAATGTCATCGGGCTTCAAGACGGTTTTCCAAGTAATCATGCCTTTTGCAGGCACACCATCCCAGATGACTTTCACGGAATCGGCATAGGTGCTGCCGTGGATCCAGTAATCGTCCGTGAGGTTCGGACCGACGAGACCGCCGCCATCCACGCGGTGGCAGGGCGCACAATATTTGCCGTAAGTTTGCCGGCCGCTTGCGATGACGGCGCCGTCCGTGGAGGGCTGGAGCGACGGAATGGAGGACTCGAAGCTGCCCATCGTGGCGGCCTTCAGTGCTTCCCCGGCTTTGATCTCCTTGGCATATTCGGCGGCGGACAAATCGCCGGCTTGGGCGACATGGTAATAAACCAGATACCCCGCCGAGAAGATGATGGTGAGGTAAAACAGCCACACCCACCAGCGCGGCAGGTTGTTGTCGAGTTCCTGGATGCCGTCGTAATTGTGGTCGAGCAGCAAGGGTTCTTTCGGTTCGTTGCTCATAATTTTAGCGTTGGGAAGTTTCGGTGAATTTGTCTGCGCTTTCGCCGCTGTCCAGCGGCATCGCGCCCATTTTGTTCAGGTAACTTTTTTTCTGGAGCAAGGCCCAGACGAGCATGCCCGTGAAAAAAATGAAGAACATGCTGATGGAGATGACGCCGTAAATCCCGACGCCAGTAATGCCGCAAATGATTTTTTCTTCCATATTATTCCTCGGTGATTATTTGGCGGCGGTGGCGACCGGCGCGGTTTTGATGTCCGTGCCCAGCCGTTGCAGATAGGCGATGAGCGCGATGATTTCTTTGTCCGGCTCGCTGTTCACGGACCCCTGTTTCAGGTTGGCTACCACTTTGGCCGCCTGCGCGGCTAGCTCGGCGCGGGCACCGGCGATGCGGTCGGCGGTGTAGGGCACGCCCACCCGGCGCAACGCGTTCAACCGGTCCTCGATGGATTGCACGTCCAGCTTCTGCGTCAGCAACCACGGATAGCGCGGCATGATGGAACCGGGCGAAACGTTGCCGGGATAGTCCATGTGGTTGAAATGCCACGCGTCCGGATATTTGCCGCCTTCGCGCGCGAGATCCGGGCCTTTGCGTTCGGAACCCCACAGGAACGGATGATCGTAAACATATTCACCGGCTTTGGAATATTCCCCGTAACGCTCGGTTTCGGAGCGGAACGGCCGGATCATTTGCGAATGGCAGCCGAGGCAGCCTTCGCGAATGTAAATATCGCGGCCCAGCACTTCCAGCGGCGTGTACGGATGCACGCTGACGATGGTGGGTACGTTTTCTTTGATAAGGAACAGCGGAAACAATTCCACGGCACCACCGACCAGCAGCGCCACTGCCGCGAGGACGGTGAAGAACAGTGGCTTGCCTTCGAGCAACCGGTGGAAGGCCAACTTGCCGTGCGCCGCCTCGGCTTTTTCCAATGCCGGGGCCTGCGCCTCGGTATCCGGTTCAAACTTGCCGGCCTTGGCGGTCCTGTAGAGGTTGTAAGCCATCAGCAGCGCGCCGACGAAATACAGCGTGCCACCGATGGCGCGCAACTGGAACATCGGCACGACTTGCACGATGGATTCGAGAAAATTCGGATATTGCAGGAAGCCGTCCTTGTTGAATTGCTTCCACATCAAACCTTCCGTGACCCCGGCGACGTAAATCGGAATCAGATAAAACACGATGCCCAGCGTGCCGATCCAAAAATGATAGTTCGCCAGTTTGGTGGACCAGAGCTTAGTGTTGTACAGGCGCGGGAACAGAAAATACAACATCGAGAACGTCAGAAAGCCATTCCAACCGAGCGCGCCGCCGTGCGCGTGGGCAATCGTCCAATCGGTGTAATGCGTGAGGCCGTTGACGGATTTGATGGACATCAGCGGACCTTCCAGCGTCGCCATGCCGTAGGCGGTAACCGCCGCCACCATGAATTTCAGCACCGGATCCTGCCGCACTTTATCCCACGCGCCGCGCAGCGTGAGCAGGCCGTTCAACATGCCACCCCAGCTCGGCGCAATGAGCATCAGCGAAAACACCATACCCAGCGATTGCGCCCAGTCCGGCAGCGCGGTGTACAGCAGGTGATGCGGGCCGGCCCAGATGTAAAGAAACACCAGCGCCCAAAAGTGAATGATTGACAGCCGGTAGCTGAACACCGGCCGGCCGGCCGCTTTCGGCAGGAAATAATACATCAGGCCGAGATACGGCGTCGTCAGGAAAAACGCGACGGCGTTGTGGCCATACCACCATTGCACCAGCGCGTCCTGCACGCCGGCATACATCGAGTAGCTCTTGAACAGGCCAGCGGGCATCGTCATCGAGTTGGTAATGTGCAGCACCGCGATGGCGATCACCGTGGAAATATAAAACCAAATCGCGACATACATGTGTTTCTCGCGGCGCTTGACCAGCGTGCCGAAGAAATTCACCGCGAACGCCACCCAGACAATCGTGATGGCGATTTTAATCGGCCATTCCAATTCCGCATATTCCTTGCTGGTGGTGTACCCCAGCGGCAACGTAAGCGCGGCCGAAACAATGATCAACTGCCAGCCCCAGAAATTGAACCAACTCAGAAAATCGCTGAACATCCGCGCCTTGCACAGCCGTTGTAGCGAATAGTAGATGCCCATGAACATGCCGTTGCCGACAAAGGCGAAGATGACGGCGTTCGTGTGCAGCGGGCGGATGCGCCCGAAGGTGATGTATTGCAGGTTCAGGCTCGCACCGGGGAGAAATAATTCCACCGCCGCAATCAGGCCGACCAACATGCCGACAATGCCCCAGACTACGGTCGCGATGCCGAAGGCTCGCACAATCCGATTGTCATATTTGAATGTTTCTACGTTCATGTTATTTCAATGTTGAGTTGGTTTCAGAAATTTTACTTTTGTCGTCTTCCGCCAGCATCCGCAGCGACGGCGTTAACGTATCTTCAAACTGCCCGCTGCGAACCGCCCACACAAACCCCGCCAAAAACAGCAGCGCCACCGCCAGACTCGCCAAAATCAATAGGATGATGACATTCATGACTCAGTTCCTGTCGCCATTTTTCCGGCCAGCGGATAAATTATTTTGCGCCTCGGCGGTTGAAAATTCAGGGGCGTCATTTGCTTTAGTTATTGAAGCCGCCCGCCGCTTTTACCGCTACGCCTGAATTGTGATTTTCTTGACCTAAATTTCGGCGCTCCTGCCGGACGCGAAATTCCGAAGGCGAGCAGCCGAATGCGCGCCGGAACGCGCGGTTGAAATAAGGGATGGATTCGAAACCCGCCTCGAACGCCACATCGCTCACCCGCCGCTCGCTGTCCGCCAGCAATTGGCACGCCTTTTCCAGCCGCTGCCGCGTGCGGTACTGACTGAAGGTCAGTCCGGTCTGTTTCTTGAACACCGAACAAAAATGGCACGGACTCAAATTCACGCAGGCCGCCACTTCCTTGAGCGAAACATGGTCGTCGCGGCATTCCGCCAGAAACACTTCGATTTTTCGCAGCAAACTGGACGTGCGCGCCCCGCGCGTGGCCGATAATTGCTTGCCGCATTCTTCCAAATATTTGCCGAACATCTGCAACAACGTCCCCGCCGCGCGGCTTTTGGCCACCGATAACTGCGGCGTGAACCGCCACGTTTCCTGCAAGCGATCTGCGCGGTCGGACAACCCTAATTTGTCCAGCCGTCCCACCAGATGCGCCAGCCGGTCGCCATCCAAAGCATGCATCGCAAACGGCCCCGCCAGCAAACTGCCCGCGTGCCGTCCGTTGAGAAACACCGGCACCAAAATTTTAACCAAGCCGGAGGGACAACTGTATTGCACCGGCCCCGTCCGCGTCACCGCGCGTTTTTCCGCCTGCAACAATTTGCGCTGGCAGGCCGTGCCGCTCGGATCGCCCAAGCAGCCTTTCACACAAAACGTCCCGTCCGCCAACGCATGACCGCTCGCCGGCGCCAGCGTCAGCGGCACCCCCGTCGCGCAAGTAAACGCCACCTGCTGCTCCCGCACAGCGGCGGAAGTCGCCAGCGTTGTCCAGGCGTCCCGTTCGGTTGAATCTTGATTTGGCATTTTCACTTTTAATTACTGCCCTCGGCACGCAGGCCTGTCCGCCGCGCCATCCCCAGCGTGACTGCGCAGGCAAACACCACCACTGTCACCGAACTAAGCGGCATTAAAATCGCGCACACAATGGGCGCCAGCAATCCGGCCGAAGCGATGGTGACACCGGCAATATTATAAAGTGCCGAAATCACAAATCCAGCGCGCACCACCCGCGCCGCGCGCCGCGAAAACTCCAGCACCTGCGCCAGCCGCGGCACCTGCGCCGCGTCCAGAATCACGTCGCTCGCCGGCGAAAATATTCCAATTTTTTCGACCACCGCCACGCCGACTTCCGCCTGTTTCAGCGCGCCGGCATCGTTCAAACCATCGCCGACCATCATCACTTTTTTTCCGCGCTGCTGGAGTTCGCGGATGAAGTGCAATTTGTCCGCCGGACTTTGGTTAAATTTCAAAATCGCGGCGGAACCGAATATTTTCTGAAACTGCGGCGCCTCGCGCTCGTTGTCGCCGCTGAGCAGCGCCAGTTCAAACCGGCCGCCGAGTTGGGAAATCAATTTTTCCACTTCCGGCCGCAGCGTGTTTTCCAAAACAAACGAGCCCCGCAGCTCGCCGTCAAGGGCCAAAAACACGGCACTGCCGGATTGAAACGTGGCAAGGTGAACCGCCGTGCGAGTCACGGCTTGCGCCACCCACGCGCGTGAGCCGAGCATAATTTTATGGCCGCCGACTTCGCCGACTACGCCGCAACCGGGCGTTTCCTGAAAACCATGCACCGGCAGCGTGGCGGCACCCAGCGTTCCCGCGATGCGCACGGAATTGGGATGCGTCGAAAACCGCGCCAGCGAAGCAATCCATTTCGTTTCCTCGGCGGACAATGCGGTTCCCGCTTTCCGCGATTCGCTTTCCGCGTTTTTGAACGTGACGCCGCCCGCTGCCGCCGTCGTCAGCGTGCCGGTTTTGTCCAACACAATCGTGTCCACTTCCGCCATGCGCTCGACGATGAGTGCGTTTTTCAGAAAAATATTGAACCGCGCCAACACGCGCTGGGCGGTGCCGTGCGTGAGCGGCGCCGCCAACGCCAGCGCGCACGGACAGGCCACGATCAAAACCGAGGTGAAGGCTTTCAGCGAGATCGCCGGATTTTTGAACGCCCAGAAAATCGCCGCTGCTGCCGCCACGCCGATGACGAGTTTGGTAAAGCGCCGGCTGTAGCGGTTGGTGAGCGAGTTAAGGTCGCCGTCACTGGTTTTGCGAAATGCCTCGTTGTTCCAAAGTGCGGCGAGGTAGCTTTGCGCGACAGGCTTGACGGTTTCGATTTCAATCGCGCCGCCGACCTGCCGACCGCCGGCGTAAAGCCGTTCGCCCGCCGCGCATTTTACCGGCTCGGATTCACCGGTAACGAAGCTGTAATCCATGCACGCGTCGCCGTTGACTAATTTGGCATCTGCCGGCACGAGTTCGCCGTTGCGCAAGATGAGATGATCGCCGGTCGAGAGCTGGGAAATAGCGACGCTGGCTTCGCCGCCGGCGGTTTTGCGCACGACCGATAATGGAAAAAAACCTTTGTAATCGCGGTCAAACGTGAGCCGGTCGTAGGTTTTTTTCTGAAACAACCGGCCGCAGAGCAAAAAGAAAATCAGGCCGCACAGCGAATCGCAGTAGCCCGGCCCGCGATGCGTCAGCACGTCGAACGCACTGGCGCCGTAAATCGCCACCAGGCCGAGCACGATCGGCACCTCCATCGTCAACATTCGCTGGCGCAAACTCCCCCCCGCCGCGCGCCAGAAATCCGCCGCGCTAAACGTCACCACCGGCAAGGCGAGCGCAAGTGCGAGCCAGCCAGCGAAAGTCTTGAACCACGGGCCGTTGAAGCTGTCGAGCCCCATGTAAAACGGCAGCGACATGATCATGATGTTGCCAAACGCGAACCCGGCAAGGCCGATTTGCAGCCAGCTTTTTTTCTGCCACAGCGACGGCTTCGCCTTGTCCATTTCGCCAAAAGTGAACTGCGGTTCGTAGCCAATGGACGCCAGCAGCGCGGCGAGTTCGCTGAATTTTATTTTGTCCGGCGCAAAGGTAATGGCGGCTTCGCGCCGCGAGAAATTTACCTGCGACGCGCCGACGCCGGGATGCAGCTTGAACAAATTTTCCAGCAGCCAAACGCAGGCGACGCAGTGGATCGCCGGCAAATGCAGGGTGACTTTCGCGCGGGCTTGGTCGGTGAAATCGTACAATTTTTCCTGCACCGCCGGGTCGTTGAGAAACGCCCATTTGGCGGCGCCGGAAGCGGCGCGGATGCGCGTACCGGGGGCGGTGTTCAACTCATAAAATTGTTCCAAGCCATTTTCGTGCAACAGGCTGAAGACGGTTTGGCAACCCAGGCAGCAAAAGAATTTTTTTCCGGACGCCAGCGATTCATCTGGACAGGGTTCGCCGCAATGAAAGCATGGGGGGCTGGCAGTTGCAAAAACTGCCGGCGGCTCCAAAGTAGCTGTCAGTTGGCTGGCCATTGATGGGTAAAAAATATAAGACAATTCCCACTTCGACTAACCGTCTTTTGCCATACCCTAACCACAAACTGCGAATTAATCCTGACGAGACGTGATCACCGGCTGCGATGTGGCCAAAGCGATGACACGGCCTTGATCGCCGACGGCGCAATAGAAATGATAAACGACGCCGTGCCACTTCACCAGCCACGGCTTGTGCGCGTAGGTTTGGTCGTAGGGTTCGGACGGCGCAATTAAATCCGGCCCGGTCCATTTCGTCCAATGCACCAAATCGTAGGAGCCGGCGAACGTGTCAAAAGCCTTGGGTTGCCAGCCCGCGCCGAAATAAAACATCACCCACACGTTGCCGATTTTAACAATTTGCGGATCGCCGCTAATGCCGTTTTTTTTAGCCTCGCCGTTGACGATGACCGCATTCGTGCCGTAGCGGCGCCAGTTTTTCATATCGCGCGAAACCGCCATGCCGATCTGCTCAAAACCGTTTTTGTATTTCGCGTTGTAATACATCACGAACGGCCAACCAAGCGCGCCGGTGGCATCGTGAATAATCTGACTTTTGTACAGCGTCTTGGTTTCAAAATTACGCGCGTCGGCATCTCTGCCGGACAAAATCGGATTTTCGGGCAGGCGATTCCATTCCTGTACGCGAGCCGGATTTTTCGTCCACGCCACGCCAAGCGCCAGAGGATCGGTTTCGTAACCTTGCTTCGCGCCGCCGATGTAGGACAGCCAATATTTCCCGTCAAATTTTTCCAACTCATGCGTGCCTTCCCACCGGTAATCGGCCAGCGCAATTCCGCCATCGGCCTGCCAGGCATCCCAGCGGTTGGTCGGCGGAAAGGAAAGAATTTTTCCCAGCTTCCGCCAATGAATCAAATCCTCGCTCCGCGCCAAAAATGTTTGGTACCCGATTTTGTTCGTGATGGCGACATACATCATGAACCAATGGCCATCGCGGCGAAATACGCTCGGACAATCCACCAGTTCGTTCGCGCTCGCTCCGCGCAGCACTACGCCGTATTTGCAGGGGGTTTTAACTTCCGCATAAATCTGGGCGAGAGTATTCGAGTCCACCAGTCGGCCTTCGGGAATCGCCGGAATAATTGTGCGCGCAGCTTCGGTTTCGGCCGCCGACAAACTCGCCGCCACAAAAACCATGGCTGCGAAAATAATAAAAATCGGTTTCAACATACCCGCGCCACTTCCACGCCGAGCAATTTGCCAAGTTTGTCAATTTTGTCGGCGATGTGGCCCACGCCGACCGCGCAATGATGCGCCGGACCGTGCGCGTTCCAGTCGTTCACAAATTGCCGCGCGCCGATGGCAAAACGATAGCGGCTGTTCGTGTTGCCGATTTCTAAAATCGGGCCGGCCACCGATTCGCCTTCTGCGACGAGCAGCTTTAATTTTCCGTCCTTCGTCTCCACCACGGAAAGACACGTCACCGGTCCATGCTTCACGGACATTTCCACCGAAAGCCCGCGCCCGACTTTGCCGTGATAGACTTTCAGCGGCCGGACTTTGGTTTTGCCTTCGGCGATTTTAATGTGGCCCGGTCCGTCGTGGCCCATTAGCACCACATCGTCCGCAAAATCCATTGCGTAATACTCCGTGAACGAGCCGCCGACGCCAAAGGTGTCCATGATTTTCATCGCCTGCGCGTTTTTTACCTCGTATTCACCGGCGACGGGAATGCCGCGCGCCGTCAGCAGTGAATTGCCGAGGATGATCGAGCTGATGGCGTCTTCGTTTTCTGCGTTGCCGGTGCCGCTGTAAAAATACGCAAGCGAGCCGAGATCGTGTTCTTTCACCAAGCGGTCGAGCGCGACGGAAGTTTTGGCGGCGCGCGCCAGTTCCGCCGGCGAGCAATCCGGCTGCACGGCAAAAACTTTTTGGAAATGCGCGACGCGGTCTTTGATTTGCTTCGCGGAAACTTCGCGGCGCAAGGCGGCGAGTTCGTCCACCTCCACAATTTCCAGATGGCCACCGAACGTGGCGCATTGCAGCGTCGTGTCGGAATAAATATCTAGCATGCCGCCGTAATAATGCCCCATCAAACCGAGGCGATTGTGAAACATCGTATGCGCCACGCGCGCGGCTTCGATCCACGCATCCACCTCGCGCCAACAAACCGGATCGTCATGCAACATTCCAGTGACTTGATGGAAATCCACGCCGGCGCGGTTGAAAACATTGGCAATTTCCGGCACCGGACACGCCGCGCAAAACGCCAGCCATTCGCCGGTCATCGCGGTGCGGTCGCCCATTTGATTAAAACGGGCGTAATCAATCGCCGCCGCCGGCGACAAATTCAGGATGATGACGGGAACCTTGGCGCGCTGCACCACCGGCAGCACGGTGGACGAAAGCGCGTAAGTCGTGACGTGCAGAAAAATCACGTCCACGTCCGCCGCGCGGAATTGGTGGCCGGCTGCGAGCGCTTTCACCGGATTGTCAATCAGGCCGAGATTCACAACCTCAACGCCGGGCCGCGCGAGCTTTTTCTCCACTACGCGCACATAACTTTCGAGGCGCGGTTTGAGTCCCTTGAATTGCGGCCAGTAAGTGTCGAGGCCGATGCCGAACAAACCGACGCGGAGGTTGCGTTTCATAGTGGAGCGGAAAATCATCCGCAGATTTCTGCTGCGAGGCGCAGGTTAAATTGGTTCAGCCGGAAATCAAAATTGTGTTCGCATATTGCACCGTATCGCCGGTGCGAATGAGGCCGATGGCGTGCGGCACGCGTTTTTTGAATTCGACGTGCGGCTCGTACGCGGTCGGCACGCCTTTGAGCGCGGCGGCAAATTTTTGGCGCGTAGCCGGCGAATTATTCTTCAAAAATTCCTCCGCCTGATACGCCTGCGTAAAAGTGTGGTTTGCGCGCACGGCGGCTATGAGTTGCAGCACGCTCGGCAAATCATCCACCACTGAGACATCTACCGTTTCGATCATCGGCCAGAACGGAAAACCGCGGTCGGCAATGACGAGAGCGTTGGTGTGCCGCACGCGGGCGAGCAGGGAAAGCAGTTGTGGATTTAGAATGCCGTGAATAATCATGTCGAAAATTTAACGGCACCGCACCGGCACGCAAGCCGCAAAATCAATTGGCGGCGAACTCCGCCCTGCGCGCAGGAAATTGTCAGGGAAATTGTGGCCGCAATTTACCGGCAAAACCCTGGCGGAACTGAAGACAGAATGGAATCAGGAAATCGCTGCCAGTGAAAAGAATAAATTCAGCCGGCCGGCAATTCGGCCGTCAGCGCGCGGGCCAGTTCGGCATATTGCGGCAGCGAATTATAGAGCTGCGCGGAAATGCGCACGAGCCGCTGCGGTGCCGCCGGCCAGGAAATGATCGGCACTTCGATGCCATGGCTCACGCGCAGCCGCTCTTGCAGCGGATATTCGTTGAACGGCAAACGCAGACCCGCACCCGCCGGCGCCGCCGGCAAGGCGACGGTCGCCAGCGAACCGATAAATTCTGCCGGACACGGTTCGGCAACTGCCAGCGCCTCGGCCAAAAGTTTTCGTCCTGCCAGCGCCAGCGCGCGGTTGCGCGCCATGATGGCAGGCCAGCCGCCCGGCAGCAGCGTCGCCAAAAAGCGGATGGCTTCCGGCACACACAAAGCCGCCGACGGATCCCACGTTCCCTGCCAGCCAAATTCGAGTTGGAAGCGCGAACGGTCGCTGCGTTGCGAATTGGCGCCGTGGCTGATGACCAATGGCCGGATGCCTTTTTGTTTATCCGACCGCACATGCAACAGCGCGGCGCCTTTGGGGGCGCACATCCATTTGTGACAATTGCCGGTGTAATAAGCGGCGCCGAGTTCGGTTAAATTCAATGGCACCATGCCGGGCGCATGGGCACCATCCACCAGCGTGTCCACGCCGCGTTGATTTAATGCCGCCACCAGCGGCGCGATGGGCAGCACTACGCCGGTCTGACTGGTCACATGATCCAACAACGCCAGCCGTGTGCGCACAGTCACGCCGGCCAAAATCGGCGTGATTACATCGTCGGCGCTGCGAAAGGGAAAGGGAATGGTGACCACCACCACGCGCGCGCCGGATTGCTCGGCCACGAAATCCAGCGCATTGCGGCAGGCGTTGTATTCCTGATTCGTGACCAGCAATTCATCGCCGGGCTGAAACGGCAACGAACGTAAAACGGTATTCACACCGGTCGTAGCGTTGGTGACGAACACGAGATCTTCGGCGGCGGCGCCAACCCATGCGGCAAGCGCGGCCTGCGCGGCGGCGAGTTCCGGCTCCAATTCCCGGACGAGAAAACGGACCGGTTGCCGCTCCATCCGCTGGCGCACGGCATTTTGCATTTCCAAAACCGGCCGCGGACAAGCACCAAAAGAACCGTGATTCAAAAAAACAACATCCGAAGCGAGCAACCAGAGTCGCGCCTCGGCGGCGGGACGAATGATTTGATTTTCCATCGGTGTCACGGCCGCAAAGGTGTCGGCGAATCCTGTTCCCAGTTTTTAAGCAGCGGTGCCTTGACTTTGACATCGCGCAGAAGCTTTTGGGCATCCTCGCTGGAGCGCACGACTTTCGGACAGAGAAAAACCATCAACTCGACTTCGGTGGAAGATTTGTCCTTCTTTTTGAAAGCCCAGCCCAAGCCGGGGATGCTGCCCAGGATCGGCGTTTTGCGCAACGTATCTGAGACTTGTTTCTGAATGATGCCGCCGAGCAAAAGGGTTTCCCCGCTTTTGGCGGTGACCTCGGTGCGGAAGTTGCGCGTGTCAAATACGTCGCCGTTCAGCACGGTAACGCCAGGCACGACGGAGGATGATTCGACATGAATTTTCAACTGCACATCCCCGGCGCTGTTAATGTGCGGGGCGAGTTCAAGGGTCACGCCGACATCTTTATATTTCAAAGTGTAGCTTTGGCCGCCGGTGGCGGGCGTCAAAGTATTGTCCGGCGTCGGCACCTGTTGACCGACAAACAGCCGCCCGGTTTCATTATTATCAATGGTGATGGACGGCTCACCCAACACTTTCGCATCCGTCGTCTTGCGCATGAACTGAACCAGATAATCAATATTCAATGTGCTGCCGACCACGCCGGACCGCAGGCTGGCCAGAGTTTGCACCACCGTGCCGGCGGAGGAGCTGTTAGGGTTGTTGACGGAAGTTTTGCTACCAAAGCCTTGTTGATAGTTACCGGATGAACTTGCCAGCAGCGAGTTATCGTAATCGTCCGCCGTGAAAACCTTGCTGCCGTCCGGCGACCACCGCACGCCGAGCTTATCCAGAAAATCGGCGGAAACTTCGACAATGCGCGCCTCGATTAAAACTTGATCCGACGGGGCATCGAGATCTTCCACCAGCTTCAGAATTTGCGGAAAGAAATGCACATTCGCCGAAATTAACACCGCGTTACCGCGATCATCCGCCACCGTGCGAACGCGGCCAACGAGATCACTGACGGTGCGGGACGAACCACGACTGTCCGAGGAACGAGCCGTGTCCGGCTGGCCGCCGAGCCACGGATAATAACCTTCCTCGTGGGTTTCCTGCGTCAGGTCAAAACCGGTCTGCGAAGCCGTGGCCTGCGCCTGCGGTTGTTGCTGCGCGGCGGCGTTTTGCTGGGCCGGCTGGGCCGAGGGATGCAACGCCGGCGAACCGTTCTTGGCGAATAAAATGTTCAGGTTTTTCGCGACCGTCTCGGCTTTGGCAAATTTCAATCCAACGCGTAAAGTGCTTTCGCCGGCCTGCGACGGCTGGTCCAGTTGCTTGAGCACGTCCTCCACCACCGCGAGATTTTCCTTCGAATTCGACGTCACGATGATGGCATTTGCATACGGCTCGCTGGTGATGCGGACTTTTCCGTACAGCCGGCCGGCATCTTGGGCAGACGACGCGGAATCTCCTTCATCGCCATTGAAAAAATCCCAGTAGCTCCGCTGTGGCTGCTTTTTCAAAAATAATTCGTTGAGCACATCCTCCATGTCCGTGGCGCTGACAAATTTCAACGGATAAATTTTCGGCGCCAGACTGTCGTCGGCAATCGGCTCATCAAGTTCCCGAATCATCTTGGTAATGCTGTCTATTTGGGCTGGCGGCGCTTGGACAATGACCGCATTGCGGCGGCGGTCGGCGACCACGCTGGTCTTTTTCGCATTGCTATCCGCGCCGGAAGAGCCGTTGAAAAAATACGAGTAGCGGCTCTGGGTTTGGCTCTGCGACTGGTTCAAATCCTGCAACTGCTTGGCTACATCCTGCGCATCCGCATTCTTGAGAATGAAAGTCTGGGTCGCTTTTTCCTGCGCATCTTCGGTGTCCAACATGGCCACCAATTTTTGAATGGCGACAAACGCCGACTGGCTGGACAAAACGATTAGCGAATTCGAGCGGTCATCGGCAGCCACATCCAGCGGCTCCTGACTGCCGCTTTTGCCAGTCATCTTTTGGTAGAGCGGCGCCATTTCCTTAGCCAACTGATCGGCCGCGATGTGCTTCAACGGCAACACCCGCACCGCGACATCTTCGGGCTGGTCCGTATCGAGCGCCTCGATTAATTCACCAGCCACGCGGATGTTGTCGTTGTAATCCGTAATGACTATGCGGTTGGCGCGTTGGTCCACGTCAATCGTCGCCTTGTCGGTCAAGGCCGTGCGCACGCGCTCCTTCACATCATCGGCCTGGATATGTTTGAGCGAAAAAACTTTTACCAGCCGCTGCCGACCGTCGGGAATGTTTTTCAACGGACCTTCGACCAGTTCCGGACTCATTTTCGGCTCCTGATCGCTGGGCACGATGAGAATGGACCGGCCGGATTCGATGGCGGAAAAACCTTCCAGCGCCAGCGCCCGGTAAACCATGTTCACCGCCTCGCGCGGTGAAACTTTTTTGGAACTGATAATCGTCAATTGGCATTGCACGCGGGGATGTTTCACCACCGCCTTGCCGGTGGTCTGCGCCAGCCATTGGGCAATCATGTCAATGTTCGCGCTTTGAAAACTAATCTGGATATCGTTGGTCGAATTCAGCGCCGTGCCGTCCGCATTCGTGCCGCCAGCCGCGACCACGGGCGCATCGGATGGAATCCACGGCCCGCCGCCGGCGTCTTTTCCGCCGCCATCCGAGGATGAAGATGACGGCGGACTTGACATGCCACCCGGGATGACAAAACCAGGCGGCAAGCCGCCGTGGGAAATCCGGACGGGTTGCGACACTGCCGGCAAAAGCACGCCAGCCAGCAGGCAACACGCGAGGCAAAACGCCGCGATGTTTCGGTTGCCGCCCAGCGTGCGGCTGCAAAAATATGGGAATGATTTCATGGTGCAGTTTCGTTCTGTTTGGGTAAAAGACTTTCGCCGCCGTAACCTTCAAAAATGGTCAACTCCTGTTTCTGTCCGTCCACCTCGACCAACACGCGGTTGATGCCGATGCGCAACAGCTTGATTTCACTGAGCGAATCGCCAGTTTTCACCAACCCCGTCTGGCCCGTGGCCGAGCGCAAAAACGCCACGTCGCCGGCGATGCCCATCAACGCCATCGGCAAGGGATGCATCACGGCGGCAAAGATTTCACTGTCCACAATTTTGTCCACGCGCATCTGGATTTCCGGCGGCAATTTGCCGGCACGCTTGCCGGGCATGGAAAACGGTCCACCCATCATGCTCAGGTCGGGCGCGTCGCCAAGGACGGTACGCGAATGTTTATTTTTTTTCGCCATCCCATTGGTGTTAGCCATGTCATTGGTGGCAAACACGATCGCATTAGTGCCACCGGCAGAAATAAGATTGGTCGCGGCCATAGCCACATTCGTTGCGACTGAAATCGGATGGCCGGCAATGGGTAATTTCAAAACATCAGCCAAGTCATTCGTCGCCGAGATTTTATTGGTCGCACTGACATGATTAGTTGGAGCTTTGGCGAGTTCGCCATTCGTTGTTGCCTTTGCAACCAAACCAAGGTTGGCAGCCACCGGCTTTTCCCCCGCCGGCTCATTGGTGGTCAGATTGGGCACAGCGGGAATCGTGACGCGGCCCAGCGGATTTGCCCGATACACCGCCTGCGCGAGTTGCCAGACCACCAGCCCCGCCAACAGAAGCGCCAGGAGTCGTATGATTTTTTCCGGCTGATTACGCATGGCTCGCCTCCGTTTTTTTCCACTGTTCAAAATCCAGCACAATGATGGTCAGCGTTATTTTGATCTGCCCTGGACGCATCGGTTCAGCGGTCAGTTGAACCGAATCCACAATCACCGGATAACCCAGATGCGGCAAATTGTGCAACCACGCCATCACTGCCGCCACCTGACCGGTGCCTTCAAACTGAATCGTGCCCAGCGCCTTCGTCGAAGTCTGCGCGGGTGTTTCGCGAATCGGCCCCACCTGAATCCCGCTGCCGGTGGCTGCCTTTTGCATGGCCGCACTGGCATCCGCCACAACCGTCGGCCGCGAAAGTTTTGCGGGATCAAGCTGGAAATTTTCCATCAGCTTTTTAACCACCGCCACTTTGTCGTCGTACGGCTGCAATTCGCGCCGCAGCGTTTGCGCGTCGGCCACCAATTCCAAATACGCCGTGCGCCGGTGTTGCAGGAACTGCAAAATTTTCACCGCGCCGAACAAAGCCAGATAAATCGCCAGCCCAAGGCCCGCGATGCGAATGGTTCGTTGTTCGCTGGAAGTTAAAGCGCGCATGGCATCAGGGGTTTGTGGGTTTCGCCGGCAACGCGGACGGCTCCGCGGGGTCGGCCAGTTGTTTTTTTTCAGTTTCCGGCGCCACGGAATTCACCTTAATCCCGGCGCGCAACGCCGGCGCATTCCACCGGACAGACATTCGCACATTCAGTCGCTGGTGATCCGGCGTCGGGGACTGTTCATCCACGACGACATTGGTGAAATAGCCGCCGTCGTTGAGTTTCAAGCGAAAATCGGAAACCTGCTGCGCATTTTGAAAAACGGCACGGAGCGAAATTTCTCCCCGCTGATTCAACGAAACCGGATCCAGCCGCGTGCCCGGTGGTGCCGCTTTGGCAAACAAAAATAACGCATCGAGATACGGCGGCTGGCTTTGCTTGAGAAATTGCAAAAATTGTAATTCGGGATCCACCACCGCCGCCAGTCGTTCTTTCTGCGCTTTCACGGCGGCATATTTTTTGGCGACCACTGGCTGGAGCAGCAGCGCCTCGACGTACGGCAACAGCAAAAGTGCGACCAGCAACCCCAATGCGCGGCGCAACCAAAGTTTGGTTTCTACGCCGGAAAAATCCCACCGGCCTGCGGCCGGCTTCTCCGCCGTTTCCAGCGTCAGCATGGGTTCGTTTTGCGCGACAAGTTTTTCCAAACCCGCTATCGCCACCGACCGACCGTCTGGCGCGTTGATGATTTCCACCGGCAATAGCCATTGTTCACGGATTTTCTCGGCGCTATCCGCGAGCGAAGCGTTTTCGTCGGACAAATAAATGGTGCCGCCGGTCCAATCACTACCAAAGATTTTTGCCGACGAAACTACAGCCGCCGCAGCTTGGTCCCGGCCCCATGGAATAATCCGCAACGATTCCGCTTTACCGGAACGAAACCAAATCAACTCCGAAGCAGCCGGCCCCACTGCCAACATCGCGTGCTCGACGCTGGCACCCGTCACCAATGCGTGCCGCGCCAACGCTGCCGGTGTGAAGACCGGAACCAATCCCGCCTGGACCAAAACTCCCGCGTATTCGGCGATGATTTCCTTGCGCACTGCGGCCACCAGAACTTCCTGTTTTGCGGATCCTCGATTGGTCATCGGCAGCCAGCCCCACGCCAGTTCTTCCGGAGCGAGCGGCAATTCCGCTTCAATTTGCAACCGCAGCAGCCGCCGCAATTCTTCGCCGGTGGCCGGTGGCAACTGGAACCGGCGCAGCGTTAAGCCCGCAGCCGGGACCGCGCAATAGGCCCGGATGCGCGGCTGCCAGCTTTTGCGATCAATAAATTTTCTGAGTTCCGCCGTGATTTGCCCGCGACCGGACAAGGTCAGCTTGCCGCCCGGCTCGCGGGTCAGCGCGAAGGTGGCTGTTTCCTTTCCGCGCACCACTTGGAGCGTGGCGGCAGTGATGTCGATGAAAACCGGAGCTGAGTTCAAAAAAGAATTTTCCATCACAAATCATCCTCCCGATAGGACAAGGTTTTGACCGCGTCGGTATCCACGCGCACGATTTCCTGAACGCGCTGCCGGGTGCCGGTGGATTTGATCCGGCCTTCGCACAAAATCCGAAATGTCTCCGACCGCACCGTAACGAGCGGCGCAAGCTCCTTGAATATCTGGCGATTCATGCCCTCCACTTTCAGGAGTCCGGCAACATTTTTGAAAAATCCATTGCCTTGGCGGTAGGAAATAATCGCCTGCGCCAAATTACGATCCACTTCTGGCAAGCAACTAAGAACTTCCCGCGACGCGGTGTTAAGATTAATTGCCCCGGCCAGCGTTTCGTCATCGGCCACAGTCACGTCATCCGCAATATCGGCGAATAGATTTTCACTGATCACCTGAGTCCCGACGCTGGAATCGTCGCGCGAACCAGACCGATTGCCGCTTGCGCCAGCACGTTGCGGCGGCGTCACATCCAATAAATCCGCAATGCTTTGAAAGCGGTTTTGTCCGCGATAGGCCACAATCGCCCGCGCAATTTCGGGCGTGATACCGTGAACGGTCGTCAACGCCGTTTCATCGGCGGTCTGAATATTAATTCGCGCTTGCCCGCCTGCATCCAGATTTTTTACCGCCGAATCCACCGTCAAGTTGGCCGCCCAACCCAAATTTCCTGCCGCGTTGGCACCGCCGTCTGTAAAAGATTCCGTCAGTCCATTTTGTTGCACGTCGTCGCCCAACAACTGCTCCGGCACCATCCCGCGCACCATCAATAATTCGCGCACGGTCTCGAACGGCGCATTGCGCGGCCGACCGGGCGGCTGGAGCGACGCATAATAATCCGCCTCGGCCACGGCGTTGTCACCGCCGCCGCGCCAGCCGAGAATCGCGCCAGCAATCGTCTGCGTCAGACCGTTTATCTTGATGAGTTGTTCCGCATCGGCGGTGTTCACATTGAGCCGGCTCTCCTCGTCGTCCACGCCAAACACCACGCCGCCGCCCTCGTCCGCGCGCGCGCGACGGAAAACCGAAAACGTCCCGCGACCAAATTCCACCTCCCGAAATTGCGCGGGCAGATTGAACAGCGTGCCGTCGTGATGCACCCCGCTGCGGCTGCGATCGCGGACATTTTGACACAAAAGCGCTTTGGCTTTTTCAATCCCGGCCATCGCCAAATAACGTGCCTGAACGCGGTCGCCGTAATTTTTTTGCACCATCAAATCCATTCGCGCCGTGTGCAGCACGCCGACGACGAGCAGCGTCAACAGCGCCACGCACCACAGCAAACCAACCAAAATGGAGCCTCGGTTTTTCACAATTAATTCATGTCCGCCACCGGCGTGGGCGGCCCGGCTGGCTCCGCCGCCGCGTCCGCCGAGCGACCGGCCAGATTCAGCCGTGCCACTGTTTGAAAAACCAACGGCGGCTCCGGTTGGCGTTCTTCATTCGGCGCCGCCGGTTGGGCTTTCGGATTGGAATCGAACAACAGCGTGATGCGAACCGCTTGCGGCATCCCGGTCAAGTTCGGCTGGTCGCGATTGGAATTTTCCGCCTTGGCCGCGCCTTTAATTTCTCCCCAATTGCTAAACCAATCCGTGCCGTTGGAATACTCAAACCGCGCGCCAAGCAATCCCTGCGCAATTTCCTCCTTGCTGCCGCCGGACAACGGATCCGGCGCAAACAGCGGATTCCGCCGCCGCCACAAACTAAAGCGGCCGGTGCGCGGATTTTTGTCGAGATAAAAACTTTCCTGACAATAATCGCCTTCGCGGGCGCGGTGCGGCGTGTAGTTGTGCGTGGCAAAATCCATGTTGTCCGCTTCCATTTCCCCGACTGTGCGCTGCATCCCGAGAAAGGCATATTCCTTTGCCAGCGGACACGCCGCGCGCAAATCCGCCGTCAGCAACGCCATCGCCACGCGGGCGTTTTGGATGATGTCTGCGCGCGGTTCCACGAGCTTTTTGCCGGCGATGCCCGCGTTCAGACACAAATACGCCGCCGTCAAAATCAGCGCCATCAACGCCGCGCTGATCACGACTTCGATCAGCGTGAAACCGGAAAATCCTCTAGCTGGCGCAGTCAAAATCATCGTTCGAGGCTCCGCTTCTTTTTGGTTTTGGAATTTTTCCCGACCGCCGTCGTGTCCGCCACGGGTTCAAACAACATCGTTTTCAAATCGAAAATGAGCCGTCCATCTTGCGCGCTTTCCACGGCGACATCCACTTCATGCAAACCGTCAATCGCCGTCGGGCTGATCGTCTGCTTCCAACGGTAAAGCGCCGCGCCAGTGCCGCACTCGCCGTTTTTTTCGCCGTCCGTCAAACCGCCTTCGGCGCGCAGCGTCTCGATCTGGCCGGCTGCAAACAGGACAGCGGTCGCCTGCTGCTCCGATTCTTTGCTCGACCCGAGCGCGGTGGAAATGCCGGTGGTCAAGCCGGCCACCGCGATGCCCAAAATCAAAATCGCCACCATGACTTCGATCAGCGAAAACCCGGCATTGGGGGCGAGATAATTCATTCGCGGGCCGGCTCCAACATTTGTATCCGCGACGTGACCGGATTTAGTTCCAACACCAACCGGAAACCCGCGCGGTCGCGGAGTTGAATTTCCACCGCATCGGCCGTGCCGTCAGGATAAAACGAAATAGTTCCCGGCGCGGCGCTTAGTTTGTTTTCACCGGGGGTTACGATGGCAGCATCTTCTCCCGCTGCGGTAACCGTGTCCGACTGATTAATTTCCACCGCAATGCGCGGATCCAGTGAGCCTTCGCCGCCGGCAACATCCGCTAGCGGGGCGTATTCGTCACGTCCGCTCATACGGATTTTTCGCGCGACCAGATATTTTCCCGTTTTCACATCCAAATGCACGCGGTGCGCTTGGTTGAGACTGATGGCGCGGCTGGAGGCGAGTTCAAACGCGTTGACGAGTTCGCGCCCCGTCGCCCGCAACAAGGCATCCTCGTAAGTGCCGCGCATTTCGGGAATAATCATGGCGGTCAAAATCGCAATCAGCGCAATGACGACGGTCAGCTCGATGAGCGTGAAACCGCCGCGCGGGTGCTGCTGGGAAATTGCTGGCCGCATAAAAAATGTCACCAATTGCCAATGTCGGCGTTGTCGCTTTCGCCGCCGTCCGCGCCGTCGGCCCCGCGCGACCAGATGTCAAAACTGGAAGTGTGATGCGTGCCGGGGCTTTGATATTGATACGCATTGCCCCACGGATCGTTGCGCAATTGCTTGATGTACGGCCCGCGCCATTTTTTCCCCTCATCGCCGGCGGGCGGTTCCACCAATATTTTCAGCCCTTCCTCGACAGTCGGATAGCGGTCCATGTGGATATAAAAACGGTCCACGGCCGATTCGAGTTCTGCGACTTGCGCCTTGGCGGCACTGACTTTCGCGTCCTTGGTGGTGCCGATGAATTGCGGGATGATCGTGGCGGCGAGAATGCCGAGGATCACGACGACGACCATGATTTCCACGAGCGTGAAGCCGCGGCGATGATTTTGACGGGTTGATATTTTCATGTTTTTTTCTGAAAAATAATTTAGTGAATCGCGCTGCTCATCTTGAAAATCGGCAGCAGCAGCGCAATGACCATGAAGCCGACCAGCGCGCCGACGATCATGATCAAAACTGGCGCCAGCAGTGAAATCAGCGTTTTTATTTTGGCGCGCATGTGCCGTTCTTCCATCTCGGCAACTTTCAACAGCATTTCGTCCAGCTTGCCGCTCTCCTCGCCGACATCAATCATCTGCACCACCGTTTTGGGAAAAATGCCGAGCTTGCGCAGCGGCGCGGCCAGCGAATCGCCGCCGCGCGTTTCCTCGGCCACCTGCGCGATCTGCGCCGCCAGGACGCGGTTGCCGATGGTGTTTTCCACAATTTTCAGCGCGGGCAGCAGCGAGACGCCACTTTTGACAAGCGTGCCGAGCGTCCGCGCAAACCGGCCCAACGCCGCCGAACGAAACACCGCGCCGGCCACGGGAATGCGCAGCTTGTATTTGTCCCACGCCTCCGCGCCGGCTGGCGTGCCGCCATACCACAGCAATCCGCCGGCGGCAGCGCCCACCGAGACGAGTAATAAAAACCAATGCTGGTGCAAGCCGCCGCTGACTTTGAGCAAAATCAACGTCGGCAACGGCAGCACCGTCAGCATTTCCTGCAACATGCCGAATAGCCGGGGCAACACCACCGTCAACAGCACCGTCACGGTCAAAATCCCGAAGCCAAGCACGAACGCCGGGTACGCGACCGCCGCGACGACTTCGCTGCGGACTTCATCCTCGTGTTCCAACAGGCTGGCGAGGTCGGCCATGACTTTCGGCAACACGCCAGCTTCTTCGCCGACGCGTATCATGCTGGTGTATAATTTGCTAAATAATTTCGGCTGTTCCGCCAGCGCGGAAGAAAACGATTCGCCTTTGCGGACGGCGTCGGCAATTTTCAAAATCACAGTGCGCAGCGGCAAATTTTCCTCCTGCTCGCCGAGACTGGCCAGCGCCTGCGGAATGGGAATGCCGGCTCCGAGCAAGGCACTCATCTCCTGCGTGAACGCGGTGATTTCTTTGCCGCGAATGCCGGCGCCAAACCGGAATCCACCGGCGGCCGGAGCGGCGACCGATTTGATTTCTGCGGCACCACCGCAAGGTTCGAGCTGAGACGGAAATAGTCCCCGTTGGCTCAACAACTGCAAGGCCCCACGACGATCTTCCGCTTCAATGACGCCCTGCACGGCGGCACCGCCGGCTTCGATGGCGTGATAGCGGAAGGCGTTCATGCCAGCAAATCTCCCGACGACACGCGCAGAATTTCTTCCGGCGTCGTGATGCCAGCCGCCGCTTTTTGCAACGCATCCTGATGAATCGTGACCATGCTTTTCTGCGCGGCGGCTTTCAACTCGGTGTTCGCGCGCCGCTGCAAAATGAGTTCCCGCATCGGCGTGGTGATCGGCAACAATTCAAAAATGCCGACGCGGCCGCGATAGCCCACGCCGCGACATTCCGTGCAACCGGTGCCGCGATAAAACCGGCTATCGAGTTTTTTGCCGCCGAGGGTTTCCAGTTTCTCGCGCAAAGCCGGTTCGATGGTGCTTTCCACACGGCAATGCGGACAGATTTTCCGTACCAACCGTTGCGCCAGCACGCCTTCCAGCGCGGACGAAACGAGAAACGCCTCCACGCCCATGTCAATCAGCCGCGTCACCGCGCCCGTGGCATCGTTTGTGTGCAGCGTGCTGAAAACCTGATGGCCGGTGAGCGCGGCACGGATGGCGATTTCGGCGGTTTCAAAATCGCGAATTTCGCCGACCATCACGACATCCGGATCTTGCCGCAAAATCGCACGCAAGCCGGTGGCGAAAGTGAAGTTACGTCCAGGCCGAACGGGAATCTGCGCGATGCCGGGCAGCTCGTATTCGACCGGGTCCTCAATGGTAAGGATTTTTAATTCGGGTGTGTAAATGCCCTGCAAAATCGAGTACAGCGTCGTCGTTTTACCGCTGCCGGTCGGACCGGTGGTGAGGAAAAGTCCATGCGGTTTTTCGACGAGCCGGGACAGTTGCGCCGCGCGTTGCGGGTCGAGTCCCAATTCCTCGACGGTGAGTACTTTGGAACTTTTTTCGAGCAACCGCAGCACCAGACTTTCGCCGTAAATCGTTGGCATCGTGCCAACCCGAATATCCACGCGCGAACCGCGATGGTGAATCTGGATGTGGCCATCCTGCGGCATGAAACGCTCGGCGATGTTCATGTCCGCCATGATTTTGATGCGCGAAACGAGCGCGGCATGAAGCGGTTTGGGCGGCGGCTGTTTTTCTTGCAACAACCCGTCCACGCGGTACCGCAATTGCACGGACGTTTCAAACGGCACGAGATGAATGTCGCTGGCGCGCTCGCGGATGGCGGTGGAAATAATCAGGTTCACGAGGTTCACGACGGTCGGCTCGTTGGCCATGACTTCGATGTCGTGAAGATTTTTCCCCTCGCCGGCGGCGGCGCGCTCGGGGCTTAAATCCTCGATCATTTTTTCGACCGTGACCTGCGAATTGGTGGAAATTTTCTCGGCAATTTCCTCAGCGGAAGCCGCCACTTCCTCGACTTCCAAGCCGGTCAGCAGCCGAATGTCGTCAATAACCTGCCGGTTGCCGGGAGCGGCGGTGGCGACATACAGAATGCCGGCGTCAATGCGGAGCGGCACCACGCGGTGACGCTGAATGAAATCAGCCGGCAGCACGCGCTCCATCGCCGAAGACACGGCAGGACGGGCAGAACCATCGGTCTGCCCATTCGAATCCACTGCCAGATTTGCGCCCGTTTCGTTCATTTCACTTCGGCCCGTGGCAATTTTCACAGCCTAAACCAACCCCCATGTTCCGCCAGAAAAATTCTGATAAATGGGCAGTTCCAATTATAGACAACGCAAACCCGAAAAAGTTGCAAAATAAAAAAGGCGTCCGTTGCCGGACGCCTTAATTGATTTCAGCCGCGACTCACGCGGTAGCTTCGCCGACTTGAAAGCGTACGAACCGGCGAATGACAATTTCATCGCCCAACTGCTTGCTGATCTGTGCGACGTGTTCCCTGACGCTGACTTCAGAATTGCGCTTCACAAAGCCCTGATCCACGAGGCAGTAGGTCTGGAAAAATTTGTCGAGCACGCCCGCCAGAATTTTTTCCATGGCTGCGGCCGGCTTGCCTTTGAGACGATCCGACTGCGCGGCGATTTCGCGTTCCTTGGCGATGACTTCCGGCGCCACATTTTCCCGCGACACAACGTGCGGAAAACCGGCGGCGATTTGCAACGTGATGTCCTTGACCAGTTGCTTAAATTCATCTTTGCCCGCAGTTTCCGCCTTCGTGGCGCCAACTTCGACGAGCACGCCGACTTTTGCGCCAGTGTGAATGTACGCAGCTACGAGACCGTTGCCGGTCACTTCCAAACGCGCATTGCGGGTGATCTTGATGTTCTCGCCCATCTTGCCCACCGCCGCTTCGCGGTCGGCTTCGAGATTGACGCTGGCATCGGCCGCCACCTTTTTGGCGATTTCATCGGCAAAGGCGCGAAAACCTTCGTTGCGGGCGACAAAATCAGTTTCGCAGTTCACTTCCACGAGCACACCGGCTTTGCCGCCGGGCGCGATGAACTGGGCGATGACGCCTTCGCGGGCTTCGCGCGTCGCCTTCTTGGCGGCGCTGGCGGCACCGGACTTGCGGAGCAAATCCACGGCGGCCTCAATATTGCCCTGCGCTTCGACGAGCGCTTTTTTGCATTCCATCATGCCAACGCCCGTCAATTCGCGGAGCTTGGCCACATTTGCAGCGGTGATTTCAGCCATATTGGTTGAAGGTAAAAGTTGTGGTTAAAAATTTGCGGCGGACGGAAAATAAACTTCCGTCCGCCAAAGTTTGGTGAATCAGGCGGCGGCGGGAGCGACCGGTACGGTCGCTTCGGCCGGAGCCGCTTCTTCGTTCACGCGACGGGATTTTTTGGATTCAAATTCCGCGCGAGCCTGCGTGATGGACTGCAACACGGCGCTGAGCAACAACCGCACGGAGCGAATCGCGTCGTCGTTCGCGGCAATCGGATATTGCGCGTCATCGGGATCGCTGTTCGTGTCCACGAGCGCCACCACCGGAATGCCCAGCTTTTTGGCTTCGGCGACAGCGTTGTGTTCGCGTTTGACGTCCACGACGAACAACGCGCCGGGCATCTTGTCCAGGTCGCGGAGACCGTCGAAATATTTTTGCAAGCGTGCGCCTTCGCGGCGAATGGCGGCCTGTTCCTGCTTGCCGTAACCGCCGAGCGTGCCGTCGGTTTCCCACTTTTCAATTTCCTTGAGGCGTTTGATGGACGACTTGACGGTCGCAAAATTGGTCAGCGTGCCGCCGAGCCAACGCTCGGTGACGAACAACTGGCCGGTTTCTTTGGCCGTATCCTTGACGCATTGCTGGGCTTGTTTTTTGGTGCCGACAAAAAGGATTTTTCCGCCTTTGCGGACAGTGACGGCGAGAAAATTCAAGGCGGCTTCGAGCTGCGCCTCGGTCTTGCTCAAATCAATGATATGAATGCCATTGCGCGCGTCGAAGATGAACGGTTTCATCTTCGGGTTCCAACGCTTCGTCTGATGTCCAAAATGGACGCCGGCTTCCAACAATTCTTTTACTCCGATAGTGCTCACAATTTTCCTTTGGTTAAAACCCCGATTTTTCGAGGCATCCCGCGGAACACGGGATTATGGTTTGGTGTTGTTATGGCCGCTCCGGATTCATCCGAACCCGAAATTAAAGGCCGTTTTTCCCTGCATCCAGCCAAAGCCGAACCACAGAGAACGTGAAGTTTAGCAGAGAAGTGGCCGGTGACAATCCCAAATTTTGACCGGTGGCACCGGCGTATCAAACCACGAATTCCAGTTCCTGCCGATGCGGAATCAGTCCGCGCTCGTAAGCCTGCCCCAAAAAGCGGCGGATGCTCTCGCGGCCTTTATCGCCGTAATCGAGCGTCCAGTGGTTGACGTACATGCCGACAAATTTATCCGCCAGATCGCGCCCCATGTCGCGGGCGTATTGCAACGCGTGCAACACCGCTTCCGGGCGATGATCCAAGCTATACTGTATGCTGGCGGTGAGCGTGTCGGAAATTTTCTTCCGCGTGGCGAGATCAAATTTTTTGTTGATGACATTGCCGCCGAGCGGCAGCGGCAGGCCGTTGTTTTCTTTGCCCCACCAGACGCCGAGGTCTTCGCACAAAACGAGCTTTTCGTTTTGGAACGTGAGCTGACCTTCGTGAATGATGAGGCCAACTTCGGCGACACCATTTTTCACCGCCGCAAAAATCTGGTCGAACGGCACGACAACGTAGTCAAATTCCTTCGCCGGTTTTCCAAGCCAAAGTTGCAGCGCGAGGAACGCGCTGGTCATCGTGCCTGGCACGGCAATTTTCTTTTTCGCAATTTCTTCGCGGGAAAATTTCTGTTTCGCCACAAGCATCGGCCCGTAGCCATCGCCCATGCTCGCGCCGCTGGGCAGCAAGGCATATTTATCCGAAACGTAGGAGTAGGCGTGAATGCTCACCGCAGTGATGTCCAATTCGCCGCGCGTGGCGCGCTCGTTCAGCGTTTGGATGTCTTGCAGGATATGTTCAAAACGAAAACCGTGCGTGGGAATCAAATCCTTCGCCAAGGCGTAAAACATAAAGGCGTCGTCCGGGTCGGGCGAGTGGCCGAGGGTCAGCGTCGTTGCTTGCATCCGCGAAAAATAAACCAGCGCTGGCGCAGTGTCACGACGAGATAATGAATCAATGGCAAGACGGTCATGTTTTTTATTGACCGCCGCCCGCGCCTAGCCGTAATCCATCCGCAGTCGGCCACCACCTCCCTTAAAAGCGTGGCCAATGTTCGGGCAAACCGGCAGGCGCGGGCGTTTCGGTGCTTCTCCTTGGTGTTTTTCAGCGGACCACAAAAGTCACCCCCACAGCAACTTTCGGGGCCATCTGGTTCCCCACCCAAAACTTCAACCACAACCGACTCAACTCAAAGCAATACCAATGCCAACCTTGAAAAACACGGTTTTACTGGCGTTTTCGCAAATGGATCTTAAAGCTGCCCGATTCGGGGTGGCGATTTCTTTTCAACTTGGCGAATTTACGCCGCACCCGGAGGAATTTTATTCCGCCGCGTCGTCCGTCAATTCGCTGGCCGGCCGCGCCGGATCGGGTTGCACCAGCGAGATGACGCACGCCTCTGGCCGGAGATATTTTTGCGCCATCAGCCGCGTCTGCTCGACCGTTACCGCCTCATATTTGGCATCGTCTGTTTCGGCACGCCGCCAACCCAGCCCATACAATTCATCGAGCGCCGAGGTCGAAGCCAGATTACCGAGATCGGCGCGGGCAATTTTTTTCTGGCCAATAATTTTGGCTTTGGCCCGCTGCAATTCTTCGGCGGACAAACCTTCCGTGCGCAACAAAGCGGCTTCATTCAGCAACTCCGCTTCCACCTGCGCCACTTTGGTCGGCTCCGTGCCGGTGTAAAACGCAAAATAACCCGGCACCAGCCCGGCAAAATTTTGCGCGCCGACATAATACGCCAAGCCCAACTGCTCGCGGATCCGCAAAAACAAGCGCGACCCAAGATCACTGCAACCTTCCTGCACAAGGTCAAGCGCGTATTTGTCTTCGCTCGCAATCGTGGTGCCAGGAAAACCGATGACCAGTACGGCTTGTTTTTTGTCGCGCGTCTCGGTGACGCGAAGGGGCCGCTGGCCGATCGCCGTCGGCGGTTGGAGAATGGAAACGTTTTTACTACCCGCCGGCTGCGGCCAGTTTGCAAAAACTTTTTCCACGGCAGCGGTGACTTCGCCGAGATTTACGTCGCCGAAAATCGCGAGCACGCAATTGTTGGGTACGGTGAGTTTTTCATGAAACTCCCGCAAATGCGGCACGCCGATGCCCGCCACCGAGTCCTCGGTGCCCAGCGAATCCAGCCCATAACCCGCGTCTCCGAACAGCGCGCGGCGCATGGCCAGACTCGCGCTCTTGAGCAATTCATCCCGCCGCGAGCGAATGCTGGCAATCTGAATTTCTTTTTCGCGTTCCAATTCGTCCGCCGGAAAAATCGGATGCAACACCACATCCGCCAGCAGCGCGAGGCCGGTGGCAAAATCTTCGCTCAGCACCTCGGCATTCACCCCAAAGCTGTTGTTCCCGCCATAGCTGTCCAGACTGCCGCCGACGGACTCGATTTCGGTGGCGATGGTTTCCGCGTTCCGCGTGGTGGTGCCCTTAAGCAATAATTTCGCCAGCAGCATTGTCGTGCCGTTGTTGGCGGCGGTTTCAGCGAGCACGCCGCCGCGGAAGGCCGCGCGGAATTCCACGAACGGCAACCGGTGATCTTCCTTCACCAACAGCGTCAGCCCGTTCGGCAGCACAATTTTTTGAATCGCGTTGTCGGTGTTCCGTTCGACATTCGCCTTGGCCTTCGGCGCGGCGCCTTCGGGCAACAGCGCGTAAAGCGTGCGGTTTTCCGGCGTGAGATAATGCCGCGCGACGCGCTGAACGTCGTTCGTGGTAACGCGTTTGACGGCGGCCAGATAGCGCTCGGAAAAATTCAGGTCGTTCGCAGCGAGCCAATTCCCGCCGAGATTTTGCGCCTGTCCTTCCATCGTTTTGCGCGAGGCTAGCGTGGCGGAAATGAATTGTTTGATGGCTTTCGACAATTCCCCGGCGGTGACGGAATGAGCTTTGACCTTTTCGATTTCGGCCAGCACCGCTTGATTCGCGGCGGCAAATTGATCGCCATCCACAACCGAGCTGACGCCGAATAGTCCCGGCAAACCGGGGCTATAAGTCCACGCGTCCACATGATGCACGACGCCCTGTTTTTCGCGGACTTGCTGAAATAGCCGCGAGCTGCGGCCGCTGCCGAGTAACACCGCCAGCACGTCCAGCACCGGCACATCGGCGTGGCGCAATTCGGGAATATGCCAAGCAAAATGAACGTGACCGAGTTCCACCGGCGCTTCCTCAATAATTTCCCGCGCGGCGGTTTGCTTTGGTTCCAGCGGCAGCACCACCGGCGGCATCGGCTTGGCTTTGCTGTTGGCGTAGGCGGTTTTGATTTGCGCCACGACTTCGTCCGGATTCACATCCCCGGCGACGACGAAGAAGACGTTGTTCGGCGCATATTTTTCGGTGTAATAATTGCGGATGTCGGCCGGCTTTACTTCGTTAAAAATATCCGGATAGCCAATAATGGTGAAGCGATAAGGACTTTTGGTGTAAGCGGTTTCAAACAGCCGGCGGCTCGCGCGGCGGCCCGGATCATCATGGCACATGTCCATTTCGCGGCGAATGACATCCATTTCCTTCGCCAATTCATCCGGCGGCAGCGACGCGTTTTGCATGATGTCACACAAAATATCAATGGCCTTCACCGCGCCGGTATTCGGCACATCAATATGATACACCGTGCGATCAAAACTCGTGTATGCGTTCATGTAGCCGCCGGCCTCCTGCACTTCCTGATCAATCCGGCTGCCGGGCCGCGTGGTGGTGCCTTTGAATAACATGTGTTCGAGCACATGCGACAGCCCGGCGCCCAGCCAGCGGTCTTCGTGGATGCTCCCCGCCGCCGCCCAAGCTTGCGCCGAAACCACCGGCGCGCTGTGATCTTCGCGCACAATGATGGTCAAACCGTTGGCGAGCGTTGTGATCCGCACGCCGGGCGGCGCGGCGGGGATTTCGGCGGATAATGGGGAGTGGCTCATTGCAAATTAATTTCGAACCCGAAGCATAATCGGAATCGGCAACGGGGCAATTCAATTTGGTCCGCCGGCCGCCGGCACATTTTGATTGAGCGGCGGCCCGGAAAACTTAAACTCCCACCGCCGTTCCATGCGCTCGTCCTTCAATCCATTTTTGCGACTACCGGTTTATGCGGTCGGCGGCCTGCTGCTCGCCGTCAGTTTGACCGGCTGTGCGCGGTTTCATCGCCAGCCATCCGCGCGCCAGCCCGCACCGGCAGCGCCGAAATGGATTGTCACGCCCGACGCCTCGCCGGCGGCGCGCGTGCTCCGGGTGAATGCCGAAGGCCGGTTTGTTGTGCTGGAATTTCCCTCCGGCGAACTACCGCGCGCCAACCAAATTCTGTTTCTGTACCACAACGGACTCAAAGCTGCGGAAGTAAAAATCGGCAGCCGGCAGTTGGAAAACACCATCGTCGCGGATGTGCTCACCGGCCAGGCCGAGCCGGGCGACATGGTTCGCGAGCAGTAATTTCACTCCTCCGTTTTCGGCGACGGATCGCTGAGCGGCTGCACCGTTTTGGGAAGCGCGTCTTTTTTGTAGGGCGAATGCAAATTGAAATAAATGCCGCACAACGGCCGCTCCGTATCGCTCTGGCTGAGAATCACCGTCACTTCCTTGTCCAGCGCGATGCCGTGCCGCATCCCCGCCGGCCGCGTTTCAAACGCCTTGATCGCCTTGCGCACCAGCGATTCCAGCGCCAGCGCAAATTCATCCGGCGTCTTTTGCAGACACACGATGAAGCGGTCGTAATTTTTCACGGCCTCGGCAATCTCGCGTTTGAAGGTGGCGCTGGTCATGCGGCAACTTAACCCATCCGGTTCCCGTTGGAAAATAATTTACTCCGGCGCCGGGCGCAAACTGCTCCCGCGCTCGCCAAACAGCGCTGTGCCGACCCGCACCATCGTCGCGCCCTCCTCAATGGCCACCTCGAAATCGCCGCTCATCCCCATGCTCAACTCCGGCAGCGGCGCGCCCAAAATCGCTTCGCACTCGGTCTTCAACTCGCGCAGGCGCCGGAAATACGGCCGCGCCTTTTCCGGCACCGGCGTGTACGGCGGAATCGCCATCAAACCGTGAATTTCAATTTTCGGTAGCGCGTTCAGCTCCGTCAGTTCCGCCAGCAACTGCGCGGGCGGATAACCGAATTTGCTCGCTTCGCCCGCCACGTTGACTTCGAGCAACACCGGCATCGTCTTCGCCGCCTGTTCCGCACGCTTGGAAATTTCCCGCGCGATGGCCAGGCTGTCCACGCCCTGAATCATTTCAAACAGCGCCACCGCGTCGCGAACTTTGTTCGATTGCAAATGCCCGATGAAGTGCCAGCGCGCCCGGCCGGGGCACAGCGGAATTTTTGCCTTCGCCTCCTGAATTTTATTTTCGCCGAAATGCCATTGTCCGCACGCCACGGCGGCCGCAATCATTTCCGGCGGATGCGTTTTCGAAACCGCGAGCAACGTCACAGTCTCCGGCGCCCGGCCCGCCCGCGCGCAGGCAGCGGCGATGCGTTCCCGAATTAAATGCAACTGATCAGAAAAATCCACGCGCACAAAATAGCCGGCTAGGCAACCGGACACAAAGTTTTCTTGGAGTCCGCGCGCCCCGGCAGCTAGACTGAGCGCATGAATTACTGGCTCGTGAAATCCGAACCGGCGGCGTATGCGTGGACGCAATTGCTCGCAGACGGCAAAACCGCGTGGACCGGCGTGCGGAATTTTCAAGCCCGCAACCATTTGCGCGCGATGAAAAAAGGCGACGCCGTTTTTTTCTACCACAGCGTCAGCGACAAGCAAATCGTGGGGCGCGCGCGCGTGACGCGGGAATTTTACCCCGATCCCACGGCGACCGAAGGCGACTGGTCCTGCGTGGATCTGGAGCCGGTGCAGACATTGCCGCAGCCGGTCACGCTCGCCGTTATCAAGGACGATCCGCTTTTGCAAACCATGCCGCTGGTCCGCCAGTCCCGGCTATCCGTCACGCCTTTGACACGGGCGCAGCATGATCAAATTCTCCGGCTGGCCAACGGCTGACCCACCGAAAAAAAGGCTCGCGCGCGGCCGGTAAATCGCGGAGATTGCCGCGCGTGCATTCAGATTCAGTGCCATC